>Ga0136601_1000230_pt1 | contig 27274 bp, 29 predicted proteins | sample AntRauMFilla2699_FD_181020 | JGI IMG/M metagenome (GOLD analysis project Ga0136601, IMG submission 181020) | Saline lake microbial communities from Rauer Islands, Antarctica - Metagenome Filla 2 #699 | ecosystem: Environmental > Aquatic > Non-marine Saline and Alkaline > Saline | place...
CCATCATACTGATTAAGATATGATGGCGATCATAGCAAACACTATGCATATAGTGCTTGCTACCTGTTGTTGAATTGTCAAAGTACGACAGGCAGTATTATACATAGATGCTGGAATGGTGCAACTAAAAAAGACATGCAAAACATATCTTTTTTTTGTTAATTAGATTCTAACCATTGAACCATTGCCTTGAGTGTATTTGGACCAACACGGCCGTCTCCACCATTAAGCTCTGTTGTTTGGAATTCAAGTACTAAACGAGTTGTCGTTGGTCCATAATCATTATCTATCGTAATATTTCTATCCGAGAAATATATGCTGAGAAATTCTTGTACGGTACCTACTCGAGAACCTGAACTACCTGAAGACATGATAATCCTTGATTCTTCCAATCTTTCTAATTCTAAAATAAGTTCTTCGTTAATAGCATTTGACGATTCTGTTTGCTCTTGTTCTATAGGGTCTACATTTACTGGTAAATTTTGATTTGATTCATCGGTAGGAGCTTTTGATCCAGCTGATACAATATTTTCGTTTTCAATAACGTTCACTATTTCATCTGGTCTTTGAGTATCTTCCCTTTGGGTTACTATTTCATCACGACTGTATGTGACACCATCATCTAAATGAGTAAAAGCCCAGTAGGCTCCGAATCCAAGTAAGACGAGAAAAAGTATTTGCGTAATCTGATATTTAAGTTCATTCATGGTTAACAGTATATCAAAAAAAATATTACTTAAAAAGATCTAATGTATAAAGAGACTATATGTAGCATACGTCAATTTTTCTTTTTATGGCTTTTTGATACGATGGTAGTATATGAATACATTAATTTCAATATTACCAATATCACAGGTAGTGCTTTCTGTTCTTCTTATTGTTGTAATACTTTTGCAACAGTCTGAAGAATCATTAGGTGGTGCTTTTGGTGGAAGCGATTCAGCCGACACCGTTAATAAAACACGACGAGGATCAGAAAAAGTATTATTCCATGCAGCTATCATCTTAGCAGTACTTTTCACTCTTATATCAATTGTCGTTGTTATCGCTAAATAAACAAGAAGTATGCAGATGAAAAAAATAACAACATCAATGATACTTCGTGTTTTTTTTATACTTTTAACGGTATCTATTATTGGTTATACCTGGCAAAGACTTGAAAACACTAAGACAGAGATAAAAGCCATTGGTGGCCACTACTCTGAAGGAATTATAGGAGCACCTCGATTCATCAATCCAGTCCTTGCTCAATCTCAGGCTGACTACGATCTTTCAAAGCTTCTTTTTACACCATTATTGATTATAGAAAGGAATGGTTCAGTAAGCTATAGAGCCGCAAAATCAATAGAAGTCTCTGGTAATAAATTAAGGTATACCCTTGTACTTAGAGATGATATTTATTTTGAAGATGGTGAACGACTGACGAGTGAAGACGTTGAGTTTACGATCACTTCTATTCAAGACACACTTATAAAAAGTCCTCTTGCACAACAATGGGAGGGAGTAAGTATCGAATTGATAGATTCAACTACTTTGGAATTTATTCTCCAGCAGCCTTTTAATGATTTTCTTTATAACTTAGAACTAGGTATTTTACCTAAACATATATGGGAAAATATTAATCCTCAGGAATTTATTTTTAGTACTTATAACACCAAACCGATCGGATCTGGACCATACCGAGTAAAAAAAATATCTATCAAAGAAAACGGAGCACCAAGCAAATATCTTTTAACTCGATCAGAAAATTATTATCAAAAAAGTTATATCGAAAATATTGAATTTAATTTTTACGATAATGAGAAAGAATTAATAAAAGCTTTGCGCACAGGTACTATTAGTGGAGCCTATGGCTTATCACCAGAAAATATTGAATCAAGTGATAAGATATACAAAGGTTCTCTTCCTCGAGTTTTTGCGCTCTTTTTTAATCAAAACGAAAATGAATATTTAAAATCAATAAATATAAGAAAGGCTATCGAGAGTGCTCTAGATAAAGAGTCTTTGATAGATGATGTTTTCTCTAATTTTGCGAGCCCAATTAATTCAGCGTTGGGATTTGCACAGGAAAAAAGTAATTATAATCCTGAGGAATCAATAAGACTTATTGAGTCTGAAGGTTGGGTAAAAAATTCTGATGGTTATTACTCAAAGAGTATCGATGGAAATATTCAAGAATTGTCATTCAGCATAGCAACACCTAACCTTGAGGAAATGGTTAATGTGGCAAATTATATCCAACAGGACCTTGCTGCTGTTGGAATACGTGTAAACATAAGGTCATATGATCAAGGAAACCTCAATCAAAATATTATTAGGTCACGAGATTATGAATCTCTACTTTTTGGTTATGAAATTAAAAAACCAAGTGATATTTATGCTTTTTGGCACTCAAGTCAAATTAGTGATCCAGGGCTTAATATTAGTCTTTTGAAAAATGCATCTTTAGATCAATCACTAGAAAAAATAAGGAATGAATCAAATAGTGATTTCAATAAAATAGACGAAAAAATAAATGCCCAAGTTCCAGCAATATTTCTTTACTCGCCTTTGTACACATATGTGCTTCCAAAGTCTGTCCACAATACAGAATTATCAATAACTTCTTCTGAGGATAGATTTAATAATATTGATAAATGGTACATAGAAACACGCCATGTATGGAATAATTTCATTAATAAAAAATAACAAAAAAGTAAAGAAACATATTATTTTTTCCAGTAATATCCACTTTTTTCTGTGTTTTTTTAGTAATAATTTTGCCGTACATTATGTATTCTATTCTTGCTATTGTTACACTTTTGAGAATCCGTTTGGAGATACAGAATGTTATAAATAAAATTTAACTCTTGCCTTTTTATAATAAAACGTAGATGGTGGAAATTAAAAAAGTGTAATTCATTTAAGGTACATTTGTTCCATTTTTTAGGTTCTATGCTAGTCTATTCGATAGAAGCTATATGCCTATATTTGTTATTAAAAATATTGCTTATATTTAATTTTTACCCTACAGCGAAGCTAAACGATACAAAATATACTATGATTATACGAATTGAGAAATATCTTTCAGAAAAAGGAATAATGTCCCGGAGAGAAGCAAAGCGTTTTTTGGAATCAGGAGATATCAAGGTAAACGGGAAAATACCAAAAGCTGGAGATAAAATAGATAGAGAAAATGATATTATTAGCTACTCTAACAAGGTACAAGAGACCATGAAAGAGAAAATCACCGTCCTTGTTTACAAACCACGAGGTGTTCTTTCTTCGAAAGATACTGATTCAGGAAAGAATATTTTTGATGTTTTTACACAATTCAAAGATCTTAATACCGTCGGGCGATTAGATAAAGATAGTGAAGGTCTTATTCTCCTCTCTAATGATGGAATAGTAACAAAGGCAATTACAGGGAAAGATCATCTTATTGAGAAAGAATATATGGTTACTGTTCGTGAAAATGTAACACCAAGTATGATGAAAAAAATGTCCGCTGGTATTAAATTAGAAGATGGTTGGACCCTTCCCGCGTATGCTAAAAAAATTGATACTCATACTTTTACTATTACCTTGAAGGAAGGACGAAAACACCAAATACGCCGTATGGCAAATGAATGCAAGTTAACCGTTGAATCTTTAAAAAGGATACGCATTCACACCCTTTCGGCACCAAGAATGCTACCTGGTAATTTTAAAATATTAACCGACGAACAGACTAATGAATTTAAAAAATTTGGAGGTCAAATAAAAAAAACAGCATAGCTGTTTTTTTAAATTCTATTTATCTTCACCTGCAGTGAAATCAAGGACATTATCACTCTCAAATTCAAAGCTTAACTCTCGCCCATTTACATTAACAATATATACTCCCGCCGGTAAGTTTCCAGTATTGAGAGCGATTTGTTTTTCGTATGAAACAAGTGCTTCGGTACAAATATCTCCTTCTATGTACGTATCAAGGGTTATATAGAAGACATTACCATCTCGTAATTGAACAGGTTCATTTACATAGGTACATCCATTTGGCAATGTTCCTTTTATGACAACGATTTGCTGGACAGGAAATCCATCTAACGTTTGAATCTCTACTGAATCAATAGGCGCAGGATTATTTACAACCCTTTCACCAAAATCTTCTTCAGAAAGTGTAGACGTAGTATTACCTAGTTCAGAGGATGTCATAGCTCCAAACCATCCTGAAGTGTATCCATACCAACCAACTAAAAGAAGGAAAAGTATTACAATCAATGTATACCACATGTTACGTGAAGAATCATCTTGCTCTCTAATAAAAAGAGGTTTTTTTTCATTATTTTTAAGTTCTGGGTCCATAATATTTTTTATTAGTTCTTATAATTAATATAACTATAACATATTTAGATTAAAATATTAATTATCGACGACTTGTACATCTTTCCAAAAGGCAACATAGTCTTTAATATTTACGGCTAAATCAGTTGGATTCTCGTAAGACCAAGCAGCATCAATTAAAATATCATCATTGATTTTGATGGTATAATACGACGCTTCTCCTTTCCAAGGACAATGCGTGATAGTTTTTGATCTTGTAAAAAAATCATATTTAAGGAATCTTTTGGAAAGTAATGATTACCCTCAACAATGATTGTGTTCATGCTTTCACCTATTATTGTATTATTTAATATTACCTTCATACATTGATTATACACTAAAATTCTAGTAGTATGTCTTTTATCAGCCATCATAGCTCAGCTGGTAGAGCACCACATTGGTAATGTGGAGGTCTTGGGTTCAAATCCCAATGTTGGCTCAATAAAATAATAGCAGGCAAATAGAGGGCCGTCGCAATACTTTTGTATTACGACGGTTTTTTATGCGCACCTGACGGGACCTAGTCAGGAGTCCTTATTTTCTGAAGAAAATATAGGCTCACGACTCTAACTCGGCTACATTCTCGCTATCGTTTGATTGGCTTCGCAGACTGCGTATTTCAAGACTTGTCTGTTAGGTAAAAAAAACCCCCGCAATACTTTTGTATTACGACGGTATTTTTTATGCGCACCAGACGGGATTCGAACCCGCAACCTCCCGCGTGACAGGCGGGTGCTCTAACCAGTTGAGCTACCGGTGCAACAAAGATAATATATCACAATCATCCACGTTTGCAACGATTTCGATATTTGAAATAATCAGTTAATATGGTATCTTTGAGGTCATGTCGAGGTAGCTCAGTTGGTTAGAGCGTAGGACTCATAAACCTAAGGTCGTGGGTTCAATTCCCACCCTCGACACATATATAGTTTTTTCTTTGTTTTTATAAAGAAAAATAATTTCAAGGTCTAAAAAAAGAAATAGCCAACAGCATTGCTGTTGGCTATTTCTTTAGTTGTTGCGGGAGCTCGATTCGAACAAGCGTCTTCAGGTTATGAGCCTGATGAGATACCATTACTCCATCCCGCTAGGTACGTTAGAATATATTACCTACAAAATAGAATTATGCAAGATACCCTGTGTTTTGAAAGATTGATTCATATACCTTAAACGCCTGATAAGCTTCCCTGTCGTTAAGAGGATATCTGCTGCCTTCGTGCGCTAATTTATTTCGAAGCAAGTGAACGTCCCATGCAGACTGAACCCATGGAACACTTTCTTGTTGCATATTTTTAAGTTTTTCACCAAAATTTTGACCACTGAAACCCATCTGAGTTATCAGATCCTCTAGCATGGCATCAGCATCTATTATTGCCATACGCCATGCAGTGACTTCTGATGATTGAAACATCTCGACAATATGTTTCCAATGCTCGATTTGAGGGTTTTTGGATGTATCTTTTTTTGAAAGTGAAAAATGTTCAAATCTTTTATGTGCATTCATTTCTTGAGTCTTTTGTATACCAAGCCATGAATAGATAGCACCTACCACAAAGGTCACACTCACAAGAGCTGAAATAATTTGCAGAAATAGAACCAACCCAGAAAAATTAGCTCCCCATATTGAATTAACGCTATCACTGAATTCCATAACTAAATTATAGCACGTTCAAAATCTTTACCTGCCTCAAAAAGTTTTTTTTCGCAGAATAACGGCGCTGTAAAATGCATACCATAAGGCATCCCTTCAGAATTTATTCCTGACGGAATAGAGATTGCTGGATTCCCTGTTAGGTTATATGGCACAGTAAATATATCTTCTAAATACATCGCGACAGGGTCTTTTTTTTCGCCAAAGGTAAAGGCAACATCGGAGGTCGTTGGGGTTGCTATGATATCTACCGTAGTAAAGGCATCGTGTACTTCTTGGGTGATGACCTTTCTTAGTGCTTGCGCCTTATAATAATATTCATCATGGTGCCCTGAAGAGAGAACATGAGCACCCAACATAATACGCCGCCTCACTTCGTCACCAAAGCCTTCTGTTTTTGTTTTTTTGTAACTTTCAATAAGATCTTCACCTTGTTCTGATAACCCGTAACGAATACCGTCGTAACGTGCTAGATTTGAAGATGCCTCAGCTGGTTGGATGATATAATACACCGCCAGAGCATGCTCGATAGTAGGTAAATCAATATCAATTATGGTATACCCTTCTGATTTCATTTTGGAGAGTGATTGCTCAAAATTTTCTCGCGCCTGAGGGTTAAAACCTTCTCTGTTTAAAAATGACCGTGGTACACCGATTACTTTTTTATTACTATTTTTTTCTTGATATTTTTTTCTATCCTCTGGTTTAATTGAGGTTGCATCTAAGGGGTCATATTCTGAAATAGCATTGAAAACAATTTCGGCATCCTCAACACAATGAGTAATAGGACCAATACAATCCAAGGAAGATGCCATAGACATTAACCCACGACGTGATACTGCACCGTAACTCGGTTTTAAACCAACGAGCCCACAATATGCTGCAGGTTGTCTAACTGAACCTCCAGTATCGCTCCCAAGCGCATACATTGCCATACCAGCAGCAACTGCAGCAGCAGAGCCACCAGAGGAGCCACCAGGGACTCTTGATTGATCTAATGGGTTTAGTGTCTTTCCATAATATGATGTCTCTGTAGATGAACCCATAGCAAACTCGTCCATATTAGCTCGTCCAACTACATGATCACCAATCGTATTAAAAATTTCAGCTATTTTTGAATCATACGTCGCCACATAATTCTCTAACATTTTTGAGCCTGCACTCACTTTTTTACCCTTGAAAAGAATATTATCTTTCATTGCAACAGGAATACCTGAAAGAACATGTTCTCCAAAAGTATGAGGTGTATCTGTATATACTTCTATAAGGGCATGTATACTCTTATTATTTACTGAAATGGCTTTGTGTGCTTGATCGTGCAACTCTTTGACAGTGATATTTCCTGAAACAAGATTTGCATGTAGTTCTCTAATTTTTGTTTTTTTAAATTCCATAATTATAAAATCTTTTGTACCTTAATAAAATCTCCTTTTCTGTGTGGTGCCGCATTTAACAAATCTTCTGAAAAATCTCCAGGAGAATATGATTCATCATCTTCACGTAGATAATTTGTGTTTATACCTGCATCAATTTTATTTTCTGCATTTATCGTTACTGACTGCAGGGTATTAATATAATGTAAAATACCTTCGAAATCTTTTGTATACGATTCAATTTCTGTTGAGCTGAGATGTAGACGAGAAAGATCAGCGAGTGTTTGTATATCTGTATTGTTCATATAAAGAGTATATATTATCAAACACCACAAATCCATAGCTATCTCAAAAAAATAGCATGACTGCTATTTTTTAGATACAAATTTTTCAATAAATTCTTTTTCGTTCAATACGGTAACCCCTAATGTTTGAGCTTTTTTAAGTTTACTTCCTGCCTTTTCTCCAGCAACTAAATAGCTGCTTTGCGCACTCACCTGAGAAGATACTTTTCCACCAGAATCTTTAATGAATTTCTTGATACTCTCGCGAGTAAAATCTGATAAGGTTCCTGTAATGACAAATGAATAATTCTGCAAATCTTGGTTATTTTTTTGTGACTTCTTAATAGTAAGTATATTTTTAAGTTTTTCTATTTCTTCTAGATTTTTTTTATCTGAAAAAAAATGCGTCGTGGATTCGGCAATTTGTGAACCTATGCCGTGAAGATTAATATAATCTTCGTATTTAGCATTAATCAAATTATCTATGTCTGTAAAGTTATCTGCATATATCTGAGCGACTTCCTCTCCAACATGGCGAATACCAAAACTACTAATAACAATCGATAGCGTTGTTTCCCTTGCTTGCTCAATAGCGTCAAGAAGATTTTTTGTTGCCTTTTCTTTGAATAAAGGGAGTGAGGATATGTGCTCATAATCAAGAGAAAAAATATCTGATACCTGTTTAATGATTCCTGCACCATAGAGTGCTCTAATATTTTTTTCTCCCATCCCCTCTATATTGAATACTTTTTTAGAAGCACTATATGCAAGATGGCGAATACTCATCTCCTCATTTTGACCCTCTACGTACCAAGAAGAAACACCCGCGATAGAGACTTCTTTTCGTGCAAGAATATTTTTTTTTGCGAGGTATTTTGGAAGAGAAAATGATTTTTCATTTCCGATTCTTGCACCAATAATAACTGATTTTATTTTAGGAATGATGTCTCCAGCTTTTTCTATAATAACAGTATCGCCTATCATTAAGCCAAGTCTTTGTATTTCATCCAGATTATGCAGTGTTGCCCTTTTGACTAAGGAACCATCTATTTGAACAGGTTTTAGTTCTGCAACAGGCGTGAGGATTCCTGTTCTTCCAATTTGGAGAGTAATATCGCAAACGTTTGTTGTTTGTTGTTCTGCGGGAAATTTATAAGCAACAGCAAAACGCGGTGCCTTTGCCGTATACCCCAGCTCCCTACAAATATTCATATCATTGAGTTTTATAACTAAACCATCAACACCAAATCCTTGGTTATGTCGCTGCGTCACCCAATCATGGTAGAATTTTTGAATTTTACCTATATCTGTAGTTTTAAGATATTGTTTATTAACATTAAATTTTTGACTTGAAAGAAATTTTAATTCTTCATCATGAGTGTTGAACGATACATCATTGCTATTAAAGTCATATACGAAAACTTTAAGATTTCTGTCTTTTACAATTTTTGTATTTAATTGACGCAATGTTCCTGCGGCAAGGTTTCGAGGGTTTGCATAGGCATCAAGACCCTCCTCTATACGACCCTTGTTTATTTCTTCTAATTGTTTTTTCTCTATAAATGCTTCACCAAAAATTGATACTGATTTTTTCTCTGAAATAGTTGCGGGAACATCTCGAACCATACTCAAATTTTCAGTAATATCTTCCCCCACGGTACCATCACCACGTGTTGATCCACGTGTAAACACACCTTTTTCATAGTCCAAAATAACCTTAAGACCATCAATTTTCAGTTCAACGATATATTCAAGTGGCTCAGAAGGTGTTAATGATTTTTTCTCGATAAGGCGAGTTATTTTTTTATGCCAGTTAATCAATCCTTCCCAGTCAAAGATGTTATCAAAAGACCATTGACGAAATTGATGCGTTGATTTTTCAAACCCATCAAGAATTCTAGCCTTTGCAGCTACCTGCATCGTTGGCGATTGTGGTAATTGTAGATGAGGAAAAGCCTGTTCCAAAGAAACAAGCTCTTGATACAAGGAATCATAGGCTTCATCTGAAATCTCTGGTGCGTCTTTGTTATAATAAAGATCGGCATGTTTCTGTAATTCAGAAACTAAACCTGATATTTTTTTTTGTGCATCATCTTGTTTCATGATTAGGGTGTTTCAGGTATGGGTAGTTGCTGCGTATAGGAAAGACTTAATCGACGCTCCAAGAGTGTTGGGTCATTCAGATCAGGTTTATCATCCTCATCACATACATTATATCCAACCGCCGTAATACGAACCTCTGTTACTAGGTCATCATCTTCATCATCTTTTCGTTCTTTTTCAACCAACACAAAGGCACAACTCTGATCATCTGGGTTAAAAGTATTCTCATAGGTAAAAAAATAAGGAATCTCATAAGATACGGTTCCTCCTGCACCTTCTAGATATCTTGAGCTTATTGCTTTTCCACCACATTGATATTCTTCTTTCCCTTCTTCTGTACCACTATGAGACTCAAACCCACTAGGATCAATAGTAAAAGGTGTACGCGGAGTTGACTCAGGACCATCGAGTCTGACGCCAACGAGGTCAACGTACAAAGCACACTCTAGAGCTGAATCTGCAGCGTAAAAAGCTCGCTGTGATTCCCGAGCAGATGAAGAAAGAACAACTTCTTTTTGAACAACGTTAAATATACCTGCTGATATTAATAAGATCAACGAGGAAACAAGCATTGAAAACAAAATGACAAACCCTTTATTTTTTTGTATCTTTTCTTTTAACATATAATTAATTTGTTGCCCTCCACAACAAAAGGCTCGATACATATTCAACCGATCCTGTTGGCCAGGCTACATTGACGGTTACTATGACTTCGTCTAATCCGTCATCAATTTTATCTATTCTAATTTTGCGAATATAGTTTGTTGGAGTGTAGGAATTAGGAACTTTAAGGCGAAATTGTCGAAAATCTCCATTATCTTGACTAAAATAGACAGAACAATTCGAGCATGGGTAGATTTTAATTTCATCATCAAGTTCAAAGGCACAACTATTATCATCACTATCATCAAGGTGATCGAGACATCCATCCTTATCAAATACTGATTCCCAATTTGTATTAGGGGCACCAGTAATAAGAGCTTGATCTCTTATATTTCGTATAACCTCAATCCCCTCAATGGCAAGATAGTCTGCTCGTACTTCATCCTGAGCATAGCGTGCTGCTTGCAGGCCTTTGGCTGCAATTCCCATAAAGGCAGCCAAGGCAAGAGAAAATATAAACACGGCAACTAACATTTCAATCAAAGTAAAACCTGCATGAGATTTTAGGGTCTGTGGACGTGTATTTTTTTGTATATTAGAGGTAAACATATTATATATCTAAGAGACGCTGCGAAACCAATGTCTGAATGGTTGAAATATTATCGTTTGAGGCTCCTGTTGGTTTGGCTTGAATTCGTATCCAAACTAAGGGCTGACGAATATCATCACTAGCTGAACTATCAGTGCCGATAACCTTGAAGCTTACCTTTATTATTTCTACGAGATCTGGATTCGTCATTTCAGAAACATTATTATCTGACTCTCCACCAATGGTCTCTCTCACTAGAGATGAATTATTTTTGTTATGTCGAAAGATAAAATACCCTCGTCCACCAGTTGCCTCGAAACCGATAGAATCGTTATCCCCATCTTGAGGAGCATTTTGAATAGAGTTAGCCACGCCTGTATTAGGAACATAATAATTTTGGCCTAAACGAAGCTCCCGCGTCATCGATTCTAGTGAAAAATTCAAGGCGTCATTCACTTGTTTTTTTTCTTGCGATACGCGATAAGAATTTGTTATCGATACCAAGGCACCGATACCTGTGGTCATAATAATCGTAAAAATAGCAACAGACACCATAATTTCTATCAAGGTGAAACCTTTGCGGTTATCGCAATTAGAGGTATTTAACATGAATACAAAATAATTTAGTTTTCTGTTTTTTTTATTCATAACTTTTCACAGAAATATTTCCAATTGAGTTTATTTCAATATATTTCAAATCATTAGCTGAATTATCTTTTAATTTAATGAGGGCGCGACCAAACCGATTACCATTGTAATTGATAATGGCATCAGGGTATGGTCGTTGGAATGTAATATTTACCATAGTATTCTCTGAAGCAACTTCTGTAGGGCATGAGCTAGCATCAATAGAAGTAGATGATTCACTAGAATTGAATAAACAAACAGAGATATTCGTATTTTGAGTGAGGATCGTTCTAATATCAATGACCCTGTCGCTACTAGGTTCATATTGATTATTCCTGTTTAAATCTTCAAAAAGAATAATTTCTTGGGACTCAGTATCTATAGCCAATCCTCGTATACTTCTGTCTTGAGCAATATTAATGACATTATCTTGAGTACTAATATTTCCTGCACCAAAAATTACTGAGGCATCTCTACCACCAAATCCATCTGTTGCTGAAATACCGTAGACCTGTGCTTGCCTGATGGTCAAGGCTATATCTTGAGCTACGTTGGTTGTTTCTATATTGTTTTTGTAACGATTAAAATTAAAGAGACTTGTTCCCGACATAATCGAAAAAATAACTAACACAACAATAAATTCTACTAGACTAAATCCTCGTTCATTATTTTTTTTTAAATAGGGTTTTTTCATATAAAGGCGAAGAAATTTAAGTTAGCCACAAGGGTAACCAAGGTGGCCACTATCATAAATGGAGCAAAAGGTATTTCTTGTTTCATTATACTCGTTTTAGCACTCCGTAACAAACTTTTTTTGAAGATAAAATTAACAAGCACCAACGAAAGAGCAAAAAAAGCACCGATCCAAAAAGAAAGAAAAACAGCTGAAATACCCTGGGAAAGCCCAAAAAACAATCCCATACCAATCATTAATTTTGGATCACCGAGTCCTATCCATTGCCCCTTTGAGACCATCCACATCAGCACAAAAGGCAGAGGAACGAGTATCCCAGCAATAAGATGATCAAATGATGGCACCACATTACCTATCAAGGTATATACTCCATCATCAAACCCAAAAAAGAACAGCGATATACATGCCAATATACCAAAGGCAAAGGATAATTCATTGGGAATTATTTTATGCCTGATATCGTAGAATAAAATAATCAAGAGGATTGAAAAGACCAACCAAAGAAAGAGTGTTGAAATAAGATAATTGATATTAAATAGTTGCTCGAAATTAGCCCCAACAATAAATCCTCGAACCGCAATTAGAGCAAAAAATAGTCCCGAGGTTATCTCCCCTAGTATATATGTAGGTGAGATTTTTGATGAACACTTGCGGCATCTTCCTCCTTGGACCAGCCATGAAACAGCAGGAATTAATTCATACCACGTCAATTGATGTCCGCAGGAGAAACACCCTGATCGTCCACCTAGACTTTTTCCCGTATTAAAACGCAAGGCAACCACATTTAGAAAACTTCCTACGATTAAACCTAGGATTAAAGAATTGAATAAAATAAAATAAAACATACCTAATTATTTTAAACCTTCAGAATTTTGGCTTCTAAAATCATAAATACCATTTTGATCATCATTGGCCCCTTGAATAAGATTCCCTGATCCAGCACAAGAATAACGATAGATCTCTGTGCCGTTTGCCTCAAAATCATGATCAGCACGAAAATTTTTTTGATTTTCGCCATTATCATAATCGTTCCCCTTACCGTACTCTAGCTGAACACCTATATGATAATCAAAACAAGGGCCATTACGACGCGATGAGAGCCCAACATACAGATATTCACCAGGTCCCATTTGATCGTTTACTTGATCAGAACTACCATATTTTGGAGGTCCTGGTATTTCTGAGATAAAATCACCTAGAGTAAAATTACAATCGACACCCTGTGTTCGAGTATTTTTTATCTCAATCCCTAATCTTTGAGGAAAAACTCCACATGATGCGCGATACTGTTCCAGCGCCAGTCGAATTGTTTGTATATCTGAAACACGGAGGTTATCTCGCGTTTGGACTTTGTTTTTGTTGATACTTATCAAGGTAAACGTCATGAGTATGGCGATTAATCCGACCACCACCATTAATTCCGCAAGAGTAAAGCCTTTGTTTATGTTTTTCATAATAACAGTATATCAGTATTCGAGTAAAGAAAAAAATATTGAGGTGAATTTTGCAACAAAAAAAACGCTTAAAGCGTTTTTTTAAACCAACGTTAATTGATTATTAATTACATACAAGGTCGCCACTTGCAATTGTTGCATCTGTTCCTGTTCCTCCAGCAAAACCAGTTGAGTCTACACAAAAGTATTCGTTATCATTAAGAAGTACCTCAGCTGCGTATGCATTAGGTGATGCAAAACATGTTGCAGATTGTCCACTTTCTGCTGCTGCATCAACAAATCGGTCAGCATCATCTACGCATTCAGTTGTTGATCCTACAGCGTATGTTTCTGTTGATGAAGCTTGCAGTTCCATCTCAGCTCGTAATTGTGATAGTGCGGCTTTAGCTGCTGCATCTCGTGCCCGTGATCGTGCTGATCCTAGAGAAGCCAATACAACCGTTGCCAAAATTCCGATAATTGCAACTACAACCAGTAGCTCAATTAATGTAAAACCTCGTTTTTTATTTGTCATTTGTTTTTTGTTTTTAAATTTAAATTAGTAATAACCGAAATTCCTTCTTCTAGAATTGGTTAATGCCATTATACCAAAGACCCTGGTAATATAACAACCCTTAGACCCTTGACGGATAAACAATTATATATCATTTATTTATATGGTGTGAATAATTGTTTAAAGAGTACGATACTGAATTACCTAGTCGCAGAGAAAATCATAAGTTTTCGTTACCTGAATACTTTCGTTTATTGTAATGAAATACACCGCAATATATTTTTATTATTTTACTGAATTCCTCCAGCCACATTATAAATCGGTACCATAACTGACATCAATAATCCCCCAACCCCAAGACCCAATAAGACAATCATTGCAGGCTCGATCAGTCCGATCAAGGTGTCAACGGCATTGATGACTTCTTTGTTGTAAAAATTTGACAAGGTCTTTAGAATCTTACCAACAGACCCTGTTTCCTCTCCTACCTTGACCATTTGGACCATAATTTGGGGGATTTCTTCATGTTTCGCAAAAGCATTTGAAATAGAATTACCACCCTTTACCTCTTCAACCGCATCATCTAAAATTGCTTTGAAGACGCTATTCCCTACAACGTCTCCAGCAATCTCGAGTGTTCTAATTACGGGAATACCTGAAGTCAGCATTGTATTGATATTGTCAGCAATACGAGCCAGATATATTTTTCGATATAATTTTCCAAATCCAGGAAGATTAATTTTAATTTGATCAAAGGCATTACGACCTGAATCAGTCGACAGTGCTCGTGCAATAAAGAATCCCGCAATCACAATAAATATCAAAAGGAATATTCCATAATTCACAAAGAAATCAGAGAGATTCAGAGTAATCTGTGTATAAAAAGGAATTTCTTGCCCTGATTGCTCAATGATATCTGCCATTTGAGGAATTACCTGCGTCAGCATCAAGATCATTACTGTAACAAAAGTAAAAATAATAAATGATGGATACACCAAGGCTGATTTTGTCTTTGAAGAGAGGGCGTAACTACGTTCGAGGTATTCTGCTAAAAATACAAAGGTGTCAGTTAATTTACCTGACTCTTCACCAGCACGAATCATATTTACATAAAAATTAGAGAATACCTTTGGTTGTTTTGCCATTGCTCCTGAAATTGAAGTACCACCGCGAATATCATCTGTGACTTGGGAAAGTGCTTTTTTGATTCCGTTGCTTTCGGCATTTTCACCAAGGAGCTGGAACGTTTTTACAGCTGAGACCTGGGCCTCGAATAAGGTTGATGCCTGCTTTGACATCAATACGATGTCTTTCATGGGAACTCTATCTAAAAATGGAAGACTGGCCTCGATAAAGTTTTTCTTGTCGGCTGCAACAACAGAAACAACAACATAGTCTCGGCGTTGCAGGGTTGATACGGCAATTTCAGAGCCAGAGGATTCTATTTGACCTTTTTTTTCTTGTCCTTCTTTGGTGAGGACTTTGTAATTAAATAACATAGCATTATTATATCATTGAATCGAGTAATTTGGGATTAAGTGAATGTTGATAGGCTTGTTCGACGGTAATGTGTCCTTGCTGAACCAGCTCGATCAGTGACTTGTTCATATCTACCATACCTTGTTCGGTACCTGTTTCGATAACGGTGTTTATTTCATGTGCTCTTCCTTCGCGAATCAAATTAGCGGTTGCCTTGGTGTTAATCATTAATTCAAAGGCAGGGACCATGCCTCCTTTTTGTGATTTTAAGAGTCGCTGTGAAAAGATTCCAATCAAGGAACCAGCCAATTGTGCTGAAACTTGATTCTGCTGGTTAGCAGGAAATGAATCGATAATTCTATCAATAGTCTGTGCTGCAGAATTCGTGTGCAGTGTTGAGAATACCAAGTGACCTGTTTCTGCTGCGGTTACAACCGTATTGATTGTCTCAGGATTTCGCATTTCACCAACCATAATAACATTTACATCCTGACGAAATATTGCATTGAGACCTGTCTCAAAGCTCTTTGTATCAATACCTACCTCGCGTTGATCAATCATCGATTGATCATCTTCAAAGAGATATTCAATAGGGTTTTCGATGGTGACAATATGTTCTTTTCGCGTTTTATTAATCATCGAAATCATCGCTGCCATCGTTGTTGATTTACCTTGACCAACAGGACCAACAACCAAAAATAGCCCTTGCTTCTTTTTGGTAAAGGCCTCGAGTACCGGTGGAAGATTTAGTTCATGCATTTCCCTCACTTTTTGAATTACGCGAAAGGTTAAGTTTATTCCCCCACTCTGAATATAAGCGGTTGACCGTAATCGTAAATCATCGTGAAAGGAATATGAAAAATCTATTTCTTCCAGATTTAAGACTTGTTGTAGTTTTTCTTCGCTGACGATTTCTTTGAGTAAACCAAAAGTATCTTCTTTTGTTAATTCTTCTCGCGTTGATAGAGAAATTAATTCACCTTCTATACGCATTATTGGTTTTCTCTTTGGTGAAAGGTGCAAGTCAGAAGCGTTTTCTCGCTCTACTATTAAGAGGAGATTTTCAAGCATGTTTTTATAATTGTTTTTCATATTTTATATTTCATTAATTTCACTAAATGGAACCCTACCATCAAGACCTTGTAATATAGCGGCTTCTTTGAGGGTAATCATTCCCTTGCGTCTGGCAGCAGCATAAATTTTTGCCTCAGTTGGATCTTCAAGGATAATTTTTTCGATTTCGTCATCTACCTTAAACATTTCAAGAACAGCAGCACGACCCTTCATACCACTTTCAGATTCTTTTGTAGGTTGTACTTCATAGAGTTCTCTTTCTAAGTTATATTTTGATTTATATTCTTCGGGAAGATCTGCAAATTGCTCTTGAATCATTTTTTGAATGCTGGCCTTGTTCTCCATAGGAATGGCTGCCCCTGGGGCTATACATCTCAATAGACGTTGAGCTATACCTAATATCAATGTAGGGGCAATCAAATAAGGGTCGATACCCATATCTACAAGACGCGGAATAATACCAAAGGAACTATTCGTGTGCAGTGTTGCAAACACCAAGTGACCTGTTAGGGCTGCCTGGATTGCCAGGTTTGCCGTTTCCTTGTCACGAATCTCCCCCACCATGATAACATCAGGATCCTGACGCACGATTGAACGCAACCCAGCCGCAAAGGTATATCCAATGTCAGCACGAACCTGCGATTGGTTTACCCCTGGGAACTCATACTCGATTGGGTCTTCAAGAGAAACAACATTTTTTGTTTCTCTATCAACTTCACCCAGCATCGAATAGAGAGTTGTCGTTTTACCAGAACCTGTTGGTCCTGTAATCAATATCAAACCATGAGGCCTCTCTATTGCGTAGCGCATCATTGATTCTTGTTCTTCTGAAAGACCGAGTTTGGCTAGTTTTCTAATTCCCTTTTCTGAATCAAGAATACGAATTACGACTTTTTCTCCATGAAAGGTCGGCATGATTGATACACGGAAAGCGATTTTTCTGTCTTGGATGAGAGCCTGGAAACGACCGTCTTGGGGTTTACGTCGCTCGTCGAGTTTCATCGTCTTTGTCATAATTTTAATGCGGGCGATAATTGCACTATGAACAGCCTTGGGTACATTAAGATACACTTCGAGTTCACCATCGACACGAAAACGTACCTGAACTTTTTCACCGAGGTGTTCAATATGAATATCTGAGGCATTTATAGAAACGGCATGCCGTATAATAGCAGCTACCATCTTAGTTACTGGGGCGTCCTCTTTAATAGTTTCTTCTTCTCCAGGTTTTGGTTTGTTTTTTTCTTCCTTGACCAAGTTTGCAGCATTATCTAGGTCAACATACTCGTCAATAACATCACCAATTTCTCCAGAGAGACCTCTGTAGATTTTCATTATCTGATCATATCCATATTCAGTCAAAATATATATTTCATACGGCGTTCCTGATTTAGCTGTAATAAATTGGAGAACATTTTTAGCCTCGACATTACGAGGATCAAGCATTCCAACCTGTAGTATGCCATCATCAGTCATACCAAAGGCTACAATCTGATAAGTTTTAGCTGTTTCTTCAGGGATACGTTTTACGATTGCTTCGTCGAGTTCTTGATAATCAATATCAATTTTTGGGGTGTTAAAATATTCACTTTTTGCAGATAAAATATCAACATCTTTTATCCCCATTTCGTCCAAGATCTGTTCGATAGTTTTTTCTTCCTTGGTGACTTTTTCTATTATTTCATCAATCTGGTATCGATTGATGAGTCCCTTGCTAACGAGTGTTTCTAAAAAGTTCATGATACCTCTATATTATCAAAAAAAAACCTCTTTAGGAAAGAAGTTTTAAGAATTATTCTAAAAAGATGTTTCATTTGATGTATTTGAATTATTATCCCCAGGGATAAAAGATGTTTCTGCATTTGACTCATTTCCAAAAAATCCCTGTGACACCTCATTGTTAGTAAATGAAGTAACATTATTTGTACCAGCAAAGCTGTCAAATCCTATCGGTAGGAACGGATTAGGGCGTCCTATACGTGTAGGACTTGGAATAGTAAATCGACTATCTTCGAGTTCTTTAAATACAGGATTTGTGAAAATATCATCATCAAGACTTATTGTTTCAATACTGCCTAAAATACGAAGAATTTCTGCATTAGCAAGTGCCGTGTCTGTTTCCTGAACTTGACCTAAATTTCCTTGACCAACAAGACTAGAGAGAGATGATGTCCCTCCTGTCGTTTCATCACTTCCTGTTATGACTGCGTACACGCCAAGTAATGCAATAGCTATGACGAGCGCAACAAGAATTTTTTTAATTGTTCCTTTATTTTTCATAGTAATAGCTTTTAAATATTATCTTTTAACCAATAAGTATCGATACTGATATCGAATGAAAATTCTGCTCCACCTTCATCCGAGGGTTTAACAGAGAGTGTCCGAATATCAGTAATCCTCAAGTTTTTTTCGATATCTTCAAGAAATGAAATAAAATCATTATAAGTTCCCCCTAAAGAAAAGTCCAAGGTAATGACTCCGTAATCATTTGTTTCAATATCAAAATTTTGATTTGAACTCTCATTACCTTCTTCATCTTTTACCGCCGATGCGGCCTGAATCGAAAGATTATTTCTATTTGAAATTTGTTCGAATTCCAAAATAAGTTTCACATTATCAGCACTTTCAGGTATGAGTTTTTCTAAGCGCCTGATATCTGCACCAGCGATATTTTGTCTTTTTTCGAGAAGATCATCACGTAATGATTGTAACCTCCGTGCATTATCCAAAACACGTTCGAGTTCTGTTTCTGTTTTTTGCATCTCTCTAATTTCATTATATTGAGGTTCGACGACAAAAATAAATGTCGCAACAGAGATTATGATAACAATGATTGAAATAATATTTTTCATATTAGTTTTGTGTTTGAGATTCTTGAATAATACCATCGAAATTTATATCTAACCCTGCAGGTTGATTTCCGGTTGAGTTTTCGATGATTGCCCCTTCTGGGATTAATGAAGAATCTAATTGATTATTGATGATAGTTCGACCAAAAGAAATTAATTCAGGGTTAAGGGTATATTGCAGGCTGAAGGTCACTCGACCAGTATCAGTTTTTGTAAAATCAGAAAAAATTGGGTTTTGAATATAATTATTGTCCTCAAAAATATCTGACTGTTGAGCAATCTGAAGATAACCCTGTGCTTCACCTCCCATGGTTACCTCTGAACTATCTTCTCCATATTGGAAATTAAGATCGGTAAAAGCAATCTCAGGTAAGGTAGACTCACCTAGAGAAATCAGAAAATCAGAAATAGCAACATGCTGATCCAGTAAATCTGTTCCTGCACGCAATCGAATGTCTAATTTTTTCAAATCAAGAATGGTTGATGGTTCAAAGGCTTTTTCTGCCCGATTGATTGAATCAATTCGTGAATTTACAACAGCGGCTAACTGTATCTTATACAAGAAGACCCCTGCTGTTGATACAAGAGCGGTGACAAAAAGTAATAGAGCAAGAATACCCAAGAGGCTTCTTCTACTTCTGGCAGATTTTGATTCTACTTTTTTAACATTCACTAAATTCTTTTTAGGAATGAATGTGGTTTTAAATTCTTTATCCATATATGTATTATAGTTCTTTTTAGCTTAAATAGGAATTATTATTCAACCCCTTGCAGTGCAAGACCAATAGCAACTGCAAATTCAGGACCTGCATTTTGTAAAACGTCCTCCAAGAAGTCAGGCGATACTACCTTTGAGAAAGGATCTGCAAACACAACATTTATATTATAACGTGATTCTAATTCACCCTTAAATCGTATTAGTCGAGAACCTCCTCCTGTCAAGATTATTTTACTTATTGGTTTTTTATATTCTTTTTCAAAATCAAATATAACATTCTGAATTTCTGAAAAAATATAATTTGTTCCTGTGTTAATAATATTATAAGCTTCGGTATGTGTGTGTGATTTGTCTAATCCAACCTCTCTTTTTAATGCTTCTGCTTCTGCAAAATCTAGCTCGAGTGATTTTTGGAGGGATGAGGTAAGATAGGCAGAACCTCTGTTGACTGCTCTAAATTTTCGAACGACGCCATGCTCGATAATACTCATACGAACTCCTGAGGCTCCAAAATCTAACAACATGACTGAGGAAAGCTCATGTTTGAATGATCCTCGAACAGCACTGAAGGTCTCTATTTCAAATGCAATATTCTTAAAAATTCCAAGATTTTTTGAAACTAAGTTATAACGGTTTACGACTTCATTTCTTACTGCAGCAACCAACACCTCAATCTGGCTTTGCTTGGATGATCCCATATATTCATCATGATAATTTTCTCGTGTTGGAATCATCCACCAATCGAGTGATATCTCTGAGAGAGGAATAGGAATATATTTACGTGCTTCATTTTTTATTACACCAGAGAGTTCACGCTCGCTAATCTGTGGAACCGTAAGAATAAAGATGAGGCTCGTTGCTGATGAAACAGAAACAACCGCTGATGTAGCGTTTACGTTTGCTTGCTCTAGAAGGTTTTTTAAGGCACTTGTTAATTTATCGTTTTCAAGATTAGTTAATTGACCAGCGATTCCTTCCTCTCCTTCATAAGAACCAAGAGCGACTTCGCCATAGGTTTCTAAAAGGATACGTCCTTTTTCTTTTTTAAGTTGGGCTACTTTGATATAGGAAGAACCTATATCAATCCCCACGAAAGTATCGGATTTAGACGATCCAAGTCCAGAAAAAATACTTTTTAAATTATCGGCAAAACTCATAAAAAAAGTATACCATATAATAAAGCTGGTATACTAAAATTATGAACTGGATTGAAAAAATACTTTCTCTTATTTTCCCGAGTAAAAAAGATTATTTCAACCTGCAGATGATTCCAAGATCACCTCGAGAGAATGGTAAAGAAAATGTTTTTTCTTTTTTTGACTATCAATCGTCAAAAGGGCGTGAATTAATTTATTATATTAAAAAACATCGAGACCCTTTATTGATAGAAAAAATTGCAGCATACATTTACGATGAACTTCTAGAAGAACTATCTCAAAAAAATGAATTTGCTTATTTCTTAGAACCCCTTGTTATTCCTATACCCATTACACAAAAAAGATATCAAGAGAGAGGATTTAATCAAACACATGATATCGCCAAATATCTGTCTCAGTATGTTCAAGGACAGTATAAAAATAATATCCTTTACAAAATCAGAGAAACAAAAAAACAGGCTTTGATTTCTCAAAGACATAAACGCAAAAAAAATGTATTACATTCTTTCGCTATCAAGGATAAATACAAAAAAGACATCCAAGATAAAGATATTATTCTTGTTGATGACCTCTATACAACAGGAGCAACCGTTAATGAGGCCCGTCGTATCTTGTTAAAGAATAAGGTGAGAAACATAATCATCATAACCATAGCTCATTAATTATTCTTTATGGTACGGATGTCCAGCTAAAATAGTGAGTGATCTATATAATGTCTCCAAGGTGATCATCATGGCAATGTCATGTGGAAAAGTGAGACGAGAAAGAGAAAATGTCCGTGAAGGGAGTGATCTTACAAAATCAGAATGTCCATGAGGTCCACCAATAATAACCGCAATATTCAAAGATTGATTATTTAATTTTTCAATATACAAAGCCAGCTCCTGGGAAGAATATTCCTTACCCTTTTCATCTAATAAAATACATAGGTAATTACCAATGGCATCTTGAATTTTTATGTCAATATTTTTTCTTTCTTTTACATGAACAACATCAATATCTGCAAAACGTGAAATTCGCTTGGTATATTCTTTGATTCCTTCTTTTGCAAAAGATAATTGTGGTAGTCCAACAGTAATAAATTTAATCTTCATGCCTCTATTGTAAAACATAGGGTACTTGCCGCAAGTCATGTGAATTTAATAAAGGGGAAATTATTTTTTTCTCTTAGACACTTTCTTGATAGATGGTAATAAGGTTTGTTTCTTTTAAAAAATCTTAGAGATGAGCTATACTCTTTGTATGTATTTATTATTTAGTGAAGTCAATGAAAAAAATAAAGCAGATGCTATTGATTCTTTAATCAAAGACTCTGCACCCAAACCATCTTTTTTCTTTTTAGTCGTCATGTCTGTTTTGATGGCAAGTTTTGGTTTATTATTAGACAACTCTTCTGTGATTATTGGATCAATGCTCTTGGCACCTATTCTTTCACCTATTCTTTCTATGGCCTTGGGAATTACTCTTGGTGATAATAAATTAATCAGTCAGTCAGGTCTTACTATTCTTAAATCATTGGCTTATTCCATTGGACTCTCTGCTATAACAACATGGTTACTGTGGAGCGTTGTCGGTGGTAATGAATTAAGAACATTACTCAATTCAGAAATTCTCTCTCGTATTGAACCAAATATTGTATATCTCTTTATTGCTATTGTTGCAGGTCTTGCAACGGCATATGCGCGCGTAAAGCCTGAACTGAATGATACACTGCCAGGCACAGCTATCGCTGTTGCCTTGGTGCCACCTATTGCAACGATAGGTATCGGTGTTGCATTTTGGGATATTAATATTATCTCAGGTGCTCTCTCGTTATTTATTCTCAATGCTATTGGAATTATTTTAGCGGCGATGGTGATGTTTTCTCTGATGAATATTTATTCAAAGAAAAAAGTAGTTTTAAAATCATTACAAGAATTAGAAAAGGAAAAAGAAAATCTTATCAAAAAAGTTGAAAAGAAAAAAATACAAGAAGAGAAAGAAAGTAATTAAAAAGTATCTCTCATATATTTATCATTTGAATTCTCAATTAAAAATGATAGGATGTTTTTTAAGGAGAGTTGGCTGAGTGGTTTAAAGTGCTTCACTGCTAACGAAGTGAACTGTTATGGTTCCAAGGGTTCGAATCCCTTACTCTCCGCAGCGACAACCTAGTAGATACATGACCCATGTGCCTATATAAGTTGCAAACAAAAAAGAACGATTAATTTCGTTCTTTTTTGTTTGATTTATTGCTCCTTGATCAAGGTTATCTTTTTGTCATTCAGCACCAATCTACTTCGCAAATGTCCGAGCAACTCTCTTTTCTCGCTAATACTTCCTTCTTTTAGGACGTACTTTGCATACTCTCTTGTCGCTATATCGTTTTCATCAATCTTCATTTTTGGTGTTCCTCTGGTCGCTAATCTTTGTAGTCTATTGAACCGCTTGATTTCTTCTTCGAGCTTCATTCTCATTCCTAGTTCGTTAATATTTACCTCATCTATAATTTTGAATAATTCGTCGATCAGTTCTTCTTCTCGGATATATTTATTTTTGCAATTCCTATCTTTCGATTTACTACATGAATAGTAGATGTACTTCGCTGTGGTTCCATCTTTGAGTTCTTTGTATTTTTCTTGAGCGGTGATTCCTGATTCACACAGTCCGCATGTGAATAACTTAGTGAATGCGTACTCTCTATTCTCACGAACGATCTTATCTCGCTTCAACCTGTCTTGAGCTTTTTCAAATAAGTCTTTAGTGATAATTGGTTCATGTGATCCTTGATACCAGTTTCCACTGCCTCGCGGGTATTCAAATGGGCCATAGTAGATTGTCATGTTGAATATACGATAAACCCCTGACAGAGTCAGGGGTTTATTTCCACGTGTGTAGAAGTTTAAATCAAACTTCAGCCAATTATATACTTTTCTACCACTCCATCCTTCGTAAGCTACTTTTTCAAACATTTGTTTAATGACGTGAGCTCTATCAGGATCGAGTGTTATCTGACACTTCTTATCCATTCTTTTTTGATTGAGATATCCAAGCGGTGCCATTCCAGGCCACAGTCCTGATTCTACTCTTGTTCGCAATCCTCGCTTTACATTGATACCTCGATTATCATTTTCAAGTTTTGCTTGAGATCCGAGAATCATCAGGAGGAATTTCTCATTTGGATTATTTCCGAATGTCTGTCCGAAGGTTCGTATTTGCAAGAGTTTCCCTGCATCCATCAAGTCAACAATCTTTCCAAGATCTCCTGCGTTTCTTGATATTCGGTCGGGTGCCCATGTCAGAATCGCGTTGTATTTACCAGATGCTATTTCTTCAACTATCTCATTGAATACTGGTCGTTGACCTGTTTCTTTTGCAGAGTGACTTTCTCGTTTCATTGCTACAATCTCAAGTCCTTCGCGTTCTGCGAGTTGTAGCATTTCTTTGATTTGTGAATCGATTGATAGCACTTGTCGTTCCTCTGATTCGCTTGATTTTCGAGCATAGAGGCAGTACTTCGTTTTTATGACCTTGATGTCTTCTTGAGCTATTTCAAAGCCCTGCGGTGCTGTTATTTTCATATACACCATTAATGACGCAACGGTCTTGATGAGTCTAGTGTGTCCCACTTCCTATACTGTTGGTAACTAAAAACACCACAATTTGTGGTGTTTTTAAATCATTCCAAATCTTAACTCAAGTTTATCTTTTACCTTCTGCCATTTTGGATATTTCTCTTCAAGAAATTCCCAGAACTTTTTACTGTGGTCTTTATACTTCATGTGACACAACTCATGAACAATAACATAGTCGATACAATCTTTTGGTGTATGAATCAGTTTTGGATTAAGAGCAATTTGCTCTTTATTCAAAAAACTACCCCAACGTTTCGACATGCTTCGTACCTTTAATGCTGGCATTTTTTTATAATCAAAACGTTGTTGCATTTCAAGAAATCGTTCTTGAAACACATTCTCATATTTATTCCTAAACCATGAATCGAGCAACTTCTTTGTATTTTTCCCATCCTTAACGGAATGACTTGTCTCTACCAGTAGAACACCCCTTAGGAGCTTCACAGAGTCCTCTTTAGACCGTTTAACTACTAATTTATACTGACGGCCTAGATAGAAGAAACTCTCTCCAGAAATGTATTCTGGTTCGTATTTCTTTCGTTCTACTTTCTCAAAAAATATTAATTGCTTATTCATCCATGACCATTTTCTTTTCAGAAACTTTTCAATTCTTTCATCTTCTGCGTTATGTGGACACTTCAAGATAATTTTCATATCTGGTTTAACTGTCAACGCGAGACTCTTACGATCTTGTTTTATCAATTCGTAACTATATGAATAATTTCCATAGATAAATGTTTGCATACTTAGATTAGTTCATGATTATACTCAGCAAGCTCAATCGCTTTTTCAATCAACTCACGTGAGTTTTCAGAATCAATATCAATGTTGTATTCACTTCGTACGATGTCATAGATATAATCATCTATTTTGCTCATCATTCGACGCTTAACATCTTGATTCTTATACCAATCAACAATACTCTCTTGTTTTATAATAGCTAGGATACTTAAGACGATTTCAATATATTTTTCATTATCAATCGAAATAAATTCTTGGAGGTTTCGATAGAACACGTCAGCCCCTTGTGTTGATTGTATTTCGCTTGGTAACTCATCATCTTTTTTGTTTACTACCTGATCATTCGCTTCTTTTACTTGCTTCAAGGCTTCAAGGTCGGCAAGTTTTCCTTGTCTCATTTTTTCAATAATCTCAGAAACCTTCTTTGAAAATCGTTCATAAAATTCAGGATCTGAATCCATATTTTCACGAATAGTTTTTTCGGTTTGAGCGGCGATAGCCTCAGCTTTTGATTTATTTGATCCAAGATTTTCAACTTCTTGTGCAAATGCTTCACGGTCAGTGATATTTACTTGCTTGGTTAACAATTCAACTCCACGTGCATCTACGTATTTATCCAAGATATCAACGAGTGATTGTTTATAATCTGCCAAATCAACACGATCTGCATACAGTAAGCTTGCAGACTTGCGTAATTCCATGAATTTTTTCAGCTCCTTCTTGTACGTATCAATGTGATCAAATTCACTAACAAAATCTTGTAATACAAGACACTCATTAAACTGACGAATAAATGAGTTTATTGATTTGTAGAATACATCTCGCTGTTGTTCATCTTCGAGATGATTCAAATATGCCTCGTCATCATCTTTGTTTTTCAGTACTTTGAAAATGTCATGAAGCTCACCATAGCTTGATTCTAGGGATTGAATTTTCTCATGTACATCAACCAGTGTTCCTTTTACATCATTTTCATCATAGTTACCAAATAGCTTCATGGCAGTATCAATGTTCTTTGCATTCTCAGAATAATCAATAATATACCCAGCAGTCTTTGGAAGCTTCTTGTTTTCAAATAAACGATTTACACGAGCAATAGCTTGCAAGAGGTTATGATCTTTTAAATCTTTTGCTAGATATAACACTGTATTTCGAGGGGCATCAAATCCTGTTAGTAGTTTATCTACAACAATAATTACCTCGATTCCATCTTCATTATGCTTAAAGCTTTTAATAACATCATCTTCGTATTTTTTTACACTTGAATGTTTTTCTCGAACTTCATCGAGATATGCAACAACTGTTTTTTTGTGAATGTTTGTTTTGTCTCCATCTTCATGTTCGTCAGACACCACCACAGCTGTTTTAATTTTTCCAGAAGCTTCAAATGTTCTCTGAAATAGAACTGCAGAGAATTTAGAAGGAGC
>Ga0136601_1000231_pt1 | contig 27003 bp, 38 predicted proteins | sample AntRauMFilla2699_FD_181020 | JGI IMG/M metagenome (GOLD analysis project Ga0136601, IMG submission 181020) | Saline lake microbial communities from Rauer Islands, Antarctica - Metagenome Filla 2 #699 | ecosystem: Environmental > Aquatic > Non-marine Saline and Alkaline > Saline | place...
CCCCCCCCCCCCCTCCTTTTTTTTTCTTGAAACAATCTATGAATTTCAGTATTTAAGATTTACGTATTATATATATAACAAGTGTAAAGTTACACGAACAAAAACAAAAAAATGTCGTCCTCTTACCAAGAATTATTGCAAAACAAACGTAGACCGCAACGACTGAGCAAAGATGAAATGCGCAGACGTTGTGCTACGGGCTTTATTTTATTTCTTGCGCTTTCCGCTCTAGCCATTGGCATTACTGCGTTGGTGCTGAGTATTCACTATCGTCCAGATCCGCTGCAAGTAAACAATACGAGTCTGTTAAATAACACTGAAACCAATGTGCTAAGTGTATCGGGTGACAGTAATTTGACAGATGCGTACCTCAGTGGCGACTTGAAAGTGGCAAACAACACCATGGTGGACACCATTCAGGTCATGACGCGCCTGACCTTTCCAGATTGTCCTTCTTCTATTACCGTGGGTGCTTCTGCAGAATTTCCCACTATTCAGAGTGTGCTGGATCGATACGCCGGTCGCGTGGCGTGTCCTGTGAAAATTATCGTTCCACCCGGCGTGTACAATGAAAACGTGGCACTGCAAGGCACGACGTCATCTTTGCGCAACGCACCCGTCGGACGAGGTTTAGCGATTGAAGGCGACACGCGTTTTCTGGCGGGGTTGGCATTTATGGACGGTGGTTTGCACAATCGTCCCGCCAACAGCTCCACGCTATTTCCGGGTAGCACTGGTGCGGCCGTAAGCGTCAGTCTTTCGTCTGGTAATCAGTTTACCATTACCGTCAGTGGTCTGGATCTCTCGCCTCACGGATATGGCGCTGGAGACAAACTGTTTATTCGCGACAATAGCGGCGCAAGCTACACGCGCAACATTACCAATTTGACCAGCACTACGGTGGACTTTGACGGCGCGGCCCTCTCAAATTGGGCTGCTGGTTCGTACATTGTCTTTCAGCCCAACGTGCAGATTCTTCCCGTTGACAAGAATGCGACGCTACTCGTGAATGGTGGCAACTTGGCCATTCAGGGCGTCATGATGGGTAGCCCCGTGTCCAACACACCCGCTCAAGTCTCGGTAATGGACGGAACGCTGGCAATGGCACAGTGTTTCATTGAGGACCGCAGCAATGCCGCCATGGCCAATTTGCTCGTTTCGTACAATGGACACGTTACCATTCGTCAGTTTATAGAAGAAACGGGCAGTTCAGTGTCTGTGCTGACGGCGGTCGGCGGATTTGACGGATTGTTGGAAGAAAACAATGGCGCCATTGAAACGGGCAACTTGAATCAATTTGACGCCCAACGAGCTGCGGTTTCATGCCGTTCAGGAGCATTGGAATTTGAAACCATTCAATTTTCCCACAGTACCGTGGATAACCAGCTGGCCGTGGTCCAGCAGTGTGCGCTACAGGTGCGTAACATCAAGTCCATTAGCACTGGCGAAGGTTTTGCCTACATTTATGTGGCTGGACCCGACGCATCTTTGGAGTTGGTGCTGTCTTCGCGCGGAATTGACTTTCAAGGCTTTGAAAATTACGTTGGCATTTACGCAGAATCTGGCGCTAAATTGAATGCCAACTTTGCAGATATCACCATGACCAATGCCGTATATCCCGTGGTGGCCCTAAGCGGCGCTTCCGTGTTGCTGGACGCCTCGAGCGATTTTTCTACGGCTCCCACGCCACTGCAATACATGGCCGATTACGCAAGCACGCTGACGTTGCTCAATGATTTTTCATCCGAGGGCGGAAACAACATGGTCTACAGACACACGGCTAATGGCGACATGTTCAAGGCCAATGCATTCAAACAGCAAGAAATTGATGCAGGTGGCAATGTGGAGTTGACGCTTGACCCGGGACTCTCTGGACCTTTTGCGTATACACATCACGACGCCAAAACGTACACGGTAACTGACGTCAGTGGCGACAATATCGCCAATCACGCCATTACATTGCAGAGCGGTGCTGTGTTTGAAGGATGCGACGTGCCCGCCGGCAGCAATCGAATTGCGTTTGACGGCACTCAATTTGCACAGGTTACCATGTTTGTGCGTTCTGTGGATCGCGTCCGCATTCTCGACAGCAAGTGTGTCGTATTCAGCATTGCCGAATCCGGCGATCCCCCGCAGCTGGAGCTGGAGAAGAAGCGCTCTGGCGTGCATCCCTACTACACGGGCCCTATGGGCGCACACTACAAGAACATGACGCGAAAGCAAATGTACGCCACGTTTGTGAATTAATAAAAAAAAGGCGTTTTTTTTTTTAATAACCCATCCACGTGATTTGCACGCTCTGCACGGTACCGCGCGTATCATCCAGCGCAACGGTCCACGTGTCTGCGCGGTGCAGCTCTTCGCCCCAGTGGCGCAAGGAGCTGTAGGTCCACGTGCTCTGCCCGCTGTGTGAATCACCGCGTTTCTCCGCCAGAATCGAAGTAGCCTCGGGCGACATGACGCGCACTTTCACTTGTCCGCGCTGTGGATGCGTCATGCGCACGGTAACCAACACTTGCTCAATAAACGACAATGCATTAGGCGCTTTGACTTGCACGCGCGTCGGCAGGTGCATATTCTTTAGCGTGACCGTAGAGGACTGCACATAGCGCACGGGATGCGGCACCAGCTGGTGATTCTTGGCTTCCGTTATTAACGCGCGTGTGCGCAGCAACCCAAAGCCAAATCCATTGCTGTGTGTGTATCCGCGACTATTCATATGCGACCACTGGCCACCACGTACGTTTTTGCTGGCCGTCTTTGCCATAATGTGTTGCACGTCACGCACGCGCAAATCGGGCCGCGCTTCCAGCATGAGCGCCACGAGACCCGCAGCCAGTGGAGCCGAACTGCTCGTGCCACCAAAACGATGGGTGCATCTATTCTTCAAATCCACAGTCGCAATGCCTTTACCCGCGCCCGACGAGGGAGTGACACCAATCAAATTGGCGCCCGACTCACTGTACCATGACTGATGTCCCGTGTGATCCACGGCGCCAATGGCCAGTGTGTAGGGCGAATTGGCGTACCCGTCGTAATTGGACGAGTCTTGCGCAGTGCGACCATTCCCCCCAGCCCAAATATAAATGGCATCCCCCGACTCGTAGCCTTGCTTGAGTGCCTCCTGCGTTACGCGCCCTGGCGCCACCATGTCCATTCCATTGTCTGTCGGGCCCCACGAGCTACTGTAAATGCGAATGACGTCGTTGCGATGCGTCAGCCCTTGCGCCTCTTCATAGTCGTACGTGGTGCGCGCAATCAGCCGAATGCCCACAATGGACGCCTCGGGCGCCACGCCCCGCCCACACACGTGATTGTTTTGCGCGGCACAGCATACACCCGAACAACTCGTGCCATGTGAATCATACGAATACGGCGCTGGATCATTATCATGCCCGTTGAAATCGTACGATAGGTCCGCTCTGTAATTGACGCGCAAATCGGCATGCGAGTGCTGCACACCATCATCCACAATGGCCACATTTACGCCCTTCCCTGTGGCTCCTTCAACCACGCCTACAGCAAAAGGATTGTCATGCAAGTGCCACTGGGAAGGATACAGAGGATCGTTTACCCGGGACCGCTTAAACTGCTGACGCTTCTTATCCTTGTGCAGACCCAACGCCGTCAAGTGCGCATCGGAAATCAAGCGCTCTTTAGGCTCAAAAATGTCAAACCCCGCCACCCGCGCCACGTGATGCAGACTGTGCTCTAGCGCAAAAGCGTCAGGATTTGACACGGCGTGCACAGAGTACCGATTGGCAGAGGCGCAAGCGAAACAAACAATAAAGATCAATAGCAACATGTTTTTATAGCAAATGCATAATAGTAATTATATAGGTTTTAAAGTGCAATTTTTTTGCTTTCGTAGTTCTTTAAACAAAAGCGCGTTCCACACGGGATCGTATTTGCTGTCCAACACAAGCGATCCCACGACTTCCCGTCTTGGAATAACATAAACATGTGTCGCAAAGACGAGTTTACTTGAATAAAACGTAAATTTTCCTCAATGCTTAAAATTTGACACGTTTCACGGGGCTGTTCAAGTTTAATTTTTAACATGAGACAAAGACAAACAAAACGCACCAAACAAGTTGCTGTTTCTGACTTGGATCAGGCCCTCAGTGCACTGGAAGAAGCTCAAGAGCTGCTAAAGACGGCCAAAAAGCACGTGCGTAAAGAACTGACCAAAAAAAGCACTACCAAGTTTACGAAAGTGTTGGAAGAAACGCTTGAGCAACGTGCTCGTATGGAAGTACGATTCAAGCAGCTTGATTACAAAAAGTGCAAGATTTACTCGCGCAATTCGACAAGGTTGTTTAGACTGAGATTTGAGGATGATAAGGATGACATGACTTCCTTGTATTATTCTTACAATACGAACAATTATCTCGTATCATATTTCTGTCCATCTTATCCAGACGATCCAAACAGCGCCTTTTTGCTCGAGTATTTCAAAATGCTTTTGCGTGCATTCCTGACGCAGCAACATCACAAACTCTCCAAATATTTGGATGACTTGGTGTCGCTAGAGGACATTCTATCGGAAATCAACACAATACAGTGAAAGATAGTTTCTATGATTCCCATGAATGTCGCCGTGTTTCGTGTATTGAAATAAAAAGCGTCAATGGGTCTTTTGTCAACTTTATTTACATTACTCTTGTCTTGCTTGATTGCAAAAGACTTGTACGCCACTCTTCAAACACCGTGCGCCTCGCTCACTGCGGAAAAGTATCGCCAGTCCAGCTTTTCCGACGCCATTGATTTGTACTTGGGTGTCGGTGCGCTATTTATGAAACCTACCGTATTTACCGTGTATCAAATGATTAGAGCTCTTTATTGTGCGAGTCAACTGTTTTGTCTTCCACCTCATTCCCTTGGAGTGGAGGCGGCACTTTAATGAGCAGTCCTTGACCGTGATTGACGCACTCTTGCATCTCGCGCAACCACAGCACTTCAAATTGGTGCTGTTTCAACTCGTCTGCTACGGCTTTGACGGCGTGCTCGCTGGTAAGATAATCAATACACACCTTGGTTTCAGTGTCCAAGCATTCAATAATGGCGCTCGCCACGTGCGCCCGAAAGCGATACGTTTGTTTGCGCAGCGCAAAGTCTACCGTGCGTTTACCCACGTATTCGGGGGTAAAGTCGTCCTTTAGCGGTCCGAGCGTCACGTGCGAAATGATTTCTTCCACGGCATTCATCCACTGTGTGAGCTGCGTGGTATTTACATCTGAAGCAAAGGCAAGTGCCGTAAGAAAACACGTGAAAACTACCACAACCCCTCTCATTTGATTACAAATTCGCAGTCGTCTCCACCCGTCTCTACCAATCCAGCAAACTGACCCTTGAACAGTTTGGCAAAGCTTTCTGCATTCTCTTGAATGGACGCATCCATGGGGTATCCAACTTGCACGTCTAGCTTGGGTGGCGGACGATTGCCAAAAATGCGCGGAAAAAAGAGCAGCGGAAACGGCCATCCCCAACGCTCGTAGCACCACTGTTGCACACGGTTCATCCAGTGTCCGCCGCGGTAAAAAGCGTAGCGTTTTGTTTCACCTGCAATGAGCACGGGAATCACTTGCACCTTGTGTTTCATGGCAAACTCAAAGACATCCTTAGTGGGTGCGTGTATGACCAACTGGTCGTCAGCGCGCGGATTCGTGTGCGTGAGCAAATCTTGCATGCTGGACGGGCAGTACGCGACAGACTTGCCTTTGCGCAACAAGCGCAACAAATTGCTTTCGTCGTGACTGACGGCTCCGGTCCACAGCAAAAAGTCGCGCAGCACGGGCACTCTAAAGAGCACGCGCGGCAGCATGTACACTAAATCGACGTGCTGAAAGATACCACCGTGCAGGCCAAACGCGTGAATCAGTCCCATGTTGGATAGATTGCCCACCACCACAAAGAGCATGCGTTCATGCGGCTGGTCCGCTTCAAACGATTGAATGTTACCAAAGTAGTACTGCACGCTCTTGCCAAACAGTGTGCACTTGTTGCGCAGCAAGGGCCACGCGCGCGCGCCCGTCTGCTCGTCGCCGTCATAGTACTTGAGCAAGAAATACAGCAAAAAGACGATAATGCTGAGCAAAAAATAGACGCGCGCAAAGCTCACGTAGAGCAATAACAAAAGTGCCTCAAGGGCCACAATGATTGCCACAATGGCCATGACAATTAAAAGTTTTCTCTTTGGCGAAGATTTAGTTCACTGGCAAATTGCGTGCGACGCGCAAGAACCCACACGCGTGCTGCCCAGTGTAGACATTAGTGACGAATGGATTCGTGCCAAACTCGCGCCCGACGTGTACATGTATTACGATGCGGCCAACTACTGCCCACGCGAGTTTAATCGCTTGGCCAGTCAAGTGAGCGATATGCAAATATTTGGAACAGCCTTGTTTATTACGCATCCCCAAGCAGACTTTGTTTTGCAGTGTCAGCGCGCTCCAGCGCTTCCTGACAGATATCGTCTGGAGCGCCCAGAGATTCCATGTAGCCAATAAAAGCCAGATTCGCCGTCTTGTGTGTCAGTCGGTGCTTGTCGTTTTCCAGCATCTTGACAGTGTGTTCAATGACGCCGTTTAGTATCGCCTCAAAACTCCCTTGCACAATGGGCATGGCATCCTTGTTGACCGTCTTGATGCCCAAGTCCTTGCACACGCGACGAATAGGAGTGCGCAAAGTGCGAGTCGTCGTCTTTTTCTTGCCTGCCGTTTTTTTAACCCCTGTCATTATTTTTTAAAAATACAATAGGGGTCAAAAAATATGTCAAAACAGCTGCCACCCGTCATTACTTCTGCCCAATACAAGGCACTCTGCGCCAAGCACGGATTTGACCAGGCCGAAGCAGGCACGCGCGAGTTGCTCAATGAAATGCTCGTGGAAAGCTTGGACCAAATGACACGACAGGCCATACTGCAGGCGGATCACGAGAAGCACACAAAGCTCAGCCGCAGCAATGCGGTAAAGGCCGTGGAAATGACACCCGACATGCCAAAGGGCATTTATTAAGTATATAATAAAGATTTCTTTTCATCTCATATAAAAAAACAAATGTTGCGCGGTCTGTCCATCTTCTTGTTGGTAGTGTCGACCGTGCTGGCCATTGTGGCACTCTTTCTCAATATTGCAGTGCATTCGGGTCTGAACGACGCGCAGACTGTTCAGTTGGCCGAGTTGCGCGCTAAAAACAGAGAACAATGCAATGAAACCCTGCTTATTTTGGACATGTTGTCGGGCGTGCAAGAAACGCTTGACAACACGACCGTAGACATTATGCGTTTACCACAACTGCAAGACTGCGAAGAATATGTGCGCGTGCGCAATCCTGCCTTGATGAATGCGTCGGACGTGCGCTTGATGGAATTGCTGGCCTTTAACGACACGACAATTGGTCCAGAACTGGCGGGCTTATTGCCCGACTTGTCGTTGGCATCGCAAGAGTTGGATGCGTTGAATCGCACGGGGGAAATCAAAGTGTATCACGTGGGCACGGTGGCTGAGCAGCTCTTTCAGTATAGCATTCGCAGCATTACGCTGGGTGACAGTGAGTTTTATTATGTTAATTTGCCGCGGGTGGATGGACTGCTGCAAGTCGCAATGAATATGACGAGCGAGCTGCTCTTGGACGATTGGGTGCCCGCCATTGGTTCGGGTTGTCCTGCAGATTTAAATTGTACGCGCGCCGACGTTATTTTAGATCGTCAGCAAGAAAAGATTATGACTGTGCCCGTGCCCATTATGTTTGATGCACGCACGTATCCCAGTAATGGCACCAATGTGCTACTTGATGGCAATGCAAACGTAATGGCCGGTTCTTTTATTGGCATTGCAGATGCCGTCCATTTGAGTTTTTAAAAATGAAGAAAAGGGCCTCTAATAAACCCAAACGTCGCAAGTACGCTGACCCCCATGAATACGAACGAGACTTGAAGCGCTGGAAGGGCCTGCAGAAGGAACGCTACAAAGATGCAAACCCCTCACAGCTGTCCAATCATTTGCTGTCAGTCATTCTGTCGGAAAATGACATCCTCCAAGCGGGCTGCCGTGACCTGCAAGAATGGCGGCTACGGCGCTTTCGCCGCGGCTTTCCCGTCAAAAAGAGTGGCAACAACCGACCCAATTTGACGGTTCCGGCGCGTCTGTCAATTACTGACGACGATTGCTTTGTGCTCTCGTTGCCGCGCGTGCTGTGGACTCACATAATTTTGCCCATGCTGCCCGTGTGGGAGTTGTTTCAATTGCTGCAAACTAGCCGCGTCATGTATGTACTGGCCAATGCCGAACTCTTTAGCAGAGCGCGCGACACATTTAGTCACGAACGCGCCACGCCCTTGGCCTTTGAACTGCTGCGCGTGGTGCGCGCTACGCCACACGTTTACAAGCGTGCCAATCTCTTAAAATTGAGCGATCGGTACGTGTATCGCAAACACTCCATTTTATTGGTGCAGGCGGCCATTGAGCGACACGGATACGTGGAACACGTGCGCGATTATGCCGACGCATTGGAGCAGAAGCGAGAGGCCGAAGCAGACGAAGAGTTGTTTATGTTGGAATCCATGCCCTCGCGGGTCGCAGATTGTAATGCGCATCTTGTAGAAGCTGGTTATGGCACGTTTGCCGACTGCGCCGTCAAACCCAAACTTTTGTCGCGGATTGGCGACTGGCAGTATTACTTGGAGTTGCGCGCATATGTACATATGGAACGAACGCGCACAGTGCCGAAAATTGTAAAGTCTTTCAAGCATCCCATTGTGCACGCGGTACTGACTGATTGCAATTTGGACGATTGTGTCAATAGACTGGGTTTGTCGTATTTACTCAATTTAATTTCGGCAAAGACGTTTTTTGGGCGACCATTAAGCGACTATCAAATTAGCCAGTACGCACAGAGCATTGTGCAAACGGTACGCTATCAAAAGCGCGCGCCTGCCTTGTCGTTGTGTTGTGTGTGGGAAGACACATCACTCAGGGTAGAGCCCATGACTGAAGCAACGCAGCTGTTTTACCCCAAGACAAATATGCCGTGCAGTCGACACAATGTGCAATTTTGGTGGCTGAATCACACCACTTACCATTCGTACCATTTTATTGGACCGTAGAAACCGCGCGCGTACGGCTTTTTGTCAGGGAAGCGTTCCATAAAGAGTTTAAAACATTCTGCCTTTTTCACATCTATCGCTTGGCCAGGCGCTAGCGGACAGTGCATCTTTTCGCAACTGGGCGGGGCATAACCACGATTGTAATGTGCCACATAGTCCCAGCGTCGCTGCGTCGGCACGTGGCGCCCGTCCCGCGGATAGCGCTCATTCAGCTCGTCCAAAATGTCACCCACCACTTGCAATTCTACCCCAGCGCGCGCCCACGTGCGCACCAGTAGCTGACGTTCTTGATCGTAAGGAAAGTGCTTTTGGTGCATGACCAAGCGCTCCATGCACGGAGGCATCAACGCTTTCGTTTCTTCTACGGAGTCAATGACGCGCACGTGCTCGCGTCGGCGTTTTGGTCGCTTTGTGGATGTGCGCTGCTGCCTGTTCTCGCAGTAAGTTTTGATCCACTGCAAGTGCGTGCTCTTCTCATGCGAATCAAACGTGCGAACCACCACGTGCCACACGTATGCGCCCGGCAAATGCACCTTTCCGCCCTTGTAGAGCACCAAGTGCTTGGCCAATTCGTTGGGAACGCGACTTAGGTCCACATTGAACCAATGACGCGGCCTGTCGCGTAGGCCCAGTTTGTAAAACGTTTGATAATCTTGCAGCTCGGGCGTACATTCAGTAGGCAGAGGCATGCCGACGTATTGCAGGCACTCGAGCGGAATGGTTTGCACGTGATGCCAGTCGTAGCGTCCTACCGTCAAGATGAACAAGTCCATTACGGGATTGGGCTCGGGATACAGCGCGTCAATGTACGCTTTAATGTCGTCCATGCTGGGCTGAAAGTCAAAGGCGACATTCGACGTAGGTGCCTGCGGCGCCGGAAGGGTGGGTAACGTGTCTACAATGTCTGCGCTACCGTAATGCCGAAAGCCCAACACCCGAAACAAGTAGTCTTCTTGTGTGTAACACACAACTACGTAACAATCGTACGGGTTTACATCTTGTGCAATGCCTTGAAAACACACCTTGTCCTGCGGGAATGCAGGAAACTCGCGCTTGAACCAGTGGCGCACAGATTTGACGAGCACTGGAAAGAGACCCATTTAGTTTTTTTAATAATAATTGCACAACAAGGGTTAAAAACCAATGGACTTTGTTGAGGAAGAAACACTTGCGCGGTTGCAAGATACGCTGGACGCGCTGTACGAAGCCCAACCCAAGACTGTCAAGGAGCGCATGCAAAAGTACATTGAAAATAGATCCGACAGTCAAGTGGCAAAAGTGAAACAAGCCAGCACCAGAAAATATGCGGCATACACTGTGTCTATCTTGTCGCTCATGTTGATTGCCGTCGTAATTAATAAAAGTTTGTTAATTTTTTAATAAATCATGGAGGAGCTCGCGACCACTCGTCCCATTATACGAGACATTTTCAAGTCTTTCTGTGCCAAACTGTGCTATGTGTGTTGCAAAGATGAGACAGATGACATGATTTACAGCATTCTGTACACGGCTACGCTGAAGCGATCAGAAGTACTTGTCTTTCCTGTGAAACGACACAAACACTGTGCGTTCCCCAAATACTTGTTAAAATACTGTGCATTGGAAAGAGATGTTACTTATGACTATCATGACGTTGCAAGAAATTTATTGACTGGTTTGCAATGCAGGCACTGCAAGGTGGTAGAGTACCGCAAGGCAAAACACGGCAAATGCGCGGGCTGCAAAACAGTCTTGTATTGTAGTGAGGCGTGCCAGCAGCAGGATTGGGCAGAACACAAAAAAGAATGCGCGCGTCTTGCCGCTTCTACAGAAACGCCAAATACGGTCGATACATGCATTGGCAAAGAGTGTGAAGAGCAGCCGCTAAAGAAATTTACTAGTCGGTTCTTGACCGAAAACGTTGGATTGGACGTGTATGCGTGTTCTTTGCGCTGCTTGCGCCACGCATACAAGCGCGCGCCTACTCTATTCGCCGAGGGTCTTTTAGCACCACTCGACCCCAAAACACACCCATGAGCACAGCAATCATTAAATCATCCTGTTCACTGGATCCAATCTTGCCCGTAATGGTTTGTTTGCCCTTTTGATGAATAGTGTTGGGCTCTTCGTACGCATAGTGAAAGCGCTCCATTTGTTCTTGGAGCGTGGCGCGAATGCTGGTCAGCGTGTGCTTGCGTGACGTAGTAAAGAGTTCGCTGTCAAACATGACGGCATCATTCTTGAGCTTGACGTTGAAAATGTACTGGTACTCGTCGGCCGTATCTTTGCCCTTGTGAATACCGGGCCGGTCATTCTTTTGCCAAAAACAGCGTAAGTCGGGTAGTTTCTTGATCATGTTCCACATGTGCGATCCTTCATTGGCTAAAAGGACAAATCATGAGCGAATCCGCTCGTCAGGGAGTTTGGTTTTACCTAAATTATTTTCCGGAATAAACACCTTGATGGATGAGCGAAACACGGGAATCTCATTCAATCGCTCAATGTGGTTCCTAAGCGTCGCTTGAATCTGAATGGCGGACGATTTGACGGGCTCTGCCTCAAGTCCAATAATCTACAAGAGAGAAGAAAAAAAATGGATAAGAAGGGTCCAATGTTTGATTTTTTCTTTTTTCCAGAAAAGGACAATTTCATGGTGCAGTTGCTACAGTGCGCCACGGACATTATCGAAAAGAAATACGGAAAAGAGCGAATCCAACAAGACAATAGCATTCGGCGCGTCTTTCACTTGCTCAAAACCATTCAAGATCAAGATGCGCGCCGATTCGCGCTACTCTTTCTAATGTACTGGGAACAAGACATTTTCAAGGCAGTCAAGAGCGGCATTGACGCCGATGAAAAAATCTATTCCCCGCTACACTATGAAAAGTATCGCATGCGCCTCAAGACGTTTATCGAGCAAACAATTCATTTTCCGTATGACAAGCACAATATCATTGAAATTGTGACGGAATTTGAAAAGGCTGCGCGGTTAGAGTATGTGATGGGACCGTTCTAATCCCAACCGCGAAGCGGTTGGGATTAGAACAAAAGAACTTACCACAAAATTCAAATCATCATCGTAATACGCGCTGCAAATGCCCAGCTGTGACATGCCTCCGCCCGAGGGATCGACCGTAATAAAGACATACTTTGGCGTGGAAAGCGTCTTCTTCACTGGCGCCACAAACAAGGCTTCAATGCGTTCCGCTGGAAAACACGGCAGATAGTCGTCGGCAATGATACCCATCATTTCCTTGGCTACCGTGGCAGAGTCGGCGCCGTACAAGAGCTTCAAGCGCTGGCCTTTCTTGGAGTTGAGCCATTTGGCCGTCTGTTTCACGTGGTTGCATAGGATCTGCTTGTCAGGCTCCAGCTTGCGACATTCTTCGCAAATCATTTGACAATCACACACGCGAAAGAAATTCTCGCCATTGACCTTGAGATTGATGAGTTTACTGAAAAAATTCTGCGAACCTTCCGGACTACTGAGCGCAAACAGGCACGTATTTTGCATTTGCAAAATGGGCACAATGACTTTGAAAAAGAGCTCGGGTGGGATGAATGCCATTTCATCAATGATGATGAGGTCGGCGCCTACAAATAAAACACATGAGCAAAGCGAAATGCGTTTTATTTGTAGAAACATAACTTACCTACTCCACGAGTAGTCTAATAGGAAAAAAAATTAGCTATGAAAACAAATAAAACCCCCAACAAATGGGCGCATTCATCCTACTCTTCTTATTTGGCGTACACAGTGTCGCCAACGTTGAGCAGCACGAGCAAGATTTACTGCATTTACAGCATTCTAATGATTTAAGATATTATCCATCGTACACACTGTATTTATTTCATTCAACTATTCAGTCTTTTGCCTATCGCGCCAATGACGCACTCTTCACATTGGTCCATGCATGGAAACCTGCCGCATATCGTCACCCTTGATGGTAATGTCCAACACGACAATGAATCCGCAAAGCATAATAAAGGCAAAAAAGCACGCGCAAAACTTTTTAAAGCCATTCAAGCGCTTGAACCACGTGTACCAGTCATTCTTTTTATTATTTTTCACCATTTTGAAAGTGAGGATTTAAAGTGGACATTTCCTGCTTTTTTAGCTTTTCCTTCATCCGCTTGGTGCGCGCCGCTGTGCTCTTTTTATAATACACTACAAGAATAGAACAACTGACGGATGCGGCAATAACGGCGGTACGCGGGGAGGAGGAAGAGGGAGAAGTCTGACCATCTACTACAGGAGGTGGAAGTGATGGCGCACCTTCGGCGGCGCCATCACTTCCACAATCGGCCAATAAAACAAGTGCATTCAATCCATACACGGGTCGCACACCGACGCCAAACGCGGCCGAGTTAAAATCGTCTTGCCCATACACAAAGGCGGGCGTCGTATTGCCATTCTGCAAGTAGTCTGCCGCTCTGAAAAAGAGCACGCGATGATTAAACCAATCTGCCAAGTAAAAATTGTCATTTTCATCCACGGTCAACCCGCGCGGGGCATACAACGTTTGTGCCGTAGGCTGCGCCAGTCCTCTGTTGGCTTGCGTGCTAAAAAAGTTGGGCTGACCAAACACCATAGACGCCGTAGTCGTCGTGCGTGACGGATAATACAATACTCTGTGATTGCCGCCATCTGCAATGAGTGCGCCGTCCACGGAATTAATGGCAATTTGACTGGGAAAGCGCAGTCCATCAGGACCGGCAGACGGTGCATTGGTTGTATACAATCCACTCTGCCCATAAACGCCAGAGCCGGGTGGATTGTACTTTAGCACGCGATTGTTGCTACTGTCAATTCCGTACAGCGTGTACTCTGAATCATATGCAACACCGCGCGGAATATTCAAGGACGTGGCACTTATTCCGCCATTGTTGGGTGTATTGGACGTAAAGTCGGGTTGACCAATGACATTGCTGGCAATGGTGGAATAAAATGCTGCGCGCGTCGTGACGATAAAAAATAACAAAAACCCCTTGTTCATTATTCCCAATAGTAACTTTTGTCCAGCACATTTTCAATGAGCATTTCTACTTGCAAATACATAAACTGCTCATCGTGAATCCATTCCTTGGCGTCGTTGGCAATGCGGGCCAATTCAATGGTGGCGCGCTCAAAATCATAACTCACGCGATGGAATTCATCGTACAAGACGTTATTCTCATATTCATCGTGCGTAATCCACAGTGGACATAATCTTTGTTGCAGGCGCTTGGGTTGGTAGCGTTTCAGAATGCCTACAAAATGGACAAGACGTGTGTGGAGTGTGCGATTCGCAATCATTTTCTTGAGTTGAGTGACAAGCGTCTCCATGTTCCACGTGACATCGTCGCGCTTGCGCTTCATGTGCTCGTTGAAAATACCAAGAGTAGCAGCCATCTGTAATGATTAAAATATAAAATAAATATGATACATGAGGGGTTTACAATTGAAACATTAAAAAGTTATATTTTTACGTTGATGTAATTATTAAATGTGCTTGCGGTAGTTTGAGCTAAGTCAATAAAGTCGCGTTCATCATCAAAGTCTTCCTCTTGGGACATGTACACGCGCTCGCCCGTTTTGAGAAACGTAAAGAAATTCCTATAGACTGTAGCATGGTAATCACCTACGTAAACAAATCGAAGTTTTGAGGCAACATCTTTTCGAAACAGTCTACCCAATAGCGTCGCATCCATAATCCAAGATTCAGAGTCAAATTCAAAATTTTTTTGAGACAGTGGCTGTCCCAAAAAATAGTCGACAATCTTTGCCGCCACAAATACATCTCCTTGTTCTTCAAGTTTGATTAATTGTTTGCGGGCGGGAGACACTGTGTATGTCTTGTATGTCTTGACAAATCTCGTACTCAAGCCATTCAAGTATTCTTCTGCATTGATCTTTGGTTGTAATTTCGAAAAATATTCCCGTAACTCATACAACACGTTATTGTCAAGCAAAACGATTTTTTGAACTGCCTTGAGTTGCTCGGGCGTCAAACGCGCTAGAATCTTGTGTTGTTCGCTGCGATAATCTGCAAAATGAAATCTGCCATAGGGATGCACGTCGCAATTGACGTCAAACGTGCAGTGCATCAAGTCAATCATGCTACGCAACCTGTCCAGGGTCGAAAGTGGTTCGTCATCCGCATACATTTCTTCGTCTTCCTTGGTGGGGTCCTTTGGCTCGCCCTTGTAGTAGCGCGCTTCATACGGAAGTTCAATATACATGTCCACGTGGTATTTCTTGATTTTTGCGGTAGCCGCCACGGCATAAATGTAACGACAAATGTCCATGACATGTGGATGGGTTCCAGTAAACTCAACACGATTAGTGTTGCGGACGTTGACATTCAAGCGATTCTTCATAAAGGGTTCTTCTTTGAGATAGTGTTGTTCTCCAAAAATCCAATAGTCTATGTCATTGTATGTAAATTTACTCAATGAGAATGGACCAACTAAAATATTGACAAAAATGTTGAATGGGCGTTGATCTGCCTCGCGAATCAAATCCAACTCATGCCCAATAAGCTGGCACTGTTTGTCACAAAAAATCAAACCTTGTGGTTCTTGCAAGTGAGACACGTTGTGACAGACGAAACATTGCATTTTTTTTTTGTTTAAATGGTGCCTCTTATCAAATAGATTAATTTACATAAACTTCCATTCTATATCCCCACAGCGTGTCTGTAATTTGTTCCAACTCATAGTCCACTTTCCAAACGCGCTCCATGCGCTGAAAGTCGGCAATCATGGCCGAGCCTACCTGCGCGTTCAATTGATGCGGTCGCACGTACACGGGCACTTTAGCGTGCGAGCCACCGGGCGCGCGCTGCATGTCTCGCACGGCTCGGCTGACGCGTTCCAACACTGAATGTTGTTTACGCGAGACTGGTGCGTCCATACTGGACAAGTGGAGCGAGTGCGGCGGCACGCGGCGCAAGACGGCTTCTTCCACGGTGCCCATGATTTTTTGCGACAAGAGCGGCTGCATTTTGACGCATACCTTGTCAGACTCATTCATCATGTCCGCGTAGGAGACACCGCGCGTCAATTGCCCGTTGCTTTGCTTGGTACAATACCAAAAGCTCATGGGCGCCGTCTGCCCGCGCTTGTAAAAGTAATCCGTCATACCCACCAGTGACCCGACGAAAAAGGAGCCCGGCTCGCCCTTTTTGTGCAAGATGGGCTTTTTAAAGGCGCCTAGCGAGCGCGCTTGATACACGTACGCCATGAGCGGTCGCAGCGGGTTGTCGTAGCCGCACGGTTCATACATGCCCGTGCCTTCACCCACCAAAAAGGGCAAGCCCTCTTGCACTTGGTCGGGTAGCGGCAGCGTCTTGGCCACTTGTCGGCCCTCGCGCGTATTTTCCATCCACTTGCAAAACGTTTGCAGTGGCACAAAATTGTCATTCATGTGTGCTCCATAGTGTACGACGCGGTCCGACACTTGAGCGCCACGCACGACATCCAAGCTGAGTGGCGGGACGTATTGACTGGCAATTTCTTTCAGTTCCTTTAGTTGTGCCGAACAGGCACAGGTGTCCAGTGTTTGCAGGGCATTGTAGCATTGCAGCTCGACTGCCGCCAAATCCTCGCAGTCGCCCGAGTTCATGGCCATTGCATTGCCAAAATTTTCATACGGCAACACCAGCTGCTTGTTGTACTGCTGAATGCGCGTATTCTTGTCGACCGTGTCGCTCACATAGTCCATGTATTGCGCCGCGTAACAAATGGTTAGCACGGTCGCACGCGCCTTGCCCGCCAAATTCAGTCGATTCCACTGCGCTGGCTCCAAATTGTCGCGTCGCATAATAGTTTCAAACGCATTCTGCCAGTAGAGCGTGTTGCTCTTGGGCGTCTCAGACATGACAAAGGCGGCCGCTGGCAAGGGCGTGCCAAGCGTGGTTTGAATGCCCGATTCGCTAAAGTCAAATGGGATGCGCATGTTTTCCGTACCCTCAAACGTATCGCGCATCTTTTGCTCCGTGCCAATCGTTTCGTTAATGTAGGCCGTAATCAGCGGGATGGTTTCGCGCGCATTGCACAGTTGGTGCCCAATAATGCTGGGATCCTTAATTTTCACGCCGTCAATACCCGTGACGCGAATGCGAATCATGCCCTTGTCCAGGCCCTGTGCCGTGTACATGCGCATGTGCATGTCTTTTTCAAAGGCGCCTGAGGCCAAGATGCCTTGAGCAATTTCGCCAAATTCAATATGCGACACGCCCGCGTCCAACAAACACGGCGAGCCCATGTCATTTCTGCGCCAGGCCATGGAGGCAAAGCACAGAGCCGTGGTGGGTGGAATGGACGCGTGATTGCCTATCAGTTTGCCCGTGACGCGCGCCTTGTGCGTTTCGCCCGGGCGTTCCAATTGAATGGTCACGGGCTCGCGATCGAAGCGCGCATCTAGATAGCAGCGCACCTGTGGGTGTTTTTCAGCGGGCGACAGATTGCTCTGGACGTATGTAATGGAAAGATTGACTGAAACAGAATGCATCGCTTTTTTTAAAAAATTGTCTTTGCTCTTGTTGTTTTATAATCTCAACTTTCTAATTCATTGTGTATGTCTTGGATGCGCTGAAAAATCTCTTCCAGTACTGCGCGTTCTATGGGTGATTGCAAACGATCCAAAGGCATGCGCACGTTACGCTCCCACTGAATGAGCAAAGGGTTGGGATTTTTGCTCTTTCCTTCCGACATTGCATACTCGACACAGGCTTTCAACAGCGCATCTCCCAAGACGTCACAGGCGCGCCGAATGCTGGGTTCCCACAAGTACCAACAACCGTCTAACTCTTTTGGTATATAAGAGCGCTCTGCGTACTCTAGTTCCTGGGACCCCTTTGATGATTTCATAGTTTTTTTTATTTTGCAAGTATGATAAAATCTCTACTGGTCAGCGCTTACAAGTCTATGGACCCGCTGGGCACACTGGAAGCATCGCTCGTGGAGCATCCCACGCAAGAAATGGTGAGTGTGTTGGTTCCCGAAACGATTGATTTAAACAAGGCTGACGAGTGTGACGTAATGACGGACATTATGGCATACTTGCAGCAAGTGGAGCGCAAAGAATACTGTTCGCCCATTGCGTGGCGCAGTCGCTTTATTTACTTTGCCACCAGCATGTGTCACGTATTTGGCACGGGTGATTTTTTCCCTGACACGGTCGTAGCGTACGTGGCGCCCGGCAAGCCCATGCCTTACGTATGGCTGGATTTGGATGAGCGCGCACAATTGCACTTGATTGACAATCACAATATTTGTGTGGCGGGCTTTAAAGTGGTCATTCACACCATTACGGGCGTCAACAATTTAAAGTCGCGCCACTACACGGTGGGCGAGCGGACTGATTCAGCAGATGCTATGCAAATATCGCTGCGACTGGACTTGTATGGCAAAACGGCCGACCCGCTCATTGCTCGGTTGGCGAAACCTCATCCCGAGTTGGACTGTGTGGTCATGCTTACATTTCGCAAGCGTTTCAGTGGTATTTATTACAAAAGCAAGCATCCTCTCATTGTCAATACAATCAAGAATCCGACGAGTAAATCTTGCAGCACGGATTGCGTCAAATAAGCGGTAATCAGCGTATGTAAGACAGTGGCGACAAGCACGTAGTTAATTTGTTGGCGTTGCGAGCGCTCTTTCAGCACGCCAGCCAAGGTTGTACCGGCCAGCGCGGCAATGGATTCAATGGGCGCATTGGTGTGGGCGGTAAATAGGACGGACACGACCAGGGCAATGACGGGATTTTTGAAAATTAGGGTACTTGACGCCCCAAAAAAAAATAAAAAAATTATTCTCATTATGGGTCCAGCAAATTTCTTGGAGGATTACCATTTATCGGAAATGCCCAAGAAATTGCAGTATGCAAATTTCAAACGCAAAGTGGTCGACAATGAAATTGAACCAGAATTAATTTTAAAGCGATACCGCACGGAATTTCCCAATGCCAAGTTTTCAGAGCGTAGCGTGCAATGGGTGCACGATGACGACGTGCACATGTTGTACGACAAGGACGCCAATCAGCCGCGTTTCATCATGTCAGACACAACGCGCCCGCTGCTTATTGGGTCCGACAATGTTGTCAAGAAATTTAATTACAAGCAAGACGTGTGGACACCCAACCAATTGCCCAAGTTGTGTAGTGGCGCGCTACTTAGCATCTTTAAGCACTTGAAGGGATGGGAATTGTTGTCGTGCCGTTTAGTGTGTAAAAAGTGGGCGCGGCTCATTACCAACCAAAGCAGTCTGTGGCGCGTGCGTAATTTGCCGCCTTTTGTACAAAATTATTGGCCCGCGGAAACCTCTGCGTTTCGTCGCTATGTGCGTCACGCGTTTCTGAATGCGACTGACAAACAAGTCATTGTATATTTTTTTGAAAAGCCCGAGTTGTTTCATTTTATTTGTTCGCTTTTGACGGGCAGGCAACGGCGGAACCAGTTGAAGCGCAGTAAATTTCGCATTCGCGTGGGACGTTACACCATTGTAAAAAACAAGGCTGAATTGTGGTGTGACGAGTGTAAAAAAATTTCAGTTCAGCTCTTTTTGGACGCGTATCGACAATACTTAATTTTGTAAGCAATATAGAAAAATTTTTTAAAATGGTTAAAATGGGCGCCGCAAAGAAAAACACTCCTAAGAAACCCGCCAAAGTCAAGACGAGTCGCACGCGTCGTGCCGGTCTCCATTTTCCTGTGCACATGGTGCGCAAAGAGCTCAAGGCGCGTTTGGGCCCAAAGCGCAATTTTGAAAAGGGTGTCGAGGTCGTGTACACGGCGCTCGTGGAACACTTGGTGGAGCGCCTGCTCGTCAATGCATCCGAGCGCATCACCAAAGGCAACTACATTGACGCCACTCACTTGCACGACGTCATGACGGACAAGGACGGCGAAGTGGCCAAGGTTTTCCCACAGCATGTGACGGGTCTTTATTAAAGAAAAATAAATGGGTTCATCAAAGTCAAAAAACCAACCACTGCGCGTGCTAGTCATTGGTGCGCGCAATGCCGGCAAAACACACTTTTTAGACATGTTTTATTTTGGCGGGGACAGCACAAAGATTCCCACACACGGCTTTAATGAAATGGTTGTGCATCAACCATACTGCAAGCGCGAAGTGCGCCTTGTAGAGTATGGTGCACACATTGAATGGGCCAGTGTGTTTCGAGCGCACAAGCACGACTTTGACGCCATTTACTTGGTGATGCGTTCAGATGCACCCGCCGAAGAGATTATGGAGTCCAACAATGCACTGTTGCATATGTGCGAATTGCTTCCACACGCCGTCGTGGCCATTATTTGGAATTTAGTTCCGTCGTCGAGCGGAGAAGCGCGATCCTTGCAATGGTCGCCCCGCTCCAATAGTTCGTGCGTGTGCTACATGGACTTTTCCAAAGTTGGATGGACCGAAAGGGTCTGCGAGTTGTTTGAATGGACCATTGTAAACAGCAATTCTGCCAAGAAACGAGCCGCGTGAAATGCGAACACTGCACGCGCGCCTATTGCAATCTGCACGCCCGTATGGGCTTTGAATGCCTCTCGTGTCACATGTACTGCTGCGTTTCCTGCGAAAGCGAATCGCGCATGAATTTTTGTAAATTCTGTGTATAAAAATAAAAATTTAAAAGTGTGCGTAAGGGGGGGTGTTGTCAATGCTGGACAGATTTTGTTTGGTGTACAAGCACGTGCACTATGTGCCAGAAGCGCACTTTAAGTACATCAAAGAAACGCGCATTCTCAATGACATGATGCCCGTTTCACTCGTGTGGATGGAAGAGCCCCTGCAAGAGCGCAGATATTTTGGCCTGCAAAAGCGACACAAACCCGTGAAGAAAGTAACGGCGTCGCATTTTCAAGTGACCAAAACATTTGTGGGAGCGCTGAAACCCCTCACGTTTGCGCGCTTTGACGGATTTGCTATTGATTGCGTAACGCAAAAGCTGTGCCTGTTGCCCGATGCGTTCCGTTTGCACTATACCCTGGAAAAGAGAGGCATTAATCCTTTGTATACCAAGCCCTTTATGAAATATCGTGTAGCTCAAGATATGGACTACATGTTTGGTGGTGGCACCACTAGTGCACAGTTGCCGAAATACATGCAAGTGATGAAACAGTTTGGATACGTGAGTGATAGAGGCGAATTTAATTTTGAGCAATTGTCCAAGGATTTGCACACGTATTCGCGTCGCGTAGAAGATGCGCTACAGGACTGTCGCAACAAACTGATTGAATTGCGCGGTGGCGTAGTTTCCAGTGCGTCGTCGCCAACGTTTGATCGTTCTCAGTTTTCGCTCGATCCCGCAAGTATCAAGCAACAAGCCCAGCAGCAATTGAGCAATGACGAAGAAGATTCCTCAAGCTTTTAATTTAAATAAACATCGATTATATGAAGCAATGGCGCGCTTTTCGTGCTTTAAACACTCAAACAAATCATCAGGACTAGTGGTGGCGGGTTGCAAATCGGCAGCCAATCCCACTTGTTGCAGCAGTAGCGTTACGTATTGAGAACAAAACATACCACCCACTGGCCAGTGGCGTGTAATGGGCGCAAAATTCCAAAGCATGGCAAAGTAGGAAAAGGTGGCTTCGGCGCGATTAGCATACAACTGTGCTATTTTTTGGATACACGCTTCTTCTTGGGGTGCCAAGGCAATCTGAAAAAAGCATCGATACTTGGGGTTGCTCAACGTGCGCCCCTCTTCATAGTGCACTCTGCCCGGGTCGCGCGTAATGCTCGTCACCGTATTGTCGCTAAAGCGCAGTTCAACGTGCGAATAGCGCGCGCCCAGGGCGGGAATGCATGCGGCAAAGATACTGGGTGTTTCTGCTTGAAAAAAGCCCACCTGCACAATGTGATGACCCTGCGGTGTCGTCTGACGCGAAATATATTCCATGCAAAATGCTAAAAAAACAATTGTGGACCACCTGTCAAGAAACGACGCATCAGCAAGGCATTGAGCATCGCGCCGCCACTATATACAGAAAATTGATTAAGCGCGCCAAACAAGCGGCGCTCTATGGCGAATGCGAATTGAGCGTCACTGTGCCTCTACACCATGATGAATACGTAGAAATGGCCGTGCTGAAAAGACTCGCCAAGGATGGATTGCACGTAAATGTGCGCGGCGCCATTTCATGGAAACCCTCGGCAGAAGAAGAGCAAGTGCCACTCTTGACGGCCCGCGAACTCGTGCAAGCAGGATACAATCCAGGCGACGGAGATTTGTTTAAGCGCATCTTACAATCACTTCAGAAAGCCATTGCACGGGGAGAAGTGCGAAACGACTTGCTGCAAGCGCAAATCATTTGGGTCAATGAACATTTTAAGAAGGTATAAACTTCATTCTCTTCCATTGTGGTACAATTTTTTGTGATCGATACCGCTTTCCGTTAATCTCAATGTATGCAACATTGAGATGATCGACTGGCTGATCAAAACGCCCTCCAAAAGTGAGATGGGTGACGCTAGGCGGGATGGCGCCTGCTGTCACGGGTTGATTAAAATGCGCTCCAAAAGTGAGATGGGTGACGCTGGGCGGGATGGCGCCCTCTGTCACGGGCTGATTAAAACACGTTCCAAAAGTGAGATGGGTGACGCTAGGCGGGATGGCGCCTGCTGTCACGGGTTGATTAAAATGCGCTCCAAAAGTGAAATGGGTGACGCTGGGCGGAATGGCGCCCTCTGTCACTGGCTGATTAAAAGAATATCCAAAAATGAGATGGGTGACACTGGGCGGGATGGCGCCCTCTGTCACTGGCTGATTAAACCTTGCTCCAAAAATGAGATGGGTGACGCTGGGCGGGATGGCGCCTGCGGTCACTGGCTGATTAAAACACTTTCCAAAAGTGAGATGGGTGACGCTGGGCGGGATAGCGCCGGTTGTCAGGGGCTGATTAAAATGCGCTCCAAAAGTGAGATGGGTGACGCTGGGCGGGATGGCGCCCTCTGTCACTGGCTGATTAAAAGAATATCCAAAAGTGAGATGGGTGACGCTAGGCGGGATGGCGCCTGCTGTCACGGGTTGATTAAAATGCGCTCCAAAAGTGAGATGGGTGACGCTGGGCGGGATGGCGCCCTCTGTCACGGGCTGATTAAAACACGTTCCAAAAGTAAGATGAGTGACGCGAGGCGGGATGGCACCTGCGGTCACTGGCTGATTAAAATCCCATCCAAAAGTGAGATGAGTGACGCTGGGCGGAATGGCGCCTGCTGTCACTGGCTGATTAAACCTTGCTCCAAAAGTGAGATGGGTGACGCTAGGCGGGATGGCGCCTGCTGTCACTGCTTGATTAAAATAGTCTCCAAAAGTGAGATGGGTGACGCTGGGTGGGATGGCGCCTGCGGTCGCCGGCTGATTGAAATTCCGTCCAAAAATGAGATGGGTGACGCTAGGCGGAATGACGCCTGGTGTCACGGGTCGATTAAAACAGTCTCCAAAAGTAAGATGGGTGACGCTGGACGGAATGGCACCTGCTGTCACCGGCCGATTGAAATCCCGTCCAAAAATGAGATGGGTGACGCGAGGCGGGATGGCACCTGCGGTCACTGGCTGATTAAAAGAATATCCAAAAATGAGATGGGTGACACTGGGCGGGATGGCGCCCTCTGTCACTGGCTGATTAAACCTTGCTCCAAAAGTAAGATGGGTGACGCTGGGCGGGATGACGCCTGCTGTCACTGGCTGATTAAAATGCCATCTTATGTGTTTAAACAAAGGACATAATTGATTCAATATGTCCAGTCTTTCCTGATTTACAACAAGTCTATGTGTTTTCAATTTGTGCGATAAAGTGTAGCAATAAAACATTTTACAAGACAATGACAGGTTGTCTACGCTCTCCTTGTCTAAATGCCGACAAATACACTCAACAATATCTTTCTTCATATACCAACCCTGTAAATACATTTTAAAAATTCCACATTTTCCGTTTGTCCCAATTGTTGTGCCCATTCCAATGGCGTCAAGTGTTCGGGTCGATCCAACTTTACGCGCTTTTTGACGCTTTTCAATAACGCCGGCAATTCTTGCTCTTTTTCTACATGCTCATTTTTCTTGGGTGCGCCCAGCCAGCCAGCAAACTCAATGGCGCCCAAAGTCAACAGTTTCTGGCGTCGTGACTGAAAACGCATGTTTTTTGGAATTTTGACGCCCGATTTGTCCTGTACATCTTCGTCGCTGAGAAGTAAGTGAATGCGTTCGCGTGCCAGTGCCACATGTTGTGTCGTTTTGCAACCGGTAATGACAATTTTGCCCGAATCGAAAATGAGCGCCCGACAATTACAACCACACGACTTGTTTTTCTTGTTGGTGTTGCATTGGCACTGGCTCTTGGGTTTCAACCACACCAAGAGCTTGAGCCCTGGAAACAGCTCGGGTGTCCATGACGCCAAATCGCTCACCATGTCACTCAAAATCTTTAGGTCGGGTCGCTGCGGCAGTGCATCATGCGCTACAATGTTCCAAATGCCCCAGCGATTAAACTGTGCGCGCCCCACGAGCGTATGCACGCCCAACCAGTCGTCGCGCTTGTAGACGATTTCCACGCTCTGAATGACTTGGCGATACAAGTGGCACGCGTATATCGAGTGGTATTTGGTGAGCGTGCCGACAACTACAATTTTACCAGAGCGAAAAACCAAGCACGTTGTAATTGAGATTGAATCTTTGATGCGCAGCACGGCCGCTGCAAATCTGTGAGGTTCATACTTGATCATTCCCGACAGTTGAAGCGCCATGGACTCCAAACACAGATACTCATTGGGCGAAAGGATTTCCACGGTAGCCACCACATTAACAATATGGTGGCACTCCTTGGTTATTGCAGGCGCAAGAGGCACCGTGTTTCTGACGGCCTCTGCAAAATTTATCCTTCCCATGTATTCATTTTTGGCCGTGGTGCCAGTCTACGCGCTTTTTGTGCCCTTTCAGTTGTGGTGGCTGTATGCGCCGTACGCAGCAGCGCTCGTGTATTATGGGCGCTTCAAACTCATTCATCTCTATCATCGCACGTTTCGCCAGCAATTGACCATACACGCCCAAATGTGGATGGCGTGGACGCACGCGCTAGCCACACTGAGACACTCGAAACACACGTCCTACCATGAATTCCTGACAATGACACTCACGGATACGCTGTTTCCACTTGAAACGCTAAGCCAGTGCCGCGGGCAACTCTACGGAATGCTCTGGTACTGCGCGCTGATCACATGTGTTACGACGCACGCGGTGCACTTGTATTGGACACTCACGTGGAAGGTGCAAATGGTCCCCACGGTGAAAAAGTACCAGATGCTCCCGCCAGCGCCCAAGATTAACAAGAGAAAATAGAATTATATAAACAGAGGAGTGAAAAAAAAAAAACAAAATGTTTCCACGCATTCTCCTATTCATATCTCTCGTGTCTGCCTCGTCGTGGTGGCCGCCCACTTCCGACACGTCGTGCTCGTACACGCGACAAGACAGCCTGGAATGCCTGAAAAAGTATGTAGATAACAACCCAAAAGACGATAAGATTAGCAAGGCGGAAATTGACGCCGCCGTTAAAAAGTATCTGCCCACCTACTTGAAGCCCATGTTTTGGTGGATTGGATCAGACAAGGTTATGACGGATTGTGACTATGACAGCAATGGATACATTACCCCGCGCGATTGGCTCATGAGCAAAGAAAAGTGCTTTCCCCACAAGAAGGACCAGTGCACCATTCAGTGGTTTTGCAAACAAGCCGCAGAACAAGAGAAAGAATAAATGTTTATTGCTTTTTTGCCGGCCAAGTGATCCATATGCAACTTCCACGATGCACTGTGGTCTTCAAAGGGCCATTCACTGTATATCTTTGAATGGATGGCAGTGTGGGAAACTCAATAAATGTGTACTGAAAACCAAATTCCTTGTCTTGCTTGACTCGCGCTACAAACTCATCCCAATAATCTGACTGAAAGCCTCGCGCATAAAAATCGTTAAACAAGATGTATCTCTGTGAAATTTCATCAAAACACACGATTCTTCCCTCTCCCGTGTAACCATACTCCATCAGCTGTTCAACGCCTTGTTCAGCCCAAAAACTGGCAATCGGTGTGTACAATCTTTTGCGCTCAAACATGTCTCGCGGATGGTTATACCACACATGGTGTAGACGCACGCGTCGCTCCAATTGCGCCAACTTGTGCAGATCGCGGCACGTAGCGCCCAACCGAGCGCAGTCTGCACCGCTCAAGTGTGGAAAGATTACAAAAGACACGAGCTTTGCACCCATGAGATCCAAAAGATGACAATTGTCCTTATTTTCCAAACGCGCCCGTTTCATACTTTATGAAATTTTTATTTTCAGATTATGGCACTTTATTGCTGGTATTTTCGATTCTATCAAGACTTGACAGCAGCGAGCTCTCGACAGATTGCAAAATAGAGTGCATAAAGTGGCATAAAAAGTAGGGTCGAAAATTTGCTACGGTAATGTCCATATATGGACATTACCGTAGCAGATTTTGAGGGTCCCAATTTTTCAAAACCAAAATTTTTTTTTTCAAAAAATTTTTCGAAAAAAAAAATTTTCATTTTCAGATTTTCCTACCCTCAAAATCTGTTACGGTAATGTCCATATATGGACATTACCGTGACAGATTTTCGACCCTATTTTTTATGCCACTTTATTGCTGGTATTTTCGATTCTATCAGCACTTGACAACAGTGAGCTCTCGGTAGATTTGAAAATACAGGCCATAAAGTGCCATAATAAATTTGGTCGAAAATTTGCTACGGTAATGTCCATATATGGACATTACCGTAGCAAATTTTGAGGGTCCCGATTTTTCAAAACCAAAATTTTTTTTTTCAAAAAATTTTTCGAAAAAAAAAATTTTCATTTTCAGATTTTCCTACCCTCAAAATCTGTTACGATAATGTCCATATATGGACAT
>Ga0136601_1000232_pt1 | contig 26841 bp, 25 predicted proteins | sample AntRauMFilla2699_FD_181020 | JGI IMG/M metagenome (GOLD analysis project Ga0136601, IMG submission 181020) | Saline lake microbial communities from Rauer Islands, Antarctica - Metagenome Filla 2 #699 | ecosystem: Environmental > Aquatic > Non-marine Saline and Alkaline > Saline | place...
CCAACCTCATTTCCTTATTGATAATTGGTCTGAGCCACCGCCACCGTTCTTCTTGGATTGTTTTAGCCATAGATACTGACATTCTTAGATGTTACTAAAAAAGGGCCAGATGTGTTTGCATATTACATCTGCATATTGACATTGGCTTAAAATATGCTAATGTACTTGCAACCTAATACAGGTTATTGACCGCACTATGCAGTGCCCACACTTAGAGGGGATTCACACTTCAGGCTGCGTAACTAATGTAACAAACACTATGTTATCGAAGCGAATTAAAGAAAACGCTTTGGCAAAAGGTCAGCGTCATGAAGGTGACACTGGCTCAGCTGAAGCACAGGTTTCATTACTAACTCGAAAGATTGAAGAGCTTTCTCAGCATCTTAGGAAGCACAAGAAAGACTTTCACTCACGTCGAGGACTGCTACAAATGGTAGCCGATCGTCGCAAGCACCTCAAGTACCTGCAACGAAAAGACATGAAATCATACGAAGCGCTGATCAAAACTCTTGGTCTAAAGCGATAAGTACTTACAAATTCCTCCGATTAGCGGAGGTTTTTGTTTTTAAAAAACTACGCTATAGTGAGATTAGGGAGATGAACATTTTTATATTAGAAGTACTAGAAGTATAATTTAAATAACATATATATGGGAGTAATTAGACATCCTGAACAACGAGTCGCAGTGATTATTGATACACAAAATTTGTATCACTCTGCAAAAAATTTATACAAATCAAAAGTAAACTTTGCTAATGTTGTAGCCGCAGCGGTTCAAGACCGTAAACTGATTCGCGCAATGTCATACGTGGTAAACACCGAAGGCGGAGAAGAAAGTGCATTTTTTGAAGCAATGGAAAAAGTCGGAATCGAAATCAAAACCAAAGACCTTCAGATTTTTTACGGGGGAGCCAAAAAAGCTGACTGGGACGTCGGAATGGTGGTTGATGCTATCAAACTGGCAAATAAAGTCGACGCGATTATTTTTGCTACCGGTGACGGAGACTTTATTCCTGGAGTAGAATACATCCAGCATATGGGGTGCCAAGTGGAAGCAATCACCTTTGGCCGCAGTGCATCATCAGCCCTTAAAGCAGCTGTTGATGATTTTATTGACCTTGATGAAGATCCAAAAAGTTATTTGATCGGCTACCGAGGAGGCGGAAGGAAAAATGGACGAAATACAAAAAACACGTCAAAACGTTCGACCGGACAAACAAATAAAAAAGAGTTAGCCGACCAAGTTAGTAAAGTTGTCGGTACGGACACAGACAATTTATAGTGGTAAGCAAGCTATCAAAGAGGGCTCAAAACAACCGACCGGATAGGACAACTTAGTACTTACTTTAAAGTAACTAGATGTTAGCCATTCGCTTCATAACAGTAATGTTGGGTACTGACGATAGATCAGGCATACACAGTAGGTGAAAAATATCACATTTCCCTTAGCAACTTGTGCGATACTAGTATTAATGAGCGATGCATCCAATACTAAAAAAGGCATCCGTACCTTTGCGGCAGATTTTGCGCGACTGAAAGAACGTGGATCAGACCCCAAGGCACAGACTGGTACGTCAGCCGAAGAAACAATCGCCGCTGAAAAACACAAACAAACAAAGACTACAAACATAGTAGTGCCAGAAACAGATCACACTCAAACAGAGGACATAAAACAAATAGTTGCCAAAAAAGCAAAGACTATTCCTCGCGCAGTGACCACAACCGATCAACCAAAAAAGATTCCTTCATTTCACGAACTACAAAAAGAACCAGCAAGAGATAAGGTTGTCCACAAAGGGAGTGTTATTAAAAAAATTACTGCCCGTAACAAAAAAGGCATCCAGCCAAGTCGTCAGGTTGGGGGAGGAACAGTCATTACGGCCACTAAAAAAAATACCCGCCCTGAACACTTGGGTCTGCTAGCTGGCTTAATTGCATGGGTAGCATCTTTGACTAAGAAAAAACGTCAAGCACCCCAAATCGCTATACCCGAAACCAGTCGTAGAAAAGGAGTGATTCAAACAGCTACTACTAAGACAGGTACTATATTTACCGCAGACAGCGAGACTCTAAAAGAGCGTATTAAAGAACGTGTCCGTCAACGTGAACAAGCGGAGCACGATCCAGAAACAAATTGGTCACCATATACAGAGACAGGTTTTGCACTACTAGAGGCAGGGGACGAGATTATAACTACTCCGACAAATGTATCGGTTGCATTTAAACAACATGCGAAACCAGAACCGGTAGTGGTTGAGCCAGAGGTGGTCAAAGACGTACCAAAAATACCTGAACCAGAGAAGCCAGAAAAAGATGAAGTACCAAAAGAAATTGTAGAGACCGATAACCGATGGGACAACGCAGAGGAACCTTCTGAACCTCAAAACTCCACCCCTGTAGCACCAGCTGCAGAGCAGCCGGTCGTACCAGCACCACCCACAACAGTACCGACACCTGACGAGTCGACCGCTGCCCGTCCAAGTTTCTTTACTCGATTGATGCATAGTGTGTTTGGGTCCCAAGACAATCGAGCAAGCGTACCCAGCAATATTACTAACCCGGGTAACGATCCAGATCTTAACCCTGTTGCGGTAGAACCAGTTAGCGAAGAGACGTCGATAATCGCAACTCAGCCAGTAGCAGAGGATGTAAACCTGCAAAATAAAGAAAAGGAAGTGACGGCAGATACTACGTCTCAAAAAGTAGACACAACTGGTTCAGTTTCACAGACTGCTGTATTACCAAAATCATATAACGCAAAGCAACTTCTACAGACCAGCTCAACAAACCGACTAACAGTCGCGAGTACACTGCTTATTGTTGGAATAGTACTAATTGTATTTCTAGGATTCCAGGTCTCAGAGTATTTTGGGGAAGACCAACAGGTAGTTGCGGCAACACAAACCTGGTTATCTACGAACCAAATAATTGCTCTGACGATTGATGATTCATTTACTGCTCAATCACTAATTAATACTGCCCAGAGTGGACAATCAGGTGTGATTGAATACTCACTTTACAACACAGATGGTGAAACTCTACCAGCAGCGTTAGCTCTTGACCTAGTGTCTGATAATTTTCCAATTACTATCCAACAGTTTGGAACTGAGGCTCGCTTTATCAGTATTGATCAGGCTCGACCACAGCTGCTAATGCAGATCACAGATCCAACCTCAGTCACTGGTGCACTGTTAGCACAAGAAGTTGCACTGACAGAATCACTAGTTCCACTATTTGGTGTCACACCAGCTGGTACCTATATGGATGCCACCATAGGATCAACTGATGTCAGAATTCTCACCTCAACTTCTGGGCAAACTAGTCTGACCTACGGATTTATTAATGATTCAGTATTTATTATCACTGGCTCACCCGAAGAATTTGTAACTATACTCGAACGTACCCAATAAATCATCATGTCAGTTGCTCAAGTTTCAACAGTACAACCACATGTCCTTGGAGGGACAATTGTCACAATTGAAACTGATATCGCGCGTGGGCTCCACGCGTTTTCTGTTGTTGGACTAGCGGGAAAGGCAGTTGATGAAGCAAAGGATCGAGTAGGTAGTGCGATTAAGCACTCTGGCTACACGTCACCCAAAACAAAAAATCAAAAGGTGGTCGTATCGCTTTCACCAGCAGACCTGAAAAAAGAGGGGCCATTATTTGATGTGCCAATTGCCATCGGTTATCTCATCGCGGCTGGGGAAATAGAGATAGATGAAACTAAGCGAGTATACGTCGGGGAGCTTGGGCTTGATGGGGCGGTGCGCCCAATCAAAGGAGTTCTCAATTGCGTATTAGCAGCCAAGGCAGCCGGCATTGAAGAGATTATTGTGCCGAAAGATAACGCAGATGAGGCAGCCTTAATTGACGACATTGTTGTCTATGGAGCAAAGTCCCTGACAGAAATCATCGAGCACGTCTCGATTACCCACGACAATAAACTCTCGGCCCAAACACCCACCGTGATTCCAGAAATTTGGGCAGAGGGTCAAACTAGGCTCGAAGACATCAAAGGTCAAGAGAGCGCCAAACGCGGTCTAATTATTGCCGCGGCCGGCCGTCATAACGTCATGTTAGTTGGACCACCAGGTACGGGTAAGACCATGTTGGCCAGAGCGCTGCGCGGACTGCTTCCGCCACTATCGCGCACGGCCGCACTCAACGTCACTGCTATTCATTCTATTTCGGGTAGTGATCACACAATCAGTACGCAAGCACCATTTCGAGCACCACATCACACCGCTAGTCATACAAGTTTGGTTGGAGGGGGAGCAAATCCAAAACCGGGTGAAGTCACACTAGCCCACCACGGCGTCTTATTTATGGATGAGTTTCCTGAGTTTGACCGGCGATCAATTGACGCGCTGCGTCAACCGCTTGAGGACCGCGTAGTCACAATTTCCCGCGTACAAAGTACCGCCGAATTCCCAGCTGACTTTATTTTGGTTGCTGCACTCAATCCCTATCGGGGAAGCGAAGATGGAACCAAAGACCTGGCTGGCGCGATGCGCGATACCTATAACAATAAAGTCTCTGGCCCAATTCTTGATCGGATTGATTTATGGATCGAAGTGCCACATGTCCCGTACGACACTTTAACCGCACTTCCAAGTAAAGTAAAAGAAACAGAAATCGCCAGAGAATTAATCAAATCAGCTCGAGCCCAACAACAAAAGCGCTACCAAAAGCACAGTGAATTCACCAACACGAATCTATCTGCCAGAGAGATTGAAGAACATATTACACTCAGTGATGAGGTAAAAGATTTATTAAAATTATCTAGTGAACGACTCAACCTCTCGCCGCGAGCATACCACCGGCTAATCAAAGTAGCTCGCACTATTGCTGACTTAGACGGTGCCACCGATATCGAAACCACACACGTCCTTGAAGCGTTGCAGTATCGAGTGAGTGTGTAAAAATATTGGATATGCTACAAGAATTCCAAGGTAAGACTGTTACGTTTGTCGAACAAATGCAAGTTAGAGACGGGGTCGTCTGTGACGTGTATGTATTTAAAGACGATGACACATGCGATCTGGGAATTATTACTATTGACCCAGGTGCAAAAACCCCAAAACAAAAGGTACTTGAAGGAACGCAAACTGTAGAAGGGTATCTAAATGGACAGGGATTCTTTATTCACAACAAATCAAAGTACCAGGTTAATTCGGAAACAGAATTTGTACTTACAATCGGGGATACTATGCAATGGCAAGCTGGTGATAATGGCTTACAGTCCTATGAAATATGCTACCCACCGTACAAAGATGGGAGATTTGAAAATTTAGAATAACGCCAAAGGTATCTAAGCATCACCCTGATAGCAAGAAGATCATTTTAAAATGAGATACGCAAAGTCTAAGAAAAAAGCTGGCGACCGGGACAACACTCCAGGGAGCCAGCTCTTTTGAGTAACGACAAAGTAGATCGTTTAAAATGGGTTGTGTGTTTACCAGGGATTCAATTTAGAGTGCAGAACGAGGCGTCAAGTAAAAAAGCTGCAAGGTGTACATCAGTACATTGCAGCGGCTTTTTTAGGAAGACAACGAAGTGCTGTGCCTAAAATGGATTCCTGGCGCCGCGGACTTCGAAGTGCAGGTGCGTGCCTGTCGATCGCCCGGTATTACCCATCGCACCAATCGCTTCTCCTTGGGCAACGTACGCCCCAACTCCAACGTAGTTTTGTGAGAAGTGGGCGTACAGAGTTTGTGATCCATTATTATGCCGGATTACTATGTACTGACCGTATCCACCGTTCCAACCTGAACTCTTAGACACAATTACTTCACCGGCAGCAGACGCTCGAATTGTTGTACCGTGTCCGGCTGCAAAGTCGACTCCGTTGTTACCATGGATACCTTGTGAACGGACCGCTCCTGGTACTGGGTGGATCAAACCTGCACTTGAAGCGCCGGTTGAGCCAGAAATCTTTACTGGTTTTGCGCTAGCAGCTCGGGCTTGGACTGATTGTAAGGTTCCTCCTGGCACGATGATGGTATCACCAACCTTGATGTCACCAGCGTCAGTCATTTGATTATAAGAAAGAATTTCATCGGCATCACCTTCGTATTTTTTCGCGATGCTAGACAGCGTCTCGCCAGAGGCAATTTTGTGCTGTACTCCAGCCACCGGTAGAATTACCAGCGTATCTCCAGCCCTGATCTGGGTAGCGCGGGGAAGATCGTTGGCCCATAAAATAGTATTAGTAGTCACACCGAACATTTCTGCCACTTGAGAAAGTGAGTCACCTTCGCGAACGGTGTACACTCGAATCTGGGTACTATCCTGCGGAGCGATTTCACTAGCTCCAATCGGGCCAGTTGAAAGTAGGGCACTGTCTTGCACAGTGATATCGGCACCACCTCGGGCTTTTACTGTATCAGGGTGAACCGCAGCACTAAGGAGCGCCATATGAGCAGCACTCGGCTCACTAACAAAAGCGGTAGTGGTTGCTTCTGCTGGTGCACCTAGGAAGCCACCTAAAAATGCGTGGGCAAATAATGGTGCCACAATCGCGACAGCAATCCCTCCGTATATCAGTTGATGGGTAATTGATCTACCTGGTCCCTCAACGTCTTCAAGTGAATGTTTAATAAGTCTTTGGTTTAGTCTCGCAGCTATTCGGTCATTACAGTCGTGCTCGGAAATTTGGGAACGTCAGTATTATTGTTCGTTCACCACACCCTATTTGGTATGCGCAGTATTGTACTAGAGCTTATTAGAAGGACAATTGACGTAATATAAAATTTTGGTGTTATATAGAGCTGTCAATCCAGGTTGTCAAACAAGGGTGTTTCAAGGTTGACAGTTATTACTATTCGTTATACTTTAAATATATGCACTTCGCATCATACAACCAACAAGTACACAAAGCGTCACAGACGCGGGCAATTTGTCTGTCTGCTATGCCTACACTTTCAAACGAACTCTTTGGAACAGATCATGTATCTGCTCTTACTAGGCAAGTTGGTTATATGATAGAAACTTTTTCTCAAACACAGAGATAACACTCAGGTTTATGTCATACAAGCAGCTTGTCTCACGACAAGCTGTTTTGTTCTTTTACGTAATCACTATCCAAAGAAGGAAAGACCATGAATACTCTACAAAAACAACTCTGGCTACTAGGCTTCATGAGAGTTGTACGTATGTTTATGATCACGATGCCGATCATTGTTATCTATTGGCAGTCGCACGGACTGACGGTTAAGGATATCTTTGTACTGCAAGTAATCTTTTCGATTGCTTTAGTAGTACTAGAAATACCCTCTGGCTACTTGGCAGATCGTCTGGGTAATAAAAACGTTATCGTGTTTGGCTCAGTCACAGGTATCTTGGGTTACTTCTTGTATTGGCTTATTCCAAGCTATGCGGGATTTGTTGCTGCTGAGTTAATGCTCGCTTTATCAGTCAGTCTAATGTCTGGTTCACGTGATGCACTACTGTACGACACACTGTCAACTCATGGTACTGAATCTGATTACACTAAATACCACGGTCGTTTCAACGCCTGGGGTCAAGTATCAGAAGCAAGTGCAGCTGTCTTGGCAGGGTTAATCGCAAGCAGCGTTAGTTTGTCTGCGGTACTGGCAATTCAGACACTTGTACTTACATTGACAGTGCCAATTGCTTTTTGTCTGCACTCGTACCAAGGAAACAATCGTGAAAGCGATTCACTCGCAACAATTGTTCGCTACTGTTTTGTTGGTAACCCGCGACTACTGTGGCTCAACTTGATGACTGGTGCGGTTGGAGCAAGTACACTGACCATGGTTTGGTTTGTGCAACCACACTGGAAATCGCTCGGCGTTGACTTGCTGTACTTTGGTTTCTTCTGGGCTGGGCTTAACTTTGTAGTTGCGCTTGGGTCTGTACTGGCAGCCAGAATTCAGAGACTCATTCGGTTTCGAGTTTTGTTTGGACTAATCGCAGTAGCACCTTTCTTGCTGTACGCAGGAATGGCGCTGCTGGCAAACTCTATGGTTGCGGTGGTGTTTGTTAGTTTGTTTTGGTTGCTACGCGGTATCGTTATGCCAATCATTAGCGACTACGTGCAGCGTGAAGCGACGCAGCGCAATCGGGCAACAGTGTTGTCTGCAAACTCTCTTATGATTCGATTGGTATTTTCAGTTACTTCACCATTTGTTGGTTGGGTAACAGATGTATATTCGTTTCAAATGGCGTTTGTTGCTTCGGCAATTGTGTTTGGTTTCATAGCAGTGCTTGCGTTCACTAACTGGTTGTTCCATATCGAAACAACGGCAACCACTTAATATTAAAAGGCTGGCGCAAAGCGTTAGCCTTTTCTAATTTTGATTTGGATTTCTTTTTGATCTACTAACCCAAGTGCGAACCCAACACACGTGTCGCATTTTTATAGAAGATAGCTTCTATGTCTTCTTTAGTGTATCCGGCATTACGTAGAGCAGAGTCGAGGCTACCAAGTTGATCAACATGTTCTAGTCCAACTATGCCGCCAGAAATAATTCCACCCAAATCTGATCCAATAGCAATGTGTTGTATACCAATCAAATCTCGAATGTAGTTAATATGTGCAATAACATCAGCAATGGTTCCGACTCGCTCTTTTCCAACTACAAATGTATTAGCTAGAAATACACCGATGACCCCGTTTGATTCAGCTATTAGTCTAAGCTGGTCGTCAGTGTAATTGCGCACATTTTGACAGAGTGCATCTACGTTCCCATGACTAACATATAACGGTCGAGTAGCGATAGCGGCTACATCGATAAATCCTTGTCGACTCATGTGCGCCAAATCAAACACCAGATTGTTTTGTTCAAGATACGTAATCATTTCTCTACCAAGATCAGTCAAGCCAACTGTTGGCTGCAGGGTTCCACCACCAAGTTTATTTTCTACATTCCAGTGCGTTCCAACTGAACGCACACCAAGTTGTCGCCAGTGATCTAGTTGATCCCATGATGCATCAGACCCGTCAAATACATTAAGGCCTTCTATGTGTAACAGGATCTTTTGTTGATCAATGAGTAAATCATTTCCTACTTGAATCAGTTTCCAATCGGTATTTTCTTTTATAAAGTTTTGGTACAGCTCTAACTCTTCAGTTATTAAACTGGGTACCGTGTCGTGATACTGATCATCTAGCGGTGGACAGGGGAATGCTGTCGCTACTACTAAATCGATCGGACTGTTTCTAATCGACTCAAAGCTAGTTTGTGGCAGTTGTCCAAACTTTTTACCAAAGCGTACGTGCGTCATTAGGTCTTGATGCAAATCAAATAATTTCATGTGTAAAAATAATTACTAATAATAGTATAGATACAGACGGCAACTAAAGTAGCTGCCGTCTGAAAAAGGTAAGGAGGTGTCATTCCGCTGCAATCGCACAGGCTGCTTGCGCAAGCAAGTGCTGTGCGAGATTCACCGTTTGAAGTGGAGCATTGAACATCCATGGATCAATGTACAAATCAGCTGCCTGCTGCAGATCATACTGCGACAATGTTGTACCGGTTTCAATTGATGCCGCAACCATCGGTACTTCGGCAGCCAGCTCTTTGCACCAAGCTGGATTCAAGTTACTAAGACCAACAGATGTAATCACTTCGCACACATTGTGAATACCACTTGCGTCGGATTGTAACCCTGCAAACCGAGCACCAGCTACCGGCACAATACAGACTTCGAGCGTCAGTGGTAGTACTGGAATATATTGACGCACCGCATCGTACATTAATTGCAGATCACTTTGCAGTTTTTGATCACCGATGTACTGAGTCATTTGTGGACCAGATAAGTGGTAGACCGTATCACGACCAGACGCAAGTGATTGATACACCAGATCAAAAATAATCTGAACTCGGTTTGGTGTCACCCAACCCGAATTAGCATTAGTGAATTGAAACACGTCAGTCTCAAGCGCACTGTCAGACAGAAAACTTTGGGTCTTTTTACTCACCTGTCCAGACGAATTAACCGAGCGATACCACAACCCCCGGATGACTTTATTTGTCGCACGCAACACAACAGCCGCCAAGGCGGGGTACTGCTGCATCCGCTCCATGTCAGTACATATTTCCGTTTGTGGAAACAATTGTTTGATTGCAGTTTGGTGGTACTCGGTTGCACTAAGTCCATCTGGAAGTTTCGCAAACTGTGTCCAGATTTGGGCCTGGTACAACAACTCTTGCTGACCGGCTTGAATTCGTAGGTGTGGATGAAAGTTCCGGTCACGGAACCCCTGGGTAAAAGACACCATCTCTAATGGGATCTGCAATGCCGCGCAAACCAAATTACTTGGATGCTGGTTCCCGATGTGTGGTGATTTCAAAACAGAATACCCAGCCGCACGTAAACACACCAAGTCACTAAGTGAAATGTGGTCGTGATTGTTTTTTATTTTGAGCGGCATGATTGCCTCCTTGTTGTAAAGAACTCGACACCTCATTGGCGCCATGCTGGAGGTTTCTAGACCCCACCAGCATACCGACAACAAGTACCAAAACAAAACCGCCCCTCAATGACGAGGGGCGGTTTTGTTTTGAGCTTTATTATGACTTACTCAATTACAAATACACACACCTCAAAAAGGTTTTTCCAACTTCGGTGCATGTAAAAGCAAGTGGTATTCATAAGTTCATATTTGATAGTACAGGAAGAAAATCGACCGTCAAGCAATCGTGATATGATAGCCCCCATATGTCTGACACACCCACCAACCTCCCGTATACCGCCGGATTAAACGAACCACAAAAACAAGCAGTCCTACATACCGAGGGACCCCTGATGGTGTTAGCTGGTGCCGGGTCAGGCAAGACTCGGGTGATCACGCACCGAATCGTGCACCTGATACATAAGGGAACTGCCCCACACAATATCCTCGCGATGACCTTCACCAACAAGTCAGCCGGCGAAATGCGCGAACGAGCCATCGCCTTAACGCAAAAGTACCCCCCTTCTAATCGAGCAGTACTAGACACTGTTCCGGTGGTTACAACTTTTCACGCGCTTGGCGTTCGTCTACTGCGCGAGTTTCACGACGCTGTCGGACTACGACGACACTTTGTAATTTATGACCGTAGTGATAGTCAAAAAGCTGTGAAACAGGGAATCGAGCAAGCAGGCTATAACCCCAAAGAATTTGAACCAAGAAAAATTCTATCAATGATCAGTCGCGCCAAAGGCGACGCTATCACGAGACTCAGCTACAGCGACGCAGCCGGATCGTTTCTCGAAGAAGTAGTCGCGACCGTCTGGGAAAAATACGAAGACATCCTGCACAAAGAACAGGCACTAGATTTTGATGACCTCTTGGTAAAGACGTTAAAGATGCTCGAGGAAAATAAAGCGGTCCGCGAAACTCTGCAAAAACGCTACCAGTACATCCACGTCGACGAGTACCAGGACACCAACAAAGTACAGTTCCGGATTGCGGAGCTACTCGCGGGTGACGCACACAACATATGTGTAGTGGGGGATATCGATCAAAATATTTATTCGTGGCGTGGAGCAGACATCAAGAACGTCTTACAGTTTGAAAACCATTTCCCAAACTCAACCACCATCCTGCTCGAAGAAAATTACCGCTCAACCCAAACAATCATCGCCGCGAGTAACGACATCATCAAAAAGAACAAAAACCGAGTAGAAAAAAATGTCTTCACCAACAATCAAGAAGGTGAAAAAATTACTCTCTATGCCGGGATGACTGGCTATGACGAAGCCGAGTACATTGCGCTCAAAGCCAAAGAACTCATCGACGAGGGAGCTGACCCAAGTGGCATCGCTGTGCTGTACCGAACCAACTTCCAATCAAGAGCCCTCGAGGAAGCTTTCCTAAATTTCGAAGTCCCGTACCAACTACTAGGAACAAAATTCTTTGAACGACGCGAAGTGAAAGATACTTTGTCATATCTGCGCCTGGCCTTAAACCCAGGCAGTAACGCCGACCTAACGCGCGTGATCAACACGCCCGCTCGTGGAATTGGAAAAGTCACCATGCTAAAAGTTATCGCTGGTGCACGCGACCAGCTAAACGCCGGTGCAACTGCCAAGGTTGAAAAGTTTGACGACATCATGATGGACATCGCTAAAGCCGCCACCGAGAAAAAGTTATCTGACACGCTTAAATTTATTATGAAGCGCTCAGGTATGGAGGATGCGTTTATAGAGGAGGGCACCGAAGAAGCGATGGAACGAATCGAAAACTTGCGCGAGCTCGTCACCCTCGCTAGTCGCTTTGACACAGTTGATCCAGAAGAAGCTGTCGAGATGCTACTTGAAACTGCTGCGTTGCAAAGTGATCAAGATGAGATCAAAAATAAAGAAGAACTTGACGCGGTTCGCTTGATGACAATCCACGCCGCGAAGGGTCTCGAGTTCCCGTACGTGTTTATTAGCGGTCTTGAAGAAGGACTCTTTCCGCACGAGAGAATAGATGATGGAAAAACTGACAACGAGGAAGAGCGTCGGCTGTTCTACGTCGCCCTCACTCGAGCCGAGAAAAAGGTCTTTCTTTGCTACGCGCACATGCGAACTATTTTTGGCCAGCAGAAAGTTAATCTTCCTTCATCGTTTATCAACGACATCAGCAAGGAACACGTCGAAGCCGCCGAGCCAGGCGGGTTTGGTGGAGGTAACAGTAGCGGGTACGAGACAACTGTCTATTTAGACTAGTGGTTCACCCAAGTGGCTAGAGTCAAAATAATTTGTATAAGGTAGCGATAGAGTAAATCTCTAGTCATATCCCAAAAGCGCTACGGCGCATTTTTCTTGCTACATGGAACTTTACGAAGTAGGCTATCCAGATGAGCGAAAATTTCCAACATAAAAAATCCCTCGGCCAACACTTCCTCAACAGTGATTTTGTACCAAAAAAAATGTGCGATGCGGCTAACCTTGCTGTGGGGGACACAGTACTTGAAATTGGCCCAGGGACCGGGATTTTGACACGAGAAATTTTACTTCGCGGGGCGCAGGTCATTGCGCTTGAAGCTGACCGGCGAGCGATCGCCTCACTTGAAGAAACGTTTGCAAATGAAATTCAGTCTGGACAACTAGTAATCCATCACCACGACGCGCGCAAACTCGACCTCGAGCAATTTGGATTACAAAACCAACAATTTAAAGTCGTCGCCAACATTCCGTACTATATTTCCGGCTTACTGTTCCGACACTGTTTAGAATCGCTCATCCAACCAACTGATTTAGTATTTCTGGTACAAAAAGAGGTAGCGCAGCGGATTGCTCGCGACACCAAAGAGTCAATTCTTTCTATGTCAGTCAAAGTGTTTGGTGACCCCTCATATATATGTACAGTAAAACGTGGGCACTTTACACCGCCGCCCGCCGTCGACTCTGCCATCGTTGCAATCCACAACATAAACAAAGATCGCCTACGGACTATTTCAACCGAACAATTTTTTACAATGTTGCACGCCGCCTTTGGCCAAAAGCGAAAACAAATTGCCAGCAATTTACGGCCGCTATTTAGTAAAGAAGTAGTTGTAGATCAACTTACCAAGATGGGCATCGTATCAACAATTCGAGCCGAAGACCTGTCAATCGAGCAATTTATTGCCTTAATTAATAACTTAACTGAATAATCAGCCCAGATTGTCCACAGATCAAGGTAAAAAGTCTCATAAGCTCCAGAGTACTGAGGTTACTACTGCTATACTGTTTAGTATATGAAAGGGATGAATAACCCTCGGATAATCGGTGCGGGTATCGTCGGATGCGCGTTAGTAGCTGGAGCTTATACACTCAGCAATTTTGGTAGTAGCCGCTTTTCTACCCAGCAAACCGCCTCGGTGGTAGCAGCCGAAACCACCCCACGAGCAGCAATTGTTGTGGCGGATAGCGATCAAAACGGTATTGAAGACTGGCGTGACGCATTTGTAACTAATGAACCAATTGTATTAGCTCAAACCGAAACAGTTTACGAACCGCCAGACACACTAACTGGGCAAATGGGAGTGAATTTCATTGAGGGTTACTTACGTTCAAAAACCTATGGCCCATTTGGTAGCAGTCGAGAGGAAGTAATCCAAAATACCGTTGACGTATTAGCTGAACAAACTGCCCACGAACTATACGACACCCCCGATATCACCATTCTAAGTAACTGGGATGACAATGATATCCTCACTTACGCCAATACTTTGGCACTAGCTATAACTAACAACAACCAAGCTGAGATCACTGAAGGTGAGTTGTTTATCTTGTATGACATTGTTACTAACGAAAACCTAAGTAGAATAGGGGAGCTCAACGCGCTGTCAAACACCTACCAACAAATGCGCGATACTACTCTAAATATTCCTGTTCCAGCGTTTCTAGTAAAAGAACACTTGGACTTGATCAACACCTATCATGCTATTCATAAAGATATTGAAGCAATGGCGCTCACCAGTGACGATCCAGCTTTTGCCCTGATGCGCATCAAACGCTACGAAGATGATGCGGCCGGGCTTGGATTTGCGCTTGAAAATATATACGAAGCACTAGTGCCGTATGCTTCACTGGTCAAACCAAGTGATCCAGCGTTATTATTCGTTGTTTTTAGCCCTGAATATAAATCATAATAGTATGGATTCATTTTTTAACACACTCAAAAAAGGTCTGGTTGCAATGTTGTTCGTTGTAGTTGGGTTTGCAATGACCTACGTACCGCAGCTACCAAGCAGTCACGTACCCCAAGCAGAAGCGGGGGGGCTAGATGGTAGAGCGACGCTTTTTGAACAGCTAACACAGAGCACACTGATTGGCGCTGGAAATGCGATTAACACAGTCACTGCCGGAGCAGTCAGCAGTAACTGGCTTAAAGATAGTGTACTTGATGGGCTCGGATGGGCAATCGCTAAGCGAATCGTGTCTGGTATGGTACGAAGCCTCATCAACTGGGTTAACTCAGGATTCCAAGGTAGTCCTGCCTTTGTGACTGACCTCAAAGGCTTCCTACTTAATATTGCTGATGAAGAAATCGGGCGATTTATTGAAAATGAGCTTGGAGATATTGGATCCTTTATCTGTTCACCGTTTAGGCTAGACGTGCAGGTCTCGGTCGCAATGCAGTACGCACAAGGGCGAGCAACCGGGCAGTCAGCACCCACCTGTACGCTCACAGGGGTAATTGACAACATCGAAGGCTTTATCTCCGGGATTGATCCAGGAAATGGTCTATCTGACTGGTTGCAAATCACCTCTACTCCACAGACTTACACTCCATATGGAGCCACCCTTAACGCCGAGGTAACCGCCCGAGCTCGTCTGATTAATGCCCAAGGTCAAGAATTAACCGAAGTTAACTGGGGAGATGGTTTCCTTTCACAAAAAATCTGTGAATCAGTTGGTGGCGACAGCGCCGGTCAGCAGTGTTCTATCAGCAAGCCTGGACGAGTAATTGCCGATCAGCTAAACAAAGCCTTAGGTGCTGGTCAAGACTCACTCATTCAGGCTGACGAAATCAATGAACTTGTATCGGCGCTACTTGGTCAGCTAGCTAACCAAGCTTTGACCGGTGTCGCTGGACTTCTTGGGCTATCTGGCGGTACTGGCTACTCATACAGCGGCTACGACGGTTCTTATCTAGATCAACTAGTTAGTGAGTCAGACCAACTAATCCTTGATGGTGGTTCAGGAGGCTCTGCACTAGACACCCTGACTGATGCACTTGAATTAGAGATTGAGTATCGAGATATGCTTACTACTTATCGTAATGGATTTGTAGTAACAAGTAACAACTTGACAGTTCCAGCCAATGATAGACAACAAGCACTAGCAGCCGTGGTAGATATTGATCAAAAATTAGTATCAACTGACAATAACTTGCGAAACTTAATTGACCTGACACTTGAGTACCCTGATGCATCAGCTGAGCGCCAAGTAGAGATACTTATTACGTATACTGGACTTAGAACAACCACAGAAGCGGAGCTTCTGAGAGATCGTAACGACTATTCAGCTCTGGTGACGCAACTCGAAATCGACCAACCAACACCAGTTGCAACCACCAACATCACAGACTTACTGGCAGACATTGAATCAACCTCCACTGTAGATTCAACCGATCCGCAATGGATTGATCTAGCAGCCGACCTAGGTATTACCATAACTTCTCAACCTTAGTCACAACACCCACTCATGTTTACCCGCCTCACAACAACTACCTGGAGCACCAAAGTAGTTTTTGTGGTGCTGGCTGGACTAATGTTACTTACTCCAGCACTTGTTGCAGAAGCACAGGATACCCTAGATCCTAATTCACCAGCTCAGAACCCTCCCGGGGGTGGTAACGTTACTAACACAAACAATCCAAGTAACCCAAACGCCCCTGGCTTCTTTGGTGATTTTTCTCCTGTAAATGAAGTTATAAATGGTACGACTGGGGAAGTTATCGAATTCCAACAATCAGTAACTGCTACCGACGCTGATGGTAATGTGACAACCTTTACTACAGACAGTGCTTCTCAAAACGCCAGGGAGGCCGCGTCGCGGAGAGGTCTTTCAGATCCAGCTCCTCCTGCAGAGAAACCACCTGCAACCGACTCATTTGTGGAGTCTGGCTTAAAAGCAATCTTGTACTCGATAGTTGTTAACTTATTTGGAACCCTTACTGGTTGGGCAGGAATATTGCTTGACTTTGGAATCAACAAATTTGTTATTGGTTTTGGTACGGCTTTTAACTCACAAGGTGTCGGTCAGGCAGTCAATGAGTTATGGAGTCTCGTGCGTGACTTCTTCAACATTCTATTCATTTTCGGCTTTATCTGGATTGGTTTCCAAATGATCCTCGATAGTGGAAATTCACAAGCCAAGCAGACGCTCGTCTCACTAATAATGGCAGCACTGCTGGTAAATTTTAGTCTCTTTATTAGTAAATTCGTCGTTGATTTTAGTAACCGTTTAGCTAGCGAGATAGCCCAAGAAGCCTTTCCGATCAGAGAAGGTGAGGAAAGTGTACTTGGTGGTGATATAACTAAAGGCGAAGTAGCAGTGGCTAATACTTTTTTTGCCCATATGGGTATCCCGCGCACACTTGATGTAAGTTTTGGTGTCAGAAACAATGAGAACGCTGCCTGGTCCTATATATTTGGAAGCGCGATATTTTATCTGGTAGCGGCTTTTGTATTTGCCGCTGGGGGGATAATGTTGATCATTCGTTTTGTGGTACTATCTATATTTATGGTGCTCTCACCATTTATGTTCTTAGGCTGGGTGTTTCCCGGTATGCAAGGCTGGACCGGGAAATACTGGAAGGGATTCCTTGGTCGTGCTTTTTACGCTCCTGTTTATATTGTATTACTATTTTTTGCAGGGACTATCCTACAAAACTTTTTTGGAGACCGTGGATCAATGGTAAATAACTTTCAACTTAGTGCAGACGGTATGACCACTGGTTCGCTCGGTGATATCCTACCGGCATTCATCCTCTCTTGTGCCTTCCTAATCGCCGCTGTTCAAGTAGCTGGTAAAATGAGTGCTGATGGCGCTAGTGGGATGATGAAAATTGGTAATAATCTACAGCGGGGTGGGCGTCGGTTTGTGGCAAGAAAAACTATTGGTCTTGGTGCCTATGGCGTCAGTGCAGTTGGAAGAGGTGCCGGTAAGTATGTTGAACGTTTTGATGCCGCATCTCAAAAAACTGGAGGGCGACGGTTTGCCCGCGGCTTACTAAATACCGCAACCCTCGGTGCCACCTCGAACAGTTCACTCAAAGCAGCAACAGGCGCTATGGCAGGAGCAAGTGTTGCTGGTTCTCAAACACGCGAACAATATGTTAAAGAACAGGACGCAAGAAAGAAGACCAATGCGCGTATCACAACGAGAGCCGCAGACGAAGCTGCAATCAAAGCTGCGGAAGAGATTGATCCAAACGATCCAAGTCTAACGGTTGATCAAAAGGCACTACTTGATAAGCGTGAAGCCGCTATAAATAACTATAGCCCAGCGGAACTTGAAGAAATGGGTGAGAAAAAGCGCAACAAATTGGTTGGCATGCTAAAAGCAGGCACTGTTTCTAAACTACTTGATAGTGACAATTTATCATTATCATCAACTGAAAAAGCTAGCTTACAAAAACAGTATCGAGAAACAATTGAAGCAAAGGTTCTAGATTCAAACAAACGTGTAATTACAGAGGAACTTACCAAACTTTCAGAAAAACAATTGGATATTCTCGGCACTGAATTTGCAGAAACATACGCAGGATCTTTCTCTGAAAAACAAATGGAAGGCTACAAAAAGAGTGATGCATTTACAGAAAGACAAAAAGACTCACAAAAAGCTACTCGTAGAACTCGACAAACAGACCGAACAACTACAGCTATGGGGCGCAAGACTCTATTTAGAGATACCGAGGCTACAATCATAAATGGGGAAAGACGTGCTGTAACAAAATCTAAACCTAGGAAAGCCAGTGAGATTGCAAACCTACCATTTGCAACATTTGTTGATGAAAGTTCTAATACGCTTTACACAGATGCAATTGATTACCTGACAGTGGACGTACTAAAACAAATGGCTCGGAACGCCAACCAAGGCAACCCAGGAGCACCTGATGATTCACAGCGTGCAAAACTTGCAAGATTACTAAAAAGTTCAGGATCAGGCGCGTCGCCGAGAGTTTCTGACTATCTAAATTCAAGTAAAGGAAAAGAGGATTTCCTAACATAAAAGTATATGAATCATGAACAACGAGAAAAAGTTTTTGAAACAGCATCCGATATACAAAAAAGACTATACGAAAGTCACGAGTCAGGGCTTGCTCTAGAACAAATAGGAGTAAGTCACTCACTAGAAAATCATATTGATTTTGCCATCGCCGTCGGAGACGTTATCCTTGGTCTTGTGCCTCAAGAAAAATTGCCTGAACTACTAGTGGAACGACTTGGAATCGAGCGAGCGGCAGCGATGCGGATTACCGCTGACGTACTTGATTTCTTGGCACCACTCGATCAGCCAGAGCCGGTCAAAACTTCTGCTACTGCTGTCCCAATCAACGCGGATGCCAACCCTGAACCTACAAACGACAACTCACTAGCCAGCGAAATCGCCGAAGCCGAAGCAGCTATTAAAACCTTGGAGCCAATCAAGACAATGCGGCACGACATGGAGGTCGCGCGCTCAAACACAGCTGAAGAACCAGTACATACCACCGCGAGCCAGGCTGACTTACTTGATCATGCGGCAAACGTGAAAGACAAAAATCCAGACGCTCGCTGGAACACTGAACAAAGCTAACCTTCAGCATCAAGCCGCAGTGTATACTAGGGATACCTATGCGGTTTGAAGTACCACAATTTATTGAAATTGAAGACAAAATCTTTGGTCCGTTGACCTGGCGGCAATTTGTCTACCTGGGTGGTGGGGTAGGAGCGGCAGTAGTGATGTTTTTGATTCTACCGACAATCCTCGCTATTGCGATCGGTATCCCATTAGCCCTACTCGCTGGAGCGCTATCATTTTACCCAATCAATAATCGACCATTTTCATATTTTCTTGAGGCAGTATGGAATTATTTCACTAATGAAAAACTTTATCTTTGGCACCGCAAAGCTGACGTTGTATATAATGGCGCGACGATCAGAAAAAACCAAGCCCCTGTAATTACACCCAGCAACCGTGGCACTAACCACAAAAGTATCACTTCGTTAACCCGTAAGTTAGAGTTACAAGCCCTGCAAAAACCAGAACAATAATATGCCTAATCAAAAAGCAGCCACTCAAAACTTTGTCCCCATCAAAGATATCCGTGAAAACGTGGTTATTAAACGTAATGGGGAAATGTTGATGGTAGTGCTGGCATCATCAGTTAACTTTGCGCTTAAGTCACTTGACGAACAGCACGCTATTTTGCAACAGTTTCAAAACTTCCTCAACACCCTTGATTTCTCACTCCAAATCTATGTTCAGTCGCGCAAACTTAATATCGAACCTTACCTAGAAATCCTTAATGGTCTGAACAAAAACCAAGACAACGACCTGATGCGTATTCAGTTACAAGAATACATCGGTTTTATCACTCAGTTCACCGGTGATTATGATGTGATGAGTAAGAGTTTCTTTGTGATTATTCCGTACTCGCCGACTAAACTTAATATGACTAAGGGCTTTTCTAAGTTCCTTGGTGGTTCCAGTACTTCGTCGTCCAATACCGACCAGCAATTTGAAGAACACCGGCTACAACTTGAACAGCGCGCAGCGATGGTCGTCCAAGGTTTAGCTGGGGTAGGGGTACGGACCATGACCTTACAAAAAGACGATCTGGTCGAGCTCTATTACCACTTATACAACCCAGGCGACCCAACCGGAACCGCTCCGCAAACCCAATCATAAATATGGCCTTACTAGATTTTCTACAACCTAAACAGAATAATAATAATCCTGCATTTGAGGATCAGCTTTTAACGCTGACCGATGTGATTGCACCGTCAGCCATTCAAATCAACCCGCGGACAATCAGTATTAGTGGGGTCAGTGCCCGCACTTACTACGCTGTGTCATACCCTCGCTACCTAAACGATGGTTGGATTGAACCGGTATTAAACCTAGCCAAAGAAATCGACGTGTCGATCTTCATCCATCCCATCGATACCGCCGACACCCTGAAAAAATTCCAAAAGAAAGTAGCCGAGGTACAAAGTCAGATCAACATGAAAGCCGAGCGAGGTGAAGTTCGTGATCCACAACTAGAAGCGTCATACCGTAACCTCGAAGACCTCCGTGACAAACTGATGCAAGCCGAAGAAAAGCTATTTGATGTGGGATTTTATATTTCGGTCTACGGAGACACCGAAGCTGAGATCAACAAAGTTGAAAATGACATCCGAGGAATGCTTGATTCAAAACTGATCAGTATCAAACCAGCCCTCTTCCAACAAGAACAAGGTCTCAAGAGTGTCTTCCCACTCAACGACGACATTTTGCGCGTCCACAGCAAATTTAACTCCTCACCACTATCGAGCTTCTTTCCTTTTACCTCGTTTGACCTCACCTCTGACACGGGGATCCTATACGGTATAAACCGGCACAACAACTCGCTAGTGTTATTTGATCGCTACAGTCTGACAAACTATAACTCAGTAACTTTTGCCACTTCAGGTGCGGGGAAGTCATACGGACTCAAGCTCGAGATCCTACGATCGCTCATGTTTGGAACCGAGGTAATTGTACTCGACCCAGAACGTGAGTACGAATATTTGGCCGAAGCCACCGGTGGACGATTTTTCAATATTTCGCTGTCGTCTGATCACCACGTCAATCCATTTGACCTCCCGCCGCCAGCTCCAGACGAAGATCCGCGTGACGTATTGCGCACCCACATCATCGAGCTGATCGGACTATTTCGATTAATGCTTGGTGGCCTGATGCCAGAAGAAGAAACCCTGATTGACCTAGCAATCCAAGAAACCTATGCGCTTAAGGACATCACTGGTGATGTCGATTTTCGGGAAATGGAACCACCACTACTGTCTGACTTCGAGATGGTGCTAGCCGGGATGGAGGGGAGTGGGTCATTAATTGCCCGCATCCAAAAGTACACCAGCGGTACCTGGGCTGGGTTTATGAACCAACCAACCAACGTCGACATCAACCAGAAGTTCGTGGTATTCAGTCTGCGCGATATGGAAGACGAGCTCAAGACCATCGCCATGTACATCATCACAAACTTCATCTGGGGTAGTGTCAGGCGCCGTCTCGCGAAGCGATTGATGGTGATCGACGAAGCCTGGTGGATGATGAAAAGTGAAGACACCGCGTCGTTCCTATTTTCACTCGCCAAACGAGGTCGAAAGTATTACCTCGGGATCGCCACCATTACCCAAGACGTAGACGACTTTTTACGCTCACCATACGGCGTACCGATGATCACCAACTCCAGCATTCAGTTGTTGATGAAGCAATCACCAACCGCCATTGATAACATCCAAAAAACCTTCAACCTAACCGACGAAGAAAAGTTCCTATTGCTCGAATCAAACGTCGGGGAAGGGATCTTCTTTGCCGGCCTCAAACACGTCGCAATCAAAATCATCGCCAGCTACACCGAAGACCAAATCATCACCTCGGACCCATCCCAGCTGCTCGAGATCAAAAAAGCCCGCGAAGAATTAAAATCCGCTGGGGCATAAGTGTAGTGAGGGCTACGAGGCGGATATAGTACACTAGAAGTACTATATTTATGGACAGTACCCGTAACGCAAGCATGCAGAGCAAGACCAGTGTCGGTGGCGGCTTTGGTGAGCGTACACAAAGAGGTCAACAGCGTGGGCAGCACGCCCCAGGAGTAAAAGAAAATTGGAAAGCCTATCAAGCGGCTCAATCTACTAGTGACAAATTTACCGATAGTTACAATCAAGCAGGTATCGCCGGAGAATACCAACAGCGAAATCAAGCATCACCAGCGAGAAAGGTAAACGTCATTTATAATAATCCTAAACAAGCGACAGTTAGTGGCCCCTGGGGTAGCACCAGACAAGCTACGAGAACAGAACAATTTAAATACACAGCTCGTAAAAAAACCGCCAAACCAGCAGCCTACCTAGCAGCCCGTCTGCGCGTCAGTACCGCCAACGCCTGGATTGGCAGCTGGGCAATGTTTTGGTATTTAACGTTTCAGATGCCATTAGCAGTGATCAGTGCGGCGGGGTTAGGAATGGCTTATGCAGCAATGCTGGCTGCAGAGACAATAACAAAAATACCTTTCATCGGTGGTGCGATGTATGAATTTGGAAAAATTGTGCTTCAGTTTAGTTCGGATATTATTGCCGGCGCTTTCAAACTGTTTGGTATAAATTTCGACCCTCTATTACTATTTATTACACCTTTTGCACTAGTATTTTTACTTGGTTTAATGCAGTTGATCCTTACTTGGTTCATGTACACCGCAATGAGAATTAAATCACTTTCTGGTACAGCTGGAGGATTAAAAGGATTGATGTTTATAGTGGCCGGAATAGGCTACGCTGTCCCGATTTTAAATCTTTTTCCGCTTATATTTCTTTGGATGATAGTTGTTTGGATTCATCCTAAATAAAAACTACCCCTTGCCGTTAGAACAGCATAGGGATAGTAAAATAATTTCGTAAACTGGTTAACCCACGTGGATAACTAGGTAACCATCAAAACCATACAGCTGACCTGTTTCATCCATAAATTTGGCGAGTTCAGGATTCAGAACCAGTGCTGCTTTATGATTGATTTTTGTCAATGTTGTTGATGGGTTAACCGACTGACCAGCTGTGAAAGCTTGACAGAATTTGCCGTCTGTACCTTTGGAACAAGCACCAATCTGAGTTACTTGTGGTGTACTTTGTGCAAAAGTCGTAGGTGCGAGTGCGACAGAACACAGTGCCGCTGTGAGAAGGGTCTTAAGATTATTCATAGTAAGTCTCCGTTTTGGGGCAGTGTGACTGTAAAGTGCACTGCGGGGTGGGGTAGTCAAACCTAAGCTGAACTACGTTGTTATTGTGCTGTTGACAAACGCTATTGCGTTTGTCACTAATCTATATATACCACCAACTAGCCAAAACTGCAAGTGCGTGATATGAGGTATTATCGGGTATAGGCTGTGTACAAGCTGTGGAAAGTACGTATAACTTGGCTCTTTTGGCTGATCATTCTGCTACTATATGGGTATATGCGATTACGTGTCTTACTGGTAGCCCTAATTATATTGTTTCCTTCAGCTGTTGTCACAGCTCAGTTTGATGCGGCTCAGTTTGGGGGTACTCCCCAAATAACGATCACCATTGACCCAACTCACCCTAGCCCGGGGGATCTAGTCACTGCGTCAATTGATGACTATGCCGGCGGGATGTATGGATCAGAAATCACCTGGCGCTATGACGGATCAGTGGTAGAGAGCGCCGCCAACCAACGGCAGATTCAATTTGTTGCCGGTACAGCTGGAAGCAACACCGTGGTTGAGGCAACGTTGCAACGACCCCAAGGTGGGGCAGAGACGCTACGGGCGGCAGTCAACCCAGTGTACATGGACATTATAATCGAACCACAAACCCGGGTACCAGACTGGTACATTGGTCGTTCGTTACCGAGTCTTGGGAGCCAGATCAACGCTACAGTCCTTTTAAATAATGGATCATTCATCGATCCGCAAAGCCTCGTGTATACCTGGAGGATCAACAACAAGGTAATCGAGGGCGGTCCCATCCGCGGAGGGAACCAAGTAGCGTTCCCGACCCCGCGTGGTGCTAGTGTGGTGGTGTCAGTCACGGCGACCACTCCGGCTGGCGACACTATCGCTAGGCGGGCTGTGAGTGTCAATATCGTGTTGCCCGAACTGGGCTTCTATGAAAAGCACGCACTGTACGGTATGCGTTACTTCCCACTAACTGCCAGTACACCATTAGTTGGATCTATCCTCACTTTGCAAGCTGAACCATTTTTCCTTGATACCCGGGTGTATAACCGGCCTGATGTAGCAGAATGGGAGATCAACAGTACCCGCACCGACAACAGTAACGACAACCCGTATGAGATCACTCTGCGAAGCAGTGGAGGTAACAGTCGTACCGACGTCAACTTTCACGTCCGATCACTACAAGAAGTATTACAGGGCAGCGAAGAAAATATCACGCTAAACTTCTAATATGAAACGTACTCTTTTTATCATCGGCGGTCTGGTCATCATTTGTCTGTTAGCTGGCGTATGGGCATACTTTCTATTCTTTGGTACCCCTAATCCTGATGGGGGAGTATTTGCAAACTTTGACTTTGGAAACACTGATGACCCGACGGTAATTATTCAACCAGAACCAGAACCAATTGCACCAGTGGTTGATGTCACCTCACCAGAGCGACTGCGACAGCTAACCACCCAGCCAGTAGCTGGCTTTGCCGAGGTGCAGCTCACCCCAAGTAGTACACCCGAAATCAGATACATAGAAGCGGGGACCGGACATATTTATTCGATTGATCTCGAGACAGGTGAAGAAGTACGAGTATCTGCCACCACAATTCCGCTTACTAACACTGGCGCCCTAACCCCCAACGGGCAATTCGTAATGATGCAATCTGGCAGCGGCATTGGATCAGAACACGTGATCGGCATTATTAGCAGCACCAGCGATGAGCTACGTAATTTTGCTATTCCTGGGACCATCACATCATTTGCAGCTACAGCTGAAAACACGTTTGTCTACGCCGCTCCAGCCGGGAACAGCCTAATAGTGCGGGCATACAATCCAAGTGCAAACACCGTAGCTGAGCTATTTCAAATCCCGTTCCGTGATGCCACGATCGCTTGGGGCACGACTGAAGCCGGGCCACATTATGTCTACCCACAGACCACCAGTCGACTCGAGGGCTATGTGTATTCGTACATCAATGGAGTAGCTGCACGTGAGTCTGCGTCAGGATTTGGTCTATCGGTAGTTGGGTCGAGCGCCGGGTATATCTTTAGCCAAGTACAAAACGGGGAATACAACACCTACGCTACTAATAAGACAACCAGTGAAACCAACGCTGCGCCTCTAACCATCATTCCTGAGAAATGTGTATTTTTGCAGACAGACGCAACTAGCGCTATCTGTGGGATTGCTTTGACTGACTATCCCTATCTAATGCCTGACCCATGGTACAAAGGGGAAGTGCGTATGAATGATGATTTATGGGAGTACAACCTCAATAGTGAATCAGCTAGCCTACTGATCTCACCACAGAACGCTACCGGACGACAATTAGATATTATTCGTCCTCAGTTTGGTATAGACGACGCTAATCTCTACTTCCAAAATAAGATCGACCAGACCTTGTGGATCTATGAGTATAATCCCTTTGCTAATTTAAACTAGTCATATGCGTACCATTCTATACAGCCTTGCCGCATTTCTTATCTTTCTGCCGGTAGCAGCGTTTGCTCAAGATGACAATAATTTAGTCAACCTACCAATCGGTGAAACGGGTGATTTTAATGATTATATCAATGCTGTATATCTGATGTTCATCAGTATTGCTGCCTTGATCGCAGTGGTTAAAATCATCATTGCGGGGGTTAAATACATGTTCTCTGATATCGTCACCCAAAAGAGTGATGCTAAGAACGATATCAAAGGTGCCCTACTAGGACTACTGGTCGTCCTTTCTGCTGTAGTAATACTGACAATCATCAACCCTGATTTGACTACGTTTGATCCAGATATTACGCGAACTGAGCCAAGGGAACAACAGACAATAAATAATACTCCAACTACATTGGAAATATCTACTGTTTGCGCACGAACTAGCTGTACTACTGAGGATAACACTTACTCAGAAGAAACAAGTATAGTAATAAGTAGGGAAAACTCAGCAGAACTAAGTAACTTTAATAACGCATGTTTGAACGAAAACAATGTAAGTAGTGTAACGATAAATCCATCTAATAATTCACAATGGTTAGTAAGTTGTACCGGACTCAACGAAAGTGAAGCAGACAGAATTTCAAGTATATTTACTGCGCAAAATCCAACTGAAGATCCAGAAATAACTGAAAGTAGAATAACCGGATATACAAACCGTATAGTACCCTTTTTAGACGAAAATATGGATGCGGATATAGTTTTTTCGATTTCAGGAGATTACAATATTGGATATGCAATTCAATATTGTAATGATCTTGGAGGTACGCCAAATAGAAATATAGTTACTGGCTCTTTGACAAGCACATTTAGATGCGAGTAAATTTAATATTACTTTGTCTACCGATGCTTTTTAATCAGTATCTCTTGTAGCAACGCAGTAATGTTACTTACTAAGAAATACAGGGCGATCGCCACCGAGATTGAATAGGCGATCACACCCATAATCAGTGGCATGACATACTTCATCTGCACCTGCATATTGCGA
>Ga0136601_1000234_pt1 | contig 26661 bp, 26 predicted proteins | sample AntRauMFilla2699_FD_181020 | JGI IMG/M metagenome (GOLD analysis project Ga0136601, IMG submission 181020) | Saline lake microbial communities from Rauer Islands, Antarctica - Metagenome Filla 2 #699 | ecosystem: Environmental > Aquatic > Non-marine Saline and Alkaline > Saline | place...
GGTATCTCCGCCCGAGTAATTCAGACGTCAGCCGCTACCGCACTACATCTTAGGGAGACGGTCGTAGCTGGAGATGTTGTAGTTGTGATGGGAGCTGGACCAGTGACAGAGGTGGCAAATATTTTGACAAAGTAATACATATATAGTTTTATACTATGTCGAAGCCCAGGAAGGGGTTTTAAAAAAGGAGGATGATTGTGCTAAGTCAGTTGTTGTGGGTAGCCGGGGGTGGTCTCGTGTTCCTTGTTGTTACAGTATGGTGTATTTTTGTCTATAAATTCGACAAGGCTTATCTAGAGCGGGAGTCAAAAGACACCGATAGTGACGAGTAAAGGCAAGAAAGAACGGGTGCGCAACGCGTGCCCGTTCGAGAAGAAATGTTTAGTCGAGGACACGCCTCGGCTTTTATTATGTATCATAGAGTAATAGTCTATTTGCATGTGCGGCTACTTTTTATTGATAGTTTATAAACTATCATACGATGCTGCAGTTCCTTACCAGTCCGTCTATGTACTGTCAGCTCTGTTAGTTTCGGATGCCGGCATACTATCACTGGCAACGCAGGTGTTTCTTCAGACTGTGTACTTTTGCATAGGCATTTTGCACATACACGGGGATGTATGACGTTTGGCGTGGTAAGATATGTGTATATTCGAAACATATGTATGCTACCAGTACCTGATACCCAAATCATTCGTGACTCAGTTGTGTTAACTACTCGTCAAAAAGTAGTACGAGTAATTTTATTATGTATGATTCTAAGTTTGGTGTTGGCAGCATGGTATGTGGTCAATAATTACGGACTCTTTGAATCACAAGCTACAACCACTGATCTGGCTATGCCTTCAGCGTGGGCAGGGACACTTTATTTCTCTGGTATACCAGACAATGGATTAAATGAACTACCAAATATATTTTCATTATCTGTGCCGGACGGTGTGATTACGCAGAAAACTGGTGTTGGTGTGGTCGATAGTCTGCATATGGGCTATGCCAAGGATGTATCAACAGGGCACGAATTCATGTTGTTGCCTAATAGCGACATCGGCGGTCAAACCAAGCTCGAGCCATTTGTTGTGTATCCCGGTGCTGACAACAGCGGAGAACGAGAGGTGCACAATTTAGCTGCAAATTCAGGGTTATACAGCAATACTGTTGCCCTAGCGCCAGACGCAAACCGTTTGGCATTTGTCACTCATTATCCCGAGAGTAGTAATAGCAATCAACCAACTATTCCGGATTTTGATGCGTTTTCTACGTGGACAGTAGCTGTGCTAACACAGGGTGAAGACGGCAATGAGTCAATCTATTTTGAAAACGCAGTGAAACCAGTATGGGTGTCTGCAGATAGCTTGCTTTTCTTACGTGCAGACGCAATATACGTACATAATTTTGTCTCTGGCGAGACGCGGCCGTTGATAACTCCTGCAGAAATTGGCTTCAGTGCCTTTACTAACACTGATAGTATGACTATAGTTACTAGCTCAGATGGGCAGAAAATAGCCTTGTATAAAGACAGTACCAATGAACTACTTCTCTTTGAAAACATTGCTCTTGCTATTGAGTCCGAGGTTCAGCTTACGGGGTTTGATACATTGTCTTTACAGTTGTCTGGAAACAGAAAGGTGCACCAAATACTAAACCTTGGTAGCGGTATAATTGCTACCTTACAGTCTAATGCTGCCGTCAGATCTATGTCAGATCAAATAGTCACATACAATGTACTGTCGGCAGATGAAGCGCCTATCCCAGCGCTTCAGGTCTTTTCGTTAGAAGGAGTGACTCTTCCGGGGGCGACCACACTAGATGTCTGGATTGATACATTGTTCGTTAGTAGGACTGGTAATTGATTTTTTACAGTACAATTTATGCCTTATTTGAATCTAAAACAAACCCATAAACCTTGCGTGATGAGCTTTTTGTCCTGCCTATTGCTCGGATTATGTCTGGGGTCGGGAGTTGTGTCGGCTGGTGGAGGCGGCGGAGGAGGTGGAGGTGGCAGTAGCAATGATTCAGTGGCCCGATTTTCTCCGGGCGGAGGGTCTCATCACTGGAGTAGTGGGGGTACACAATTTACGTCCAGTTGGTCAGGACAGCCGGGAGGGACAGTGACAGTGCGTTCTTCGGGACCAAGCGGTGAGTCTACGACATTTGGTTTTCCTAGCGGTAGGCAAGAAACCATTCATCATGGCGGCTCGAATGATACTGGATTTCCATATCCTGGAACACAGCCGCTCCCCCCTACAGCTGTTGCTGTGTCGCCTGCAGTTTCGCTCTCGGTGAGCCCTACCACTGCCTTGCCTGGTCAGCCCATTACTCTTACGTGGAGTACTACTAATGCCACTGCCTGCACAGCTTCAGGGGTGTCTGGCTGGAGCGGTAGCAAGGCAACGGGTAGTAATAATAGTGAGATTGTCACCGTGCCGACTGCTGCTGCCGACGTCCTTACCTATCAGTTGCGCTGCACTGGTGGGGTTACAACTAGTCCAGCTCAAGATGAGGTTTCTGTTAATGTTACCGTACCTACAGTGCGCATTTCCGTCAGTCGCGACTTGGTGCGACAAGGGCAAGTTGTCGATGTTTTGTGGAGTATAACTCCAGAGCCAGCAGCAGACGCTGACCTTATGTGTAGTATTGGTGGTGCCGGCAATGCCAGTTTCATTACTACTGATCCATCCGGTCAAATGACATCCAACCCTATTAATAATTTACGTCGTATCTCCCTAGACTGTTCTATATACGGAATTCAATATCTTGATGAGGTGTTAGTGTCGGTTATACCAGGATTTAGTGAAATTTAAATTTTAAGGAGTTAGTCTGAGTCATTGGCACTCGTTGTGAGTCGAGCACAGTCCATACCCCTACTTTTCTTTTTAGTGGTGTAGTGGTAGCTTATTCAGTATGCAAACAGATACTATCGGAACGCTCTACATTATCGCTACGCCGATTGGTAATATGGAAGACATTACCCTGCGGGCCCTACGGCTGCTGGGTGAGGTTGACTACGTGCTGTGTGAAGATACTCGTACTACTGGACAGCTGTGCAAGCAGCATGCGGTAGCAGCCAGACTTAAGCGGTACGACGCACATACTAGTGAGTCAGTGCACGCTGCAATCATGGCTGACTTAGCCGCCGGCAAGCATATTGCGCTTGTGTCCGATGCTGGCACGCCTGGTGTGAGCGATCCGGGCGTGCTCTTGGTCCAGCAAGCACGAGCGCAGGGGATACGGATTGACGCTGTTCCAGGTGCTTCGGCTGTGACGGCTGCTGTTTCAATTGCTGGTCTCGCGGGGAATCAATTTACGTTCCTAGGTTTTGTTCCGCAGAAGAAAGGTCGTCAGACATTTTTTGCTGAACTGGCAGACTATACGCATCCGGTGTTGTTTTTTGAATCAACACACCGTATTCTCAAAACCCTTGAATCACTACATAGTCTTTCTGCAGATAGAAAGATTTTGCTGGGCCGAGAACTTACTAAATTACATGAGGAAATGCTGTCTGGAACAGCCTCCGAATTACTGGCTCTATTGTTGGCCACCCCAGTAAAGCAAAAGGGTGAGTTTGTGGTGATGGTAACTCCAGAGTAGTTTTTGCAGAATTACCAGTATATGCGGTATACTACTACGCATATGAAATCTGGTACACTAGTATTTTTCTCGGGCCTGCTCCTTGTCCTACTGCCGTACATGGGCATCCCTTCCGATTGGAAACAGTATAGTTATCTCGGAATTGGTGTGCTACTTATTTTACTTGGCTACATCATTCGGCGCCGTCAATTTCTCGATGAAATTGATTACGGAAATGGTGAGCGAGGCACTGACACTTTTGTTGAAACCACTAAAGATTTATTTGCTTCATCTAAAGCAGAATAGAGATCATACGTGCATGCACTGCAACCCCAAGGCTGTACATAGCAAGCGATTTTCAGCAGTTCGGTGCGGTATTATATACTAATATGACAACTTCCGATCGAGAAAAGCCACAGCGTTTTTATGCTGTCAGTCATGAAGATGATACGGCGCGTATTGCTCACGGTTCCTTGATTCCTCCACGGCCTACTCGTTTTTCTCCTGCAGCTAGCGCTGTCGCGACTAGGGATATGAAAAAAGGGACAGTACTGGCAGCCTTAGGGGTGTGTCTATTGGCTGTACTTTCTTGGCAGATAGACATATTGCCCAAAACCGATACCTTGCTCGCTTCATTATCGGTCGCCCGTACAGCTGCGGCGCCAGCGATTGTGGTTGAAAGCCCGTACACTGGGGCTGCTACACCTCTTAACTATGGCGTACAGGGGATTTTTTCGTATCCTACGTTTTTTGCCGATACCAAGCAAGCCTTCATTGAGGCGGAACAAACATTTCTCGAAATTAATCTCGATCGCTTGCAGGTGCGGTATTTTGAGGCTGGTCAACCAGTGGCCCAGTATCCGATTGCTGCAAAAGCACCAGCTGGCTCATGGTGCGAAACCCCATCTGGCTTGTATACCGTAGACATGAAACGAGAGCGTCATTTTTCAACGTTTGGACAAGTGTATCAGCCCTGGAGTATCGGTTTTCAGGGGAATTATTTCCTCCACGGCCAACCAGAATTTGCCGCTGGTGAGTTAGTTCCAGAAGGTGCGCAAGAAGTCTGTATCCGTCTGTCTAATGCTGATGCTCAGGCATTGTATGAGCAGGTAGCAATAGATACTCCTATTTTGGTGTATGAACGAATCAATCCGGTTGATAGTTTTGTGTACCAACCTCGCGTTCCAGAAATTGACACCCCACACTACCTGATTGCCGACATTGAAAGTAATACTATTCTGGCCGCAAGTGCTATTGATGAACCGGTACCAATTGCGTCTATTACAAAGTTAATGACAGCGCTGGTGGCTACGGAGTATCTTAATCTTGATACACGGGTTGCGGTCGGGCAGCCAAATTTTGTTCAATCACTCGTGCCCCGCCTGTCAGATCGCCTGTATGTGTCAATGTACAGTTTACTGCAATTACTCCTGATTGAGTCTTCCAACGAAGCGGCCGAGGTCATCGCAGCCCAATTGGGGCAGGCAGAATTTATAAAACGCATGAATGAATTAGCCGATACTATCGGTATGGCCGAGTCAACATTTGCTGATGCATCTGGGTTACACGCTGACAATACATCATCGGTGCGAGACCTTTTTCAGCTAACACAATATATTTATAAGCACCGGAGTTTCATTTTTGATGTCACGGCTGATCAGGATTTGCCAACCGTCTACGTGAGTGGTGAATTTGGTGAATTGCATAATTTCAATCGAGTTGCTGATCTAGATAACTTTGTCGGCGGTAAGGTGGGTGAAACGAGCGCCGCCGGCCAGACATCAATCTCACTGCATACAATTGATGTGTACGGTACGACCCGCACCCTCGCTATTATTATTCTTGGTTCACGACAACGTAATCAAGATGTTTTAGATTTACTTGCGTATGCGCAGCAGCGCTTTGGCGGAGTGAGTAATCGTCTTAATCAAGACATTGCAGCCGACTCATTGGAATAATGTTTGCTATAATTAACAGACTGTATGCATTTTGATCCAGAAAAAATTACTTTCTTTGCCAAAACAGATTCGCGTGGACAGGCAGTACCATTTGGTATTAAAGCCAAAGATCGTCAGCGCCATATGTATGTGGTGGGTAAGACTGGAATGGGTAAGTCGACGCTGCTCGAAAATATGGCAGTTCAAGATATCCAAAATGGTGAAGGGATGGCCTTCATTGACCCGCACGGTTCGGCGGCGGAAACAATTCTTGATTACGTGCCCGAACATCGCATTAATGACGTCATTTACTTCGCTCCGTTTGATTTAGAAAACCCCATTTCTTTTAATGTAATGGAAGATGTTGGTCCCGATAAACGGCACCTAGTAGTGTCGGGCTTAATGTCGACATTCAAGAAGATTTGGGTCGACGCTTGGTCAGCTCGGATGGAGTATATTCTCACCAACGCCTTGTTGGTACTCATTGAATATCCTGATACTACGTTGCTGTCCGTCAATCGTTTGTTTAGTGACAAGGCCTATCGTAAGAAGGTGGTTGAAGCCTGTACTGACCCCGCCGTGAAATCATTTTGGGTTGATGAGTTCGCTAACTACACAGATAGATTTGCGGCAGAAGCCTTGCCTGCCATTCAAAACAAGATCGGTCAATTTACTGGAAATCCTTTGATTCGTAATGTCATCGGTCAACCTAAATCCAGCTTTGATATCCGGACCATTATGGATGAGCGAAAGATTTTGATTATGAATCTTTCTAAGGGGTTGATTGGTGAGACTAATGCCAATCTTCTTGGTTCAATGCTCACTACTCGTATTTACTTAGCTGCCATGAGTCGAGCTGATTTGCCTGTTGAGAAGATGAAAAAAATGCCCAATTTCTACTTCTACGTAGATGAGTTTCAGTCATTTGCTAACGCTACCTTTGCCAACATTCTTTCCGAAGCCCGTAAGTACCACCTCAATCTCATTATTGCTCACCAGTACATCGAACAAATGGAAGAAGAGGTGCGAGATGCAGTATTTGGCAACGTCGGTACTACAATATCATTCCGGGTCGGTCCATTTGATGCCGAAACGCTCGAGACTGTTTTTACGCCACAATTCTTGGCTGCTGATTTGGTTAACTTAGGCTTTGCTCAAATTTATTTAACCTTGATGATTGACGGGATTGGTTCGCAGCCATTTTCTGCTGTAACGTTACCACCTATAGTGCCTCCTCGTATGTCGTGTAAAAATATGGTCATCCAAGCCAGTCAAAAAAACTACACAAAACCCCGGGCTGAAGTTGAGCGGCTAGTACTTGAGTTGCATACGCCAGTCACCGTGGCGTCGACTGCTGGGTCTAAAAATTCGTCGGCTAAGTCTTCTCACGCTAATACAGCAAAAGCGCAGTCACCGGCCGCTACCCAGAAGTCGTTTGTGTCTAATCATCCTGCTCGACCATCTGCCCAACAGCCGTCAACCAAACACACACCCCATCGCTCAGCTGAAAAGACTGCTTCAACAGACCAGTCACAGCGCCCTGTCGCGTCGCGGCAGACTACTCCCAATCCGGCAGGACGTAGCGCTGCAACTGATCGTGAACAAAGTTCGTCCAGGGGCAAACCGCCATTGGCGGTGCCGACGACAGATGATTTGCGTTCCATACTACAAAAGATCTCGCAAGAGACAGCCAAAGACCGGCCGCCAACCGAGCGTCCATCTTCTCCATCAACTGCGTCACAAAAGCCAAAGTCAAATGCATTGAAACAGGCACTGGCTAGTGTGGTGCATCAAGATAGTTCTTCTGTGTCCTCGGCGTCCACCACGTCTCACCAATCGTTTACTACTAGAGAACGTACCATGCCATCCAAGTCACCAGCTAATGATCGTCGTTACTCCAAAGCACCAGCAGCGGATACATCTACAGCCAAGAAGCATGCTGTCCCAACAGATACCGCTGCTCTAGCAACTGAGTTGGCAGCGGCAGAAGCGGCTATGGATGCTACTTTTTCAAATAACCTCGATACCAAAAAAGTACAGCATATTCTAAAAGCACCGAAAAACGAACGGTCACCATTTTCCTGAGTATGCGGCGTATACCTATCCTCGTATTGGGTTGGTTTTTGATAGCACCATCTTTCACTGCGGGCGCAGTTGTCATTCAGGAAATCGCGTGGATGGGGGACAGCGATTCGGCCAATCACGAATGGATAGAATTACACAATACTGGTTCTACGGCAGTTGATATGGCTGGCTGGGAGCTGCGTGATAGCGGAAATTTGCACCTAGACTTAGAGGGTATAATTGAGCCTGGTGCGTACGTTGTGTTGGAGCGCAATCGTTCAAGCGAAAACTATTTATTCAATCCACCATTTTTAATATATACCGGAGCACTGGTTAATACCGGAGCGACATTGAGCTTGTATCAAGCTGATGGGACTATCATTGACCAGGTAGCGGGTGGTGAAAATTGGCAAAATGCTGGCGGTGACAATACGACCAAGGAAACCGCTCAATTATCGCGTGATGGTTGGATAACAGCTCCTGCTACTCCTGGAGCTGCGACGGTCGTCGCGGCTAATGCAGTATCGACTGCTGCGACCAAAAATCCTCCCGTCGCTACTTCAGATGCAGTGATATTGACCGGATCTGAAACGACCGTTTCGCGAAAGCAGTCGTCCCCGGAAGTGACTGATCGTTTACGGTTGTCTATACGTACTCCTGCGGCGGTGTACGTGGGTCAGCCAACTACGTTTTCTGTCTCAGCAACAGGTGTTATACCGGTGATTAATAATTCACTTACGTATACCTGGAATCTTGGCGATACACATACTGCTGAGAGCGACACGGTGACTCATACGTATAGCTTCCCAGGGCAGTACGTAGTATCGGTACGAGCAGTGTACGCAACTCATGAAGCCACCACTCGACAAACCATAACTGTTTTGCCAATTACTCTGTCTCTTAATCAAGCAGCCAGTGGCGCGGTACATATTCACAATGATTCACCATACGAAGTAGATATTTCTGGGTACCGATTGGTCGGCGCTAGACAGGTGGTGTTTCCACCGCGATCGGCCATAGTGCCTCATGGGACTATTACTGTCGACTGGGAGCAGGTAGTGACGAACCCCAGCGACTTAATGACCTTGTTCGACAACAATAGCTTGTTTGTTTCGCATACAGCCTTGGCTTCAACTGATGAGTCAGTCAGGCAGCCACTATCTGCTGGACCGCCAGTGGTGCCTCCAGTAGAGAAACCGGCTCAACTGCCGTCGCCTCGATTCTCATTTGCTTCCGCTACTACTGCTTCCACCGTTGTTCCATCCATGCTGCCAGCTACATCGACTGACATATCGCCGCCGGCCAATCTGGTACAGACTGCTGCTACAACCAGTAATCTCGCTACAGCCGCCCAGGTTCGTTCGTCGTCGTGGGCTACTGGAGCACTAGTGTGCTTATTAATGCTTGTTAGCGGAGGATTGTGGTGGCACCGTCGAATTTCGCAAGTGCATGCGCAGCCGAAAGAAACTGCTGAGTAACTCGTAGTAGTTCATGTACCATTGCGCACTCCGTGCGGTCAAATGTAATTGCTATGTCTATTATTGTTATCACCATCCCCGACGAGCGTAAGAAACATTTTGTAGCTGAGTTACAAAAACAGACAAAGGGCGCTGTTTCATTGGTGGTGTTACAAGAGCGTCCACCGCTTACTTGGAGCAGTCAGTGGCAGCGTTGGCGCAAAAAAACGCTACAACAATTAGTAACCTCTATGTTCTTTGCCACGCTTCTGCGCTTACATAGTGAGTCAAGAGCTATGTTGCAGGTATTTCATTCGCCACGAAATACGGCACATAAAAACGCCGTCTGGGCAGCTCCGGTATTGCGAGTATCATCAGTAAATGATCCGGCCGTTCAACAAATAATAGCCCAGTCTAGACCTACGGTGCTGGCTGTATGGGGTAGCGGTTTACTACAATCCGATACGATTGCACCAGCTGCGACCGCTCTCAATGTACATCTCGGTATTTCATCTAAGTACCGTGGTGCCTACGCAAATCAACGCGCTGTCGAACGAGGAGATTGGCAAAATATTGGTGCTACCATTCATCACATCAATAATCAGGCAGATGCTGGGGCCGTGGTTATGTCTATTCCTGCTACCGTTCATGATACGCCAACTCAGACATTTGCCGAACTGCACCATACTATCGAAAAACAATTCATTAGTATTATCAAAAAATTGCTACGCGGTGAAACACTTTCTAATACAACACCAGATCTACAGCATAGCGAAAATCTGCGTCTTAACGATTGGCTTCCAGAGCGGCGTTGGCAAGTAGCAAAGCAGCTGCGGATATGGGCGCGGCAGCGAGCTGTCCCGGTTCGTGTCAAAAATAATCGCTAGTACTACCATTTACAATCTAAAATTATATTGCTCACTGCGTAGGAGGGTGTAAGAAAATAAATCCCTTTTCGTATTAGTCAGTATTGTTAGATAGTTAGGAATTAATATATTTTTGATTTAGATATGAATAAATTACTCATTGTAGGAGGTATTGTCGTAGTGGCTGTGGCGTTACTAGTAGTGCTGTCACCAGCTAGTGACATGCCCGCTGATCCAGTAATGGAAACTGATACTGTTATGGATGCAGACACTTCAGCGCCACCAGTTACTCCGTCTGAACCAGCTGGACCAACAATTGTTGATGTAGCAGTGTCCACCGAACAGCTGTCTACGTTGGTAGCTGCAGCAACGGCCGCAGGCCTCGTTGATGTGTTGTCTAGTGAAGGGCCGTTTACTGTGTTGGCTCCCCAAAACAGCGCCTTCGCAGCTTTGCCAGAAGGTACGGTAGAGTCTTTACTTGAGCCAGAAAACCTAGAACAGTTACAGACTATTTTGACGAACCATGTCATTAGTGGAGTTGCTCTTAGTACTGATTTAACTGATGGTATGACAGTGACTACGTTGGCTGGAGCGGAACTTCCAGTGAGCATAGAGGCTGATGGAACGGTTATGATCGGAGGAGCTACTGTCGTAACGGCCGATGTTGAGGCGAGTAACGGTGTCGTACATATTATCGATACTGTGTTGACGCCTGAGATGTAAGCTGTAGCTGTAAATATCCCATAATACAGGATACACCAAAAACCACGTAGCGTACGCTACGTGGTTTTTGGTGTAGTGCTGCTTGTTCGTCTGGGTGTAGCGACTCTGTTTGCACTTCTTTTGCTTATATTGTACAGTACCAGCGACTCGGCATAAGGCATGATCGGGTCTACTGTTTGCTAAAACAAAAAAGAAGGAAGAGGGAAGAATATGTCGATACATAAGAATAATGCCCCGGCTGTAATCAGACGACCGCGGCCGAAATGTAAACTCAACGACATCATCGCAGAACGTAGCCATGATTCGTCTTGGCGCAAAGGCGGTGGTTTCCACCAGGTGATTGATCGGGCTGATATCTCAGGCACCCAGATGTCTGGGGTGATTGCTCGGACGAAAAACGGACTCTATGTGTACTGCTTTGTACGGATACTGAGTGAACGTGAAATGGAATTCACTGATCTCTCTGGTAACCAAACCCGCGCGTTTCGCCTGCAGATACAGAACAAATGTCGGCCAGCCGTCTGTGTTGACGGCCGTGTTCTGACCTTCACAGCAAATTCGGAAAGTTGGTATCACCGACTCCCGTAATCACGTTGGCTGCTAGTCTGCCCGGTTTAGGGCAGACTATTTTTTTGTGCGAGTTGGTCTGCTTGACCTGCGACACACGTATGCTATCCCACGTCGCCACACCGCTGTACCTCATCGGTGCGCTACAATAGAGGTAATGCAGTCACCTTTGGTCATCGGACTTCTCATTATCGGCGCGTTGTGGCTAATGATCCAATGCGGTAAGTTGATGATACGGTCGATTAGTATCCTGGCACGGCGTTGGGGGCTGTCCGAATTCATTCTATCTTTCTTGCTAATTGCCTTCGCTACGTCGCTGCCAGAGCTGGCAATCGGTATCAATTCGGCCCTCGCTGGAGTACCAGAATTATCATTTGGTGACATTCTCGGTACGAACATCGTCAATCTAACACTTATCATTGGTGTTACGGCTGTCATTGGTCGCTCAATCACTGTCAGTGATTACGCGCATTTTAAAAGTAATCGTCTCTATCAGCTGGTAATTGTTCTGGCTCCTATGATCCTCTTGCTTGATGGGACGCTCTCGCGCCTTGATGGAGGTATACTGCTCGGCCTCTTTATTTGGAATTTATTCCGTTTTTTGAATATAGATAATGCGCACGAGCGTAAAGTGCTGCGACCGCATTTAGTTGAACACGCGACGATGGCTGTGCCAGAGCATCCTGGGGTCACCTGGCGGTATCTAGGGTTACTGCTGGTTAGTGCTGCTGGTCTGGGGGTGGCGACGTTTATTATTGTGACTGCAGCCGAAACAATTGCTATTGCTCTATCTATTCCAACGGTACTGATCGGTATCCTCATTATTGCTACCTGCAGCAGCTTGCCAGAGCTAACGGTTGGTGTTCGTAGTGTCCTGTCGGGTAAAGGGGGTGTGGCTATTGGTGACGTGTTTGGTGCGGCGGCCTTTAATGCTACGTTGACTCTCGGATTAGTAGCTCTTATCAAGCCGATAATATTACCTAGTATTACTATCGTGCTGCTCGGCATCGGCTTCACGCTCGTTAGTTATTTTTTGGTGTTTTATTTTCTGCATACCAAACAAGCCATTTCGCGAGGAGAAGGTTTGTTGCTGCTAGGTATGTACGGTCTGTTTATTCTCGCGCAAATTGCAGTCATTACACACGGGTGAAGGTCATTAGTAGGTGTGTCTATGTAGGTGTATGTAAAAGATAATCTTTGTTAGTACATCGAGTGCGAGGTATACACTCGCAGCTACTACATTACTAATAAGACCGTAACCTTCAGGTGCGATGATAAAGATGATGGGGAATACTGACCACCCAAGTAGGATATACGGGACAATCACTTTCTTGGCTGGCATAGTGCTGGTTAGGATTGGATAAATCATCATGATGTACGCAATGGTGCCAAGTGCAAAGAAGACCAGCATCCAGATGCCGGTAAAGAGGGCAGCTAATCCACCTGTAGCCATCACGATAGCGGTCAGGTATATCAACTGCGCTGTTTCGGCTACATTTTTGCCCAGGGCTTGGGCAATGGCATAGGCTAAGAGTGTGCAGCTAATGACATAGAAGAACCAGCGGCTGTAATAAATTGGTCCATCGCTCCAGGCGACACTAGTAATTGATCCTTCAAGCATTAAGGCGTAAGAGATGATGGTAATAAAACTCACCAAAAACGCGGTGTTGAATGTTTTATTTTTAGTTACCAAAAAATACAACGATGAGAGACTGAAGATTCCTATACCCGTACATAATATTGTTTCCATATAGTTATAGTGTAGCGTACGGGAGGAAGCGAAAGCGTTTTTACCCACGGCACTCACTGTGCAAGAATCACCGCGCCGCGCGGGCGATGCTCCTGTCGTCGCGGCTGCTGCCACGAAAGCGCAAGCATACCTCGGCTGGCAGCCACAGCGTACGCTCGATGAGATGGTTGAGAGTTCGCTTGATATTTCTTAATATTTAGCCATTCGTATCCAGTCTGGTGGCAGTAGATCATCTTCATTTATAGTACCACTATCTAACCACGGCGTAGGCGCAATTATCGTTTTTTCTTCATTTTGATTAAGCCATGCACCCCACCAGCTGAACGAACTATTAGCAATAATATTATGATCACACTGACTCATTAGTACCATTTCTTCAACCGCTTCAATATCTGATCCGGTAACATAATATGTTCGGGTGGTTGGCAGTGGTAAATTTTCTCTAACCCACTCCAAATCGTCAGAAAAAACAAAGTAAGTTCCATTACTTACATCGGTATCTATTTTTTCAATCGCCCTCTCGTAGTAATCAATCGGACATGGTCCAAAGTTAGTACGAACTTTTTGGTTACTTACATAATCTCCCCGTCTGATATGGATTGATATGCTAGGCGTAGATTTTTTGATTTTTTCATGCCATTGCTTGGCAGAAACAGAAAAATGCTTTTTTAACCTTAATTCTTGTTGTAAGACATTTTCAATGGCTGCAAAATACTTATATGATTGGAAATAACCGTCTAAGTACTGATTGCCAGTACTGTTTAAAATAGATGGCTCAAAATTGAGTATTTCTTTTAGTCCGAATTTGGCACGAAGTCGTCTAAATACATATGAAAGTAAACCATATGGCTCACGTAATGAGCGAATTTCTTTCGCAGTCGCTTCGTCAGCAGCAATATTAAACTTTGTTATATCTAGCTCCCGAGTGTCTTTGGTCGTCGTTCTGTGTCGATTGAAGTCTGAAGCATCAATTTTGAGCGTATCCCCGTTTTTTAGTGCCAAAGCTCGTCCTGTACTATACTGAAACAGCTGGTTACCAACCCAACCTTTCATATTAACGATTATCATATGCTATATATTACCACCTTACGGCGTGGCGGCTAGTTACGTTACATATGATGATGGTATGATACTAATAATGAAATGTTCGGTGGTGATACCTACATACAAGCGTCCACAAAGTCTCATTGCGTGCGTTAACTCAATCCTTGAGCAAATTCGCATACCTGATGAACTGCTCGTGATTGATGACGATACTTTAATTCTAGATGAGGTAATGAAGCTAAGGGCAATGTGTGCTGATAAAATGTCCTTTGTATACTATAAAAAAGACCACTCTACAGAACCTCGCGGTTCTGCTACTTCGCGCAATATTGGTATTCATAAGTCGCTACATGACATCGTCTACATATTTGATGATGATTTAGTGCTTGAATCAGACTTTATAGGTAATACTATGGCCGTGTGGGAGTCTAATAAAGACAAAAATTTATTTGCGGTGGGAGGAGTAATAAGTAACAACCGTATTCCATCTAAGTGGGAGACTCTCTATCATCACATTGGGGGATTGGGTAACATGAATATTTGGGATGTAAATAAGGTAGGTTTTCAGTCTTGGAACGATGGAGTTACCGAAATTACCAAGGGTTATTACGCACATGGTGGGGTGTGTAGCTATAGCAAACGCCATCTCGCTACACTTGGCGGCTTTTTTACCTTTCAGGGTGGTCGCACCGCCCTTGAAGACGTTGATTTTTTTCTCCGAGCCAAGCTTAAAGGTTTTAGTACAATGATCTTGCCAACAGCGTGTGTACGACACGATCACTCACCATTAGGGCGAGAAAACAAATACAAATCAGGATACAAGGAAGGTTTCAATCGAGTACAAATTTTCAAGAATCATACCCCGAAGTCATTTCAAAATCTTATATGGTGGGTCTGGGCAAGTACAGCTTGGACATCTCGTAAAATATTATCCTTACAATTTAGCTACGCATGGGGTATGCTAGTTGGCAGCAGTGTAAGTCTTATAAAAAATGGTTAAAGTAGCTTTAGGTGGAATTCAGGGCGTTTCTCCTGAAGAAGTAAAAAAAATATTTCAACGCCAAGCCCCAGCTGGAATTTTAAAGTGGGGTGATTTGGAGATTGTAACCGAGCAGAGAAACCCAGATTATTTTCTTTGTATTCAACAAGATACGTTACTCACACAGCATATACCAAAGGAAAAGAAGATTTATATACAAACTGAATCCAATGATGTGGTATCACTTGTAGAGTTTCTTTCTTGTGAGCCTTTGTACGCTCGAAAACTAAGCGATGGCTTAAATTTTTCTTTTTGGTGGGTAGATGCTACGTATGACGAATTAGCCGTAATGTCGTATCCAGATAAGTCAAAAAACATACATGTTATTTTATCTCACAAAAGAGATACTCCTGGACATAGATTACGCACTGATTTTGTGCTTGAATATATGAAAGTATATCCAGATGAGTTAGATATTTATGGAACGTTCAAAAATATTTATCGGGGATTACGTTGGGCAAGAATCACTCCTGTTACAGAGAAAGCATTTAGTGTGTATAACAGGCTTGTGGGCAATAAACGACAATTTGAGTTTGATAAACTTGAAGTATCAAAACCATATCGCTATCAGTTAGTAATGGAGAATGCACAGCAAACTAATTGGGTAACGGAGAAGCTGCTAGATGCGTATCTTTCATGGAACATGCCCATTTATTGGGGATGTCCAAACATCGCTGAGTATTTCCCTAAGGATTCATATTATGAAATAGATATACATGATCCAAATGCAATCAGTCAGCTTCATGAATTGTCACAGAAACCATTGCTTGAGAAAAATATCGCAGCTATTCATGAAGCTCGTAATCTTATATTAAATCAATACAATGTGTGGCCAGCTTTGGAGAATTACCTAATTGAAAAAGGTTTTAACAAAAAATTATGAAAATTTCAGTAATCATCCCAACTCTAAATCGTCCAGATGATTTAAGTCGATGCCTTGAAGCAATTGTGCGCAACACTATTCAACCTGATGAGGTGGTCATTATTGAGCAAGGGGATGTGCAAAAGACTGAAGAAATAGTGCGATTGTCAGGAATTAACGCTCAAGTAATTTTCTTATCAGAAAAAAGTTTAACAATTGCAAGAAACCTTGGTATAAAAGAAACCTATGGAGATTTAATCATTTTCATTGATGATGATGTGGTCGTTACTGTAAATTACTTTGCTACTTTGAAGGATTATTTTTTAAGTTTTAGTAATGTCAAAGTGCTCGGAATTGTAGGTAAAGATTTAGTGTATTCATCTAAACAAAAGTCATGGACAGATTATGTACGCCAAGCAATCGGCGTCATATTTTGGCGTAGTACGTTTGGTAATCGCAGCAGAGTACTTCTTTCAGGTCATAATGTATTGCGTAACACTGCCGACGAAGAGCAGGTAATCGAATGGATTTCTGGAGCCAGTATGGTGTATCGTCGGTCAGTCTTTGATGTGGTGAGTTTTGATACTCGCTTTATTCGCTGGAGTTTCAATGAAGATGTTTCCTTATCCTACCAAGTTCATCAGCTGTACCCAAATTCGCTTCGTTATATACCAGCCCTTGAGTATTCTCACAATGAAAGCAAAACAGAGCGTTTGCTCAATGAGCAAATCATTAGAATGTCAGTCATATACAGATACATATTTTGGTCTGAACAAATAAAACACAAATCCGTATTTTCAGTAGGAGCTTATATTTGGTCTCAAGTTGGGTTTTGTGTAATTCAGCTCATATCATATCCCAGTTTTAAAACATTCTATTTATTGAGTGATACTTATAAATATATATTAAAAAATCGGACTAGTATTTTAAAAGGGGATTGTAACTTTAATGTTTTTATTTTATCGCAACAAAGGTAATTTTATCTATAAAATTAAACTTTTTTCTCCCAGTGTTCCCATACATATTCTGACTGAAAAACTGGTTTATGAGTCATCATTAACTTATTTTGTATTCCTGCCATCCTGTTACTTGCATTAGGTGCAAAGTCGTGAAATTGAACTAATACATTATCAACTTTTGAAATAAAATCAGTTTCAATAAGCCTCTCTAATACATCGTACTCCGCTCCCTCGATATTAAGTTTTATAAGTGAAATTTTGGGAATATTGTTCTCACTGATAAATGTAAAAATGTCTCTTATATCACATTCTTCAGTGTTAGTTCCTTCTTTAAATATTGAGCTCGCATCATTACTTAGCGTAAAAGTAGTGCTACTGTCCTTGTTACTTAGTCCAATATTCTTAACAAAAACTTTTTGATTCTTTAAAAAAGATTACTTATGTTGTTGCTAAATTTTTTTATTGGTTCAAATATGTAAATACGACAGTTATATTTACAAAAGATTTTTTCAGACCACTCTCCTTTATATCCGCCAACGTCAAAAACTATTGATTCATCATCTAATTCGAAATTATATAGCAATGTATTATCTACATCTATGTTTCTCCATTTCAGTACACGTTTATGTTGTTTGCTCGGTAATATTTTATTTACTAATCCATTTATTATTAAATTTTTTAATTCTCGGATTTTATCCATATGTATTATTTTAAGTCCTTAAAACTACTTCAATAAGTCTGTCACAAAATTTAATTCTTCTTCGGTGAGGTCAGGGCGATTGCTAAAATAAAAACCATTAGCGTGTACCTGATTTGCGTTTGGTAGAGATACTTGCCCACCTACATGCTTTTTGTAAAATGGTTGCAGTAGCATATTACCGGCAATTATTGGCCTTATTTCAATATTATTGGCAATAAATAGCTCTTTAGTCAGGTGAAAGCTTGCTTCACTATTAAAGAGTAATGGAATAGAAAAGTTTGACACCAGCTGCATGTGACTAACCTGAAGTTTAATTATGTTGGGATTCGTGATTGTGGATTGTAAGCGAGTGAAGTTGTTGTGTCTTGTCGAGACAATCGTATCTAGGTATTGGATTTGGCAGTTTCCTAAGAAGCCTTGAATTTCGGTTGGCCTGCCATTGAATGCCGGTTCATAGAACGTATACATTGCGTAAAAATCATCTACTGAGTGTTTAGTGCGAAGTGCCTTCTGTGTGTCTGCTGACAAATTGCGATCCCAGCCATGTGCGCGGCACATGATTATGTAATCTGCTAGTTCATCATCATCAGTACAGACAAAACCTCCTTCAATAGTAGAAAGGTGATGACCAATAAAAGTAGAGAAGGTAGAAGCTTTTCCAAAGTTGCCAAGTTTTTTGCCTTTGTGTATTGATCCTAACGACTCACAGTTGTCTTCAATGAGTAAGATATCATTTTCGGTACAGTAGTCAGCAATTACATCCAGGTCGTCACAAAACCCTAGCACGTTAGTAGTGAATAAAGCCTTGAGTGGATTTGCAACGTGAGACTTTTTTACTTCCTTGCTGGTAATATTCAAAGTATCTAATGAACAGTCGATTGGTACTGAGACAAGACCAAGCTGAATAAGTGGCATCACGTTGGTTGGCCAAGTAACTGCAGAAAAACCGACCCGGTCACCTTTTTTGAGGTCTCCTTTATTAATTAGTGATTGGATAAGTATGAGGTTTGCCATACTACCGCTCGAAACAAAAATTGCATGCTTGCGTTGTTGCCAGTGGGCGAAGCTTTTCTCGAATTGAGCACATTGTTCACCCATGCTAAATCTATCTGATTCGCGTACAAAATCAGCCAGCGCGTTTCTCACTTCATTATTATTATAAAAGCTGTGTTTCATTAGCTTAATCATATTTTTTTTGCTTAAACCACTCGTACGTTTCCTCGATGCCTTTTTTGAGTGGAATCGTATCCTTGAAACCAAGCGCATGGAGTTTTGACACATCTAATAATTTGCGCGGTGTGCCATCTGGCTTACTAGTATCCCAGAGTATTTCTCCTTGAAAACCTACTATATCACGTATAGCTTCCGCGAGTTGTTTAATGGTAACGTCTTCTCCTGTACCAATATTTATTATCTCCGGCTCATTGTATTTATGCATAAGATATAGGCAGGCTTGGGCTAAATCATGCACATGCAAGAATTCTCGCATTGGAGTACCAGTACCCCACATGGTTACCGCCGCATCATTGTTAGTTTTTGCTTCATGAAAGCGACGAATGAAAGCTGGTATAACATGTGACGTTTCTGGATCAAAGTTGTCGTTTGGTCCATATATGTTAGTAGGCTGGACACTAATAAAGTTACTACCATGTTGGTGATGATATGCTTGGCACATTCTTATGCCGGCAATTTTGGCCAAAGAGTACGCTTCGTTAGTTGGCTCTAAGGTTCCAGTAAGGAGATATTCTTCTTTCATTGGCTGCAGACAATCCTTTGGATAGATGCACGAGCTGCCGAGAAAAAGCAATTTCTCTACTTTGTTAATATGCGATTGATGAATTACATGATTTTGGATAGTGAGATTTTCGTAGATAAAATCTGCTGAATAGGTTTTGTTAGCCATTATACCCCCGACTTTAGCAGCGGCTAAGAAGACGTACTCTGGTTTTTCAGTCGCAAAGAATTCACGTACTGCCGCTTGGTCAAGTAAATTTAGTTCTGAGCTCGTACGAGTGATTATATTCGTATGACCAGCAGTCACTAAAGACTGAACAATTGCTGAGCCAACGAGTCCATTATGTCCTGCTACATATATTTTTGAATCAAGCTCCATAATTATTTAATAGAGAACTGTCCCACCACTTTTAAGTAATTCATAATCAGCTCGAGTCATCTTTTGTGCGAGGTCAGAAAATTTAGTTTGCGCTTCCCAGCCGAGTTTCGTTTTTGCCTTAGTAGCGTCGCCTAAGAGTAGGTCAACCTCTGTTGGGCGGAAAAAGCGAGGATTGATGGCAATGATTGTTTTGCCAGTATTGGTATGAATACCGATTTCGTCGACACCTTCACCTTGCCATCTCAAGGTAATTCCCAATTCAGCGCAGCCGGCTTCAATAAATTCTCGGACAGTGTGCGTTTCTCCGGTGGCAATCACAAAGTCTTCAGGGGTATCTTGTTGGAGCATTCTCCACATCGCTTCTACATACTCTGGCGCATAGCCCCAGTCACGCTTAGCATCAAGGTTTCCAAGTTCAAGAACTTCTTGCTGGCCCAGTTTAATTTTAGACAGGCCAACGGTAATTTTGCGAGTAACAAAGTTATAGCCGCGACGCTCGCTTTCGTGGTTGAAGAGGATGCCGTTACAAGCAAACATATCGTACGCTTCGCGATAATTTTTAATTATCCAGAAGCTATATAGTTTAGCGACTCCATAAGGGCTACGTGGGTAGAATGGTGTCATTTCAGTTTGGGGTGTTTCTTGCACTAGTCCGTATAACTCTGAAGTGGAGGCTTGGTAGATACGGGTCTTTTTACTAAGTCCCAGTGCACGCACCGCTTCAAGAATTTTCAGTGTACCAAGACCGTCAGTTTCGGCTGTAATCTCGGGAATTTCAAATGAAATTTTAACATGGCTCTGGGCAGCTAGATTGTATACCTCGTCTGGTTCAATTTTTTTAAGTAGGTTTACTAAGCTGACTGAGTCTGTGAGGTCTCCGTAATGTAGAAAAAGTGTCTTATCGAAAACATTTGGGTCGTTAAATAAGTGATCAATACGCCAGGTTCTAATAGAACTACTTTGTCGGATGACTCCGTGTACTTCGTAACCTTTTTCTAATAAGAGTTCTGCTAAGTACGATCCGTCTTGGCCAGTGATACCAGTAATAAGGGCTTTTTTCATATCGAGTATTGTAACGTATATAGATACATAAATCTCTAACTGTAAGCCAGTTACTAGGCTAGTTATTTTCAGAATCGGTGTCAGTCAAAAAGTAATATAGCAACAAGAAAAAGCTGGCTACGTGTCGACCGATGGTGGCGAGGACTGCTCCGAGTGCACCGAACGGTGGGATGAGGATGAAGAATAAGGCAATCATGACTGCCGGCAAGATAAATTGCATCGCGTAGAGGGCGCGAGTGTGCATAGTGGCTTGGAAGTATTGCACCAGGAGTGTGACGGGAGTCAGTGCAATGAGGGCCGAAGCAACTTGGGAGAGGAAGATGTATTCGAGGTATTGCGGTAGAAACACACTAAAAATAAATGGAGCGGCCAAGATGTATGCTAGCGTGATAGGGAGTGATGCCAGAAAGAAAATCAGCATCTTACGCAAGAGCGATTCTTGCAGTGCGCCCTTCTCACGATTGGCCATCTTTGGGAGGGCCAGGACGCCTATCTGCGCAAAGGCTCCAGATATTTCTCTAGGGAGGGCACTGGCGATGGTGTAGGCAGCCACGGCGACCGGGCCGGTGAGGTACCAGAGAACAATCTTATCTAGTTGACCTGAAGCAGTAGCTATGGCGCCCATGAGCGATAGCTGTCTCCCGTAAGGGATAGTCTCTTTGTCAGTTTGGCTGCTTAGTGGCCAGCGGTAAATAGTGAAGTAATAGAGCGCAATGTTGGCTACCGCAGTACTGGCTAAGTACGTGCCGAGTATCCAAAATATATCTTGTGTGAAGAAAATAGCGGCTGCCGTTGCCAGCACGATGAGTATTTTTTGGGTGGTGACAACGGGTGTGAAGTGGCGGTAGTCTTGTTGTCCGACCAGGTAAGCAGTGTAGAGGTTGAAAGATTCGTAGCAAGGAATGAAGAGAGCAGTAATAACAAAAAGACCGCCCATAGTCGCATCACCTTGCCAGAAGTAGTAGCTGGCTGCGATGAGTGCAGCGAGACTACCTAGTAGACTCCAGCGCAGGCGAGTCTGGAGAATTTGTGGTATGAGACCGGAGGTACCACGCGCCACAGCGCGAATGGTGGCGGTGTGCATGCCGGGTAAGCTGGCGATGGCTAGGAGTGCCACTGCTGTGGTGAAGAAGCGATACTGGCCGTATGCAGCGGGATCAAGGTAGTTGGCGAATACCCAAAGTAATGCGAATGACAAGCCAAAGAGCAGTGCTTGAGAGAGTAGGAGCCAAAAGCCCCCGTGGGCGAGGTAGATCATGTCGGTCCGGGTGTATTGCTCACTCCACTTGAGAGTGCGGTAGGTGAGTTCTTTGATTGTGGGCATATGTGTCGCTAGTATAACAGCGATTTTGTGTAAGAGTAGGGCTGATGAATCGTCTTAAGTGATAGAGAGCAACTTATCTTAGGGGTTGTTTAGGGTACTAAATTTTATATGAATCACAGAATTATACTTGGTGGCAGGATAGTCCTCATAGGAATTATAGTGGCAGGACTAGGTTTTTTATATAGCATTACTGCATCGACAGATGTCGCTATTTTCTCTGAAGCCATCACTGATTTAGAGGCTGAATTAGCACGTACCGAAGCCGAGGTGTCGGCCGGTGTATTGTCGCCCGAAGCGGCGGCTACGGCACAGCGGCGAATTGCAGTCCAGCTTGAGATCATTGCTAGATCGTCAACCAAGGCGACCATCGCTCAATTGCCGGTCGAGCAGCAAGAGCAGTTGCGACTCAGTTTAGATACACTAACGCGTCTATTGGTAGTATATCGAGATACCTTACAATTTATTGATGAGCAAGCGAGCGTACTACCGTTACTAGAACGGACGGATGCAGGAGTAGTGCAACCCGGAGTCCGCTTGCTGGCGCTGGCTACTGCCGCTGATGTGTACGAGCAGTTGGCGGTCGTCGCCGACTTGGTGGCACCGCATACGACAGCTTCACGTAGTGAGCTGCCGCTGGCAGATATTGGTGCGACGGAAATAGCGACTGTCGAGACCGTGTCGAGTACTGAGGCGGAAGTGGTAGTTGCAGCTACGACCACCGCTGGTGTCGAGACGGCCGTGCCGTAGGTTATTAGTATACGTATATATATAATGGAAAACTATATGATTTGGTTGTTTGTTGGCGGAGTAATATGTGGTGGTGTAGTGGGTTTTTTGGCTGCACGACGGTTAGGCTCTGGCGCCGCACATCGGCCGTTTTTGGATATTGATGCGGACGAAACCGCTCTAGACGAAGCTCGTGAGGCTATCCAGGTTCGCGTAGAGAAGCGCAAGTCCCGTATCTTGGCGGTCGTAAAAGCTGAAGGTGACATCACGAATGACGGCGTCGAAGATTTGTATTGTATTAGCGATAGAACAGCGAGTGCATATCTGCATCAATTGGTCGAGGAAGGGAAATTAGTGCGGATTGGTCGTGGTCGAGGGACGCATTATGTGCTACCAAAAACAGCTAATCCCGCAGAATAGCCCTTATATTGCGGATAAACGCGTTTCTCGGCACAGTCATGTTGTGTTATAAGCGGTGCACAGGCAGCGAGGGACTGCTTGCTTGGCAGGAGACAGGTAAGAGGGTATAATCCTCCATCGGCGCTAGTTCTTTGGCGTTCAATCGAACGCACGTATACACAAAAATACCCGATAGCGCTTATCTGCTATGGGGGTGTTTTTGTATTTGTTATATACAAACATAATACCCGTGCGCTGTGGGTGGTCACAAGAAGTAGCATAAAAGCGTATTTTCTGATCAGTACAAGTTTCCGGGTATCGAAGCGGTTGCTCTGTTTGTAATTTTTTTGTGCACCGTGGCAACGCGCTATTGTGCTGGATGATAAGACATACGTTAATGTAACGTATGGCGTGTCTTCCTGGTTTCAGTTAGTACTGTTTGTTACTTGCTTATGATCCAGTCATTAATTCAAAAACCAAATACAGTGACGCCACGAGTGGTTGTAGTGGGTGGCGGTACGGGAACATTTACAGTACTGCGGGGTTTAAAACGATATGCTAATGAATTAGAGTTGTCCGCCATTGTTACTATGGCTGATTCGGGTGGTTCTACGGGTCGGTTACGTGACGAATTTGGTCAGTTGCCAGTAGGTGATGTCCGGATGGCCTTGACGGCACTCGCTGCTGATAACGACAGGCACGATGAATTACTGCGTCAATTATTTTTGTACCGCTTTGCTAAAGGGGAAGGTTTGGCTGGTCATAATTTTGGTAATTTACTCCTGACTGCTTTAACTGATATTTTAGGTGGTGAAGCCGAGGCAATTGCTGCTGCCGCACGGATTCTACGAATAGAAGGAACAGTGATTCCAGTTACCACTGAATCGACTGACTTGCGAGCGACGTATGCGGACGGTAGCATCTTGGTCGGAGAACATACTATCGAAACCGAGAGTGCTACGTATATGCGTGGTCAATTGACTGAATTATCTCTTACTACACCAGCCACTATTACGCCAGCCGCGCAAGCAGCGCTGCTGGCAGCTGATATGGTTGTGTTGGGTCCGGGTGATTTGTATACCAGTATTTTAGCCAACAGTCTGGTGACCGGTTTTGCTGAGGCTCTACAAGCTAGTCAGGCCCGGGTATGTTACGTTGCAAATTTAATGACCAAGGCCGGTCAAACTTCTGGCTTTGGTGTGGCTGAGCACGTGGCAGAAATTACTGCGTATTGTCGGCGACCGCCCGATGTGGTGGTGGTCAACACTGCTTCCTTTCCAGAGTCACTCCTGGCTCGCTACGAAGCTGTCGGGGAGTATCCAGTAGCGTGCAATTACACATCTTGTGCCCACTGTACCGTGTATGCTGAACCGATAGCAGCTACTGAAAAAATTACCACCACCGCCGGTGACGTGCTGGTTCGTAGTTTGATACGACATGATTCAGATCAATTGGCGAAAATAATCCGCCGGGCCATAACAGAGGAGGATTAGGGGATACATAGAGCAGATAGACTGCTACTCACGGTATACTCATAGGTAGTATGAAACGAACCACTTACATTGGTAAAACACCCTTTCAAAACCGAAACCAAGAGCTACTGCAAAGCTTGATTGAAGACGTAACCAGGCCAGCTCCGCAGTCCGCTGAATCGTTTATGACGATTGATGAGGCACGCAACGGATCGACTCTCTACAAAAAGGTGTCAACGCGAGATGCTACTCGGATTCTATTCATTTCTCGTGACACTTCTTTACTTAATCCTATGCATCAAACGCTCGATGGATACATGCGCTTATCTGAAGTATTTGATGAGGTGCATATCGTTGTGTTGCGGACTGGTATCGCAGCCAAAAAACCTGTCCTGAGAGTGGCTGATAATGTGTGGGTGTACATCGCAACTGCTGCCCATTGGTGGTGGACGCCCTGGGCTGCTGAGCAAATCATTACCGAGCAGTTAGAGTTTGCCAGCGGCTTTCGGCCAGATTTAATTGTTGCTCGCGATCCTTTTGAGTGTGGTTTTGTCGCGGCGCGTATTGGTAAGAAGTTCTCGCGGCCGACGCAGCTGCATGTAGTCGAAGATTTTACTGATCCTGCTTGGCTCGCCGAACAGGCTGCCAACAAATGGCGTTATCGGCTGATGCGCTTTATTGTGCCGCGCTTTATGAGCGTGCGGACGAGTTCTGATCAATTGCGCGATGTACTGCAAAAGAAATTTTCGAACATCGTAGACTTAGCTACCTTGCCTCGCTTTAACAACTATCAATCCTTGAAGGAGGCAGAGGCAGTAATTAATATTAAAGATAAATATCGGCAATTCTCTTTTATTATTTTGTATGTGGGCAAACTGAATCACACCAGTACCTTGCACCATGCGATTGATGCGGTGCGATTTCTGGTGCAAAACCCCCGAGTGGGGTTAGTAGTGGTTGGTGATGGGGCAGCTCGAAATAGTTTTATTGAACGTACAAAACTACTTGGAATACATGAGCAAGTAGTATTTGAGCGATCGGTAGAAGATATCGTATCGTATTATAAGACGGCTGATATTTTAGTTGTTACTGATACGACTGAGGCAGCTGATGAGATTGTGTTGTCAGCCGCTGCTGCCGGGACGCCACTGTTGGTCACGCCAACCCCGCTACGGACTGACTTATTTGAACATCGCCAATCAGTTTTATTTGCGAGCGATGGACGAGTGCCGACAATTACCAATGAATTACAGTATTTCCTAAATACTCCTGCCGTACATATGCAGTTAAGGACAGCTGCGGCAAAGGTAGTGTCAGAGCGATTGCATGAAGATCCAGCCGCCTATCGCTATTACTATCGTGCTAGTGTTGAAAAAGCCTTATTGCTCGGAGAGCAGGCGTCGCTTGCAGATGGTGATGTGTCAGAAGAGAGTGCCGATGAAGCGGTGGCTGCGACTTCTGATGTAGTATCGCGGACTACTGCTGAATAGTTTTCCTACGTACGATGGAAGATGAAGATATGGTATATTTGGGGCATCTGGCTTACCGTCCAAGTTAGAATTTGCTATCTAATCGCTTCTTAGTATATGTCTTCATCATCAGTTTCAAATACCAATGTAAAAGATCTGTTGCGCTGGATTGTCTATGCCGGGGTGTTTGCTGTGCCGCTTTTGACAGTGGTGGTATTTAATAGCTACTTCTTTCCGTACATTACTGGTAAGAATTTCAGTTTTCGAATCATAGTCGAAATCATGTTTACAGCTTGGCTGCTGCTAGCATTGTATGAATCCCGCTATCGACCACGATTCTCTTGGTTATTGGCTGGGTTTGGCTCGCTGGTAGTAATCATGTTTGTGTCCAGTCTGTTTGGTGAGCATGTCCCGACAAGTATATGGAGTAATTATGAACGAATGGACGGTTTTATTACGTTACTGCACGTTGGCCTGTATTTTTTAGTGACAGGAACTGTTTTACAGACAGCAAAACTATGGAGCATATTCTTACACTGGTCAGTTGCAATTGCTGTCTTG
>Ga0136601_1000235_pt1 | contig 26651 bp, 25 predicted proteins | sample AntRauMFilla2699_FD_181020 | JGI IMG/M metagenome (GOLD analysis project Ga0136601, IMG submission 181020) | Saline lake microbial communities from Rauer Islands, Antarctica - Metagenome Filla 2 #699 | ecosystem: Environmental > Aquatic > Non-marine Saline and Alkaline > Saline | place...
TTTGCCTTTCTACATCACCTAGTCCTAATTGGCCTCGAATATTTGAGCCAAAAGTATACAGTTGTCTACCAGCTACCACAGCTGTATGAGCAAGACCACAGGAAACGGCGGTTACATTGTTTAAACCTGGAACTAGTGTTGGACTATCTCTATACACACTATCGCCTAACCCCAATTGACCATACCTATTTGTACCAAAAGTATATAGTTGACCCATAGATATAACGGCTACATAAGAGAGTCCGATTGAAACATCACTAGTATGTTGTAATTCCCGTATTAATAATGGTTGTCTAATTGGTTGATCGCGATTGTACATTTCCAAGGCCATGTCATTGCCTAAAACATATAGTCTATTGTCGAGCCGTCGTTGATACTCTCGGCGAAAATCTGTACCTGCTGGTAATCTAACGCCGAAATCGTGGAAGTATTTAAACTGCCAGAATGTCGGATTGATACAAATTTGGCGCATCCTAGTATTGGTTCGACAAAAACGACTCAACGTCTGTAAGTCAAAATTAACAGCCATTTGTATTAGTGCGGCAAGATCAAGATCGGCCAGAGCATCTCTTTGTGATGGTCTTTGTGATTGTCTTTGTGATTGTCTTTGTGATGGTCTTTGTGATAATGGTCGTGGTGATGGTCTTTGTGATGGTCTTTGTGATGGTCTTCGTGATGGTCTTCGTGATGGTCTTTGTGATTGTCCCGATGGTCGTGGTGATGGTACCGGTGATGGTGCCGGTGATGGGGCAGCACCGCGACCAGTAGCGTTCAATAAACGACACAGCTCCAATTTAGTCATCGACGAATAACCACGAAGGCCTAATCGTTTAGCCTCAGCCTTCAGTTCACGTAATGTCCAGGCATTATTTTTACTGGTTGATCGCGGTGAACACGGTCTGTCTTGATACATGTCCATTTATATATATATAGATATATTATATCTATCTTAGATCCAATTGATGTTTAAATACATTTCTACGACGATAACATAGTTATGGATAACATGGATAAACACGTCTTGACTTTGATCGTGTCACGTGTCATTACCAGTCTCAAAGATATTGCTAATTTGAGACTGGTTAGCAAATTCTTTAACAAGACATTGTCTGATCCCATGGTTTGGCAACACTTTCCACCTTTCGATGTTCAATCTAACATCGACGTTATCATAAACAATCGTGAACATTTTAGTTGGTATCATGGTTTATTGACCGTAAAGCCACATGAATGTCATGTCGGTCAGATAGCCAAATTGGCCAAACAGTATCGCATACACGCTGATCTAAGTCAGAGTGGCGTCGTTGATGTATCTATGTTAGGTGATGTTCATACCCTCGATCTGGCATTCACTAAAGTGAGGGATGTTTCTGCGCTGACCCACGTTCATACTCTTGATCTGTACAACACTAGAGTGAAGGATGTGTCGGCTTTGACCCACGTTCATACCCTTAATCTGAACCATACTTGCGTGAGGGATGTTTCTGCTTTGACCCACGTTCATACTCTTAATATCGCCGGCCTTCGAGTTTTCGATGTCTCTATGCTAGGTAATGTCCACACTCTTAATCTTAGTTATACTCCAGTGGTCGATGTTTCTGCTTTAGCCAATGTCCATACTCTTAATCTTAGCTATACTAAAGTAGTCGACGTTTCTGCTTTGACTCGCGTTCACACTCTTGATCTCAGCTATACTGAAGTGGTTGATGTTTCTGCTTTGACTAGCGTCCATACCCTCTATCTGGCCCATACCAAAGTGGTTGATGTTTCTGCCTTAGGTCACGTTCATACTCTTGATCTTGGCTATACTGAAGTAGCTGATGTCTCTGCTTTAGGTAATCTTGATACTCTTATTCTCACAAGAACTAAAGTAGTTGATATATCCGCTGTGATGAATGTTCGTAACCTTCGTATGACAACGGACATTTTCTAAAAAGTATGTCATCTGATGAGATATGTGTGCTTTAGCACACATACCGTTAGTCCGCTCAAGACGGACTAATTATGATTGTATGACGATATGTAAGCCGTAGCTTACATATTAATATGGTTTTTGTTGGTTTGGATGATATCCGTGTGGAACCTTAAGGTCCCATAACGAAAAATTTCCGACGATTTCCAAATGGATATAAGGACGCTCTTCCAAATTGGCGTCAATCTCGAAGGTTTGGACCGGCCGAGGAGCATTCATGATCAAATTGCCAATGTCCTCGTAAGTCGGTCGGTAGAAGTGCAGATTATGTTCATATCTGTCACTTGTGTTTGGCTGTACAATAACCACGAGGACATAGTTTCAATGTGCCTTTATCTCGTCTTTCCTTGGCTTCCTTCAAACACTGTTCATAGCCACGAGCTTTCATAGCCCCGGCCGTAGGGATTATATCACCATTGGAGGACATTGATATCTTCTTTGATTTAGGATAGAAATACTACAAAATTATTATTGCTTTATCATACAAAAATAACCTTATATATAAATGTTACGATCACCTGGTGCTACTTACCCTAGACGGGTTTATGCTATAAACATTGAGAAAGCAACGATAGCCAATCCTTATTATCGACGGGTGCTTTATACCACTGATAAATCACAACTAGTGTTGATGACTATTCGTCCAAAAGAAGATATAGGTATGGAAATTCATAGCACGGTCGATCAATTCATTCGAGTCGAGAAGGGTCGTGGTATAGTTCATATCAAATACCCAGACTATGATGAACATATTAGTATTGAAGATGGGTCGGCCATCGTCATTCCGGCTGGCACTCTTCACAATGTTATCAACACGTCAACATTGGATAGTTTACACCTTTACACCATTTATAGTCCACCTGAACATCCTGATGGTGAGATTAAACCGACCAAATATCGGAGCTAAAGCTCCCGATATCCGTATATCAAGCTTTAGCTTGATATATTAAATAGGTCAGCTGATATATTGTAGACAAGATTTATGCTCCCAGATTATTCGTTGTGAAGTAAATGGATAAGGTTGGTAACCCATATAACGATCTACGTTTACGATCAGTGAACTTTGATCCAAGACCATGCTGGGATCAGCCGATAAGAGTTACATCTGATGTATTGGACATGATTATGTCACCTCGATGTGTTCATCTCTTTGATCAGAATGGTTATGATCTAACACCATTAGAATTATTGTATAGTCAGGCTAATAATCGACCAACCGTTGTTCACCGGAATGATAGACATCAAGCTGTTTACCAACCCTGGTTTACCCAAAAAGATAAATGTGAGGGTTATGTTTTAAATCACAGCATGATCTTGGAACGTAAGGGTTATACTGGTCAGGCGTTACAACAATTACAACTTTTTGCTCAACTCAATCCATTAGTTCAGAAGGTAATTAATATAAAACCTAAATGGGGTCTCGACTTCTCTCTAGATTATGTTGATCGGGATGGTCAATGCTTTGAACTGTTTCATTACGAATATGATGGATTCAACATCGACGATATTGAAACGATGAAGGTGAGGTTAGAGCATTTAATCCAGTCTTGTGATTTCGATGATATTGCTCAAGATTTAATCGAGAGGAAGGATGAATGGGTCGACCTAGATTTCTTTGACCAAAGTGATTGGAAATGCTTGTATTTCGGTTTACCATCAGAGAAATTCAAAATGGTTATATGGCAATAAGTTCTCTGTGTTGGGGTTATATATGTACAACTATGTACATATTTTCTTTTTTATAGGTATATCTTTTTAATGTTTTGGGTTTTTGTTAGATTTTGGAGCTAAAGCTGATATCTAGTTAGTCAGCCTACGCATCATCAGCTTAAGCGTCTTCCGCGCCAGTCACGCCGTCAAGAACGTAATCTGCGCCCATCAACACCGTGAGAAGAGACCGGATCGGGCCATCAAAATTGCGACAGATTTTGGTCGAAACTGCCACAAAATCGTAATCTCCGATGGTGTCGGCCGTCCCGTAGTCAACCGTATCAGCTTTGTTGCCGACAAGAAGGATGGGAGCGGTAGGACACACTCGGCGAATGTCCCGGATCCATCGGACGACATTGGCATCACCGCCATCAACCATGACGATAAAGGCGTTGGCTCGGATGTAGTAGGCAACGCCAAAGAGCGTTAAGGCGTCGTGACCGGCACAGTCCCACATGTTAAAGCGAACAGACCCTTTACTTGTCGTCACATGTAACGGGGTGACGACAATGCCCATAGTAGGCCGGTAATCAGCGATAAAGTTGCCGGTACGGAGGCGATTGATGTAGGCTGTCTTGCCAACGTTGGCATCGCCAACAACGCAGATCTTAAAAGTCGGAACGGTAGCGGTAGCGCTCATTTTAGCCGTCTTTAGCTTGGGAATCGTTAGTTTGCCGGAAAAAGTAATTTAAATATCAGTTTTAGCGAACACGTGCACCCACATATTTTAGCTGATGTTGCTAAAGTTAGGGGAAAGTAAGGGTAAATCACAGATATGTGAGATTTAGCTCACATACTTTTTGTCAGATATGGTAGATATGATAAGATAGATATCTATATGGTCAACCTCATCTGACAGATAGATAGACCATATAGATAGATAGACATATCTATTTCTGGTCAACCCAATCAGATAGATAGACATATCTATTTCTGGTCAACCCAATCAGATAGATAGATATATCTATTTCTGGTCGACCCAGTATGATAGATAGATAGACATATCTATTTCTGGTCGACCCAGTCTGACAGATAGATATCTAAAGTTAGATGTCCAAAAAAGATAGAAAGAGTATCAAGGTACTACCCTTAGAACGTCAAAATCACACTTTTCTAGCGTCAGAATCCTCAGTAAAAATAGTAAGGACTACTCGTCACCATTTAGGCAGATTTCTGACATCGTACTATTCCGTCCTTCAAAATCGTGTTTATTTGCTTCAGCAAATAAATAGTAATAATCACACCATAATCATCCATAACCCATTATTGGCCTTTTTTCACCGGGCGAATATACTGATGGTCAAGGTAATAATCGCATTTATCGTATTGTGAGAAGACTGGATTAATTCGTTTGGTTGCTAGCGCCACCTGATCGCTGTCCTTTTTCAGAGGAACAATAAGATAATCAGGAGTGTATCTATCCAATTGGTGTTCAATCGGGTCGTCGTCATCAGGGACGGGCGCCCCTTGACGAAATAGTCTGATAGTGACCACATTTTCCGGACCAACGAGAGACTGAACATAATCTAGTTCTGACTGAAATCGCCAATCAGTCACTAACACATCGCCATCAACATAATCTTTGAAAGCCTTTTTAGCCCAATAATGAGGATCGCCTTTTTTCTTAGCTTCACCAATCTGAATACAGAAGTCGCGGAAAGACATTCTATCCCTGATGCGACGATCTTTGAACTTCTTTTCATCAAAATCGGGTGGGAGACCAAGCCTTCGCTTGACAACCTTTTTCAGTTCATCAGCAAAAGCAATCCGCCGAGCCGTTTGGGTAATCATGGGTTTGTCGCATTTGGGATAACGATAGACTGACCACTTAAACTTGGCCGTACATTTACCCCCACTTAACATTTTATATAATGTATCCTTGCCGGTACCCTTATAGGCCGATATCAAGTAAATCATTGCCACAGTTTTAATGTAAAAATTAAGCTATAAACGATCATTATTACTCTCGACATTACAAGTACAACATTTATTTTTATCACTACAAATAAATGTCCGACTTCAAAGGTGCAAGTCGATTTCTAAAATCCATATTCAACGTGGTTATTCTCGGTTCGATTGTCAACGTTGAAAGGGATATTCTCAACAGTGATACCACCGGTGTCAAACTTATTATTTCTGGTGGAGCAGCTATTGATGCCTATTTCAATAACGACGTGCTGATCACCGGTGATTATGACATGAAACTAATCGCTCAAACTAAGACATATGTTCAATATTATCGGGGCAAATATCCCAATTTATACAAGGATTTGTTTGATTTACAATGGGCGACTATAAATTATGTTAATACCGAGCTTAATGATTATATGTTACCTATCTTTTTGACTATCCAGAAAGAAATAAAACAACGATTTAATGTCAGGTTGACTGGTCCCTTTGAAGTCGTCAAGAAAGGTACCCATCTTAAAAATATTAGTTATACGTTGACATCGACTATTGACAAGGAATTCTATATCGACGCTATCGTTGATCTCTTTGTCATCGATTTCCGACACATCAAACCGGGTGATTATCAAGTTAATCCGGTCGACTATGATCCAGAAGTATCACCAGAGAATTGGACCGCTTACCATTATCTACAGTTTACCTATTTGAACGGTTTGAATAATCCTACGCTAGCTGCCAATCAAGACAATCGTTATATTATTCCTTACACCGAATATGACAATGTCGCTTATGCTGGTTTGGGTTATGTTGTATGGGATACGGTTAGGATGATGAAAAAGGCATCAGCCTTGGACATTCCCAAACGAGATAGATATTATGAGAAGTTTAGTGCCATCATTAATTCCCTCAATAATCCAGTAAAAGCATTATCGTGCAATCTGATGACCGACTTTGTTGATAACTGTAATGTTAACGGCAATAAATGCATGCTGAATGGTGAAGAGTACTCCTCTAGTCAGATGATCAGACGAGGTCAGGATGCCGGTCTTATCCCTAACGACGATGACATTGCTCCTGAAATCAAGAAAGCGCTAATGGATCCAATGAATAGATTTAAATTGTGCGAACTGATGAGAAAACTGTAATACATGAGTTAAAACTCACATCTAATATGGTATTTCTTGACAACATTATCTTATATGGTCAGCTTTAGCTGACCATCAGATTAATGCCTATAGGCATTAATTTTGTATATCAGCTTTAGCTGATATATCATATATCGTTAACCGATCACACACAGCGATACCGATTACCACCACCCATATTGTTGATGTAAATACCGTCACCCTTTGTCCCTTGACCGATAGGTTTCAATCCTACCCTAGCAGTACCGGCTTTCATCGATGGGACGACACTATCACCGTAAGTATCGTCTTTGTCTTCACCTTCATCTTCTTTACCCTCATCTTCTTTACCATCGTCGCCTTCGATATCAAGAGTCAACTGATCAACATCGATATCGCCAGCACCCGATGAGCTATGTTGTTGATTGATCAACGAGTCCAAGGGCGAAATAACCCGACCTAAGCCACTAGCCTTACCAGTGCTTATCTTCGTCGGACCTACTATGCCCATCATTTGGGTAGGATCGACCGTATAAGTTTTCAGACCCTTGATCGATCGACGATCCATCTTAAGTCTGGCTGACGGGGTAACGGTGGGCTCCTTTTGACGAGTCTTGGCTGGAATACGTTTAGGATTCATCAACGACATTCGGCAGCAATAACGAGATATGCCTCGTTTTCTAAAGAAGCCGACTAATTCCTCACTCATAGGATTAGTCAACTCACTCAACTCCACCCCGACTTCTTCAACCATTTCATCACGGCGAGACGGTAACGAGCCCATCAATACCGCCATTCGTTGGCGATAGTATTTGGTGTCACGATCAGGCGACATGCCTTTGATGATCATTTCCTCGTAGATTTGGTTATGGGCTTCTCGGAATGATCGGAGATAAGCCTGGTAAAGATGACCGAGAACCTTGCCACAGCTGTGGCACCTGACCGGCGGCAATACGTATATGTCGTCTTCGTTCATTTGTAATCTGAGGCAAATATTGTCAGGGAATAATCGCTTTCTCTTAAATCATTTTTAACAAGACTTAAATGAGACGTGCTACGTTACAGCAAGCCAAACCTAGTTACGTCGTCGATAAATATATGGATGACATCTTAACTATTTTATATGATCTCGATGTGTTAACCGTTGCCGCTCCACCCGGAACCGGCAAGAGTTTGGGTATACCCGCTTTCTTAGCTTCCAGGGGGATGAGAGTCGCCGTATCTGTTCCGGCTGGATTGACCGCCAGATCTCTAGCTGACAGAAGCTCGAACGCTAATCCTGAGCTTAATGTCGGCTATGTCACTAAAACCCGATCACAGTATCAAAAAGTGGAAGACATTGTCTATTTTGACAGTGAACAATTGTTATCTATTCTTTCTTCTGGTCAAGGTGGCCAAGGTGACCAAGGCCAAGAAGAAGGTCAAGGTCAAAGTGGATCATACCATTGTAACTTCAATGTTGCCGATGTCATTATCATCGACGATGCTCATGTCCCCGATCTTCACAATTATTTCATTGGTTGTTGGTGGCGATATTGTCATGACAAGGGTGCTAGTGGTGAGGGTGACCATATCCTACCTAAATTATTATTGGTCAGCTCGGCCCCCTCCACTTTGACAACCCCGACATCGACTCTGACAACCATCATGGCTAATACTGATGTCTATCAAATATCTACTAATAGTTATCCAGTTGAACATCGATACTACCATCAAGATGTCGAGGATGGTTTGTCAATGATAAAGAATATAACTGGTATAATGGTTGACTTGAAAGGCAATATAGATGGTGATGTCTTGATCATAATGTCTGGTCCTGAGTCAGTCAAGAGTTTAATCCAATCGTTGATTGATATTGGTATTGACGAAAATGTTATTGTACCCGTGTCGGACGAATCATCATTTAGACAGGTTAACCGGATGTTCTCCCCCGGATCAAAGATAATTGTTGGTACCAGTTTGGTGACAAACTCCTTGACTACTGACAATTTGGCGGTAGTAATAGATAGTATGTATGACATCAAGTGGCTCAAGAGTTTTGCCGGTGGACCACGACATGTTAAAACGACTATCAACCGAGGTGACGCCGTAATAAGATCGTCACTAGTCGGACGAAAAGCGCCAGGATTGTGCTACCGGATGATGACCCGGAAGAAGTACGATCGACTTAAATCTTTTACTGTTGCTGAACAGTTACAACAACAATCGTTAAAGAAATTTGTTATCAAGGCTATGTTAATGAAGATCGACCCTGTCAAACTATTTGTTGAACTGGATGCCAATATCATTGGTAACATGGCCACTGAGATCCAAGCCTTGAAAGTATTAGATCATGCTGATGTTAGAAGATATGTGGAAGAGTTACCACTAAATGTAAGAAATTCGGTGTGTTTATGGATATGGATAACTCGGGGTCATGATATGTTGACCGGTATAATTGTCATGAGCCTTTTAGACAGTTATGGGTCTTTCTTTGTTTGGCCTCAGTATAATTATCGAGACAATGGTAAGGATAATGTGGATATGGGTATCCCTGCCATGAAAACCGGCAAAGAAGAAGAGAATAGTCGTGGTGAGGGTGAAGGTCGGAAATCATATCAGATTGTCATGGATGAACATCGGAGTGACTACTTCTCCCAGTTTGTTGGGGTTGACGATCTAGATACTTATATTAACATCTGGAATAGCGTTGTTAGTGGTGTTGGTACAGAAGTATCGGAACTGTTGACCGGTATGGAGGAATGGGGTATAACTCATAGCATTGATCATCATAAGTTATCTGAAGTTGTTACAGTCGTAAATAAATGTATTGATGTTGTTCGACGACTCGGGTCTAAGACGGTGGACATATCCATCGGTACTAAGATGATACAATTAGACAATACGACTAAAATGTTAGCTTATCCTATTATTGAAAGGATATATGACGATAAAATGTTAACGCTGGAAACATCGACTGGACCGGTGACTAGATATAAAGATGAGTCAGGCCACCGATACTCAATCGATAATTATCAAGCTATCAATCTAATTAATATAACCAGACCACAGAATATCATTGCTGTTGGTATGGCTAATGTATACACAGCTAGTGTCTCTTTTGATATGGTCACCATGACGGTGGTATCACCACAAGCTAAATATCAATACGATCCGGTCAAGTTGTTGAAACAAATAAGGTAAAATTATTAATGTTGACCATATAATAGTACGGTATCTATCAATACCTGGACAAAAGAGTGGTGTATATCAGCCAAAGCTGATATATATTTCTATCTTTCCGCCATGAGAAATGGATATAGCCAATCTATCCGATTTACAAGCATTGTTACCCGAACTACTTATTGAAGTAGCTATGAATATGGAAGTCACAGACATAAATAGTTTGGGTCGGTCCTCACCCACTCTGACATGGATATGCACAGACAACCATTTTTGGCGACGTAAACTATATAAAGACTATGGTGTCGAAGTTGTGAGCAATGCCTTACCTATTTATCGGGTTTTTTATGGCGACTATTTAACCTTTATACATCCGAATGATCATCATATCACCTTGTCAGTAGGTCGAGACAGCGATTTCGGCAACATGATCTGTCTAATTTATACAGTGAAAGAAGGTGACGTATTTAAATATTTTCCTAAGTTCGATGTAGTAAATGAAATTATAGCCATATTAGGCCCTAATTCGTGCTCATCGGATCAACGCACCCCAGAAGATGATGAGTCGACTGATTATGTACAGAGTTATGACTGGTTATCACCGACCGATGATTCAATGATAGAACTCCTGAAATACGGCTTTGATAATGGATATATGGTAGAGTTTGAAATTTTACGATAGTGGTAATAATGGTGATAGTGGTAGTGATAGTGGTGATGGTCGGTCTGGTATATTTGGTATATTTTTTGACACTAACAACCTAGACATGGTGATGGATCATGATGATAAGTATCGTTCAGATACTTATATTTTAAAATAATTGGTCAAGTCTTCTCTCAAAGTTAGCCAATAGTTATACTTTTGTAAGAAGTTAGCCAATAGTTATACTTTTGTAAGAAGTTAGCCAATAGTTATACTTTTGTAAGAAGTTATTAATAACGATAGAGATCTCGCCAAGGTACTACCCTTGGAACGCACTTTTTGCACTTTTCTAGCGTCCAAATCCCTGGTAAAATTAGTAAGGACTGACCGTCCCCATTTTGACAGATTCTGGAAATATTGGTCAGATCTTCTTTCAAAGTTAACCACGTTTACTAATAAGGACATCCACACCGATCAGCTTGTAAAAATACGTTTTCTTGTATCTGCTCGATACCAGTGTTCCTGATAATGATATCGCTCAACTTGGTGTCGTTCACTAGTGCTACCATGTCCTTGGTTAACCGGCGCTCATACCAGAACCGATCACCATCCCTTAATCGGATGAACTGGTCCTTGATGATATAATTGAACGTCTCGCCCAGTTGACCATCATTAAACTTCCTCTCGACCAGTCCCCCGATCCAAAGATCAACTAAACTAATATCACCGCCATAAGCACTCGACATCTCGGCTGCTCGAGCCGGGTCACCGGTCAGCTCCTCAAAAGTGGTGTAGACGGGTAATCCAACATTTTGACGAAATTGGTTTATAGTCGGCAAGCCATGATCTCTACCCCTTTGGAGATTTATTGAGGCTAAATCTAAACCATGAATAGGGTTAAATAACATGTTCCTCAACGCATCGATCACTCGGCCATCAAGCTGCTCGGAAAAAGTGGCCGCAAAGCCTCTCAATAACGGTTCGATGCCGCCCTCATTGCATAAGCGGCAGGAAATGAAGAAGGCATCTTTCAACGGTATGTCACCATATTCAACCGTTTTACCACTTTCAGTCAATCGAGCCAAAATAGGCGATACCAAATCATGACCAAACCGATAAGCCGCGGCCGAAAATTCATTGCTGACACTGCTATCGACCGCCGGATTGTATCCTTTGTATGCCGGCATACCACCTTTGTTCGTCCCTAAGAGCAAGGGTAAGAATTCATTGTAAGTGATGGCTTGAAGTTCGGCTTCTACCATCACTTTGGCCTTTTGATACAGTTGTTCATCAGTGAGACAAGGACATATCTTACGGATCTTGCGAGCCCAGTGATTATGTTCACGAACAAATAATGTGTGTAACGATGTCAAACCAACATGAACATTGGCCCGAACATCACCACATACATAGGTCTTATTATAGTCAGACACGGGTCCATCATTATGATAATGGCCATTGTTACCGGGAGGCAGACCACCAGAGGCCATCGTAAGTTTACCGTGATGGAAGCTTCTAATATAACTGTTTCTATCAGTGTCTGAACCATATATTACTGACCCATCTAAGAAAGAAGTAATGGTTGACAATTGCTGCCGGGGATTAGATACTGATGTTCCCGTAGTTGGATCAAAGACAGATCGGTCAAAAGGTATAGGATTGGTAAATAAAGGTTCGTTGGGCGGCAATGATATCGGTGCGGGTTCAGCTGGATTCGATATGGTGAGATCAAGATCATGATCGATCAGTTGACCGAATAGCCAAAACATGGCACTCAAACCTCGGCTGTTAACCGTTTGGACGGTTTGATTGATAACAACATTACTTATTAATCTGGCATTGGGTCGATTAGCAATAAGAGTACTACCATCGACATATTGAGCCGGGGTAAGTCTAATGAGTTGCTGGTTGGCCGCACCCCATTCAGGGTTGCTAACATTATTACCAACACCATCAAGAGTTCGATATTCAGTAATCCGATGGATCAATTGATCGATAACCTTGCGGAGAGACGGCTTACACTCTTTATGTTCCTTATGACAACTTTTATCCTTGTGCACTTTATGACAACTTTTGTCTTTGTGACCTTTATGATGACTTTTATCATGATGATCATGATGATCATACTCTGATCGATGATGAGTTCTCATTGGGCAACCATTGTGACTATCGTGATCGTGGTGAGCCATGATTTTATATTATGGTGATAATATAATTTGTTTACCCGATGAAACAAATTATATATCAGCTTCAGCTGATATAATACTCTTGAAGCTACCAATCGGGCTTCGCTCCACAGTAATCGTGTTGACACCTGACGATCTTATACGACTGTTCATTAAAAACATAAGTAAAGATTTTTTCGGTAATGGGTTTAGGCAGTGTAATCTTGTTTCTTTGCAAGCACAACATAAAAGTCATAACCTCTCCCATCTGGAAATATCGACACGTTCGGAAGGACCATTTTAAGGTGATCGATTCGCGAACATGGGTAGAATACCAGTCTCCAGCACTTTCATGTCGGAGACAGGCAAACTTATGAATATCTCGACTACTTGGACACTTTTTATAGTATATGATAAGCGGCACCACGATGTTGCTACCACCGCTCCACTCGGATATTGTTTGCTTTAATTCGTAATCTTCTTTATAACCCAATAAATATTTCCCTATTAAATCATCGGGAGTAAAAATATTAATATTATGACGGTCACCATGCTTATATTGCATATAATATTCGTCGGCGCCAAATTCATACCACTACGAACAACACCATTCCGGTCTAATCCTTAAACGCATGGTATAATCGATAGTTTCTATCATAATTTTATACAGGCAATCGTGTTTATCCGTCACGACGGTGACGTTGAGGATACGATGGTAAAACCTAGTCATAATCACATCGTTAAGCTCTTTATTACGGGGAGCAATCTCAATGTCTTTAATATGGATATCACTGTTACCCTTTTTACCCTTCTTACCCTTCTTACCCTTCTTACCCTTCTTACCCTTCTTATCCTTCTTACCCTTCTTACCCTTCTTACCCTTCTTACCCTTCTTACCCTTATTTATAATTTCTGACTGATCGCATCGAGTAATCGGACCACTATATACCGGCATCATGTCGCAAAGGTACCCCAGTGACATAATTGAGTCGATATCGTAATGTTGACTCAGGTTGGTAGCATAATCGACCATTGATAAAGTATCTTTGTCGGGCGTTTGGCGTTGATTAATATTCTTGATACATTGGGCCAGGTTATTTTGATATAGCTTCAACACGATTTTGTCGGATTTTATCTTATCAGACCAAACAAAAATATTATCTAAGAAGCCCTTGATCACATTAACTCGACAAAAACGAGGATCAGTCAAACATATTTTCTTGCCTTGTTCTAACAATGAGTTTATAGTCATACTAGGGACCAAATTAGAGTAATAATCATCATAGACGATATATTTGTTTTTATGGTCATTGGCCCAAGTTGTTTTGCCGCTGCCCGGCAAGCCGATAATTATTACTAGCGACATGTGGTATGTTAGCTTAGCTAACATATCTTATATGATCAGTTTTACCTGACCATCGATTAATGCTTGTTAGCATTAATTTTTCTGTTTCATATTGGACACTATAATCGTGTGGAACCGTCACTTAATCTTATCAATGATCATCCGATAATAAATCGTTTCAACCACACTGGTGTTATGAATATTGGTTCGATAGATCTTCACGATTTGACCCACCTTGCCATTATAGTATCGACAAACCGGATCTTTCGAAAACATATTGGGTAGATTGTCGGGTGACAATCCATATTTGGCCATGAAGGCCTTGCTTGTGGCCAGATCCATGAACTCATGTTTGGGTACCAATATGTGATCGACAACATTATACGTTAACTCCTTCTCCATAAAGAACTGAACATCATATGTTGGTAGTTGATCGACGTTCTTATTGGCATCGGAGCTCATCTGATTGGCCGAAATGATGATGCCCTTATATGTGTCATGATTGTCCATGTCCTTGACGAACTGAGCGACCTCGTTAACACCCAATTGTTTGGTACCAACAACATCAGCATATGACACTACTAATCGATCGTCATCATCATCTTCGCTGGTGTAGACTGAACATAACGTCTTTCGGATAGTCGTTTCATCATCGATAGCTTTGTTGACGTAATGGTCGAGAAATTTACGAGCACCAAGATCAACATACTTCTGTTCATCTTCCGGGATCACATATCCTTGAGCTCGAACTAGTTTGAGCTGCGTCTTCCTAACATTGTAAAGACCAACGGCTTCCTTAAAACTGGCAGTTGATAAGGTATCGACCATATTCTCTTTTGATCTTTTTACCTTTCTCTGGTTACGACCAGAACGGATTATATATAAATTATCATTTTACCATATGTTAACTACGGTTAACATATTAAATATACTAATCTTACAGCTAGCTGTAAGATTAGTATATCGGTATATCAGCTTTAGCTTACATATTATTATTGTTTATCTCCCACCCGAAAAATTTATTGATAGTGACCATATTTGGCATTGATTTGACCAGCAGCCCGTCTAATGTCAATGAAGATAGTGAACGATCGCCCGACAGACGATACCGATTCTACCATCGACGGATCAAGACCATCATCACCATACGAGTACTGGAAGATCTGGCCAGTCGAGTTTCTTACTGTCCCGTCGTGCTTGACCGCAACGTCTTCCAACGCTTTACCAATCTTATGCTGGAGATGGCCAGTTTCAGCCGTACTAACAGCCGTATCTACTAAACCAGGGCGACCACCAGCTTGATGGAAAAACAGTTCTTCCGGCGTTAATCCAGCCATAAATCCATTCTTAACAAAACCTCGAGCGCCGGGGTCTTTGCTGTTAGGTTGATAATATGGCAGACAGCGAGTGCCATCAGTGATTGTCATTGGCATTCGTTTACCATGAACATATTGCTGGCCCAGAATACCGATGATCTGAGCAATATTATAAGATGATCCTTTTGCCCCGGAATCAGCCATAATATTATAGGCATTGTCCTTATTGATGTACTTGGCCGAAATACGACCACCCAATCCTTCAGCCGTGTTTAAATGAGCTTGAATCTGATCCTCCCGTTTCTCTTCTTCCAATTTGTTGTGAAGTTTGTCACTCATACCTTCAACTAGGAGCTGAGCCCGCCTGACTTCTTTGACAATTTCAGGATGAATCACACTATTTTCCCGATCAATGAGTAGACAATCGTCCAGACCAACACTGAAGCCAACCGTTTCCAAATATCGATCCATGATGAAACATATGTCGGACAAAAACTCCGATGCCCGTTCATTGCCATAATCTTTCACCATCACCTGAACGATTGACCCCCGACATCCACCGACATGTTTGTCGGTAATAGTGCCGGCTTTCAGAATGCCATCAACAATCAAGACCCGATTGTCCTTCCGACCACGATTATAATACATCGTTGGTGGTAATATGGCGCTAAAAGCCGCGTATCCGGAATACTTATCGATACCATGACGGGCCAGTCGCTCGTCAAATTGGTAACAACTATCGGTGTTGATTACTACCGATACGATATCGTTATAAGTATCAACGTCTAACTTGGGATTGCCTTTAGTAAGCAGAAAAGAGCCAACAATGGTATCCATAACTGGAGCCATGATGGGGGCATTGTTTTGGGTGGAGATGATGTTATTCTTGACATTCATCACCCCGAACATTTCGGCCGAAACTTCATGAGATTGAGGACCATGGATAGTACCTTCATCACCATCAAAATCAGCATTATGAGGGGTAGTGCATGGTAAGGGTAGACCAATAGTTAGTTGATCGCCTAAGACAGTTTCATACGCCATAACACTGTATTTGTGGAGTGATGGTTGGCGATTAAAGACGACCGGATCACCATCCATCAGCTCCCGACTGACCTTGTCACCAAGCTGAAGAATATAACGATCGATTAACATTTGATTGACTCGCACTGTCCGCTTAGCAAACTTACCATGTTTAGGTGTGATCCTAACAATCATACCCTTCTTCATTAACACGGTCATCAGGCCAATATTATGTTCAGTCACCGTTACGGGTACAGTTAAATAGCGAACAAAGGATCGAGGAATACGGATCTGACCATGACGAAGACTTGGGTCAGGACCCAAGACTGTTCGAGCTGAAAAGTCGACACGTTTGCCCATAAGACAGCCTCTGATAATGGCACCCTTACCCTGAATACGTTCTTGAATGCTGACATAAGGTTTCTTCCGTCCTTGCGAATACAATCCACCAGTGTTATCGATCATATGGTCAACATGAAAGATCAAGTTGTTGATGCTCTTTTCCCGTCGACTTTCGGTAATATCTTTCTTACCCAATTCACAGTTATGACGAACAATGTCTTGATACATGCGGGTCAAATCATCAGGCAGGACAACCCCATCTTGATGAACAGGTGGACGACCACATGGAGGGATGACGACTAGCGCTCTCATAATCATGTCGACTGGTTTACCACGACCATCAAAGCCCATGAGTTGACAATCTTTGTCGGAAATCACTGATAAGATGTCAATGATCCGGTCAACCATCATGATATTGATAGTGGTGCATTTGTCGTGAAGCTGTCGATTATAAGACACCTTACCAGTGGTATTGGTCTTAGCCAAATCAAAGTTAGGATTAGGCTTACACTTCTTGATATTGTGGACGCCGGGGTCATCGACATGCTGGCGACACATCATTCCTTTAGCCATGTTGGTCACGGCCCTCAATTTAGCTAATCCAGTCAGATCACCGTAGCCTTTAGATTCGATTTCACGTTCGGTGACCAGCAGACAACTGCACGAATTGCACACTGATGTCAATACGTAAACAATCTCACTATAGTATTGGGGATGCAGGATGGGTTCATTGAGATCGATCATGCCAATGTGGCCGGGACAGGTGGCGCTGTCTTGATTGCAGGTCCAACATTCTTTCCCTTTCTCAGTCACCCCCATAAACATATCATTGACACTGTGACGACCAGATAAATCAGAATTGGTGATGGTGGTGACAGCCTCAGCCTTGATCTCTTCATACTTATACAAGTTGAAGTTGATGTCGGTGATAGTGACGTCCGGTGTCTGTTCAATGATAGTTTTGGCTACCCTGGCCATATGAGCCTTTTCTTGCCTAGTCATCGCTTTGATGTCGAGCGCATCTTCGAGTAGATTATCACTGGGAATGTCGGGCATGCCTGACATGTCGGGCACAGCTAGAATAGTGTCGATATCACGAGGACGGGTCATAATGTTATCCTTCTTGGGTCGAGAGGAGGATGAACTTGACGACGGCAATGATGGTAGTAATGAACCTTGTCGAGATGGTGGTTGTAAAGGTGGTGGTTGTAAAGGTGCCTGGAGTGGTGATCGTCGTTGGGTTGGTCTTCGATCGAGGGACTGCCGTTGCAATGGTGAGCGTCTTGATCGAAGGCCCTTTTTGCGACTGGCACCGAGAGCACGAGAAGACCTCATATTGAAGTTGTGTGATGATAGTATCGAATGTTTAGACGTCAATTTTATTTCAATTGTTTGATATATCAAGATATAAGGATATCTATTTTTACAGTTATCTGACCATCTGGAGAGTGGTATATATATACATATTTAATTTGTTCGCACATGGTGAACAAACGGTACATGAGCTTTAGCGCATATATCCGTTCATGTCAAAAATAATGTAATCCATAAATGGCTTATCCACAACTACCGATATATGTAGCGGTCGCTTTCCCGATAACATTTTTAGCTATAGCTATGTTCACTAATGCTAGATATAGCTTAAGTCCATCAGCTTATATTTCACACAGCGTTACTATTGCTGCCCTGGCTGTTGGCTTTGTATTTTTATATGCTTTACAGAAGTATGATACTATGGATGGTAACTTCCCCGTGGTCATTGCCAATATAATTTATTTGACTGATATAGCACTGGAACACGAACCGTCAACAATATGTTTTCTGATCCAATATTTGTGGGATTATCTCAACTATGATAATACCGGCTACCCTATATTGATGTTTGAACGAGAGATTGCTCCCTTTATCAATGAACCACCGGTAATAGAGCGAACAAAGGATGCGGTTACTAATCTAGAACAATTATATTATCAACGAATATCTCGAGAGAATCTTATCCCGGCACCGGTATGGTATATTGTATTTTTCATTGCCAGCTTGTTGACGATAATATTTGCCCTTGACAACAATATCGAGAGCAAGATCGATGCTGTTATAATTATCATCCTGATCTGGTTCCCAGTGATAGTAATATATATCATGTATTTGTCTATTATTCAAGATTTAGATCAAGCTATCATGTCGACCATCTTCACCTTGGAAGAAATAACTGTCGCTGAATCCGTTTGCTGTGCTAATGTCCTGGACGACGAACGCAATAATAGTGGCATTGTACCCCGTAATCCGATTGTTTTCTAACCAGTAGTGTATCCGTATGTGAGTTTTAACTCACATATAAATATGTAAGCTTGAAGCTTACATACTGATGGTCAGCTTCATCAGACCATATAAAATTAGATATAAAGTATTTGTCAAGTATAAAAGTAATAATGGTGCATGTCGGCTGGCTAATATTTGTTTTGGTAGGAGCCATGTTATTGTTGGCCATAGCTGGAGGCTTTGCCACTGATGGTGCTATTCAAGTCACCAAAATAGCCGGTTTCGGATCTAGCGATAAGTTAAAAAGGGCCCATAGTTTCTTATCAGGGGCGTCAATAGCGACCTGGGTGGGTATATTGTTGTTTATCATCTTGATTATATTTTACATAATTTATGGTAAAGACAATGACATTGAAACCCATGGTCTAATTTTAGCAGTCTTACTGTTCTTTGTCTTTATAATTATTATTGCTGTTGGTATCTTATCAGCGGTTGCTGCCAGTGATATCAAAGATGCTGTTGGTGACAAACAAGAGGCCGATAAGAAAGCTATCTATGCTGCATCATTGAGTTTAGGATCAGTAGGCTTAGTAATCATAGCCTATATTATTTACCTGGTGATTAAATCTAGAGCTAAGAAGGCAGCTAAAGCTAAAGACGTTCAAGCCAAGAAAGATCGGGCTGATTATAACGATTTGAAGAAGCGACGTGTCCAAGGAGGTAAAGGTGTCCAAGGAGGTAAAGGTGATGGTGGTAGTGGTGGTGACGTCGAGATGAGTGAGATGGGTAAAGCTGCAGCAGGTAAAGGTGGAGGAGAAGATACGGGTGAAAGTAAAGAAGGGGGTAAAGGTGAGGATGTTGAAGGCGAAGGTAAAGGTAAGGATGTTGAAAGCGAAGGTAAAGGTAAAGGTGATGATATTGAGGGTAAAGGTAAAGGTGATGATATTGAGATGGAAGAGATGGGTCGACGTGAAAAGGAAGCGATGGGAGAGATGGGAGAGATGTATCCTTTCCAAGAAGAACAAGAGTTATATCCTTTCCAAGAAGAACAAGAAGAAAGACAAGAATTAGCACTAAGCGCACAAGAGCAAGAACAAGAAGCAGCTTTAGGAGGATATGTACCCCCGGGTGTTGATGAAACTCTTCTCCAGCGATTTGGAAGGCAGCAGTATGAGCAAGCCCAAAGAACTATAGGGGAGGGACTGTTTGGACCACGATATACTTACGGTCTATAAATTGGGTCTATAAATTGGGTCTATAAATTGGGTCTATATCTGCTCTAGATTATTCTTAATACATATGTATATACATATGTACAGTTTTTATAGTTTGCTCTTTAGTTTTTGTATTTAGGGTTTTATTTATTTGTTTATTCGGAAGAGGAATATTCCTCTCCTTCATCACCTTCCTCTCCTTCATCACCGTCTTCCATCTCTTCCTCTCCCACAGCTTCCTCTTCCGACTCGGAAACAAACTCACCGAAGTCCTCGCTTGATCCATCGACCGTGCTCTCTTCTTCCGACTCATCGGCAGAAGTGGCCATCTTCTCAGCCATCTTCTCATGAATGCCGCACAAATGGGATCCATCCTTGGCCGAACGAGAACATTGCTTCCCGGTGCCGGTTGTTCCCTCGCATTGAGGTCGGTCGGTAGTCTTCTTGGTCTTCGTCCCCGATGATGCCTTCTTCGCCGGATCGTGAATCCCACAGAAGTCGCCACCCTCCTTGGCCTTGTTGGCACATGGTTCGCCGTCCTTCTTGGTACCTTGGCAAGGTTCGCGGTCATCCTTCTTGGCCTTGGCCGCCTTCTTGGAACCCTTCTTGGAACCCTTCTTGGGCCCAGGCGTCTTTGCCACTCGATCCGGATCGTGGTAGCCACAATACTTGCGATCGCCAGTCAACTTGTTCTTGCATGGATTGCCAGCCTTGGTTTCGCCAGCGCACAGATGAGTCGGCACATCAGCAGCCTTGCCCTTCTTGGCCTTGGGCACACGATCAGGCGAATGCTGATGGCAATACCAGAATCCGTTCTTCAACATACGGGAGCACTCCTTGCCATCGTCGGTTTCACCCATACACTGGACAGCCTCACGATGAGCGGCACACTCGGGATGCTTGGCGGGGTCATGATTGGCACAATAGGCAGCTTCACCAGCCTTGTTTTCCACCTTCTTGATGCAGCGAGAGCCGAAGCCCTTGTTAGTGAATCCGAGACATTGCGTAGCCATTTCTTGCTGTTCTGACAGGTAAGTCATCTGGTCATTAAAAAATGTATTTAATTTTCATTTTTATGAACGTACATACCGAATAAATAGTGTCTATACGGCTATTTTATAGACATTTTACCAAAGAATAGATGAAAAGTGTGATATATATTATGTGAAGATACTAATGTCTGTTGATATGTACGCTTCAGTGAATTAGATATATGTCTAATACTAAAATATATGTCTACTGATAGTGGACAAGAATATACTGATGCCGACGACAATAAACACAATCAATGTATTGTGTTGGATCTCGACGAAACGCTATTATGCACTTTCGATGATATGGTTGATCTATATAATCTTGGGATCTTAACCGATAGTAAATTATTAGACATTCGACGACGAACCTATTACATGAGACTGGACGATGTCGTCGATAAGAAGGGTACCGGGGTAAAGTCTGATTTATGGGGTATAACCAGACCACATCTGGACGAATTCTTACGATTCTGTTTTGATAACTTCAAAATAGTGGCAGTATGGTCGGCTGGTCGCAAGAAATATGTTCATGCCGTGGTGGATTGGATCTTCAAGAATGTGGGTCGACCCCATATAATATATACATACGATGATTGCGAAAAGACGTCGGGTGGCTTATTAATAAAACCATTACAACGGATGATCGACCAGATAAATAATTTAGAGAAATATATGTCGCTGTCGAACGTCTTTGTTATTGACGATCGTCGATCGACATTTGAATCGTCCAATCCAGATAATGGTATAGTTATTCCTGAATATTTGCCTCACCCTGATATTAAAGAAATGAGGGCTGATGATACGGCTCTGCTTCAGCTGATCAACTTCTTCCAGAGTGAAGATGTCAAGAACAGTACTGATGTCCGACAGCTTAACAAGAAAACTATCTTTACTACTGATGTATAAATAGTATTAGTTATATCAGCTCTAGTTGATATATTCTATTTCTGTGCTTCGGCAAAGAAATATTTGTATATAATAAAAACCAAACATTATGAATTGTGGAGGTGTCAGTTACAACACTAAATGTTATTTATGGTCATCGGTTATGTACGTATTAGTATTCGTTGTGGCCATTGCCGTCAATGAAGCCATCGTTTCGTCATTGAACAATTTTGATGAAGGCGTATTTGGAGGCAACAATAATAGACGCAATCGCAACACCGGTGATGTATCAGTATTCTCCGCATGGGTATATGCTATTATTGCCTTTGTTATCTTAGTAATATTGGCCATTTATATCTTGCCGCAATATCCGGCTATTTCGCCATGCTATAGTGGTACTGATGAGTTACAAAGTATAAGTTCTTGATCGTCATAAGTATCTAACTATTTGGTCGTAAGAAGATAGATATATTAGTCGGAATAATCAGAATCTGCAATATTGGGGTCAAATAATTACCGGTAAAAGACCAGGGATTTTGTCGCTACAAAAGTGTAAAAACGGCGTTTCAAGGTACTACCCTTGGCGAGACTTAGTTCGTCCAAAATAAGTATGTGAAAATACTTATTGTAAGATTTGACCAACCGATATTTTCGTTGCTATATCTGAAATCTACCAAAATGGGGCGACTAAATCCTTAGTAAAAAGACCAGGGATTTTGTCGCTACAAAAGTGTAAAAACGGCGTTTCAAGGTACTACCCTTGGCGAGACTTCTCTGATTAATACCTTCGGCGATACTTCTTAACTATCTAAATATCTTCATCCTTAGCTTATTGATAAAAAATGATTTCTATTTTACCGAATGTAAGCGGTACGACTCAAATGGAAACTCTTCTGGAAACACTCGGCGACAAAGTCAAGTTCTGTGTTGACGTCATGGTCGAAACACTTGAGAATGATACCATTAGTAGTGAGAGTGGTGAAAGTAGTGAGGGTCGCGAGGACTTTATCGACAATCTGAATGAACTCATCGGTAGGGATAACCGGGACGGATTGACCGAACTGGCCGCATCGGCGCCGGTGCTGTTTACCCTCATTTACGAAGGTATGGATCCTTACCAAGCAGCCGTGATGTTTTATCTGAACGGTGCCAGCGAGGCCAAGATTGTCCGATTGGCCAATATCGACACCTATGCCCCCTATCCTAAGATTGCCATCAAGTAAAAAGAAAAAGAGTAAGAAGAATAAGAGTGACAGAAAAAGATAAAGAGAAGAGAAGGGAAGACAGAAAAAGAGAAGGTGAGACAGAAAAAGAAAGATATGTGTATGTGAGCTATAGCTCACATATATAACGTGCCGATGGGTCACACTCGGGCCAATCGGGCCAGCTGTTTTCGACATTTAGTGATCATCTTATGCTGATTGACTATGGCCGTTAGTAACAGTTGAGACACTCGATCTTTATAAGACCGCTTGTATTTTTTGCACTTTTTAGCCGATAGACATATAGTACTGGCCACGTTATCGATGAAATCACGACCTGTATTTATTACCGCTGCCCGGTGATCAACTGAAATGGCTGAGCTAAGTTTCAAAGATTTGGCCGTATTATCCAAAACATGACGATAGTACTCACCATTGTCACGTTTCAGCTCCTCGATTTCTTGTTTTGTTAGCGTAGCCAGATAAAGTAGATATATAAGTATTTTATTCATGCCGGCAATGGTTATCATAGGTGTCTCTGTTGGACATCGGCTGAGTATATACAGTCTCTCATCTTCTAGATACGGTGTTTGTAATGTAAAAGAACACGGCATTACTCCCGGGTTGGTAGTAAAATTATACATCGACAGTAAGGCTACGTTGTCCTTATGGCCGTAATTATCAAACATCTCGTCTCCTAGTTGATATGGTCGATGGGCTTTGATGATAAAGAAACTGTTGTCACTGTTGTCACTGTTGTCACTGTTGTCACTAGAACTGGAACTGGAACTGGAACCAACAATATTACCTTCAACATGTCCAATATTAGCATAATCATTGTGCTGGAACATATCAGCCAAGGGAATAAAATTATCCCATGCTCTTGTTATCAAGATGAAGAAGGTGTAAATTATCTCAGCTCGACTGACACTGAAAGGACTTAGTTCTTCTATTATCAACTCTCGTCTATCGATTAATTTGTCCAGCATAGATACAAAGGCTGGACTAATATTATGCCACATATATCTCATTATAGGTAAAGCGTTAATAGGATGATTGTCGAACGATGATAGTGGTGGCAACATATCAAGATACGGTCGATAAAAACTGGCCGGGTCACGATGCTCGATTATAAAATGCATTATCTTTTTACTAGTAGGCGATATGGTGAGAGATGCTAAGATATGATGGTCACCCTTGATCCAAAGTTTTTGCGGTATCGATATCATGACTTCACCAGCTTGGAATTGTTTGTCAGCTATAACTGTTCTACAATCTTTAAACCCAGGACAATACGATAATGATAAGCCGTTTGCCGCACCACCGTTATCAACTATCCATCGACACAGTCTGTCAAATTGTCGGTTAATAGTCGACATACCACTTTTAGTCATAATAATTAAAAATAAATATATCAGCTTTAGTTATCTGATATATTGTTAAGTATTTGGTGTAGGTGACCCTAAAAGTTAAGCGGTTTCACCCGTCCCGTCGGCACCATCCTGTCCATCCTCTTTACCCGACCCATCTTCTTTACCCGACTCATCCTCTTTGCCCGACCCATCTTCTTCACCATCCAAATAATCAACGTTCCAGTCAATCTGACATTGACACCTTTCCCTCAACATTCGATTAATCTCATTGAAATGGTTACATCCAAAGAAGCCGCGACAACTATATGGTGACGGATGTGACGATTCTAAATATTTACCCCGACCGCTGAGCATATTCTTGGCCTCTTGGGCTTTTCGACCCCACATCACAAAGATACAATCCGGATTTTTTGACACGATGGCATCCAAAACCTTATAGACAAAAGAACACCAAATCTGTTTGTGTGAACCGGCTGAATGGGGTGTAACGGTCAAACACATATTGAGCATCAGCACACCCTGTTGAGCCCATCGTGTTAAATCCCCATGTTCAGGGACGACGAAGTCTGGTACCGTTGTCACCAACTCCTTATAGATGTTTTTAAGCGATGGCGGCGGTGGACAATGTCGTCCGACACTGAAAGATAACCCGGTCGCTTTGGCATTGCCATGGTAATCTTCATTATGATATGGATCTTGACCAATAATAACTACTTTGACATCCTTTAGTGGTGTCAGTTCTAAAGCTCTAAAAATAAGGTGACGGGGTGGGTAAGACTTACCATTAATCTTTTCGATACCTTCAATGATCTGATTGACATCAGCTAGCTCGTCTTTAGAGTCTTCAATGACGTCGGCCCATCCTTGAAGCTGGTGTTTTCGTTTTTCAATGACGTCGTGAATCGACCATTCATCGCCGGTAGCAGGGATAATATTAATCTCTAATTTTCCGGCCATACTATTTGTCTAACTTGTCGGATTTGTCTAACTTGTCGGATTTGTCGATGGACATTAACAACAATATATCTTCATTTTGCCGGATTCAAGTAATGTTAACATATTATCAGGCCTATGCTAAAAGCTATTAATCTTATGTGAGTTTTAACTCACATATTAAATGATTAGGGTGTCTTCTTTTAACTATTTTGGCCTGGTGGGCAAGAAAGAAATCGTATGGATAGATATTGATGATGGTGTCGAATGTGGTGGATGTACTGGATGTACTGGATCAGGCGGAGACAACATTAACGAGGGAGAAGGTATACAAGATAAAAAATCCCCCCTGTCTGTTAATGGTGATAATGGTGTTAAGACGGTGTGTAAGCAAGATATAATCAACGGCCGTATCACTTATGCCATGTTCGCTCATCGACAGCTAACAGTCTTACCCCAATTCATAACCAATCTCTACAACCACTATGTTAAAGGATCGGGTGATCATTCGGCCAGTCATGCTTTCGTCATACTGTCTATTGCTATGGATAATGTCAAAACGGATAATGTGAACATGGTCAACCAAGAGCAAGAACAGACAGTGGTCAAAACATGTCAACTATGTATTGATTTTGACGGGTCGCTTAATGTTAGACTTATCGACGATATACCGTCGGACTGGAAGCCTACGGTCAGGGGTCATGTTGATAATCTTAATTTTGGCGATTTCTTGAATAAAGTTAACGAGGTCGGGTTACCTGACTATGACCACAGTACTAGCAACTGTAAACATTTTATGGAGTTACTTTCGAAGATATTGTTTGGTGAAGATATAGATAGACAAAAATACCTGTCTTTAATCCATCGGAAAAGGATCTTATAAGAGTGTATATTTACCAATTTATTTAATATATCAAGCTAAAGCTTGATATGTTGAACAAGACGTCTAGACCACGTCATCCCGACACTGCTATATTTACGATTTATTTGACCAATCTGTCAAATAAAACAAGGATAAGAGTCTACTGATAGGGACTTTAC
>Ga0136601_1000236_pt1 | contig 26563 bp, 19 predicted proteins | sample AntRauMFilla2699_FD_181020 | JGI IMG/M metagenome (GOLD analysis project Ga0136601, IMG submission 181020) | Saline lake microbial communities from Rauer Islands, Antarctica - Metagenome Filla 2 #699 | ecosystem: Environmental > Aquatic > Non-marine Saline and Alkaline > Saline | place...
GAAGTAGTTTCAGTAGATGCTGATTCAACAGGTACTGATGACACTATTGGAAAATTCTCATTCGAAGTAGATATCTCAGCTATCGGTGAGACTGCTTGGGTAGAATTATCAGCTGTTAGAGGAACAGATGCAGAATTTGGGTTCGAAGTTCTAATTCTTGATGGTAACAACAGCGTTATTTCAACAGGAACAACTACATTCTCATTTGATTCTGACAGAAGTCCTTCTAACTCAGATAGAGTTAGAATTGCAGATAATCAAACTGAATCATTTGAAATTACAGCATTCTTTGAAGCTGAAGCAGCGGGAACTTACAAAGCTCTACTGCAATCAGTTAACTTCAATGATAGCGACAATGATGGAGATTCAGTAGAAACTCTTACACCAGCAACAGATTACAGAACACAAGCTACTTACGTAGAAACAATAAACTAGTTCTTAATTTAAATTGTTGAAATATTCAGTTAATTCTGAATAGTTAAACAAAAAACCACTCACCTTAATTGGCTGGGTGGTTTTTTGTTACCTTATAACTTATAATAGTTCTTATGAAAAAATATATTTTAATTTTGATGTTAGGAATTTTGATGCCATTTAATTTAGCTTTCGCAAATTCAGACTTAACAAAGTTTGATGGGGATAGAGGGAAGTTTATTGAAGAAAATTTGTCTAGAATTATTGAAATAGTTAATTCCGTTCCTGGATTAGAACTATCTGATTTAAGGATTAATATTCCATATGTTAATGTTGTTAAAGTAGATGCAGGCGAGAGAATTAATGTTTCTCTTGTTAAAGAAATAAATCAAATAGACTTTGAAGTAGGTATTTCGGCAATTAAAGGAATTTTAGGAAATACAATTATTTCATATGATGTAGATTTTAATTCAAACTCATCATATTTTTCTTTCTGGAAAATTAGATTACGCTGCGAAGACGGAATTGAGGCTTATGTAGAGGGAAACACTGAAGAAATGTGTGGAAAATCTACAGCCGAGCACACAGTTTCAAAAGATGGTGGAAATGTTTCTTTTAAAAATAATAACGAGCAATCAGCCCGTGCTACTGTAAAATTTAGAGCTTTTGATTCTGACGGAAACTGGTTGGGATCTAGAGAGAATAACGTTAGATTGAGGGCTTCTAATTAAAATATATTTTAACCTTTCTTCAAAAAAACTTTATCACTTTCTGATAAAGTTTTTTTATGACCATTTTCCAAAAAATCACAATATTTTCGCTCATTTTATTCGCCCCCTTAATCCTAAACGCACAAATAATCATCACAGAAATAATGTATAACCCCGACGGGTCTGATTCTGGTAGGGAATGGGTTGAGATTTATAACTCAGGCACAGAATCTGTTGATATAACCGATTATAAACTTCTAGAAAACGGAACTAATCATAGATTATCTGCACATAACCCGTCGGATGTAGATAATTTAATAGTTAATGCTGGAGGGTATGCAATTATTGCAGATAATCCGACAAAATTTTTAATAGATTATTCAAATAAAGGTTTAATAATCGACTCTGCTTTTTCTTTGAAAAATACAGGTGAAGAAATTTCAATCGTCGATTCACTTGATCAGGTAATCGACTCTTTTAATTATTTACCAGAACTAGGAGCTGATGGAACTGGGAACTCACTTCAACTAAATGGTTCTGACTGGATTCCTGCTGAACCAACACCATTTATAGTAAATAAGACAGAACCTGCCGATGAGACTGATTCCGGCGGGGAATCTAATGGTTCTGGTTCGTCCAGCTCATCTTCATCTGGCTCATCATCCAATTCTTCAGGAGATTCAACTCACTCTTCTATTTCAGAACTTTCAAATTACAAACCTAAAATTGATTTGAAAGTTTCTGCTGGTAGGGAAAGGTATGTTTCTGTAAATACAGAGATTGATTTTGAATTAATTCATAACCAGGATTCTGATAGTGGAATTTCAGCAATATGGTCAATGGGGGATGGAATACGTTTGAAGGGTAAAAATATAGACCATACATATACTTCGTCGGGTGTATTTAATATTGTTTTAAATGCTAAAAATAAAGAGGAAAATGCAGTTGCTAGAACAAAGGTTTATGTCTCAGATCCTTCTATTGAACTAACTTATCAAAACTGGGGAAAAGCTGTGGATGTCCTGTTGAAAAACTCTTCAAATAAAGAGGTTAATATTGGTGAATTCGATCTTGTTTTTCAAAAAGATGATGAAAATATAGAAAGATACGAAATAGCAACAGATACCATATTAAGCCCTAAAAGCACTATAACCCTGGTTTCTGACAGAACAGAATTTCCTTATTCAAGCGGAACCATAAAACTCTATTATCCGAACAGAAAGAAGATGACTGAGATTGATGTTATAAAAGATAATAATCAGTTATCAATCAGTGAAATATTAAAATATGTAGATTCAGAGCGTTTAGATGACTTTAAAGATATTTTAGATACTTATGAATTGTATAGAGAATAAGGAATATGATAGATGGAATAAAGCTAAAAAGAAAATTAATTCCATAAATAAGGATGCTATTTGTAAAAAAGGGCAGATATGGTGGTGTTCAGTTGGTAAAAATGTTGGTGTTGAACAAAGCTGTAATAATAAAAATTTTGTAAGACCAGTATTAATAATTAAAGTTTTCAGCTCAAAAATGTTTTTGGCTGTTCCAATAACATCAAAAAACAAGAAAAAATACAGTAATAATAGATTCTATTATGATTTAAATAGATTCGAAAAGATAAAAGGATTTGCTATACTTTCTCAGATTAAATTATTTGATAACAAGAGATTAGTAAGAAAAATAACTAAAATTGATAAATTCAACCTAAATTTAATCATAATTAGTATTAAAAAATTATTTTAATATATACGATCGAAACCCCGCCAAAAGACGGGGTTTCTCGGATCTTCATAAGTTGAAGAATAGTGCCCCTATATTATTACCTATTACATTAAAAAAGTCAAAACAGAAATTCATATAAATTTTAACTAGATTCTGCTATAATAATTTCATTAAAGAGGTAATATGCTAAACAAGACATCATTAACATTAATATTAATTTTCGTTTCAATTTTAGCAATCAGTCTCTTATTAATTTATTTATTTCAGTAACCAAAGAAAGATATGTCGATGCAAATACTAGAAAAACTGTTTGGGAGTATGGCCCGCGTTAAGATAATGAAGCTTTTTCTTTTTAACCCTGACGAAGACCTTGATATTCCAGAGATAGTTAAGAAAACAAAACTAACAAAACAACAAACTAAAAAAGAACTTAACAATCTAGACAACACTGGTCTAATTAGGAAGAGAAGTTTCTTCAAAGAGATTAAACTTAAAACTACTACCAAAAAGAAAAGGGTGACAGGTTATGTGCTTAATAAAAATTTCGTCTATCTCAACCACCTAAAAAGTCTTCTTATTAATACTGAACCTTTCAAACATGTAGACATAGGGAAAAGAATGCAGAGAATAGGTAAGTTGAAATTACTAGCAGTATCTGGAATTTTTATTCAAAATGATGATAGTAGGATTGATATGCTAATTGTTGCTGATGATGTAAAAGACCGTAGTCTTAAAAATCTTGTCTCAACACTAGAGTCAGAGGTCGGTAAAGAGCTTCGTTATGCAATTCTAGGATCGCAGGATTTTAAATATCGTCTAGGTATCCACGACAGACTAGTTCGTGACGTTTTCGATTATCCTCACCAGGTGGTGATAGATAGGCTTGGATTTGAGTTATAGATGTTATAATAAAAGTACGGCTTTTTGAGTCGTCACGTGGCGGTCAAACCGCACTTACATTAAAAATTAAACTTAACAGAATTTATGAATACTAATAGTACTGGTTTAAACGAATGGGCAACAGTTCTTGAAGCATCTTTCACAGATGTTTTGAATGGTGTTGTATCTATTCTACCAAACATAATAATGGCTGTAGTTATCATCCTTCTTGGATGGATAATTGGAGCGGCACTTTCAAAAGTGATTGAACAATTAATTAAGTCACTTAAATTAGACAGAGCTCTTTCTTCAGCAGGTCTTGAAGAAATTGTAGAAAAAGGTGGTTTCAAACTTAACTCAGGAAAATTCCTAGGTGAACTTGTAAAATGGTTTACTATCGTAGTTTTCTTAGTTACAGCTTTCGAACTTCTAGGATTAACACAAGTTAATGATTTTCTGACAGGAGTAGTTATTGATTACATCCCACAAGTTATTGCGGCTGTATTGATTCTATTCATTGCTGCAATTGTTGCAGATGCTCTTAGAAAAACAGTTGTTGCTAGCGCAAAAGCTGCAAACCTAGAATCAGCAAACTTCTTAGGATCAGTTACAAAATGGTCAATCTGGATCTTTGCAGGTCTAGCTGCACTTGTACAACTTGGAATCGGAGTTATCTTCATCCAAACATTGTTCACAGGTGTTGTTGCTGCTCTAGCTCTTGCACTAGGTATCGCATTTGGTATCGGTGGTAAGGATGCAGCATCGGATGCTGTAGCAAAAATCAAAGACGAAATTACTGAGAAAAACTAATTAAATTTTTCAAAGTATTTTTAAAAAACCACCTCTTTTAAGGGGTGGTTTTTTGTTATAAATTACTATCCACTTTTCATCAAATTTCTTTCTAGAAAAAGTATTGACATATTTGCGCGCATGCGTATAATAGCCAGTACATTTATGAGAGAAAGATTTAAGTTTAAGTGGCCAGTTTAAGAGCATCTGTTAGATGTTTTGAAAGGGCCGCTTTAAACCGTAAGCGGTTTTTAAAAATTTAGATTCTGAATTTCTTAAATTGAACTTTGACATAAACAAGCCATCCAAATTAATTTTTGTGAGTCTTAAACGTCGTTTGGATGGTAATATCAAAAAATACAATCAGGAAATTGTATTTTCACAAACACAAATAAATTGGTAGTTTTTTACTTTTGTAAGAGACTACCTCGTAGAAACATATAGTGGTTTTTAGATTTCCTAATGGGAATCTAAGGGCGTATGGTGGATGCCTTGGTTGAAAGAGGCGATGAAGGACGTAGTATGGCTGCGATAAGCTCCGGTTAGATGCTAAACAATCGATATACCCGGAGATGTCCGAATGGGGGAACCCAACTGTTTTTAACAGTTATATTAGGCTTGACCTAATTTGCATACCTAGGGAAGTGAAACATCTCAGTACCTAGAGGAATAGAAAACAAGTCTGACATTAGTCAGACAACATTTCCTTAGTAGCGGCGAGCGAAAAGGAAGAAGCCCAAACCAATCGTACTTGTATGATTGGGGTTGTAAGATCATAACTTAGCTTCGGCTAGGAGAGTTACAAAGTGATTTATTAATTGAATTAACTGGAAAGTTAAACCTCAGACGGTAATAGTCCCGTAAATGAAAATAAATCATCTCTCTTGTTATGACTCTTGAGTAGCTCAGGACATGAATAGCCTGAGTGAATCTACCAGAACTAACTGGTAAGGCTAAATACTCTTTCAAACCGATAGTGAACTAGTACCGTGAGGGAAAGGTGAAAAGTAGCCCGGTGAGGGCGGTGAAATAGACCTGAAACCATATGTCTACAAATAGTTGAAGAGGACTGAATTTTTATTCGGCTCCTCGACAGCGTGCCTATTGAAGAATGAGCCAACGAGTTTAATCATTTTCTTTGTCTAAGTCCGTAGGGACGAAGGCTAAGCGAAAGCGAGTCTGAACAGGGCGTTTAGATAATGATTAAGACCCGAAGCCAAGCGATCTATCCATGAGCAGGGTGAATCTTTTAGAAATAAAAGAGGAGGCCCGAACCCGTACGTCGTACAACGCGTTGGGATGACTTGTGGATCGCAGTGAAAAGCTAATCGAGCTTGGTAATAGCTGGTTCTCTCCGAAACATCTTTAGGGATGGCGTTATGTGTTCCCTCTGGGGGTAGAGCACTGGAAGGTTGGAACAGGGAGAAATCTCGTCTAACCTATCAAACTCCGAATACCAGAGATTAAAAACATAGCAGTAAGACTACGGGCGCTAAGGTTCGTCGGTCTAAAGGAAAACAGTCCAGATCTCAAGCTAAGGTCCCTAAATTAATACTAAGTGCACTTAAGGTGGTGAAATTTCTCAGACAACGAGGAGGTTGGCTTAGAAGCAGCCATCCTTTAAAGATAGCGTAACAGCTCACTCTTTAAGAGATTTTGCGCCGCAGATTATCGGGGCTAAGTATTATACCGAAGCTGAGGGCTTGTAAATTCTTCGGAATTTATGAGCGGTAGGAGAGTATTCGTGTCTGCGCTGAAGCCAAAGGGGTGACCCATGGTGGAGCGTCACGAAGTAAGAATGTTGGCACAAGTAACCACAATGCGGGTGAGACCCCCGCACGCCGAAAAATCAAGGTTTCCTCTGCAATGACAATCAGCGGAGGGTTAGTCGGTCCTAAGGGAATGACGAAAGTCGAACTCGATGGATAGACGGTTAATATTCCGTCACTTGATTATGATGCGATGGAGGGACGGAGTGTATTATGTTGAGCCCATTATTGGATTTGGGTTCTTGCCAAGAGGCCGTACTGTAGGTAAATCCGCAGTATATAAGCCGATTTGGAGAGGAAATTTCGCGGGTTCGCCCAAGAGAGATTCAACAAAAAACGCTTCCCAGAAAAACTTCTAAGCATAATCATAATCGAACCGTACCTAAAACCGACACAGGTGATTTGGTCGAGAAGACCTAGGCGAACGAGTTAGATGTCCTCAAGGAACTCGGCAAAAAAGCGACCGTAACTTCGGAATAAGGTCTGCCACCTTCGGGTGGCCGCAGCTAAAGTATCCCTGGCGACTGTTTATCAAAAACACAGCTCCCTGCGAACTCGCAAGAGGATGTATAGGGGGTGACACCTGACCAATGCCAGAAGGTTAAATATTGGCGGTGCTAAACATTTTGTTCTTGAATTATTCGAGACCAAAATGTTTAGTGCTGACTGATACAAGCCCTGGTGAATGTCGGCCGTAACTATAACGGTCCTAAGGTTGTTCTCTTGAATTTTCGAGAGAACATATTGGGACCGTGAAAAGTTTGTTTTTGAGTCACTCGTGTAAGAAAAGGTAAAAGTAACTGCCTAAAATCTAGCCATATGCTGGAAAATCTGAGTATCTGATACTACTATGGTATAGTTATTCCATATAACTATGACAAGTAAAAAAGTAATCAGTGCAGACAATCAGCAGGAAAGACTAGAAATTGAATCTTGGATAGTTGGTTTTACTGATGGAGAAGGATGTTTTTCTGTAAGTCTTTTAAAAAACAAGACTTCTAAAACAGGTTGGCAAGTATTTCCAGAGTTTGTTATAACTCAAGGAAAGAAAAGTCTTTCTGCTTTAGAAATATTTCAAAATTATTTTCAATCAGGGAATATATTTGAAAACAGAAGACATGATAATCACAAAGAAAGCTTATATAAATATTGCATTCGCTCAAAAGTAGATTTGCAAGAAAAAATAATTCCTTTCTTTGAAAGACATCAGTTAAAAACAGCTAAAAAACAAGATTTCGAATATTTTTGTAAAATCTTAGGAATGATTTCTAAAAATGATCATTTAAATAAAAAAGGTTTAACAAAAATAGCGGAGATTATTCAGAAAATGAATAGAAAAAAATCTTCGAGATTTCTAGAATCCTCAGAGACCACAAGCTAGAGCCTGAAATGGCAAAATATGGTCCGTACTTTATGGCGACATAAAGATAACAATTAGAGCGAAATACCTTGTCTGGTAAATTCAGACGCGCACGAATGGTGTAACGACTTGGGAACTGTCTCGAGGACTTGCTCGGTGAAAATACAATGGCGGTAAAGATGCCGCCTACCTGCAGCTAGACGAAAAGACCCCGGGAGCTTTACTACAACTTGATATTGGTTGCATGCTTCTACTGCGTAGAATAGGTGGGAGACTTTGAAGCTTTTCTTTTGGGAAAAGTGGAGTCATCAGTGAAATACCACTCTGTAGAAATATGTAATCTAACCATGCAAGAAAAACTTGTTTGGGACAGTATCTGGTGGGTAGTTTTAGTGGGGCGCTATCCTCCTAAAGAGTAACGGAGGAGCCTACAAAGGTCAGTTAGGCGTGAATGGAAATCATGCCGATAGTGTAATGGCATAAACTGGCTTGACTGCAAGATGTACAAATCGAGCAGGTGCGAAAGCAGAGCATAGTGAACCGACGGTACGCGTTAGATGCGGCCGGAGATTAACGGATAAAAGTTACCCCGGGGATAACAGGCTGGTACTACCTAAGAGTTCATATCGACGGTAGTGTTCGGCACCTCGATGTCGGCTCAACTTATCCTGGGGGTGGAGAAGCTCCCAAGGGTTTGGCTGTTCGCCAATTAAAAAGTTACGCGAGCTGGGTTCAGACCGTTTAGAAGTTAACAGTTTTATTACTGAATTGACTTTTAAACCGTCTGAGTCCTATAGACATCGAAGTAGATCAACCAAAACACGGCGGCCGTAAAAAGAAATTTTTATGGGCAAGTCAACTTATATCGGGGAAACCCTAATCATATTTATATGATGGGCAACACCGAGGGAAATGACACCATTTCTATGTGTTTGTGAGAATATAATTCTTATTTAACTATAGAAAATAGTGTTCCCGTAGAGACTAAATGTTGGCCTCCTAATCAATTAGATTAGGATGAAGTTATAGTCCAATCCCATTAGTAATAATGGAAAAGATGCGTGAGACAGGTTGGTCTCCTATCTGCTGCAGGCGTTGATTCTTGAAGAGGCTTGCCCCTAGTACGAGAGGACCGGGGTGAACTGACCTCTGGTGTATCGGCTGTTCCGCCAGGAGCATTGTCGAGTAGCTATGTCGGGTTCGGATAACCACTGAAAGCATATAAGTGGGAAACCTGCTCTAAGATTAAGAATCGTTATGAGGACCGTGAGAGATGATCACGTTGATAGGCACCAAGTGTAAGTATGGCAACATATTTAGCTGAGGTGTACTAATTAACCCATCTCATTAGGAAATCTGAATACCACTGATTACAAGTTTTTATTAAATTTGTGAATGTGGAAATACAATTTCTTGATTGTATAAATTGATATTATTGTTTATTTCAAAGTTTTATAAAGAGCCTTGTATTTTGGTGGCTTGTCGCTGGGGATACACCTGTTCTCATTCCGAACACAGTAGTTAAGTCCAGTAGAACCGATGATACTCCTTTGTGGGGAAAGTAGGTAGCCGCCAGGATAGAGGGCTTTTTTATTTACCTATATTTTTTAATATTTGTTATAATAAAACCAAATGGCATCCTGGGGAACAAGAAGAAGAAATTTAATTATAACTATTTTCATACTAATAGTTTCTTTTTCAATTTTAACTATTGGATTCTTTGTGTTTTATCGGGCACCAACTTGTTTTGATAATAAAAAGAATGGCTATGAAACAGGAGTAGACTGTGGTGGTAACTGCGAGCTGCTTTGTACTATTAACACTAAGGAACCAGTAGTTCATTGGCAGAGATATTTTAAACTAACAGACGGAGTATATAATGTTGTTGCTTATATAGAAAATCAGAATGCTAGTGCTGGTGCTAGTGATGTTGAATATGAATTTGCTCTGTATGATCGTCTAGGGATAATCATCGCAGAAAGAGAAGGGGTAATCGATATAAGGCCAAATCAAGTAACACCCGTAATTGAAAACAACCTAAATACAGGTGAATTAGATGCCGCTAGGGTATCTTTTAATTTTGGTGAAATCCAGTGGTTTGAACAGGAACCATTAGATAATCTAGTTAGTATAAGAAAACAAGAATTATTAAACGTTGATGGTCTACCTAGGGTAACTGCAACAGTTAATAATAATACAAATTCAGTACTTAATAATGTTAAGTTTGTTGTTATTTTATATGATAGGGAAGATAATGCTCTAGCAACTTCAAACACACTTGTTAGAAGAATAGAAAGGGATGATTCACAAAATATTGTTTTTACATGGCCAATTAATTTCGATTCTGAACCTACAAGATTCGAGATAATTCCAATTTATGACCTTCGTAATTAGGTTTTTAAAAAATATTTTTAGTAATGTTGATTGGATTTTATTAGGATCCATTTTACCTGTTGTTGGTTTTGGTTTGATTACTATGAATTCTTTTGTTGATACAGGCAATTTTTTTGATAGACAATTAATTTGGTTGGTAATTTCACTGGTTGTATTTTTTATACTAAGTAATATAGACTTTAAATTTCTAAGGAGAACACAAGTTATTATATGGCTATACCTTATAATTGTTGCTTTGTTATTAAGTCTTTTTGTTTTAGGTTCTGTATATCAAGGTGCTCAGAGTTGGTTGTCTATTGGTGGTTTTTCCTTCCAACCCTCTGAAATTTCAAAGCTAGTTTTGATTCTTCTTTTAGCAAAATATTTTTCAAGACGTCATGTTGAAATAAAAAACCTAAGACATATTATTGTTTCAGGTGTATATGCTTTTGTCGTGTTCGCACTAGTTGCAATGCAGCCAGACTTTGGTTCTGCGCTCATTATTTTTATGATTTGGTTAGGGATGGTTCTAGTTTCAGGTATTTCTTATAAGCATTTATTGATAGTTTTTGTCGGTGGGTCTCTAGCTTTTTCAGGTTTATGGGGTTTTGCTTTTCAGGATTATCAAAAAGATAGAATTAAAACTTTTTTGAATCCACTATCTGACATTCAGGGAACTGGTTACAATGCTTTTCAATCGACGGTTGCTGTTGGTTCAGGCCAGGTTCTAGGAAAGGGTATTGGCTATGGGACTCAATCTAGATTGGAGTTTCTGCCAGAATATGAAACCGACTTTATTTTTGCAGCATTCTCAGAAGAATGGGGATTTGTGGGGGTACTTATACTTCTTTCACTTTATCTAACATTTATTTGGAGAATACTAATTAACTCAATGAATGGTTCTACTAATTTTGAAATACTTTTTGGGGTTGGTTTATCTATTCTATATATGAGTCACCTGATAATTCATGTGGGAATGAATATTGGTCTTTTGCCAGTTACCGGTCTAACACTACCTTTTATGAGTTATGGAGGTACTAGTTTAATGTTATCTTTTGCAGGTATTGGTGTATTAATGGGGATGAGAAAATACAACAGAACTATCCATAAAGATATTTCAGATAATGAGTTTGTAGGTATTTAGTTTATTTACTATAAGCCTCTATAGTTTTTCTATACATAGTATCTAGTGAATCGTCACTATTTGTTTCATTACTCAATTCAAAATCCTTTTTAATAATGCTGCAAATTTTTTCAGACATATCATCGACATTTTTAGGTTCAAATAAAGTTACTTTTTTATAATTAGAAATTGCCTCTGGTATACCACCTGTGTTACTGGCTGCAATTTTAATTCCTGCTTGTTTTGCTTCTAATATAACTAATGCAAGAGCTTCATACAAAGAAGGAAGGACAAATAAATCTACACCTTTTAAATATTTAGGCGCATTATCAACAAAACCTAAAAGATAAAAATGATCATTTAAATTGTTTTCATTTATATGTTTTTCTAATTCTTTTCTTTCATCTCCTTCACCAAATACGACAAATATTAACTCAAGTTCCTTTTTAGTGATTATTTTTGCAGCATCAATTAGGTAATTTATTCCTTTTATTTGATGTAGTTCAGCTATTGTTCCTATAATCTTTTTGTTATCTATGTTCTGACCAATCTTATTTGAGATAAAATCTCTTGATTCATTTCTTTGTATAAAATCAATCTCATCTATTCCATTTTTAATTACTATAACTTTATTTTTAATAATAAAACTTAGCGGTATTTCTAATATGTTTTTCTTAACATTTTCTGATACAGCAATTGATTTGTGAGAGTAAAATATAGCTATAAGGTAAATAAGTTTAATGATATTTTTAGAAATAATTCCACGATCCTCGTTAAAAGCTAGTCCGTGGATTGTAAAAATTATTCTAGGGGTAAAGCAAAACCTAGCAGCAATACTACCAATAGCCCCAACTTTAGAGCTATTTAGGTGAACAACATCTGGCTTTTCTTTTTTTATTATTTTTATTATTTTCCAAAAAACTTTAAAATCAGAAAAAATATTTATATCTCTATGTAGTGATTCAATTTCTATTGTTCTCACATCTTCATTCTGTAGCTTTTCTTTTAGCGGACCATCACCTCCAAAAGCTGCGACAATATTATAACCATCCGACTTCATTTTTTTAGAAAGCTCGTATACATATTTTTGAGCACCTCCAAAATTTGATTTGGTTATTATTTGTAGTACTTTTTTTTGCTTTTTACTATTCATAAGTATATTATTGTATATACTAAATAATAAAGTAAAAATGACTATTGTAAATAAAAAAGAGCCATTAATTCTTTTTCTTGGAGACATAATATTTTTTATTGTGGCTCTTTGGATTACACTTTTTGTTCGATATTTTGAAATACCAACCATGGCAAATTTGGAAAGTCATATGGCTCCTTTCTCAATTTTATTTGTTGTTTGGGTCATTTCTTTCTATGTTGCTGGGCTTTATAAAAAACATACACTAATTTTAAAAAGCTCTTTACCTAAAATATTATTTAATACACAGATTACAAACATTTTTGTTGCTATCCTCTTCTTTTATTTTATTCCTTATTTCAGTATTGCTCCAAAGACTAATTTATTTATTTACTTAGTTGTTTCATCCCTACTTATATATAGTTGGAGACTTTATATTTTTAATTTTGTTACACCAAGGCAAAAACAGAATGCTATATTAATATCTAGAGGGGAGGAGATGAGGGAACTAGAACATGAGATTAATAATAATGATCGCTACAGTTTCAATTTTTCTTCTGTTTTTGATTTAGATAATGCTTCAGAAGGTAACTTAGATAAAAAAATTATTGAGGATATTGAGATAAGCGGGGCATCAATAATAGTTGCTAATTTTAACGATAATGAGACAGATGTTCTTTTGCCAAAACTTTATAAGTTTATCTTTATGAAAGCTCAATTTATTGATACTCATGAAATTTACGAATATATTTTTGATAGAGTTCCTTTATCAATGACAAATTATTCATGGTTTATTGAAAATATTCACGCTGGAAATAAAATTGCTTATGATTTTCTAAAAAGAAGTATGGATTTACTAATCGCCACATTTCTTTTTATCATTACTTTAATATTATACCCCTTTGTCGCTTTAGCTATTTGGCTTGAAACTAAAACTAATCCCTTTATAGTGCAAGAGAGAGTCGGCAAGGATAATAAAATTATAAAACTTTATAAGTTTAGAAGTATGACAAGTAACGATAATGGTAAATGGGTAACCGAAGATGATAATAGAATTACAAAAGTTGGAAAGGTCATTAGAGGTAGTAGAATAGACGAATTACCACAACTAATAAATGTTTTAAAAGGTGATATATCACTTATTGGTCCAAGACCAGATATAAAAGGGAACTTTGATCGTTTGGAGAATGAATTGCCATACTATACAATTAGAAATGTTGTAAAGCCGGGACTTTCTGGTTGGGCACAAACCCACCAAGAAATACCTCCGCAATCAATCGAGGAAACAAAAATTCGCTTATCGTACGACTTGTTTTATATAAAAAATAGATCATTCGTGTTAGATATTAAAATTGCTTTGCAGACTTTAAAAACTTTAATTTCAAGAACTGGAAAATAAAATGGAAAATAAACTTAAAATATTAATAACAGGTGGTGCGGGATATGTTGGTGCCATGCTAGTTGAACAATTTGCTGATAGGGAAGATGTGTCAGAAATAGTTACCATAGATAAAGAGTCAGATAGTGATTTATTTGGAGATAAAGAAAATATAACTTTTATTCAAAAGAATCTATCTGATAATTGGGAAGAGGATTTGGAAAAAATGAATGATGGACAAGGGTTTAACCCTGATGTTGTTATTCATACTGCTTGGCAAATTCGTGAAATGTATGGAGAAAAAGATAAACAATGGGATTGGAATATCGGAGGATCTGACAAGGTTTTTGATTATGCTTTCTCAACTCCATCAGTTAAAAAGCTAGTTCATTTTTCTACAGTTGCATCTTACTCAGCTCGCAAAGGGAATACTCTTGATCATTTTTATACAGAGGAAGAGCCTTTCAGAAAGAGTGATTACCTTTACGCTGAAGAAAAGAGAATTTCTGAAGAGCATTTAGAAAATAAATACGAGGCGGCTAAAGAAGCGGCTGAAATTTTAAATGATGAAAGTGAAAACTCTAATGAAAATAGGGTTCCGCAAGTATTTATTATTCGTCCAGCTGCTATAACAGGTCCACGCGGCCGTTATATGAGGGTTCGCTTTGGTCTACAATCTACACTTTCTGGTCAACTAAAAGATTCAGAATCATTTTGGCATAAATTAATTTCAAAAATGGTTTCATTTACACCTGTTACTAAAAAATGGGTACGTCAGTTTATTCATGAAGATGATATTGTAGATATTGTTAAATTATTTACCTTCAATAATGTTGATGGGGAATACGAAGCCTTTAATGCTGCTCCACCAGGGGATGTAGTCTATGGAAAGGACATGGCAAAGGCGGTTAGCAAAAAAGCTGTAACAGTTCCACCACTCTTGATTCGTTTTGTTTTCTTTTGGATGTGGCATCTGTCTCGTGGAAAAATACCAACATCGCGCGGAGGATGGAAATCTTATTCTTACCCAATTTTAGTGGACGGATCAAAAATAACTAGTAAATATGATTTTCAGTATTACTTACCGTCACTTGAGGCTTTTACTAAAATAGAGGGTAGATATGCTAAATATGTTCCACAAGAAATTATTGAAGCTAAGGAAATAAAGAACAAAGTAGAAGAAAAAACTTCAACATCATCAGAATAAAAGTCAATTTGAAATTGACCCTTAAATAGTATATTCTTCAAATTATAAATTCATGACAAAGATTAGATTAACAGCATTATTTTTATTGATAATTGGTGCCTTAACTGGTTATTTTGTCTATTCTAGTGAAATTTCACAAGATAGTGGTTTTAAGTTTAAATTAGGACTTGATCTTAATGGTGGTACCCATTTAACTTATCGAGCTGATACTAGTGACATAAATCCGATAGAGGTTCCTGAGGCAATGACTGCGCTCCGTGACACAATTGAAAGAAGAATTAATATATTTGGAGTTTCAGAACCTGTTGTTCAAGTTGAGAAAGGTGGAGTTTTTTCTGGTGAAGAAAATGATAATCGTCTAATCGTTGAATTGCCTGGAGTTACAGATGTTTCAGAGGCCATAAGACAAATTGGTCAAACACCTACACTTGAATTCAGATTGGAAGATCAAACTTCTACTTCATCATTAAATTTCTTAAGCTTACAAGCAACAACTACTGAAGAAATTATTGAACAAATAAAAAATCAGTATGAGGCAACTGGTTTAACAGGTGCTCAACTAGAGAGATCACGTCTGGTTTTTGATCAGACAAGTGGTCAACCAACAATCGCTCTTGATTTTAATAAAGAAGGTAGGGAGATGTTTGCTGATTTAACAAGAGAGAATATAGGTACAGTAATGGGTATTTTCTTGGATGGTGTTTTGATTTCTGATCCTGTTATTCGATCTGAAATTCCAAATGGACAAGCAATAATTACAGGTGTATTTACTCCAGAGGAGGCTCGTACATTGGTTCGTAATTTAAATCTTGGTGCACTTCCGGTCCCTATTGAACTTATTGAAACTCAAACTATTGGTCCGTCACTAGGTGCCGAAACTCTTGAAAAGGGTGTTGAAGCTTTGGTTATTGGTTTCGCTGTAATATTCGTATTCTTAGTTGCTTTGTATAGAGTTAAGGGATTGGTTGCTTCTGTTGCTCTTGCGATTTACTTAATAATAATGTTGGCACTTTTCAAATTAATTCCAGTAACTCTTACTTCTTCTGGTTTAGCTGGATTCATTCTGTCTATTGGTATGGCAGTTGATGCTAATATTCTAATTTTTGAAAGAATCAAAGAAGAATTTAAAAATGGAAATGGTAAGTATGATTCTGTAAAAGAGGGTACAGCAAAAGCCTGGACTTCAATTCGTGATGGAAATATCACATCTATTATTTCTGCAGTTGTTCTGTATTGGTTATCAGGAACATCAGTTGTCCAAGGGTTTGCTTTAGTATTTGGAATTGGTGTATTGGTTTCAATGTTCACAGCGGTCGTTGTTACAAAAATTGTCTTACTATCCTTAACTAATAAAACTAATAAGAAATAAAACATGTTTGTAATAAATCACAGAAAAATATTTTACGGAATCTCAGTAGTTATGGTAGCAATCTCACTTTTCTCTATTTTAAACTGGGGTGTAAAGTTCGGTATTGATTTTGTTGGGGGTTCTATTTTGGAGGTCGAGTACACTGAAACAAAAACTCAAAAGGATACTGTGATAGATGATATTAATTCACTAAGTTTAGATAAAGAATTTTCTGTTAGAGAAACAGGGGAGTCAGGTTACATTATCCGTTCAACTACAATTACGGATTCAGAGAAAAACCAAATACTTTCTGCGATAAGTGAACAAAACATTGTTGAGGAGGTTCGTTTTAATACTGTAGGTCCAACTCTTGGTAGGGAATTAGTCTCAAAAGGTATTATGGCCTTTGCTGTAATTGTTATATCAATTATTCTTTTTGTGGCTTATACATTCCGCCAAGTTTCAAAACCAGTTTCATCCTGGAAATATGGTTTTGTTGCCATTATTGCCTTTGTTCATGATGTTTTAGTACCAGTTGGTTTGTTTGCTTTCTTGGGTCAATTTTATGGCGTAGAAGTAGACACACTATTTATTGTCGCTATTTTGGTAGTCCTTGGATATTCAATCAACGATACAATCGTTGTTTTTGATCGTATTCGTGACAACCTTAAAAAAGTTAAAGAGAGTAAGAGAAAAGATAAATTTGAAAAAATTGTCGGCAAGAGTTTGAAACAAGTTTACGCTCGTTCATTGAATACATCTATAACTACTTTGATTGCTTTGACTGCAATATTTATCTGGGGAGGGGAATCAACAAAATGGTTTTCACTCGCTCTAATCACTGGTGTTATTGCCGGAACTTATTCATCAATTTTCTTTGCATCTCCAATGCTTGTTACTTTGAGTAAAATAAAATCACGTCCGAAAAAAGTAGAGAAGATTGAAGATGTTGAATCTACACAATAAAGTTGCTATATTTTTAGAGGAAGAATTATCGTAATTTAATACTTGCTTGGAATCATTAAGTACTAATACTTAATTGATGCGAAACAATACTGATATAGTAGCGATCTTGTTTATGTGCACGTAAACAATTTAAGTGAAAAGGTATGCATCAGGTTTTGTAGGTCGAACCTCAGGACTGATTTGTGATTGAGGAAGGTCTCCGGATCGTAAAGATCGGCATTATTGTTAACTTAGTCTGGATTTGATACCTGCGACGCCCTGTAAAGGAATAGTTAAGCGAAAGCATTACGAACTGAAGAAATTCGTTCTTTCTTTCTGACTTGTCAGAATAAGGAGTACAAAAAATAAGGAATTGTTAGTCAGGTTTACCTCGAGCGCATGCTTCTGTAGATTTTCTATAACCGTAACGACCTTGTATCGTATCAGCTTGTTGATAGTGTAATGGACTACCAAGGCTATGACGCGTAGGAAACCTAAGAGAATGGTTTCCACTCCCGAATTTAAATACTAAGGGTGGTCTGCTTGCAGGCCACCCTTTTTAAATACTAAATTAAACCAAATAAACCCTTGACTATTATAAGCTTTCGTCTATAATAGCCACTACCTCCAAAAGAGGTTTTATTTAATCAAGTTGGTTAAATAAAAGAACTTTGAAAAATAAATACTATATTGGGATTCCAAGGAGTTGGAATCCTACATTGCATATTATCTGGTACTGAATTTTATATTCAGACAGGATTCTATTGCATTGTGCAAATACAACAAAAATTACAATAATTACAGTAAAAAAACAAGATAATTTATCCTTTATTTTGTTCTGTTCTATTCTTTAGCTAAGAGTTTGATCCTAGCTCAGGATGAACGCTGGCGGCGTGGATAAGGCATGCAAGTCAAACGGCCCTTCGGGGCAGTGGCAAACGAGGTAGTAACACGTAGGTATTTACCCCAAAGTCAGGAATAACCTGTCGAAAGACAGGCTAATACTTGATAGTCTCTTCGGAGTAAAGATTTATCGCTTTGGGAAAAGCCTGCGGAGTATCAGCTTGTTGGTAGTGTAAAAGACTACCAAGGCTATGACGCTTAGGGGAGCTGAGAGGCTGACCCCCACCGATGGTACTGAGACACGGACCATACACCTACGGGTGGCCGCAGTCGAGAATCTTCCGCAATGGACGAAAGTCTGACGGAGCGACGCCGCGTGATCGATGAAGTCTTTCGGGATGTAAAGATCTTTTATTAGGGAGGAAGTTTATTGACGTTACCTAATGAATAAGAGGTTGCTAAACTCGTGCCAGCAGCAGCGGTAATACGAGTGCCTCAAGCGTTATCCGGAATTATTGGGCGTAAAGGGTGTGTAGGCGGATTTGTTAGTCTCTTGTTAAATCTCCCGGCTTAACTGGGAAAAAGCAAGAGAAACGGCAAGTCTAGAGAGTGTAAGGGGTTTGCGGAACTCATGGTGTAGGGGTGAAATCCGTTGATATCATGGGGAACACCAAAAGCGAAGGCAGCAAACTGGTACATTTCTGACGCTGAGACACGAAAGCGTAGGTAGCGAAGGGGATTAGATACCCCCGTAGTCTACGCCGTAAACGATGTTCTCTGGCTTTTTTGGGAATCGACCCCCAAAGAGGCGAAGCTAACGCGTTAAGAGAACCGCCTGGGTAGTACGGCCGCAAGGCTAAAACTCAAAGGAATAGACGGGGGCTTGCACAAGCGGTGGATCATGTGGCTTAATTCGTCGATAAACGAAGAACCTTACCAGGGCTAGAAACTTATCTGAAAATCCCCAGAAACGGGGACCCTCTTCGGACAGATAAGCAGGTGATGCATGGCCGTCGTCAGCTCGTGGCTTGAGCTGTTCCCTTAAGTGGGGTAACGAGCGCAACCCTCATCGTGTGTTACAAGTGTCACACGAGACTGCCCTCGCTTTTGAGCATAATCTTTATAGATTGTGACCAGAAGCGAGGGAGGAAGGTGAGGATGACGCCAGGTCAGCATGTCCCTTGACGCCCTGGGCTGCACACGTGATACAATGGGTAGGACAACGAGGCGCAATACCGTAAGGTGGAGCAAACCTTTAGAACCTATCCTCAGTTCGGATTGAGGTCTGCAACTCGACCTCATGAAGTTGGAATCGCTAGTAATCGTGGGTCAGCTATACCACGGTGAATACGTTCTCAAGCCTTGTACTCACCGCCCGTCACATCAAGGAAGTTGGAAGTACTCGAAGTATCAGTTCATCTGGTATTACAGTAAGTTCAATAACAGGGATGAAGTCGTAACAAGGCACGGGTAGCGGAAGCTGTTCGTGGAATATTTCAAGTGAAGCAACGTTGATGCTGTAACGCATTGACTTATTGTGTCGATTTCTGTGCCTCAATTGAGCACAGAAGAGAATGATATTGACTCTAAATATATTTGACGTTTTGGAAAGGCAAAATGACAACCAGGAAAGACTGGTAGATTAGGACAGAACAAAATAGTGGTTAATTGTCTTGGTTGTATATATAGTATTTATTTAGATAACACGGAAAAACACCTTTAAATAAGGTGTTTTTTCTATTTACAGGTACGACTAGGTATTGTTAATATTGACTTTTATAATATAGATGTTATAATAAAATCTGATGAAAACTTTAAAATTTTCAAGGTCGGAAGCGACTCAAAACACTCGAGATTTTAGTGATAAACTCACAAAATTTCTAGACGACGTATGGAAACCATGGGTCGGAATCTCGGGGATCGCTTTATTCGGTCTCTTTATGTTCCTTTCAATATTCATTTATCCAAAAATTTAGGAGGTTTATTATGCAAAAAATTATCATTGCAATTATCATCGCTGCTATTGTTGTTGTGCTTTTCGGTTCTGCGTCTTTTGAGATGTGGGACAATGAAGTGCATATAGTCAAATCACCCGAAGGTGATGTTGTCTGTGCCTACGTTAAGGCTGTAGGCATGACAGGGCACAAGAAATTCCTGTCAGAGTCGCAGGTCATGAAGTACGATAATTTTACCGTTATCGAATATCAGACTGCTGATTCTACAGAGAACATTATTGATCTGTCAGGTCGCAAGGCTTGGGTAAACGAATAATTTTCAAAACTTTCAGACCGTTGGTTAAAACCAACGGTCTTTTTTAATTGACTAATTTTAATTTGAAAAGCTTTATTTTTATACAAAAATCTGGTAAGTTATTATTTATCCATTAGTGGATAACGCAAGCGTTTGCGCTGTATGCTAAAAGCATACACGCGCTGCACCCGGATTAAATGTAAATAAATTTCCATTAGTCCTCGTTTGCGCGTGTAGCTCAGGTGGTTAGAGCGCATCACTGATAATGATGAGGTCCCAGGTTCGAGTCCTGGCATGCGCACAAAATATCTTTTAATGTTATAATTAAATTAATTATAAGTTTAAAAAGATAACATGGAAATTTTAATATTAATGGCTGTTGTTTTTTTCTTTTTACCGATCGTTCTTTCGATTTTAGCATATAGAAAATCGAATGAAGTTAATGATCAGGTTGTTAGGCTTAGAAGTCTGATAGAAGATAAAGGGAATCAAAAAGACCCTAGTTATTCTAACTCTATTAATCAGGTTGATCAGCAACAAAATAGTACTCAAGATTTGACTTCTAAGTCACCTGAATACAGTCAAAATCAAGAAAATATTACCGACAATTCTATTAATGAACAGCAAGTAGCTGAAAAAGATTTTCTGGAAGTATTCTTTATTTGGTTCAAGGATAATTGGGTCATGAAATTAGGTGTCCTTTTTGTTCTTGTTGGTTTCGTAACATTTATCGGTTATGCCTTTGTGGTTGGTTGGATTGGTCCATACGGAAAAGTAGCAACAGGTTTCATTGTTGGTATTGCCATAATAATCTTTGCAAACACTAGAATTAATAAAAGCATTAACCAGGGAGCACCTCTTATTATCTTAGCTGTAGCTATAATTTTATCTACTATCTACTATGCAAGTTATGTTTATGGTTTCTTTAATGAATTTATAAGTCTTGTAGCTGTTTTGATTACAGCAGCTTATGTAAACGTTGTTGCATTACAGCATAATCTAAAATCTCTCTCAGTTGTTGGATTAGTAATATCTGCCTCTGCACCGTTATTTGCAAACACAAATTCAGCTGATTACGTATTCCTATTCTCATACTTGACTGTAATTTCAGTTGCACACTTATGGATAATGAAGTACAAGAATTGGAGATTTCTTGGTTCAATTGCGTCACTTGTAATTTTACTTTATTCAGCAGTTTATTTTATCGATAATGCTTTCAATAATTCTGTTAATTCAGATGGTCTCATAGTTACATCTATTGTGGCAGGTCTCTCATTATTATTCCTAGTTACAAATGTATTAAACATTACGAAATTTAAAGAGGATCCAAAAGTGAGTGATGGGATGCTAGCAGTACTTACAGGTATTCTTGTTAGTTTATGGGTTTTCTTTGATCCAATTATAACTTCTCTAGCAAGTAGTACTGATGTACAGTCATTACTATTAGCTGTTTGGATGATTATATTTGCAATAGGTAGTTATTTTGTCTTCATAAAAAATAAGAATCTATCATATTTCTATATATATTCAGCAGTATCAATTGTCTTTTTGGTTATTATAACTTCTCTGCAACTTGATGGGGCAGTATTAACATTCGCTTATATATTTGAAAGTGCCATTATCTCATTAGTAGGTTATGCTGTTACTTCTAAATTAGAAATTGGTTATAAGTTATCATCATTAATGATAATCCCTTCATTTATAACACTACAAAGTTTCTTCTCTTCAAGTTGGAGAACTTCAGTCTTTAATGAAGACTTTGCTATTATATTAAGTATGTCGATAGTCCTTCTGGGTGTCGGATACTTTTACACGGTTGTTAAGGAAGAAGAGAATGAAGGTTACTTATCTGGAATTAATTTAATGCCACACACAATAATGATTATAGCTGGTACATTATTCATGTATGGCTTGATCTGGATTTCATTAATGTCATTCTATAATGGGGCACAAATTGCTATTTTGATTGCTCTAACTATATACACTATTGTTGGGCTATCTAGTTATATATATGGAAAAGTTGATAGTAGAGTCGTATTCAAGAATTATGGGTTATTCCTGCTAGTGCTAGTTATCGCTAGGTTATTGTTAGTAGATATTTGGAACATGGACGCAATTATGAAAGTAGCTACATTCTCAATTATTGGTGTTATGTTTATTGCTACTTCATTTATAAAAAGTGACGAGAAAGAAAGAGAAGAATTATCAGAAAATAATGTTAACGTATAACAATATGAAAAAAACTTTACTTATTTTATTTTTAGTTTTCTTACCACTCTCAGTTTTTGCCTCTCCACCACCGCCTGAGTTATTAAATGAAATATCAGAGCAGAATGATATTGTAGAAAATTATAAAACTTATTTTAATGTTAGAGATATAGATATAAACGTCCCCACTGTAGTAGAAGTTGAATTAAATAATATAGATACTAAAAACCAATCTTTTTTGGTTTACGATACTCAAGATGAGGTTTTTATACCTTCGTTATTAATAAATAATTATATTGAGAATGAAAAAACCTATATAGTTGAAGCTGGAGACGTCATTCTAAATTCAATTAATGATGAAGAATATAATACTAGTGAAACTTTCATGTTGATCGAAGAAGGAAGTAATACTGTTGATTTGGAATTTAGTTATAATCAACCGATTACAACTGATGGTTTTTCTTTTAGTCTTGATCGTTATGTTTCTCTTCCAAATTCAATAACTATTTCCTATGTTGACGTTGTTGGAAATGAAATTGTGATTGCATCAGATGTTGAACCTTCAAGATCAAAAATAGATTTTCCAGAAGTTACCTCTAATAAATTCATTGTTGATATTGATTACAGTCAGCCGCTTAGAATTACAGAAGCATCCTTTGATGATTTGGATTTAATTAACAATCAAACACCTGGACTTCGTTTTCTAGCACAACCAGGTTCTTCTTATGTGATATTTTTTGATAGGGAGTATTATGTAAAAGTTGATTTAGAAGAGTCACCAAACCTTTATGATGATGAAGATGTGCTAAAAGTTTCGTATGAGAAATTATCTGAAAACGAACTTTTTGTTGAGTCTGATGTTGATGAGGATGGTGTTGTAGATAAGATAGATAATTGTGTTCAGATTTCAAATTCTGATCAAGTTGATATTAACAATAATGGTAGAGGAGATGTCTGTGATGATTACGACAGGGATGGTGTAATAAATTCAAAAGATAATTGCCCTAATGATCCAAACAGAAGGCAGGAAGACATTGACGGAGACAACATAGGTGATGCCTGCGATGATACTGAAAGCAGGGTAACAGAAAAATACCCCTTCATTGTTTGGGGAGGAATTATTTTCTCTATACTGGTGTTCTTAGGTCTTTATCTTAGTGCAATAAAAAGTATCAAAAAACAAAAAGAAGAAGAAAATGAAAATAAAGATTCTGATATTAAGCAGGATATAGACTAGAAAAAAATATCATAAATGCTATAGTATTAAAATGAACGAAGATAAAAACAAAGATGAATTAGAACAACAGCTTGACCAGGCAACTGAAAATGCACAAAGTGCAGACGCTGAACAAATTACAAACAATCAAGAACCATCAAACGATTCTGTTAATACAGATGGTACTAATGTAAATGATAATAAAGGTGTCGTAGGTCAATCTGATCAAGGTGTTGCTCCTGATTTAGGAACAGCTAAAGAACAGATGAAAGAGGACGGTATTGAAATTCTCTAATATCTAAATAATATCTATTTAATTAAATTCGGCTCGATTTCTAAATCGATGTCGAATTTATTTTTTACCCCGTCAGTTATAATTTTTATAGCTTTCTCTAATTTTTTGAAGCTTCCGTTTTTACTATTTATTAAAACAAGCGCGCTTTTGTTGTGGACTTTTATACCATCAAAGCTTTTTCCTTTGAACCCAGCTTTCTCAATTAACCAGCCACCAGATATTTTAGTTTTTCCAGCTCCAGCATTGTATTGAGGTAGGCTAGGGTATTTTTCCATCATTTCCTTAGCTAACTCATTGTCGATGATAGGGTTTTTAAAGAATGATCCACAGTTTGGTTCTTTTTGCCAATCTGGAAGTTTCTGTCTTCTTATTTCTATTACGGCCTGCCTAATTTTTTTCAAGCTTGGATCCTTTGTTTGTTGTGCAAGAAAATAAAGTGATAAATCTTTGTATGTTGGCATCTTTGGTTCTTTTTTAGAAAGACTAAAGCCAACGTTTACAATTGCAAACTTACCTATATTTTTTTTGAAAATACTATCTCTATATGAAAAATCACATTCTGAATTAGCAATTTCGTAAAACTTACCAGTTTCAAATTCATAAACCTGAACATTCAGAATGGAGTTTTTAGCTTCCTGACCATAGGCTCCAATATTTTGAATCGGTGATGCACCAACAGTACCAGGAATAAGTGACAAGCATTCAATTCCAGAATAGCTGTTTGAAGCGGCCCAATCGACAAACCTATCCCAGTCTAGTCCAGCCGAAACCTTTAAATTAATAAAATTATCACTCTCGTATGTTTTAATAATGTCGCTTGTTTTAAACTTAATAAAAACCTTTTTATGGTTATCATCAGAAAAAATAGTATTAGATCCAGAACCTAAAAAAACAATAGGGAGGTCCTTTTCTTTTGCAAAATCGTGAGCTTCCTTGATCTCTAAATCTTTTTCAATCTCAATTAAATATCTGCCGGTCCCGCCGATTTTCATGTAAGAATATTTTGATAAATCAACATTCTCAATAATTTTCATATTCAAAATTATATCATAAATGATATACTGATAAACATGACAACAAAAGAGGAAAATCAAGAAAAAATAGGTTTATTAATTAAAAGCTTAAGAGAGAGTAAGGACTTAACACAAAAAGACCTTGCTAAATTACTTAAAACTTCACAGAGTGCTGTTGCTAGGATGGAACGCGGTGGTCAGAATTTTACTACTCAAGAAATAACAAAGATTAGTAATGTTCTAAATCGAAAGATTATATCTATCGATGACTCAATGGATTTTGAAATTCAGGGTGGTAGAAAACTAAAAGGTTCAGTCGATGTTAATACATCAAAGAATGGCGCCTTGGCGCTAATGGCTACTAGCTTGCTCAACGACGGTACAACTATAGTCCGTGATATACCAAAAATTGAAGAGATTAATCGTCTGATTGAATTATTTGAGGCTATTGGAGTTAAAGTTAGGTGGGTAGATGGTAATTCTCTTGAAATTAAAAAACCTGAAAAAATTAAGATCAAGAATCTTTTGGATGAGTCAGCTCGCAGGATTAGATCAGGACTTATGCTAATAGGACCTCTTTTGCATCTAGAAAATGAATTCAAATTACCGCATGCTGGTGGGTGCAAGATGGGGCAGAGAACTATTGCTGCTCATAAATATGCCGTAGAAGAGCTTGGTGCAAAAGTTGTAACAAATGCCGAGGACTATACTATTTCAAAGAAGAAACTAAAGACAGGAGATATCGTTATGTATGAGATGAGTGATACAGCAACTATTAACGCTCTTTTAACTGCTGCAAAGATTCCAGGTGAGACTGTTATTCGTTTTGCTTCAGCTAACTATCAAGTTCAAGATGTTTGTTTTATGTTAGAGAAGATGGGTGTAAAAGTAGATGGAATTGGAACAACAATTATGACAGTCCACGGTATACCAGAGATTAATAAAAAAGTAGAACACCATGTTAGTGAGGATCCTACAGAAGCTATGTTCTGGCTTGCTTCTGGAATTGTCACAAGTTCAGAATTTGAAATAAAAAGATGTCCTATTGATTTTCTTTCTCTTGAATTACTAAAGCTTGAGAAAATGGGTCTTAAATATAAAAAGTCTAAAAAATACAAATCTAAAAATGGCAGAACTGATTTAGTAGATGTAAAATTGAAACCTTCAAAGTTAAAAGCTCCTCAAGATAAAATTCATGCACAACCATACCCTGGAATAAACACTGACAACTTGCCGTTTTTCGCTACTATCGCCACTCTAGCACAAGGAACTACACTGATTCATGATTGGATGTGGGAGAATCGCGCAATTTACTTTACTGAATTAAATCGTCTTGGAGCACAAGTTGATCTAGCTGATCCACACCGTGTCTTTGTTACTGGTCCGTCTAATTTAAAGGCCACTCAGATTGTATGTCCTCCAGCTCTTCGTCCAGCGACAATTATTCTTGTTGCAATGCTTGCTACACCTGGAAAGTCAGTTTTACGTAATGTTTATTCTATTCGTCGCGGATATGAAGATGTTGCAGAGAGACTTAATAAAGTTGGTGCAAAAATCAAGGTTGTGAAAGCGTTTTAATATATAAT
>Ga0136601_1000237_pt1 | contig 26516 bp, 32 predicted proteins | sample AntRauMFilla2699_FD_181020 | JGI IMG/M metagenome (GOLD analysis project Ga0136601, IMG submission 181020) | Saline lake microbial communities from Rauer Islands, Antarctica - Metagenome Filla 2 #699 | ecosystem: Environmental > Aquatic > Non-marine Saline and Alkaline > Saline | place...
GACTTCCAGAACTGTTCTTTTTCTGAAAGACTCTTCTCCGATAGAAGTGACGCATTCACATTGGGAGTGGATCAAGAATGGATAAGAATAAACAGGAGTTTTGGGACACACTGAGATTGATACCAGTGGCCGAACGAAAATGCACTAACTGTGGTGTCAGACATTCATGCGGTATGTCGGTGATGCAAGACCACAAAGCTCAAGAATATTGTGAGGCAAGTTGTGACCCAATCTCCCTTGACTTCTCAGGGTGGGTGCCCGTAGAATAATGAACAAAGATAAGCAGAAGTTTTGGGACGCATTATCTACGCCATCCAAACGAGGATGCACGAACTGTTCCTACTTGCATAGAGTAGAAGGATGTATGAAAAGTGTTGGGAACGTGTGTTCAGTGTATTGCTTAGATGAAGAGATTGCGGAAGACCATTGGAAGTGGGATGGTAAAACCGGTGACGTTAGTAGGTTCGACGACATACTAACCTTGAATCCAAAACCATGGGTCATTACCAACTTCAAATTGGTTGATTGATTCCATGCACTCTTCGATAATCTGCATACCTTCGGCCTTTAGTGAATCACCATTCAATGTGGTGCCACCACCCGGCCCAACAATCGTAGAGAACTTACCACGAGCTTCACCGAGCATCATCTTGGCTGTTCCCAATGTGTATTTCTCAATCCATGGTAAAATCATATAGTCTTGAAGAAGTGTGGCGTCTGGCTTGTTATTGTATAGCCACAACAAAACGGTTTCTCCATCACCTTTGATATTTCTAATCATGGTAAGCTTCTTACCTACCGGTTCCCATGTAAAGTTCATGTAGCCACCAAACATACGTGCCGATAGCTCTTGGTATCCAGCATACATGTCATATGTGGCTAGACCACCAAGGCGTCCAGCTTGTAGCAAATATGTGTTAGTGAATGCAGCTTCGAATGGCTCGAACTGTGTGGAGCCAGCACTGGCACCAGAGCCAACGCTACGACGAAAGACCTGTCGGACTTCCATGATGTTTGAATCGAGGGTGTATTCTTGTTGGCCTTTGACTAATGCAAGGAAACCATAGCTTTCTTCCATGCCGTTGTTTGCTCTTTGACGGAAGATGCGTAGGGCACGGTCCAGTGCGGTGTCGTAGTGTCTTGCATCAAGTTCTACATCAACCATGTCTCCACCAAGCATAGTATAGACGTAATCATGAACATTTTGACGAAGGGTGTTTATATCGGCCATAGATGTGTTTCCTCTTTCTGTTATTTATTCACGATGGCTATCTATCATAAAACAGATATTTTGATTTTACTCTTTTGTAGAACTTGATATTAGAGTTTTTAGTTGATTCTTTGACGCCATCGCCGGTTATAGGTTGTCCATCAACGCCACCTAACTTCTGCCCTATCTGTCTCCATGATAACCTATGTGTATACTTCATTCGTAAGATTCGTTCATACCTTGGTGGAGGTGTTTGGAATGTATCTCGAATACAAACATACAGCTTATTTTTATCAATCTTCGGAGAGTTAATATCAGCGTTAAGGTGGAATCTCACCACGTCATCGTAGAAAGGTATATCATCGACAGGTATTTCAATACTGTCACTGTTGTCACGACTAAACTTATTTTGTATTTCTAATATTAGCATACTGTATTTATCCGTTTTATATTGAAATCACCCCAAAGGAAAAGGTATAATATAACTATACGATAAGCCAAGTAAATATTTACTTGACTGAAAGGAAACTATGGCAGTGATTATAGGAATATCAGGATTCAAAGGTAGTGGTAAAGACACTGTTGCCGACCATCTTGTAAAGCATCATGGATTTACTAAGGTAAGTTTTGCTGACAAGTTGAAAGACGCATGTGCGACCATCTTCGAATGGGACCGTGATATGCTTGAAGGTTCAACACAAGAAAGCCGAGAATGGCGTGAGGAAGTAGATGAATGGTGGGCCGAGAGGCTTGGCGTCGATGACTTCTCTCCACGACTTGCCCTACAATGGATGGGCACCGAAGCTGGACGAAAGGTATTCGGACAGAATATCTGGACAGCAGCCATGGAGAAGTTCATTCTCGAAAACCCCGGCAACTATGTTATACCGGATGTGAGATTTCGAAACGAAGTCAAGCTTGTGCATAACATGCGTGGTAAGATGATTAGAGTCAAGCGTGGTCCAGAGCCAGATTGGTACGACGATGCCAAAGATTGGAACAAGATTGAGAAGAGTGGTTCAATGCCAAATGCAATGGAACCCGGTATCATCGGTAAGATTCATGCAAGTGAGCGTGAATGGATTGGTGAAAAGATGGACATCCATCTTGAAAACGACACCACCACTGAACGACTATGTGAGATTGCCGAGGCAATCCTTGGGTTGGTCGAAGTCACGGGAGTCCCAGAAGACCTTACAAGTCAATCTGTAAATCACCCTGATTCCAACCATCAAGAGACAACTCAATCTGGCAGTTAGAACAGACTGTTTTTAGATTCGAGATATGAATATTATTTCGGTCACCATCAACAAAGAAAACGAATAACTGGTCTGGAAACCGTGGCTTGAAGCTGCACTTTTCACAGGTCGGTTTTTTCTTGTACCCTGCTCTAACCCAGCGGGGTTTTCTTTTTTTCAACTTCTTATTCAAACCTAAACAAGTTTCACAGACCGAACGATAATAAACTCTGCCGTTGCGGTAGCAGTTGATTGCTTTTGGCTCTTTGCCACAGATATTACATAACGGTCTGCTCATATTTCTATTTAGCCCTTATAAGGGAAACGTTTAGACCCTCTATTTCAGCCTTTCAGATAAATACAAGTAGAAAAATCTACATAGATTTACTGATAAAATAGAGAGGAAAATAATAATATGGCATTAGTAAGCCCCGGCGTCGAAGTCACCATCATTGACGAAAGTTTTTACGTTCCCGGCCTAACAGCTACCGTTCCACTTGTTGTAATCGCAACAGGACAGAATAAGTCAAGTGGTGCTGGTACAGGAACAGCGGCTGGAACGACAGCAGCAACAGCGGGTGATGTGTATCTTATCTCATCACAGCGTGAACTGACAAATACATTTGGTAACCCAAGGTTCTACCAAAGCTCAAACGGCTCAGCCTTGAATGGTTACGAGCTAAACGAATATGGTCTATTGGCCGCATACTCAGTATTGGGTGTAACGAACCGTTGCTACGTTGTTCGTGCGGACATCGACCTGTCGGAACTAACCGGCACAACTGGCCGTCCAACTGGAAACCCTACGAACAAAACATACTGGTTAGACACATCTAGTGCTTCACTATGGGGTATCTTCGAGTGGAACAAATCAACTGGCTCATTCACTAACAAGATTCCTACAGTTATCACTGAGGCCACTGACCTATCAGGCGGTATTCCAAAGACATCAATCGGTGCAATCGGCGACTACGCCGTTGTTGCAACGAACGTCAAGAATCCTCTTTATTACAAGAACAACAGCAATGCATGGGTTCTAGTAGGATCGCAGTCATGGCAGATTTCGGTGCCAACAATCCAAGGTACGACAACTTCGCCAACATTCTCAGCAGCAGAAACTGTGGTTATCAACGGTGTTACCGTTACGTTGTCAAGCACAACTCTTGCATCCTTAGTTTCTGATATCAATACCGCTGGTATCCCCGGCGTAACAGCAGCGGCAGTAAACAACAAGCTTGAGCTATACGCTGATACAGACGCCGACAGCGATGGTGATTCTTCACTTATCGACCAAGGCATCTTGATTGCAGAAGGCACAGGAACTCCGTTCGCTGATGCTGGTGTAACAGTAGGAACATTCTATGCTCCGAAACTAAACCAGACAGCACACACAAGCGTTCCGGCATGGAAGTCAACAGACACCACACCTCGTCCAACAGGATCGGTATGGATCAAGACAACCACACCAAACACTGGTGCTGACCTAACGGTTTATGTTTATAGCTCAACCACTGAGACATTTTCATCAGTTGATGCTCCGCTTTATGCAAATGGATATGCTGCAAACGCTGACCTAGATGCATCTGGTGGTGGCGAAAATATCGCTATCGGAACACTATTCACACAATATGACGTTGATGAAGACGACACAGCAACTTACAAGATTTTCCGCCGCTATTCGTCGGGCGACCTTGAAGTAACTGGTACAGAAACATCGGCTGTAATCACAGCATCTGATACATTCACACTCCAAGAATCAGCAGTTGGTTCAACTTCACTTTCAAGTGCAGTAACCGTAACCACTTCTGGAACTGACCTTGCATCGCTTGCAAGTGACATCAACGGTGCGGGACTTACATACGTGAGTGCAAGTATTACCGCATCTGGTGCACTACAAATCAGGCACAGTGCTGGTGGTGTTATTGTTGCAAAAGACACAAGCGGAACGCCTCTGGCCGATGCTGGTATCACATCCTCAGTTACAACTGGACAGGTTCGTGCCGGAAACAATAGCGACTTGATCTTGTCTAACTGGGTTGCTCCAACATACACCGCATCAACTACGGCTCCTTCGCAGAACCCAACCGATCTTACTCATTGGTATGATTCATCAACTTCAGTTGATGTTATGGTCCATAACGGTACAATCTGGAAAGGTTATCAGAATGAATCAAATGATGCTCGTGGTTTCGATCTTTCAGCAACAGACCCAAATGGGGTTATTGTTGCTGCGGCAAAACCAACAACACAAAGTGATGATACTGCACTTGTGGTTGGTGACCTATGGTTGGACTCAGGTGACCTTGAAAACTACCCAACACTTTACCGTTACGAAACAGTAAACAGCGAAAACAAGTGGGTATTGGTTGACAACACTGACCAAACAACCGAAGACGGCATCGTATTTGCTGATGCTCGTTTCATGGGCAACACAACTACGGACGTAGTTACTGGAACTGTCCCAACAACAAAGTCTCTTCTAGTAAGTGACGTTGTTGACATCGACCGTCCAGACCCAACACTTTACCCTCGTGGCACATTGTTGTTCAACACTCGTCGTTCTGGCGGCACAGTGAAGCAGTTCCGTTCGGACTACTTCTCAAGAACCAACTTCGCAAGCACAACACTTTACCCAACTCTACCTACTGAAAAGGACGCATGGGTTACGGTAAGTGGAAACAAGAATGATGGTTCCCCATACATGATGCGTAAAGCTCAGCGTCAAGTAATCGTAGCTGCGATGAAGTCCGCGATGGACAGCAGCACCGCCCTACGTGAAGAGCAGCGTGCATTCACATTGATGGCAACGCCGGGTTATCCTGAGTTGGTTCCGAACATGGTTACACTAAACAATGACCGCGACAACACAGCGTTCATTATCGGTGATACACCATTCCGTCTATCAACTTCCGGCCCGGCACTTCAGAACTGGGCAACGAACGCAAACAACGCTGGTGTGACTGGTGAAGATGGTCTACTAACCAACGACACCTACTTGGGTGTATTCTATCCTTCGGGACTGACAAACGACCTTGCTGGCAACACAGTGGCCGTTCCACCTTCGCACATGATGCTACGCACATTTGTTCGCTCTGACGACAAATCATACCCATGGTTTGCCCCAGCGGGAACACAGCGTGGTCAGATTGATAATGCAAGTGGTCTTGGTTATGTTTCCTCAACTTCGGGTGAGTTTATCTCGACGAACGTTGGTAAAGGAACACGTGACACATTGTATCAGAATGCAATCAACCCATTGACATTCATCAATGGAACTGGACTTGTAAACTATGGTAACAAAACACGCCATAACACAACTTCGGCACTTGACCGCATCAACGTAGCTCGTCTGGTTGCTTATCTTCGTAACGAAGTAGACAACATTTCGAAGCCGTTCGTATTCGAGCCAAATGACCGTATTACCCGTAATGAAATCAAACAGGAAATGGAAAAACTCTGCAACGATTTGATTGCCAAGCGTGGTATCTACGATTACTTGGTTGTGTGCGACACGACAAACAACACGCCAACACGTATTGATCGTAACGAACTATACGTAGACATTGCTATTGAACCAGTGAAAGCAGCCGAATTTATTTATGTACCTATTCGATTGAAGAACACTGGTGAAATTGGTTCTGGTAATATTGCTTCAGCAAACGGATAATAACTACAATAATAAACTTGAAATAAAGGTGGGAATTTTCCCACCTTTATTTTTGTCTATATAATATTCTGTATAAATACATTGTATGGGTTATATAAGGAGTTCAATATATGATTATTTGTAAGATATGTAATAAAGAGTTCAGTGTTATAACATGGAAACATTTACAGTCACATAATATTACCACAGATGAATACAGGATGAAGTATGGTGATTTAGTATCCCCTGAATATCGGGCATTGAAGAAAGAACAAAGTAAGGGAAAAAATAATCCGAATTTTGGTAAAAAACACAGCGCGGAAACTCGTTCTCTTATATCTGAGCAGAAAAAAGGAAGTATCCCCCATAATCGTGGTAAGAATATGTCTGTACAACAAAAAAAGATTCTCAGTGATGCTGCTATACAACGACATAAAGATTGGCATGATAGCAATACTCATCCCGTGGTTGGTACAACGAGGTCGGCGGAAACCATAGAAAAAATACGGGCACAACGAAAGAAACAAATAATAACACGAGAGCAGAGTCTGAAAGCATTGAATACCAGAATAGAAAATGGGTATGATTTGGCGTTCTTCAGAGGAAAAACGCACACAGAATTAAGTAAAAACAAAATAATTGAATCTACCAAAGAATATCGACGTGTATCCAAGTTAAAGTCAACAAGTTCCCTTTTAGAATTTGCAATTACTGAAGGTTTTATAATCAATGAAATAATTGATGATGTTACATGGAACGTAACGTGTCCATCTTGTGGGTACATATATGACATAACTAAGCAGTATTTTTATCCAACAAAATACAAAGGAAGACGGTGCATTTCATGCGATGCCGGGTATTCATATATCTCTAAAGATGAACAAGAAATATATGATTTTGTGAAGTCTATATGTCCCGATGCTGTACAGTGTGATAGGAGTGTGTTGGGTGGTAAAGAGTTAGATATTCTGATTCCTTCTAAAAAAATAGCTATTGAGTATTGTGGATTATATTGGCATTCGGATAATTTCAAGAGTAGAGACTATCATCTGAGTAAGGTAGAAAAATGTTCTGAGAGCGATATTAGGTTGATCACCATTTTTGAAGACGAATGGTACTCAGATAAAGGTAAAGTAAAAGACGTTTTGGCTAATATTATCGACCATGGTGTTACTACCATCTATGCCAGAAAATGCACAATACAATCTATATCATCAAAGACGGCTAATATGTTTTTGAAAGAAAATCATTTACAAGGCTCTGGAAGAAGTAACCATAGATATGGGTTATATTATGATGGAGATTTGTTTTCTGTTATGACATTTTCAAACTCTAATTTATCCAGAAAACAATATGATTGGGAGATAAATAGATATTGTACTAAGCGAGGTTTTAGGATTGTTGGTGGGGCGAATAAACTATTTAAGCGATTTGTTAAGGATTTTTCACCAACTAGAATCATATCATATTCAGATCGTAGATGGTTTGATGGAAAGGTATATACATCATTGGGGTTTGAATTAGATTCTTATACACCGGTGAACTATTGGTATTGGAAACCAAATGAGTTCAAACGCTATCATAGATATGCATTACGAAAAAACAATAAAGATAATCAACACCTAACGGAATGGCAGAATCGCATGGAACAAGGATGGTTTAGAATATGGGACTGTGGTAATTCAAAGTATGTTTGGACCCCATAAAATATTTATGATTCTTGATAAATACTTGTAACAGAATATAGGAGTTACAAAAAATATGTCAGTTTCATCATTGAACAAATTCACTGTTCCGTTGGACAACGACCAATCTGCAAATGGACAGAACTTACTGTTCCCGAAACTATCGTATAGCTTTCGTGTTTCATTTGAAAACTTTGGTATCAGCACACCGAGAACAGAACTAACAAAACAGGTGAAAACTTTCACACGCCCAAAGGTAGACTTTGAACCAGTAACGGTTGATGTTTATAACTCGAAGGTCCACTTCGCTGGTAAGCACACATGGCAAGACGTGACAGTATCAATCAGAGACGATATGAACGGAAACGTTACTCGTCTAATAGGTGAGCAGCTTCAAAAGCAGTTCGACATGATGGAACAAAGTCGAGCATCTTCGGGTATTGACTACAAGTTCATTACTCGCTATGAAACACTAGATGGTGGTAACGGCCAGTTTGAACCAACAGTCCTTGAGACTTGGGAAATGTATGGTTGCTTTATTACAAACGCATCATACAGCGATGGTGACTACGCATCGTCAGAACCAATGACCATTGACCTAACACTACGTTATGACAACGCAGTGCAGACGCCTCTTGGAACAGGTGTTGGCGTGGATATCGGTAGAACACTTGGTTCAGTATTCACTGGATAAAGTTTTCCTGATAGAAATAATAATCAACCCCTCACTTCATTGTGGGGGGTTTTTTATTATGTATAGATATAACTCTTTTCGATAAATACATATATGAGTATAAACAAGTTCTTATCCCAGATAGCACAAGGCGACAGCGTAAGAGATTACGCCCACGGCTCACGTGCGTTTGTAGATGATACATTCGCATATCAACCACGCTTCAAACATCTGTTTCATGTGGTCTTCAACTTCACCCCAGAGGCAAAACCGCACCTTCAGCAATACATCGACGGCTCACAGAAGGGTGACTTGCATGTATTCGTGAAGAATGTTGACCTACCTCAGTTTCAAATGCAAGTTGAAGAGAGAAACCAATACAACAGACACAGATATACTCAACATAGAATCGAATACCAGCCGGTAAATATCGCATTCCATGACGACCAATCTGATGTGATTCGTAAGATGTGGTATGCCTATTACAGCTTCTATTATCAAGACCCACAATATGGCAAAGACACCACAACTCTGGACCGGGCATACACCTACGACGACACGTATAATATTCGTGAAGCCACATCATGGGGTATGGACCGTGGCCCACTAAACTCGAACGGAAAACAGTTCTTTAGTGACATCCGAATATATTCGATGTTCCAGAAAAAATACGTCGAACATACATTGGTCAACCCAATCATCACATCGTTTGGGCACGACAAACACGATTACAGCGACGGTATGTTTATGGAACACAATATGCAACTTCAATATGAAACCGTAACCTACGCCACTGGATTTACGAACGACGATAACCCAGCCAACTTTGCCGTTGACCACTATGACAGAACACCAAGCCCAATCACGCCACTCGGGGGCGGAACAGACTCAGTGTTTGGTCAGGGTGGATTGCTGGATGCTGGTCTTGGAGTTGCAACATCTTTTGCTAATGGTAATGTTCTTGGTGGGTTGTTTGGTCTTGGCCGCACAATCTATAACTCAAGAGGTGCAGATTTCAAAGGTATTCTAAAAGATGAGCTAAAGCAAGCTGGCCGAGATTTCTTACGTGGGCAAAACCCGTTGGCGGGAACAGTGTTTCCAAAGATTTCACAGGCAGCTAAGACATTCAACGCACAGGGTTCGACACTACCACCAAGCAGAACAGTATCCAGTAATAGCGTGACATCACAAGGACAAGTTATTCAGTCTAATACACCGCCACCAAATAGACCAGTAAATCCAAACATTGGTCGTGCCAAGGCCCGTATCGTGAATAACCCAAATAGAAATCTAAGCGACACCGAAGGAAGCTTCTAATGGCAAATCTAAGATACACAAACCTACCATCACGAGACCTGTCGGTAAATACCGAGCAGCAAAGTGCTGAGACAAAAACAAAAGTGTTCTTCAATGGATATTTTGACCAAGAGGTAAACATATCCGGTGTGGAATGGGACATTGTTTATTCGTTCACCAAAACACGTTCCGATAACGACGAAGCAGCCAGAGCATTGGCCGAAGCAATCATCACTACTGCGGTAGCAAACGATGACAGTATCACCGACCTCGTTACTGAAATGAAGAGATTTGACGACCTTCAACTAACCAATATATTGGCATTGTATTTCAACGAGTCACGGAGAGAAACAAGTCTGCTTGGATTTACCCAGACACTCACCCCAAACAAATATGTTTCACGAAACATAAATGCCTAGATTTGCCAAGGGAAAGTTCACACCGAAAAATCCCAAAAAATACGTAGGCAAAGTCAAGCCAACTTATCGCTCGTCATGGGAACAACGTTTCATGAACTTTTGTGATACCAACCCAGCAATAACACAATGGGTAAGCGAATCAATCAAGATACCTTATATCGACCCGTTTTCAGGCAAACGCCGAAACTATATCCCCGACTTTCTCATCCAGTATGTCGATAAGTTTGGAAAAGAACACACCGAACTCATCGAAATCAAACCCAGACAGCAGACATCCCTAAAGGAAGCTGGTCGCTCTAAACATGCACAGAAGGCAGCGGTCCTAAACGAAGCCAAGTGGAAATCAGCCGTGGTATTTTGCCAGCGTGTGAATATTGAGTTCAGGATTCTTACCGAGGATGATTTATTTTTCAACGGCAAAAACAAATAAATAAACGTATGACAAAACACCTAGAAGATTTACTAAACATAGCCCCAGCAGACGATGACGATGGCGACGGTGAAGATATTGAAATCGCCGAACCAGAAGACTTCGACGCTGAAGCTGCAAAACAAGATGTAGCTAGATACCAATCAGAATCAGACGACATGGACAAGATTGACGAGGCATTACCGCCCGTAGAAGGACTTGATGATCATGATACGGAAATGGATGACCTAGCCAAGAAAGCAGAGGGTGCATACGACGACCTGATGGGCCTTGGTATGAACGTCGATACAAAATACTCAGGGCGTATCTTTGAGGTTGCAGCATCTATGCTCGGTCACTCAATTGCCGCCAAAAACTCTAAGATTGACCGCAAACTGAAGATGGTTGACCTACAACTGAAGAAACAGCGACAGGACCAAGCCGCAAAAGGTAAAAAAGAGCCAGAAACCATGAGTTCAGACGGTGAAGTGATAGACAGGAACGAGTTTCTTCGAGAGTTGTTGGGGAAAAAAGACAGAGAATGATAAATACTATAAGTGAGGATATCGTTTATGAAGACTTTTAAGAACTATTTGGTAGAAAGTGTGAAGGAATACAACTTCCGCATCAAGCTCGCAGGGCTTAGTGAAGCACCGGATATGGATAAGTATGAGACAATGCTTGAGAAATACGGGCTGAAAAGCATGAGTGCTTTCAAGCAGACTCCTATCCAAGAACATCCACAAGATTTTTACAACATTACAAACAGTGATGTTTATATCGCAGAGATTTCGTTAGAATACCCAGTTACAACAAATGAACTTTTTCATTACATTCAAGAAGAATCGGGTCTAGCAGAATCACAGGTCGTCGTGGTAAATGCCACACACCCAGAAGAGCTTGCCCGCCAAGAAAAGCTGGAAAAGAAAGACGATAAACCATATGTTTCTCTACTTGATTCCGAGTATGAGCAGCCAGAATACGAGATTGAATACGGCGACGAGTATAACGCTAACATGCTAAAAGAGCTAGAGACGCTTCAATATGAGTTTGCCGCTGGTAAGACTCCAAAAGCGAAAACATCCAACGATACTCCCGTAAATACAAAGCCCGTCATGAAAGACCGTGGCAACCATGAAATGGGGAAAAGATAAAATGAACTTTAATGATGTATATAAGAAGATGGCTCTATTAGAGTCAGATGCTTCTAGTTGCGGTTGCGGCTCAGATTGCAAGTGTGGCGGTAAGTGTGGCGGTAAATGCGGTGATGATAACTGCCCTTGTGAATGCGGTAAGAACACTGGTGTAGAAGAAACTAAGAAAAAAGAAAAAACTACTGAATCATCTAAAAAGAACCGTGGTCGTCAGCTTTATGAAGAAGCTCAGATTGATGTATCAATCAATGGTCTATCTTCTACAGATGCCGAGACACTATCACAGATGCTACACCTAGCCGGTATGGCACAACAAGGTGGCGGCGGCGACATGGGCGGCGATATGGACCCGATGGGTAACCCAGTATCAGCTATGACACCCGGTATTGATGATTCTGGAATGGACATGGGACCGATGAATGGTGACACACTAGGCACTGGCGACATGGCAGCATTCGACCAAGAAGGTCCAATGGACATGGATGGCGACGACATGGGTATGGACGGTGACGATGATTACCACGACCATGAAGACTATGAAGGCGGATTTGACGCTGAAATGGGTTCTGGTATGGAAATCGAACCAGCCGATGATATGGGTGCAATGTCAGCAGACGACGATGCAGCCGTGGCAAGCACATGGGACAACGAGCCAGACGAAATGGATGCCTCAGTTCCACCATCAAACACTATGCCAACAATGAATGCCCCAGAAGAAGAACTAGAAGATGATTTCGACGTAAATGACCTTCTACAGCTTTCTGGAATGAAAAGACTTCCAGAGAACGATGAAGATAAGCTTTATGATAATGAGCCTGATGAAGAATCTTCTAGTGACTATAGTGACCTCCCTACTGGCGGTCCTAATAAGAAGAAATCGAAGAGTCAGGGGGCACCCGAGGCAGTAAAAACTATTGCCGTAAAAGAGCGTGCCGAACGACTAAAAAGAAAACTAGCAGCAGCCAAAGGATAACCAATGACTGATATAAAATCACTAATGCAAACTATCGACAAGATTGAAGAGGAAGCTAAAGAAGAGTCACATCTTCTTGTAGAGGACATTCAGCTTGACGAAGAAATGACCGATAAACAAAAAGAGTTTTTCGGTAAGAAGTCTGACAAGAAAGATGATTCCGATGACGATTCAGACGACGATGACGACAAGGAAGACAAAAAGGTTGATGAATCTGAAGAGATTGATGAAACCGATGAACTTGACGAGTCCGATGATGAACTCGAAGAAGCAGAAGAAGCTGAGTTCCAAGAGAGCCTAGACTTCATGCAAAAGATTATGGATATAAAGTAATGAACTTCAGTAAACTGATGGAGAGAATGCGTGGAATAGCTGAGAACAAACGCACTCATACCGCACAAATCACGATGATGGTTCCTCCATCAGCGTTGCCGCCGCAAAGCCTAAACTTCCATATGGAACAATATGGTGGCCCACAGCAAATGAAAATGGCCGTGGCAGAAGATGGCGGTGTGGAAGCAACATTTACAGTGGATTTCTACGTTACACCCGGTAGAGACCAAACACATTTGGAACCAGCCGAAGACGCTGAAGTTGAAATAACAGATATGAAATGTGCAGATACTGGGGCAGAAATAACCAGTGATATTCCATATGAAATGATGGATGGCCGAGGCGATGAACTATTGTCTCAGGCCGACGATAGCGACGATGACGATGGTGATTATAGATACCAAGATTATAGAGACAGACAGGCAGAGAGAGACTTCTAAACAAACAAAAAACCCCAGATTTTACTCTGGGGTTTTTCTTTATCATCAACTAGCCGCCTTTTCCACGACAGTTCGATATGGGGATAGATACTCTATCCAACTCTTGTGCTTTACCACATATGGCTTGTCACGCATAGCAAACATCATCTGATGCGGGTCAGGCTTGAATGGCTCACGAATAGGAACCATTTCCATACGGTCGGCCTTGTGTTCGTTACAGACCTTACATGCAGTCGCACAGTTATCCCATGAGGTCTTACCACCCATTGCTCTTGGACGAACGTGGTCGATGGTAAGCTCACTCTTATCGAATGTTTCCGAGCAATACTGACACTGATATAAGTCACGCAAGAAGATATTATCCTTGCTGTAACGAATAGCCTTCTTGAAGTTGAAGTATTCGGTTGTGATAATCAAAGCCGGGACCGGATAGGCCAGCTTCTGACTGTGAACAACCCAATCATCGTAGTGTGCAAGAACTTTTACACGCTCCAAGCAAATCAGTTTCATAGCTCTCTGCCATGTGATAACACTCAATGGCACAACCGAGATTGGCTCATAAGTGGCGTTTAGTACAAGTGTGTCTGTCATTTTTCTTCTTCTTATTTCTGCTCCTATAGGTATTTATAAAGGAGGTATATTATTATACCATAAACCGTTAGTAAGTCAATAAAAAAGATAAATATCATACAATGGCCGACCTAACTAAAAAACCTAATCTAAAAATGAAATACTCCCGCAAGGAAATGATGGAGTTCGCCAAATGTGCGGACCCAGACACCGGCTACGAGTATTATATGAGAAACTACTTTTGGATTCAGCACCCAACAAAGGGACAGTTGAAATACACACCTTTCGAATATCAAGAACGACTAATCCACACATATCACGAGAACCGATTCTCTATCGCGTTGATGCCACGGCAGACTGGCAAAGCTTTACCATTAGATACAAAAATACCAACACCAGATGGATGGTCTACGATGGGCGATATTTCTGTCGGTGATAAGGTGATTGGCAAGGATGGAAAACCAACAACAGTTGTTATGGCTACGGAAGTAATGCATAATCACGAATGTTATAATATTACGTTTGATAACAATCATAGTATTGTTGCCGATGCAGAACATTTATGGGAAGTCAATACAACTGACTGGCGAACTGGCAGTAAAGTAAAAACGACGAAGGAAATAGCCGAGCTTTTGGAAACCAAAAGGGAAGACAAAAACTACTATATAGAAATAAACGAAGCCGTGGATTACGAAGAGAAATCTCTTCCTATTGACCCTTATGTTTTGGGATTTTGGTTAGGGGATGGATATTCGGCTGATGGTAGATTTACACAACATAAAGATGAGATACAGAATGCCATATCTCTATCTGGGTTTACTGTATCGACTATCCGTGAAAAGAATAATAGTTTCAGGGCCAATATAAATGGGTTATACAAGCTTCTCAGGGAAAACGAGTTACTAAACAATAAGCATATTCCAGAGTTATACACCAGAGGGTCAGTTCAACAGAGATTGTCGCTAATACAAGGACTAATGGATACTGATGGAAGCGTCGATAAGAGAAATGGTAGGTGTGAGTTTTATCAGAAAAAATATGAGATAGTGCAATCATTTTGTCAAATTTTGAGTAGTCTTGGTATAAAGTATCGCGTCTCCGAAAAAGAAATAAAGAACAACGTATACTATACTGTGGGGTTCTGCACGACCAAATATCAGGTCTTCAAATATGAGAGAAAATACAAATATCAGAAGCTTGCACAAAACCACCCTAAAAACTCAAGATTTTACATTGGGTCGGTTGAAAAAACCGATACTGTTCCCGTTCGATGTATTCAGGTGTCTAACGATGACCATATGTTCCTATGTTCTGAGCAGATGATTCCGACACATAACTCAACGAGCGCAGCAGGATACCTATTATGGTATGCGATGTTCATCCCAGATAGTATTATCCTAATCGCAGCCCACAAACAATCTGGTGCTTCCGAGATTATGCAGCGTGTTCGTTATGCTTACGAGACATGCCCAGACTTCATTCGAAGCGGTGTAGTCACATACAACAAAAACTCTATTGAGTTCGACAACGGCTCACGTATTGTGGCCCAAGCAACGACCGAAAACACAGGTCGTGGTATGTCTATTACACTACTATATTTGGACGAGTTTGCATTCGTTCGTAACACAATCGCCGAAGAGTTCTGGACTTCTATGCGTCCTACGTTGGCCACTGGTGGTAAGTGTATTATCACATCAACACCTAACTCGGACGAAGACCAGTTCGCCCAAGAATGGAAGAAAGCAAACAAGACCATTGATGAGTTCGGTAATGACACTGGTATTGGAACAAATGGTTTCAAATCGTTCCGTTCATATTGGCATGAACATCCAGAGCGTGACCAAAAGTGGGCCGCCGAAGAAGAACAGGCTATTGGCACAGAGCGGTGGCGCCGCGAACACGGTTGTGTGATACACTCTTCTTTGATAACTATTCAAGATGAAAATGGTGCCACTAGTATTGTTGATATAGGAACACTGTATAAAAAATTTAGAGATGATGATTTCCTTGATAAATAAGTATGAAACGATTTCAAGGAGAATATAAATGAGTGCTACATACGAAACATCAAAAATTGACAATGAAAAATATTGTAAATCAAATGGGCAATTCACGAAACATCTTAAACAACATAGTTATACATATCAGTCCTATTATGAAGAATACATCACGGGTATTTCTCCAAAATGTAGATGTGGATTATCTTTAACATTTTATCAACATACACATACATATGCTAATAGTTGTGGTGCACCAAAATGTGTTGGGAAAAGTGTGTCGGAAACCAAACAAAACTGGACAGATGAGCAACGACACGCGGATTCTGAGAACAAATCCAATGCTGCATCAAAGAGAACACCCGAGCAAATCCAAGAACAAGTGGAAAAATCCAGAGAAACCTTCCGTGCAAAATATGGCACAGAATGGGCGACACAAAGCGACGAATTTAAGGATAAGGCCAAGAAGACCAAACTGGATAGATATGGCAATGAATACTATTCTAACTGGAAAGCATCGGCGGCGACCAATGGGGCCAAATCTTCTGACGAACAGAAAGAAATAAATGAAAAACGTCGCAAGACAAACATTGAAAAGTTCGGGGTGGATAATCCCTTTTTACTTCCAAACATTTCAAAAAAGTCTGGAAAAGGTAACTCTTCGGTAAAAGATTATGAACTCCCGAGCGGTAAAATTATTGGTATTCGAGGCTATGAAAATATGGTGATCGATGCTTTACTAGAAACATATACAGAAGATTCTATTAGTGTACATAACGATTATGAAGAATATGTAATAGAAGTCTTTCAATATAATTCATATGAAAAAAACCGAGTAAAGAAATATTATCCAGATATTTTTATTCCAGATGAAAATCGTATCATTGAAGTTAAATCAATGTGGTGGTGGAATGCCAATGGCCGTGATGGTTATGATGGTAGAATAGTAAACAATCTTCGTAAAAGGGAAGCAGTTATAAAACAAGGATATTCGTATGAGGTATGGCTCTTCACGACTAAAACCAATTATCAAATACTAAAAACGAAGGATGATTTTGAAAAATGGGTGATTTAGCTCCAAACATAAAAAACTATAAAGTATTGACGCCAGATGGTTATAAAGATTTTTCTGGGGTATCTTTTATGGGGGATAAGGCAGTATGGAAACTGACTTTTGAACAAGGTGTAATATTGGAATGCACGGAAGATCATAAATTATATCAAAACTTGATTGACTATAAAGAGGCAAAAGATTTTGATATAGGAGACATAGTATTAAGTTCAGAGGGACATCTTGCACTTATTACACGAGAATATATGGGCGTTCAGCCTGTGTTTGACCTTGTTGAAGTAGAAGATGGTCACAGATATTATGCCAACACCGTTTTAGCATCAAACTGCGAGTTCATTATTCACGAAGAAACTCTTATCAGTGGTCTAAAGCTAGTCGATATGGAAGGTATTGAGCCTTTAGAGAAACACGGACAGGTTCGTTGGTATAAGAAACCTACCAAGGGCAACCTATACGCAGTCGGCCTCGACCCATCCTTGGGCACGGGCGGCGACTATGCCGGTATTCAAATATTTGAGTTGCCGAGCATGGTTCAGATTGGCGAATGGATGCACAACAAAACAGACATAGCTGGTCAGGTGAAAATCCTACAAAGTATATGCGAATACCTATACGAAACCACAGGCACGGACAACGACATTTATTACTCGGTTGAAAACAACACGATTGGTGAGACAGCCCTATACAGCATTGCTGACATCGGCGAGGAAAACATCCGTGGTATATTCTTGTCTGAGCCTAAGAGAGCGGGCAATGTTCGGAAGTTCCGAAAGGGTTTCAACACCACAGAGAACTCGAAGATTTCAGCATGTGCAAAACTCAAGTCGCTAGTCGAATCAGACCGCATGACAATATGCAGCACAAACCTAATATCAGAGTTGAAGACATTCGTTGCGTGGGGCCGCAGCTTCAAGGCAAAAGAAGGCGACCATGACGACCTAGTTATGTCAACGATTCTAGTTATTCGCATGGCTTCGATAATCAAAGAGTATAATCCAGACGTTGAGAAGCGTTTGCGTGACCACAATGACAAACTGGTAATGCCATTGCCATTTATAATGATGACGTAAATCACTTTCAAGCATAAATACCTATATGAAAAACAAAGAATCTATTGCTGACGAACTATATAATAAGCTTTCAAAGTTTTCTGATTTACAGATGCTCAACGCCCAGGGTGAAATAACTAACACGATTGATGAAGCTGTTATTTTTCAAGTAAACTACGGCACCTCATACGATGAGAAAATCATCACTTTCAATATGTTCGACCCAGAAGTTCTTCAGGTTTTATACAGCAACCACGTAACAAACGATATGGTGAGTAAAGACCGCGAAAGATGGTATTCGTTTATTGACGAGATACGCGACTTCGCAATGACTAGAATGATGAAGTTCGAGGTAAAGAACTTTACGAAAGCTCGTTTCGATAAAAATGATTTTGATTTCATTCACAACAATAGCCAATATAGCACAAAAGACGCAACTATGGAGAGTAGAATGTATGGTTCCCGCAGAAGTTCTTACGCAGAACAAGCAAACACACGATTGATCGTTAGACACGACACACCGATTGACGAAGAAATAAAAGGTGCACGTTCACGAAACATCAAAAATATTTACATTGAGAACGCAGACGGCGAACGATTCCTTGTTCCCCGTAATCACATGCCAACGGCTCGTGCCCTTGCACGACACGTGGCAAACGAAGGTGCGATCAATGACGACATCGCAGAAGCAATTGTTGAAATGCACGACGAAATGAAAACGCTTAGTAAGTTCAATCGCAAGACAAAGAACACCGAGGGTATGATGGAAGGTGCTGATAAAGTTGTTGAAGCTGCCAAATGTCGTTACAAGAAAGTGAAAGAAACTCTTGAGTCACTTCAAAAACAAACTGGTTACTCAGCATTCGCAGAAAGCTTCGAAGGAACCTCGCAGCTTGACGAAGACGAAGATGCATTTGAGAGCCTACGCAGCACACTAACGAAACAGACATACAACGAAGAGTTTGATGATGTGCTTCCGTATCTAAACCGTGCAATCAGAGAGAAAGAAGAATCAGACCTAGCTGAAAAGAATAAACAGATTGAAGAAAAAGCCCATTGGGTTCTCGGTATGGAAAACATTCAGTTGAAGGGCGGACCAGAGCTTGACGAAACACTTCGTAGCAAAGTGGATGAAATGATTGAAGAATCACGTATGATGCAGTTCGAATCCGAAGATGCCAAAAAGAGTGCTATGAAAGAGACACAAAAGAATATCCTTGAGTTTTTTCAACAGGAAGTTCTTGAGAGAATGTCAGACACTTCTGTAACCGAAGGTCTAGACCTTGAAGAGAAGATTGACGAAGGCATGGCAAAACATATGTTCATGTTATGGAAGAACGGCAACGTTGGATATGACCATTCAGTGACTGAATCTGACCTAGACATGTTTGAAACGTGGGTCGGCGACCTTGGTGAAGGTTGGCAGACAGATGATGCGATTACTGCCGAAATGGAACGTGCATCTGAAGAAATGTCCGATTATGCGTATGAAGTAGGCAACACCCATATGGATTATGACTTCTTTATTCAGGCCGCTGAAATGATGGCAGAGGGCGATTACGATGCCGTTGAAGAACACATCATGTCAGCAGACACTGAGCCACGCGAAAAAGCCCTAGAGCTTATGTCAGAAGCCGGTATGCACATGGAAGAAATGGCCGCTCAATGGGTTCGTGACATGGAAACTAAAGAGCCAGAAATGGATGCTGAAAATGACATTGACCTTGGTGATGATGAAAACGACCCAGAGGCTGAGTTTGGTGCCGACTCCGAAGAAGATGACGGTATTGACGATATGAAAAAGTTGGCTGGTCTATAAAAATGGACGAACTAGAATACATGAAGCAACTGGCTGGCGTAGGTAAATACGCCGTGGATACCAGTCTGCCAGATTGCTTCACAAACGTAACTCCACGTAGCCTCAACGCCCGTAAGAACGCCGCTGAAGCCCAACGTGCCAAGATGGCAACTCAAGAAGCTGCCCCTCCACAAGTAAAACCTAAACAGAAACCAAGTAATACTTGGGGATGGTTGGGTAAAACTGTAGTATCCCGCAAATAACGTCCAAATAAAAAGTGGTTTTTTAGCCACTTTTTTTACGTTTTATATTGCATTGGATAAATACAATGCGTTATAATGGTTATATTGAATCGTTACGACGATATAGACTTCGGAATATTTAAAACCGGGGTCAAGGCATATTTACAAGGCATAATAGGCATAAATAGGAGGCATAAACATGGCACGTAAATCACTAGCGGAAATCCGCACTCAACTAAAACAAGAAGCAGCAAACGAGGGTAAATCAACCTTTGTAAATGACGGGGCTTCATATCCATTCTGGAACATCCCACTAAACTCAACAGCAGTAACTCGATTCCTACCGGACGGTAACGAAGAAAATACCGAAGGTTTCTGGGTCGAGAGACTTATGATCAACCTTGAGTTCACAGGTGTGAAAGGCGATCCGACTCGTAATGACCGTATCGTTCTAAAAGTTCCTTGTGTAGAAATGTATATGGACGGTTCTACTTGCCCAGTGCAAGCAGAAATCAAGCCATGGTATAAAGACCCAGCGATGGAAGAAGCAGCAAACAAGTATTGGAAGAAGCGTTCTTACCTTTACCAAGGTTTCGTTGTTGAACATCCCGGTTTTGTTGACCGCAACGGCAACCCAATCGAAGACAACACCCCAGAGAACCCAATCCGTAGATTTGTAATCAATCCCGGTTTGCACAAAGAGGTAAAGAAGATTCTTCTGGACCCTCAGTTGGATGCATGGCCAGACGATTACGAAGAAGGTTTGAACTTCAACATTCGTAAAGTTCAAGACGGTAAATGGGCATCTTATGATGATTCATTCTGGGACCGTAAGCCATCGGCATTGACTGATGAACAGCTTGCGGCTTTAGAAGAGCATGGGTTGAAAGACCTTCGCGACTTCTTGCCAAACAAACCTTCCGACACCGAACTAAAGGTGATCATGGAAATGTTCGAAGCATCAGTAGATGGTGAAGAATATGACCCTGAGAAGTGGGCAGCTTACTACCGTCCTTGGGGCGTAGAGAAGCCAGAAGGTATGACACCATCAACTCCGAAAAAAGAAGATGAGGCAACACCATCAGCTACGACAACAACAGAGAGTAAAGATGACGACAGCAATGAAGTGCCGTTTGATAACTCTACCAAAGTAGCTGACACATCTGACGACGATGACGCGGGACAAGGTAGCTCTTCTGACAGAGCCGCTGATATCCTTTCGAAAATCAGAAGCCGCAAAACTGCCTAAACTAACGTGGTTGTGACATTTAGGTAACCTCTTGGACCCTTACCTTGAGTCCAATAGTGATGCGAATGTAGGGATAGCATCACATCTTTTTTATCATGGAGAATATAATGGGAAAACCATTTGACGTATCAAAGTTTCGAAAAGACCTTACGAAAGCAATCCCGGCTCTAAGCTATGGGTTCAACGACCCAACGGATTGGATTTCCACAGGCAACTACCTACTAAACTATCTTATCAGTGGAGACTTCAACAAAGGTATTCCACTCGGTAAAGTTACCATTCTTGGTGGCGAATCTGGTGCCGGTAAATCCTTTATCGCCGCTGGTAACCTAGTCAAGAATGCACAAGAGCAAGGCATCTATGTTGTTCTTATTGACAGTGAAAACGCACTTGACGAATCATGGCTTCATGCACTCGGTGTAAACACCAGCGAAGACGCAATGCTAAAACTGTCAATGAGCATGGTTGATGAGGTCGGTAAAACAATCTCGACATTCATGAAAGACTACAAAGACATGAAAGAAGAAGAACGACCAAAAGTTCTGTTCATTGTTGACTCTCTCGGTGCATTGCTAACCCCAACCGAAGTGAACCAGTTCGAAGCTGGTGACATGAAAGGTGACATGGGACGTAAAGCTAAACAGTTGAAGGCACTCGTTATGAACTGCGTCAATATGTTTGGTAACTACAACGTTGGTCTTGTAGCAACTAACCACACATATCAGTCACAAGATATGTTTGACCCAGACGACAAAATCTCTGGTGGTTCTGGCCCAATCTATGCAGCATCTATCGTTATTGCAATGAAGAAGCTCAAGTTGAAGATTGACGCCGATGGCAACAAATCAACAAAGGTCCATGGTATTCGTGCCAAGTGCAAAATCATGAAAACACGATACAACAAACCTTTCGAAGAAGCTGAAATCCACATTCCGTGGGAAGAAGGCATGGACCCATATTCTGGTATGATTGACATGTTTGAGGGTAAAGGTATTCTTGTAAAGCAAGGCAACCGTCTCAGATATGAAACGAAAACTGGTGAGGAAATCATTGAGTTCAGAAAGAACTGGTCAGGCGAGAAACTAGAAATCGTTATGAATGAGTTCATGGATAGACTCGAAGAAGCTCCACAGGAAATCGAAGAAATCGTTTCAGAAGAAGTAGTCGCAGAAGAAGTTGAGTAAAAAATGGATACAGACCTATTAGAACTATTCTGGGAAACCGTAAAAGAATACGTCCCTGTCAAAGACCGACAGACAGCCGCTGACCACGTTGTTGGTGAGTTGGTTGACTTCGGCCTTGACGACGAAGGTGCAAACATGTTGAAGTCATTAGACACGTATATGAGACATGCTATTCTTGAGCATTTTCCAGAAGACGACGACCAAGACGACGATGGATGGGAAGAATAATGCGTTGGTATGGCCGTGTTTCAAAAGACCTTGCCGAGATTCCAGCTTTCATAAGATACTATGAAAACGAACTCACTGAGGCAAAAAAAGACATAAGTGCGGTAGGTAACGTTGAGAAAAACTCACGAGACTTACCCGCCATTACCGAAGTAAGATTTAGCCAGCTTCAAGAAGTTGAGGCTGTGCTAAACCTTCTCAACATCGAAATGCGTAAGATACGCAGAGGCGAATATATCAAATACGAACGATACCAAAAAGCATTGTCTGCACGAGAGATTGAAAAATATGTGGATGGTGAAGATGATGTAGTCGATATGGATTTAGTCATAAACGAAGTGGCACTAATCAGAAACAGATTCCTTGGTGTCATGAAATCTCTCGAAACCAAAAACTTCATGCTCGGTCACATTGCACGACTACGAACCGCTGGCATGGAAAACACAGAGGTCTAATATAAAATAACCTCTTGACACTCACTACAATATACTATAGTGTCATTTTGTAAGTTGATTCAAACAGGAGGTTTTTATGCGTAAACCATATGATAGCCCCAAAAGAACAGTTCTGGTGGAGAATGAAATCATGACTGAACCTATTTGCAAAACATATGCCAATGGCGACAAATATTGGTATTTGAATGGCAAACTCCACCGCACTGATGGACCCGCTCTTGAACTTATAAATGGCGACAAATCTTGGTGTTTGAATGGCAAACTTCACCGCACTGATGGCCCTGCTGTTGAAGATGCAGATGGCGACAAACATTGGTATTTGAAGGGCAATCGCCATCGAACTGATGGCCCTGCTGTTGAAGATGCAGATGGCGACAAACATTGGTATTTGAAGGGCAATCGCCATCGAACTGATGGCCCTGCTGTTGAAGATGCAGATGGCGACAAACATTGGTATTTGAATGGCAAACGTCACCGCACTGATGGCCCTGCTATTGAATACGCATCTGGCAACAAATATTGGTATTTGAATGACAAACGTCACCGCACTGATGGCCCTGCTGTTGAAGATGCAGATGGCAACAAACATTGGTATTTGAATGGCAAACGTCACCGCACTGATGGCCCTGCTATTGAATACGCATCTGGCAACAAATATTGGTATTTGAATGGCAAATGTCACCGAACCGATGGTCCTGCTGTTGAATTTGCAAATGGCGACAAACATTGGTATTTGAATGACGACCTTCATCGAACTGATGGTCCTGCTGTTGAATACGCAAATGGCTATAAATGGTGGTATTTGAATAACGAACAAGTTGAAATGGAAGATGTTCTTCCTGACCCAAAAGACCAATTTTGGTGGAGAATGAAATCGTGACCAATAAACCGACTTGCAAAACATATGCCAATGGCACCAAACGTTGGTATTTGAATGGCAAACGTCACCGCACCGATGGCCCTGCTATTGAATGGATAGATGGCAGCAAAGCTTGGTTTTTGAAAGGCAAAAAACACCGCACTGATGGCCCTGCTGTTGAAGATGCAAATGGCTATAAAGCTTGGTATTTGAATGGCAAACGTCACCGAACTGATGGCCCTGCTGTTGAACGCCCAGAAGGCATCAAAGCTTGGTTTTTGAATGGCCTACTACACCGAACCGATGGCCCTGCTGTTGAACGTATAGATGGCCCCAAAATTTGGCTTTTGAAGGGTAAACGTCACCGCACAGATGGCCCTGCTATTGAACGTGCAAATGGCGACAAACTTTGGTATTTGAATGGCAGACGAGTTCAGATGGAAGATGTTCTTCCTGACCAGAAAGACCAGTTTTGGTGGAGAATTAAATCATGACTGAACCTATTTGTGAAACAGATTCAGATGGCGGCAAATCTTGGTATTTGAATGGCAACCTTCATCGCACTGATGGTCCTGCTATTGAATGCTCAGATGGCACTAAATTTTGGTATTTGAATAACGAACGAGTCGAAATGGAAGATGTTCTTCCTGACCCATAAGACCAGTTTTGGTGGATAATGAAATCATGACAACACATGAACCTATTTGCAAAACAGATGCACATGGCAACAAATATTGGCTTTTGAATGGCGAATATCACAGAACTGATGGCCCTGCTATTGAATGGATAGATGGCAGCAAAACTTGGTATTTGAATGGCGAAATTCATCGCACAGATGGCCCTGCTGTTGAACACGCAGAAGGCAACAAATATTGGTTTTTGAATGGCAAACGTCACCGCACAGATGGCCCTGCTATTGAATACGCAAATGGCACCAAAGAATGGTATTTGAATGGTGAACAAGTTGAAATGGAAGATGTTCTTCCTGACCCAAAAGACCAGTTTTGGTGGAGAATGAAATCATGACTGAACCTATTTGTGAAACAGATTCAGATGGCGACAAAATTTGGTATTTGAATGGCGAACGCCACCGCACCGATGGCCCTGCTATTGAATGGATAGATGGTAGCAAATCTTGGTATTTGAATGGCAAACGTCACCGCACAGATGGCCCTGCTGTTGAAAATGCAAATGGCTATAAAGCTTGGTTTTTGAATGGCAAACGTCACCGCACAGATGGCCCTGCTGTTGAATACGCAAATGGCACTAAATATTGGTATTTGAATGGCAAATATGTTAGTATGGAGGATGTTTTTACTGACCCAAAAGACCAGTTCTGGTGGAGAATGAAATCATGATGGCACCAAACATTGGTGGTTGAATAACGAACGTCACAGAACTGATGGCCCTGCTATTGAATGGATAGATGGCAGCAAAGTTTGGTATTTGATGAATGGCGAACGTCACAGAACTGATGGTCCTGCTGTTGAAAATGCAAACGGCAACAAATATTGGTACTTGAATGGCAGACGAGTTCAGATGGAAGATGTTTTTACTGACCCAAAAGACCAGTTTTGGTGGAGAATTAAATCATGACAACGCATGAACCTATTTACAAAACAGATGCACATGGCAACAAATATTGGGTTTTGAATGGCGAATATCACAGAACTGATGGTGGCCCTGCTATTGAACTTGCAGATGGCAGCAAAGTTTGGTATTTGAATGGCGAAATTCATCGCACAGATGGCCCTGCTGTTGAACGCCCAGAAGGCATCAAAGCTTGGTTTTTGAAAGGCAAAAAACACCGCACTGATGGCCCTGCTATTGAATGGGCAAATGGTTACGAACATTGGTATTTGAATGGTGAACAAGTTGAAATGGAAGATGTTCTTCCTGACCCGAAAGACCAGTTCTGGTGGAGAATGAAATCATGACTGAACCTATTTGTGAAACAGATTCAGATGGCGACAAAATTTGGTATTTGAATGGCAAACTTCATCGCACAGATGGTCCTGCTGTTGAAAGGTCAAACGGCAACAAATATTGGTGGGTGAATGATGAATTACATCGCACAGATGGCCCTGCTGTTGAATACGCAAATGGCTATAAATGGTGGTATTTGAATAACGAACTACATCGAACAGATGGCCCTGCTGTTGAATACGCAAATGGCTATAAAGCTTGGTTTTTGAATGGCAAACGTCACCGCACAGATGGCCCTGCTGTTGAATACGCAAATGGCACTAAATATTGGTATTTGAATGGCGAAACACATCGCACTGATGGCCCTGCTATTGAATACGCAAATGGCACCAAAGAATGGTGGGTGAATGACAA
>Ga0136601_1000238_pt1 | contig 26507 bp, 34 predicted proteins | sample AntRauMFilla2699_FD_181020 | JGI IMG/M metagenome (GOLD analysis project Ga0136601, IMG submission 181020) | Saline lake microbial communities from Rauer Islands, Antarctica - Metagenome Filla 2 #699 | ecosystem: Environmental > Aquatic > Non-marine Saline and Alkaline > Saline | place...
TCCCTTCGATCGAATATGATCACCTTGACATCTACCCAGCCAAAGCTGATTATTACCAAGCATTTCGCGACTTTATCGACCAATCAACACTGAGCGTCGGCTGGCTGAAGGATGCACAAACAATCGAGCTTGATGATACGACTGCTTTCCGCGCGCTAGAGAAACCACAGCTTGATTATGATGTACTCCCAGTTATTGGCGAACACAACCGCGCCAACGCCGAGCTAGCCGCCTCTGCTCTGGCTCTGGCGGAGCTGATGACCGCCGAACAAGCACTCGACCAGCTGGTCGATTTTCCTGGTACCTCACGCCGATTCGAAAAAATTCACGACAACCTGATTACAGATTACGCCCACCACCCGACTGAAATTACGTCTACTCTCGAGCTCGCCCGCGAGTACCACACGCTGCACGATTTCAACAAACTAGTCGTGGTCTACCAACCCCACCAAGATGAACGTCAACGTGAGGTTAAAGCAGCCTATGAACACGCCTTTGATGAGGCTGATCTCATCTACTGGCTACCGACATATGACCCTCCTGGTCGGCACCATCAGCCACAACCACTTCCACCACAACAGCTGGTCGACCATCTATCGCAGCCAACCACAGCCACCGTCGTAGACCTCGATGACGAACTGCTCGCCACCATCGACCACCACGTCGAGGACAACGACCTAGTCATCGTTATGGGTGCTGGCAGTGTCGATGATTACGTACGGCCGCATTTCTTAGCTAAGCCGCGCTAATCGTCTGACGAGCTGTCAGCGAATACGTTCATCAGATGCAAGAAGACCGCCAACTCATCACGGCTAACCTCACTATAGATTTTTTTGCGTAGCTGGTCGCGAATTGTTGCCTCTATTTCTTCTACGGTGGTGGCTGTGCTGCGCGTCAGCTGAACAACAGACACGCGTTTGTCATGTTCGGCTATTTCGCGTTTTATAAACCGCTTGTCCTCCAGCGAGCGCACATTTGCACTCACAAAAGCCTGCGTCGCACGCAACTGCTTGGCGACATCGCTTAGCGTGAGGCCGTCCGGTTCGGCGTCGTAGATAATGCCGAGGATAGACCACTGAGCCATAGATAATGAGTGCGGCTTCAGGACGACTTGCTTGAGCTGCTTCAGCTGCCGATGTGCACTCGACATGGCGATGCCGGCTCGATATGTTGGCATCTTCAACGTGGCTCGTATTTCGTCGGATATATTCATGTATGTAGTTAATCTCTCATAATTAATCCCCAGTGTCACGATGGACACCGGGGATATATTTGTGCCCTTAACTCGCTCTAGTTAGAGAACTGGTCAGGGTACTGCTTGACGATAGCGTCAGCTAATGTCTGTGCAAACATACCAATGTGGTCGCTTGCAGCGCGCTGTGTCTCAAACGCGGCCTGGTGGTCACCAGCTGCAAACTGATCGACGATGTCAATCACTTGTCCTGCGTGGGTTTTAAGACCCTCCTGCAGTGTGTCTTTGTCGAGGTTTGGGTTGGCATCAGCAAAGAATGTCGATGCTTGGTCCTGGTAACCGTTCAGGTCAGCCAGAGCTTGTTCCATACCTGCTTCGTCACCAGCTACTTTTGCCTCCGTGTAGTCAGCAAAGAAACCAATGTGATCGCGCCACAACGCTAAGAAGTCGTCGCGGGTGCCATCGTAGACACTGTTAACTGTTTCGGCGATTTCAACACTGTTTGCGTCGAGTGCAGCCAATACCGCTTCTGTGTCATCAGCGCCAGTAGCAGCTGATTTCAAGGCTGGTGCAGCCAAATCAACGTGCTCTGTCAGCACTTCCTGTAGTGTTGCGCGCAAGTTTGCGGCGTCACTAGAGGCACTAACAGCGACCTGTTCTGAGTTGTTACTAGCAGTGTCGTCGTTTGTCATGCTGGCAATACCAAAGCCGATTAGGCCTCCGACCAACAGCATCACGATTCCGACAACCGCCATTTTATTTGATTTATCTTCCATCTCTTGATCCTCCTTAAGGATTTAATTCAATGTAACTACAGCATACATACATTACTTAACTAAGTAAAGTATTAATAGTAGCGACCTATTTATTTGCCGCTACTACCGAGGCCTCGATCACCGCGCTCGGTATTCTGGTCTATCTCGCTCAGCTCAAATGTCTCCACTGTTTCGATAAACGGCTTCACGACCAGTTGCGCAATCCTATCCCCTGCCTGGACCTCAAACGTCTGTTTTAGATCGGTATTAAGTAGAATTATCTTTAGCTCTCCACGGTATGTCGGCTCAAATGTAGCAGGACTATTAATAATTGTTATCCCATGATTTGCAGCCAAACCGCTCCGTGGCCGCACTTGTAGCTCGTGACCGGCAGGCAACTCAAAGCCGAGTCCAGTCTTGGCTACGTGCCTCTCCCCTGGTCTGATGCTAAAAGCTTCGAGACTGCACACGTCAAGCGCGACATCGCCCGGATGTGCTTTGTAGGGAATGCTGGCAGCTGGGTCAAACTTAAAGACGCCAATTTTGAGTGGCCGAGCTGACACTACTTTATTCCTTCTTCTTATCAAGCTTGTCTAGGCCGAGCGCTTTCACGCCGTAGTAGACAACCGCCGCGATGACGATAAAGTTGATTAATGCCGACACAAACAACCCCCAGCTCAGCTCAGCTTCGCCGATGGTGGCGGTCTTTGTCGATAGATTGCCGGTGTCGAATATCCAGGCGATGATTGGGTTGATTAAGTTGTTAACCAAGCTACTGACCAGCCCACTGACGGCACCACCGAGGATAAAACCGACTGCCAGGCCAACCACGCCTTGTTCGCGGATAAACGTTATAAATGGATGCTCTCTTCGCTCTGATTTCGGTGTGTCTGCCACGCGCGCCTCCTTATTTCAAATTACTACCAATTATACCATCTGTTAATTCGATTGATAGTTGGTATACTTGGGGGCGAATGGATTTTGATTTCATCGGCAACTGGCTACAGACGAACCAAACTGCACTGCTACAGACAGCTGTAATATTCGTGCTGGCGTGGCTGGCGCACCATTTTGGTAAAAACCTGCTAGCCAAGCTCGTCCAGCGCAGTGTACGTAGCGCCCACCACCCGACTGGCAAAGCCGAGAAACAGCGCGAAGAAACATTGGTTCAGATCACCAGTGGCGCACTCCATATCTTGATTTGGCCGATTGCAATTTTAATGGTCTTGCCGCTGTATGACATCCAGATTGCGCCACTACTGGCTGGGGCCGGTATCGCGGGAGTGGCACTGGGGTTTGGTGCACAGTCGTTCGTCGAGAACCTCATAGCTGGGCTATTCATCATCATCGAGGACCAATACCGCGTCGGCGATGTGGTCAATATCACCGATACTACTGGTACAGTCGAACGGATTAGTCTCCGTGTAACGGTGCTGCGTGATCTCGACGGGGTCGTTCACCACGTGCCAAACGGCTCAGTCGTGGTCGCCTCTAACATGAGCAAAGGCTACTCTGGCATCAACTTAGACGTTGGTATCGGCTACGAAAACAATATCGACCGAGCAATTAGCGTCATCAACCGAATCGGCGAAGAACTAGCAGCAGACGAACGATGGCGAGATATGATTATCGAACCGCCTGAATTCTTGCGCGTGAATGGGCTCGACCTAAACGCAGTTACGCTTAAAATCACCGGCAAGACCTACCCGCTCAAGCAATGGGCTGTAACTGGCGAACTGCGTCGCCGAATCAAAGACGAATTTACCAAAGCTGACATCGACCTGCCGTTCCAGCAGCAAGTCGTGCGCTACTACGAAAAACACGAACATCTACCACCAGAGGGCAAGAAAGCTGCTGAACAAAGCGCTAGCTCGTAACGTCGACACCGTTCCAAAACGCAACGTAATTGCGGAAGTCATGACCGACTCTTTCAACTGCGCCTGACTTTGGCTCCGCGTAGTGCCAAGCTGCTGCTTCGTTACGCTCACCATCGACAACGATAGTTTGGTAGATAGCATCACCCTTCCACGGACAGACGCTAGTCTGCTCAGAACCTTCAAAATGCTCTTCGACCAGACTGTCTGGAGGGAAATAACAGTTGCCCTCTATTTCTATCGTATCGGCGGCATCAGCCTCCGCTAGTACTGCACCATTCCATACTGCCTTCATCTATTTATTGCCCTTTGCTTGTTAATTGATACCGAGCGCTTGATCGCTCAGCGAACTTTGGTCGAAATCACCGGCCTCGAGCTGGTCGAGTTGTTGGTTAATAGTCTGCTTTAATGATTCGGGGGTGACCGCCTCTGCCGTATCTGTCTGGAGCGATTCAGTCTCGTCCCGTGGTGCAGGAGACTCAGGTTGGGTGTAGAAATAAACCCCAGCCGACACCAGTGCTAACGCCAGCACTACGGCAGCGCCGACAACCACAATGAACTTTATATCACGAGAGTTACTTGCATCACTCATCAGCAGCCTCGGTCGTCATTTGGTTAAGTGTGTCTGTCAATGCGCCACGGGCATAGTCTTCGACTTGCTCTGCCTGGTGCTCAGCTGTCCGCAACGCAGACAGAGCCCGGCTAACTGTTGAACGGAGTTCTGTTTGTTCGTTACAGGCGATGTTCGCGGCCTCAAATAGCTCCCCCTGATAAAGACTGTAATCAGCACTGAAGTCACCCACTAAATCACTGAGTTCCGCCAAATCGACTCTCAGATCAACTGCCGACTCGTCGCGAGACTCTACCGCAATTGCCAACTGATTCGTCTGATCAAGCACTACCTGATAACTACTGAGCCGATAGTCGAGTGTTAATTGCGACTCGGCGTACTCTCCGCGAAGGTATTGGGCGGTCAATTGACACTCGCGCGCTTCGTCTTCGTGCAGCTGCTTAATCTGCTCTTCAGTTTCGGCTATAACCTCGCGCCGCTGTTGATTATAAGCTTGTTGGGTTAACGGCTGCCTCGTCGTCTGAGCATAGACCGAACCGACAATGCCAGCTATGCCTGCCACTGCTACGCTTGCGATTACTACTAGGAATTTAGCTCTCATTGTGGGTCGATTATAGCACGCCGACTAGCCGTAATACTCATCACCCATTATCTGTAACAACCCATCCATCACCAAGCCGTTCAGCGCTACTTCTAATCGCGAATCGATGTGTTGCTGCTCTATCTGAACCAGCGTCAGCGAACCAGCAGCTAGAACAGTCCTGAGTACCGTAGCTCGCAACTGTCGCAAGCTGCCTTCAAACTGCGACTGTTTAACGTAGTGTTTTGACTGCTGAGTACTATTGCCGACAGTCCGTTTGAGATGCACGCCGTAATCCATCAGCGCCCAATACCACTGACGTGGATTACTGCAATCGAGTGCCGCTTCGATAAACGGCCGCAGCTGTTTGTCGTCGACCTTTCTGTTGGCCCTGAAGAAGTGATGAATAAACACCGTCCGAATATTGGTCTCGATATAGACCGCCGGCTGATTAAACGCGTAAGCCAGAATCGCCCCGGCGGTGTTAGGACCGATACCCGGTAGCTGCTCAAGTTCATGTTGCGTCTGCGGCAGCTTACCTCCAAATTTACTCATGATTAACTGCGCGGACTGATGAGCATAGCGACCACGTCGATTGTAACCGAGCCCCTGCCAAGCGCGCAGGACATCAGACTGGCTGGTCTCCGCCAACGCTCGAAAGTCTGGGAACTGCTCTAACCAGTTATTAAACTTTGGAATCACTCGCGACACTTGGGTCTGCTGCAGCATCAGTTCGCTAACGAAAACTGCATAGGGGCTCGTGTCGAGCCGCCACGGCAAATTCCCGCGACCATTTTTACTGAAATAATCATGCAAAGTACTATTAAACTCATCAATCTGCTCGTCCTGGAATTGCATGAGCTAATAGTAATATGCTGGGGAGTTAAAGCCCAGAGCTGCTACGCCACCAATAACCATGAGCGCTTACGGGTTTACAGGATCGCCGTCACTGACTCCGCCAGGCAGCGGTTCTACGGTCTGCATCCAGACGTTACCTGTGAACTCGTTACCTCCACCAGCTTGGTACGAAGTAACCGGCCCATAGACCCCACAGTCAGAATAGAAATCTGTCCCAAACACGTTGTCAATCACTCGAAAATTAGTCGCAACTGGATATGGTTTACCCGGTACAGACCCTGCATACAGCGCAAAGCCACCGGCGCCGAGAATTAAGTTGTTCTCTACCAACTGATTGTCTTGTTGTTTAAAGTCACCATAAAAAGAAATGCACGACGACAAGCACGCTGTGTGTGGCAGCCGGGTTGTATTGTGCCGCACGATGTTGCCGCTTCCGCCAGAACACAGGAACGCTTCACCATGCGCCGAACCGCCGCAGACGTGGTCATGAAGATAGTTATCTTCAACCAATGAGTCATAGTCCTGGCTAATAAGTATCCCATACCCACTGATGTCACAACGTCGAATAACAAACCCTGACCCACCACAACCTTGCGTATCATACGAGCTCGGAGAGCCATACATAGTGCAATCCTCAACAAGCACCCGTTCGGTGCCAGCGTCGTATGGCGCGTGGAGCCAGCCGCCAGTCCAGCGGCAGTCGAGGAACTGGACGCCCGTCACACCGGCTGCAAGCGTAACGTTGCCATTAATTTGCAGGCCAGAGTAAACCGTGTCGGATTGGGTGACAGTGAACCCACCGACACTGCCACTAGGCGGAGACTCTCCCCAGGAGTGGCCAGTATTGGCAGCACTGGGGAACTCTGAGCTTGGGGGCGACCCTGCTGTAGCGCCATCGGAAGCAATTAGTGTGCCCCTTATCATAGACGAATCGTCTCTTCATCAAAGCTGAACACCACAGCCTGATAACTAGCAGACCTGATATTCACGCTGGGGTAGGCAGCGACATTCTGTAATCCAGTAACACATTCGCTAAGAGAGTCTGGTGTATTTAGGTTTGGCTTTGACGAGCATATCTGCAGCATTTTTGCACTTCTTACCAGTTAACTATCTACTTATAGTTTAGCTCGAGGGACGCAGAATTACTAATATCAACAATATGTTATTTCATGTTTAAGTAGCACTGTTAAACAGGATTACACCTGTGAGATACAGGCGTATTGGCCTAATCTACTGATTAGCCGGCGAGTTCATCAAACTTGACAGCAAGTTCGCGGTCGCGTTCGGTCACTCCGCCGGTGTCGTGACTGGTCAAGCTAATTTCCGCGTAACCCCAGCCAAATGTAATGTCGGGGTGATGATTTTCCACTTCGGCTAACTCACCGATTTGATTTACAAATTGCAGCGCTTCGGCAAAATTATCAAACTCAAATCGTCGTTTGATTGAACTGTCAGATTCGCTCCAGTCCACGTTACGGCGCCAGTCGATTGAGGTCGCGCGGGAACAAAGCGGCTTCTTTGACGTTGTTTAGGCCAACAATGAGTTGTAGAAAGCGGTCGAGTCCAAAACCAAATCCGCCGTGGGGCGGCAGGCCGTATTTGAACGCGCTGAGGTAGGCGGTGAAGCCAGGCGCTTCTACATCGAGTCCAGCATCTGTCATCTGTTCAATCATCTTCTCGTAGCGGTGTTCGCGCTGCGGAACGGTGGCGATTTCTACCCCACGGAACAGCAGGTCTGCCCACATGGCGTGTTTGCCATCGTCTGATTTCTTGTGGTAAAACTTCATGGCTTCGACTGGGAACTCCGTCACCCAAACAGCCTCTGAGCCGTCATTTTTGAGTGCGTAATCACATATCCAACGCTCCTCGGCCGGGGTTAGGTCTTTTCTGTCACTAATTGTCTCGCTGGTATCGGTCTCATACAGTTCATGGATTTGTTCGACGGTGTAACGCGGAAACAAATCGGCTAGCTTCAGCTCTGGGGCGCGCAGCGTCTTGAGTGTATCGGCATGGTCATGGTAGAGATTGGTTAGCACCTGCGTCACCATCCGCTCAGTCATATCAAGCACATCATCATGAGAATCGATGAAGCCCATTTCCATATCGAGCATCGTTAGCTCGGTCATATGGCGAGTAGTGGCTGACAGCTCAGCGCGGTAGGCTTGACCGATTTCGAACACTCGCTCGAACACACCAACCATCATCTGCTTATAAAACTGTGGCGATTGCGCCAAAGTCGCCTGCTGGCCAAAGTAATCAAGCTCGAATACTTCCGCGCCGCCCTCGGTCGCGCCGGCCAGTAGCTTCGGTGTCTGGATTTCCACAAAATCATTTTCATAGTAAAACTGACGAATCTCGCGCAGCATCTCGCTGCGCAGGCGGAAGATGGCCTGCTCGTTAAGATTACGCAAGCCAATCGGGCGGTGCTCGAACAAGGTGTCGAGGTTGTCGCTGTCGTGGCTGAGGTGCTTGTCGATTTCGATTGGCGGCTCAGCCTCGACTGGCACCACTACCTCGAGTGTTGGATCATGAATTTCGACACCGCCCGGGGCGCGCTCGTCAGCCTCTGCCTCACCGATAACGGTTAGGACCGTGCCGACTTGCATTCCGCGCAGTTTCTCCATCTCGGCTTCGTCTTTGACTAGCACCTGGCTAACGCCCGCTCTGTCACGCACAAGCAAAAAGTTAAGACCGCCGAGTTTGCGCTTCTTATGCAGCCAACCCTCAATCTGGACATGGCCTAGGTTGTCTTTTAGTTGATTAGATAAAATTCGTTTCATACAAATACGATTATAACAGATGGCAGCCTACTAGCCAGATGGAACAATTGCACCCTCTATTGAAACAGGCGCATCGCCATTCGGTGCCAAGACGACAATGATATCCGTATCCGTGTTGCTATCGATATCCTCACCTTCGACCTGAAAAGTCCATGGGCCGTTGCCAACGGGGGTGTAGGTTGGTGCGACGGCGGTGTCGTCATCGAAGCTGCCGCCATCGCCAGACGTTTCGGTCCAGATGCGAGACGTAATCCCAACGTCATCAGTTGAAGCCGACGAGTCTAGTTCGATTGAGCTGACTGAGGTGAGGTCGCCTGATTGGCTGTATGTAGTGGTGGTTGCAGTATGTTCGGCAATCATTGTAGGCATTTTTAACTCTCCAATACCGTTATCTTTAAGTTACTGATTATCCAGTCGTTGGCAATGGAGGTTTTGAAGTTATCACAAATCACGCTACATGCTCCAGTCTGAGGGAATAAACGAGCCACCGATGTTGACGGGCGTAATGGTGGTTTCGGTATCTGGCGTTGCAACAACCACAGTATCCGTATCTGTCTTACTGTCGGCGTCCTCACCTTCAACCTGAAAGATCCATGGGCCGTTGCCGGCAGGGGTGTAAATTGGTGCAACGGCGGTGTCATCGTCGAAACTGCCGCCATCACCGGAGGTTTCGGTCCAGGTACGGGCTGTAATCCCGACGTCATCAGTTGAAGCCGATGAGTCTAATTCGATTGAACTGACTGAGATGAGGTTCGCCGTCTGGCTAAGTGTCGCCGTAGTCAGCACGTGCTCGGCAGCCATGACTGGGATACTGGGGTCAATGATGTCGCTAGCGAAATTATCTACAAATGGCTGCGAGTTCGTCGACGAATATTCACGAAACAGTCGAAACCCTGAGTATTGCCCTGTCAGATACGTTGAGTCGTCTGTCGACAACTCTTCCGTATCGTCGACGTAGGCCGTTAAGCTTGAATCAGACACCTCGAGTCTAACTGTGTGAACGGCTGACCGAGCGTAGGTCGCGGCCAAGTTGGCTGAAGTTGTCAAAACAGTCGGTACGCCGTTATCAATTCTGACGATTTCAAGATACAATTCTGCCTGGCTATCTTCACCCCGAATAAATGCACCGTATCCATCCCAGGACGTATCTGGCGTCGCCGACGACCCGCGCACCAGAGGCCCACCGAAGTTATTGTGAGCCGGCTCGGTATCAAGAAATACATCTACCGCAGCGTGATGGTCATCGCCCCCGACTGCTGTCTGATGAACACAATACGCATCACCAACATTCGACATATCGACAACTTGTGTGCCGTCAGAATGATTATCATGCTGGTCCATGGTGGGCACTCCCGCGCCAGACGCCACCCGCACGGACCAGTTTGCGTCACTTGCTAGCAGGCTACCGTCGGCTAAACTTTCAAAATTATCAGTAATCGCCACTATCAGCCTCCATTTACAGGCATACCGTCGTCAAGCCAAACGTTTGAATCGTCGTAATCCGACACCAAACGACTAGTGTCATCGAGCTCATTCATGCCGCTAATTGGACCGAACCAACCATTAGTAAGCTCGCCAGTGTACGGAGAGATGCCTCGACCATGCTTGTTGCGCCGAAATATCTGAGTGACCTCCTCCGAGCCGCCGGCACCACGAAGCGTATATCCGCCACCGTCGACCCAGTTGTCATAAAGCTCCATATAGACATCACCATTAAAGCTGCCTGATTGAAGTCCACCGGATGCGACCGAGCCGGGGTCCTGCGTTGCGTCTTCGGCCACCCAGGCTTCGATTGTGCTCCAGTGAACAATAATATTTGTGCCTGACACGACCTGGATACCGTCAACATGCGACCCGGCAAACTTTTTAAGATCATGGATGTAGCATGCATACACCTCGGAATTATCGAACGTCTTCACTCCGTCGACGCCGTGATGAATATTACAGCGCAGAAGTCTCGTATCGAAAGTAAGTGCTGTCGCTGAATTAGCATTACGAATCTCACACCACCGGAACTCCGCTGGCGCGCCTGGAGAGCCTCCGAATGCAAAGCCATTAACCGCATAGCTCGCTGCTCCACCATCAATCACACAATCAGAAAACACCAGCCCGGCATGGTTTGGGTCGTTGTCGCGTAGCTGCACGGTTCCGTTGATCTGAGCTCGCTCTAGCAAACCGCCGTTAGCCTGGGCGGCGGATATAGCTTCGTTACCAGACGAAAATACCTGGGTTATTGAATAGCGTGGTCCGGTGTTTGATGCATCTGGAGCCACCAACACCGCTGGACGATTGCCATAGCTGCCTAAATCGGCATCACCAGCCCCACCGCCGGTTGATGATCCATCAGACGGAACGACCACGCCTCTCATGCCTGGACCGCCACCAGTGGCGCGCTGCCGGTTCCAGCAGTTCTAACTGCTCGTAAACGATCTCCGGCAGAAAAGGCTCGCGAGAATGACGGCGGAGTCGCTGCGGTCGTAGAGTCAGCCGCGACCGTCACCGCAGCGAGCAACGTTTCAGTGGTTCCAGCCGCGTTGACATGGCGCAACTCGACTGTTTGTTCATCAGGAGCGTCACGGCCAACGATTTGAACATTCGCCTGGGTAACAGTCACCCCTGAGACCGCTACTACTACATCAGCCCCGTCTCCACCCCCGCCCGAAGCGTCCTGGTTCTGCCACTTCTCGGTTGACGAACTATATGTTAGGACTTGGTCGTCTTGCGGGCTACTCAACGCCACGTCATCGGCGCCTGATATTGCTCCACCAGCCGGGTCAAATGACATATGCACCAGCCTGGGTATTGACCGAGTCAACTGCCCCACCGCCACTAACTACTGGACTCTGGGCTACAAGCAGGGATTCATTGAGAATATCTACCCTGGTTCCTTGATCATCTCCTGATATAAGTAAGCGTGGCATATTTATTTCCTAGCTTTGTTGATGGTTGAAATGCTTACGACTATTTTATACTGAATCGAACCAGCGAGCAAAAAGACGTAGCCTGATACTATGAGAGTTAGAACCCCATCGACGCCATCGCTACTTTCCGCAACAGCAGCAACACGCTGAAGCGCGCCTGCATCCTTGATGCTCTCGTTAAACCACGAGTCAAACTAAGCCAACAACTAACGAAGCGTGAGTAGCTCCTCCGCTAATAGTGCTCGCAACCAGCTCCCGATTTGAGCCGAGCTAGGTTATTCTGTGGACCATTAGTTAGAGCTCTCGGTGCTGCTTACTCTTAATATCTGTCAGTCCTTGTACCAATTTATTTGCTCACCAATGGACGCATTGACTGGATTGTCACCATACTGATTTGCGCTCTCGTCACCGGACCAAAAAAGCAGATACACGATGAAAGCGACGTTAATTACCGGCACCAAAGTCAGCAGTAGGTACCAGCCGCTTTTGTTGAGGTCGTGCAGCCTGCGTATACCTAGAGTGATATCAGCTCCGACGAAATTAACAGCTCCAGCGAGCGCCACAACGGCGAAAATTGGACTATACTCATCAATTCCTAGCCGCAACATCAGTGTTATGGGCAGGACTAAGAGCGAACCATGAACCAGCAACCCAACAAAGTATGCTTTTCTATTTATTCTCATATTCATCTCCGGCACAACTAATATTTAACAAAATCCTCAATTACACCGCTACAGTATAACAGATACGGTTACTCAGCTTCAATTGCTCCTGGGACCAATTCATTCAATGTGTCTGCTAGCGTTACTAGACCCTGCACCGACATCGTTTCATCAACTACCAGTCCTAGCTGAGTCGAAGAGCGATACAGCATACTCAGAACCTCCGGCAGCCTACTTTCCTCGGGTACATAGAGCGGCTCATCCAGATTAAGCTGGCTGACCTGATCTGACTTTGATTGAGCGCTAACCGCCTGCTCCAGTCGCAGAATCCCGACACAATCGTCTATACCATCGCTACCTGTAACTGGGAACCGACTATGACCAGAGCTGTGAAGCCTATCAAGCGTTTTGAGGTTGAGCTTGGTCAAGGCCTTAATGCTGACAATCGCACCACGAGCACTCATGACTTGCTGGGCGGTCTTGTCGGCAAACTTCAATGCACTACGGGCAATCTCGACATCAGCCCGCTTGAGGTTTGTGTCGGGTCCCTCTTTGTGCTCACCGAGGATTTCAATTAGCTCGTCTTTCGAGTAATAATCAGTTGACCTGCGGGGACTTGGCTTCATCAACATACCCGACAATGGTGTCACCACCGGTCCGACAATATCGAGAACTCGCAGCAGTCTCGGAGCACTGGAACGGGCGATCTTATAGCCCTTACCCTGCAGCGTACTCCGGGCAATCAGACGCGCAAACACAACTAAGAGCGTCGTTAATAGTAGCGCCGACCACAGTTGCATATGGGTTGTAGCAACCGCCAGCGCACCGAGTCCACTGAGCACGCTACCAATCATAAATAGCAACGCTACCTCTCGCCCTCGCTGTCGCAGCGGCGAGATGACTTGTGCGCGCTCACTGCCCAGTCGTGCTCGACGAGCTAATTCATATTTGTCGAGGCGCATAATCGCTGCTAACACACCTTCGAACAGTGCGCTCATAACAACTAGTAGAAAATACCAAACTATCCACATCTTGTTGGTATAGTATATCGAACTGTTCCAGCTGTCGATGCTATACTGAGCTGCAGAAACCTTAAGGAGGACTATGAACAACAAAGTATTTATCGGCGTATTAGCAGTTTTGGTAATCGCGCTCGGAGCAGTATTTATCTTCACTGGTGACGGCGAAGCCCCAGCTGAAACCAGCGACAAAGAAGCAAAAGAAATCCTGGCTATCGACGACCAAAACTACCGTGTGAAAGGCTCGGAGGATGCCCAAGTCGAAATAGTTGAATTCGCGGATTTCAGTTGTGGCTTCTGCGCTCAAGCGGCAACAGAAGTCTCCCAGGTACTTGAGCAGTATGATGGTCAGGTCCGCTACGAATTCAAACCATTTTCTATTCCTGCCGGACAGAATTCTGTCGTCGCTCACCGAGCAGCCGAAGCAGCCGGCAAACAGGGTCAGTTCTTCGAGATGCACGACCTGCTCTACGCGCAGCAACAAGTCTGGGGTCAATCAACGGAAGCCAAACAAGTTATCGATAGCTACGCTGAACAACTCGAACTCGATATGGATCAATTCCAGTCTGACTTTAGCGACGCGGCTACGTTGACCGCCATTAACGATTCAAAATCAGACGGAGTCCAGGTGGGTGTCACCGGTACACCAGCGTTTTTCGTCAACGGCGAACTTGTTGAAACCGAAGGTCAATACTTTCAGGCACTCGACACAGCTATCTCTGCAGCACTCAAACGGTAGGCTACAACCAGCCGCGCTTGCGGAACAACCACACCAACCCAGCACTGGCTAGTATCGTGCCGAGGATGATTAAACCTGCAGCCTGGGGACTACCCGAACCAGGTAGCACCACGTTCATGCCGTAAAAGCTAGCGACGATAGTCGGTAGTGTCAAAATAACGGTAGCAGATGTCAACAGACGAATAACTTGGTTTAGGTTGTTGGTCGCGATTGTCGAATAGGCTTCGCGAATTGAGGTAATAGTCTTGATATTACTTTTTGCACTCTCGATGAACTGTTCGTTGCTCAGAAACAGGTCCTCTACTAAATCTTCATCTTCATCATAAAGCTCAACCAACTTGCCGTTAAGCAACCGTCTTAGAATCGTGTTGGTTGGTAACAGTGCACCCAGAAACTCATTCAGCTCGTCTTCAATCGTCACGAACTCGATAAAATCTTGGTTCGAAATCGTCTGCACCCGCAAACGGTTACGTGTCGCTAGAATCTGCCGCGAAATCTGCGTCAGGTAGCGTTCATACTGCGAGGTGATTCGACTCATGACCTGCAGCATTAGCTTCAATCGTTGAGTGGTGAACACATCGTCCCGCGCCAAAAGTTTATCGAATTGCGGCAGCGACTTCAGGCTAACAGAGATAAACAACTTCGGACCAAGCACAAATAGTACCGGCGCGGTTGTAATCTGTAATTTGTCATCCGTATAGGGGAAGCGAGTGTAGAGATAGCGTAGACCGTTTTCGCCCTCGACACGCGGCACCTCATCCATATCAAGCGCGTCATCAATTAGACCACGCTCCAGCTCAAACTGATCGCATATCTGATCGACCTCTTCATCACTAGGCGCCTCAACGTACACCCAGGCACCAGGTTTATACTCAGCTATCTCACTGAGGTGCGGCGAGCGCAAATTACGATAGTGATAACGAATCATTACCATAAGCATAACAGAACAATTACGCTTACGTTATACTGTTAGCAATGCCATGGCTTCGCTCAAAAGTTAACCTGCCATTTGCTCGGGATCGCTTCGAGTCTTTGCTGAGTGGCGCAGAAGCTGGCATCACCACCACTGCTGCAATCGTCGTCGGTCTGGCGGTTACAACTAACAGCAAGGGCATCGTCTTACTCAGCGCTGGCATCACGCTATTTATCCAAGCCTTCAACGCCGCCGGCGGCCGCTACTCAGCGCTTCGCACCGCCCAAGAAATCAGCGGCAACGAAAACTTCCGGCTCCATACCCGCCTATTTACATCCTCCATCCAACTTGTCAGCCATCTGCTATTTGGCGCGCTTGTCATCATGCCGGTCGCCCGCTACGACACGGGTCCGCAGGGCATCTGGGCAACCCTAACCCTTGCAACAATTCTGCTCAGCTTGGTGGCAGTCTACAAAAGCAACTACATCAAGAAGCATGTCCTCCAGGACGGCATCGAGCTGGTGCTGGTCGGAGTGCTGGTGATGCTAGTAGGGCTCAACGCCGGTCTGACACTCGAGCTAGTACTGCAGCTAGCCGCCTAACCTCTGTTAGTGTCGCTTCCTGTCGGTAACGTATCACTTATCCTGCCTGATGCTTAACGTGGCAGTCGATACATATTTCGCAGCCGCCGCGCTGCTCAACCTGCTGCTTGCAGTCTTTGCAGGTACCGGGACCAGTATCTTTGCCCCAGTCCTTTAATAAATTCCCATTTATGCCGGCGCCAAACCGGTCGGCCATACTACCGCCGCACCCGTATAGTTCTTGCTCAGCAATGAATATACGGCCGCTTGTGCCCATCTCATCGGTCAACTCAAGTTGAGCCTTTTGGCTCTGATTTTCGCCACTATTCAGCCGCAGCAACACGGTACTGAAGCCCGCCAGTAGCGCCGCCCTCTTTAGAGCTTGCTTGTGATTATCGTTCAACTTACTATCCGCCTGGACGGCCTGAGCCAACAAGCTCGGTTCGATTTGGCTGGCGAGTAGTCGCTGCGGATTGTCTCGAAGTAAATCGTTCACGTTGGCTACTAGGTGTAGCGGCAGGTCGCCGCCACTTAGCGCATCCTCGGTAGCTCTCTGCTGTGAATACACACGCTCAACCACATCGCTGCCGTAACGCTCAATCTCAACGATGGAGTCTAGCTCCTCGTCGATTCCCGCCCAGTCTTTGAGCCCTACGAGCAGCTGGTCAAAGCTGTCGTCATCAAGCTTCAGCTGTGCGCTCATATGGGGTAGCTGCTCACTTGTTGCAGCAAGTGGCGTGTCGTCGTCGGTAAACTTAGCGAACATATCTCGATGCTGTTCAAAACTCTTGCCGTCAACCGCAAGCGAGGTTAGCTGCAACCTGCCGTCGTCCAATTTCCGGTGCAGCCAAACAAGCCCCCTGCGCTGCTCGGGCCGATAGTTACGGTCACGGACCGCCTCAGGATTATCTTCATACGGATGCGAGGGAAATGGCGAAAACGTAATTAACGTTGTGCCCGCTTCTTGCTTCATCAGTTGGTTATCTACTCGCTCAACGAGCTTTAGGTCAGCTTCAGCCCGTCCAACATAAAATGCATGGCGCAGGTCTCGCGCCGCTGTCCACTGCGCCCTCCCTAGCTCCTGGTAACACATACCACTCAAGCTACGTCCGTCGCCATCGACAACCTGGTCATCTCGATATTCTAGCTCGTACTGGGTTACAAACTGAACCGGCAGAGCCTCGACAAACTCGCTAACCAACTCAACCCGCAACCGGTCATGTCGCGGTTCATACTCATAATCCTCAAGCTCTGCCTCCCACAAATAGAAGTCCTGCACGCTAAGTTGATTTGGGCTATGCAACGCCTCGACTGCCAACTAAAAATCCTCCGAGCTTTAAAGCCACAGTGGCTCGAGCAGGAGGATGTTCGCTTTTGTTTTTTGTTATACCACCAAACAACGTTATCTACTGGTCCTGCTCGGGACACTGACTTCCACGCGCAGAGGTTGTGTCTGACTCGTCACGCACAGAGCGTGAATCACAGTTGCGGCACAGCTACGGATTTACACCGTATTCCAACATCTAGCGTGTTTGTTTGTTAACGTACCCTAAATATAGCGTTATTGACCCTATTTTGTCTAGAGTTTTCTGAATACAAATTGTATGCGCTACAATTAAACCAGATGATTAATTTCTTAGCCCATGCGGCGGAGCTCCACGGCGCCACCACCACGGAGGCGGAGCACGTACTGTTCACGCCGCTCATCTATGGCGTGGTTAATCTACTGGTGATTATCGTTGTGCTCGGGCTGATGCAGCTTACGAATGCGTCGCTCGGCTCCAAGTTGCTAGCAGCGATGGCGCTGCTGCTCATCGGTGGGATTATCGGCTATCAATTCGTGCCGGCTATCGGAGGTCTGATGGTTGCGCTTGGCATCGCAATCGCGCTTGGCACAACCCTACTCAGCATAGCCAGCAGCCCACCAGCCGACGAAACCGAAAAATAAAATGCCGAATCAGCAATTCATCCTGTCTGTTTTAAGTTATAAGATACACCACTCATTATGAGTTTAGCTGGCAACATTTTCGCCGTTGACGGTACCAGCGCCCAGCCACCGGCCATCATCGATGCATCGTGGGAATCGATGATGGCAACACTCGCAATGGATGGATCATCACAGCCGGCTGACTACGCAATCGTTGAAGCCTGGTATCAATCCAACACCGGACATGAGGCAGCTGGATATAATCAAGGCGACCTAACTCCAGGCAGCCTGGAGTCATCATACGACGAGCAAGTATTCGAAGGTATTATTGGGTCCCATATGCGCGTAGCCCACGACAATGTAACCTACCGGGGCTGTCGAGTGGAGGGTGGCGCAACCTACGGCTGGTACACCAACCCTACATTCTCATCCACAGTCACCGGAACACTAGTCGATAGCTGCACATTCGCCGGTGGAAGCCCGCCTGTGGACAAAGCCTCCATGTTGTCGTCAAACGTATCTGGCGGATATGGGGTAACCTTCATTGGTTGTGACCTATCTGGTTGGTCTAGCGGCGTCCTGGCGCAAGGTGGTGCTGAGTTTAAGTACAATTGGACTCGTGATTTCTATGGATCCTCCGTAGAAGGAGCTCATGTGTCATCGGCCAATGCAATCGGCGAACACATCAGGTTCTACCGCAACTATCTAACCGAAGGAGGGTCTAACCTGGCATCAATCTACTGCGATAAACGTACCGTGGGCGACATCCAGATTACCGAGAACATCCTAAACGGATCCGGTAATAACAACCCATCCTACCTACTATTTGTGAAGTCTGGCTCCTACGCCTCTAGCGCCTATGACGTCGTGATGGGCGGCAACTGGCTTGGTGATGATTACCAGTTTGGTCGCGTATCAGGAACGGGGGTCATTCCATTTGGGTCAAACGGAAACGTACAGACCGACAACTTTCTGTTCTCGGACGGCAGCCCAGCCTGATGATGACGCCGCAATCCCGCTTGCAAATTAGTTACTGGGGGCATAGTCGTGTAGCGGCTGGGGTACTAGGTCAGCCGTTAAGTTCATATAACGTAAACCAGGTTTAAGTTATACTATTGGCATGAGCTTAACTGGCAGATTATTAGCAACTGACGGTAGCAGCGCACAAGCGCCAGTCGGTATTGATGCTTCGTGGGATGCAATGGTAGCTTCGATGACGTTCACAGAACCTAATTACACAGACAACTGCGACACCTTTAATCAATGGTACCAGGATAATACTGGTGTTTTCACTAATGGTGTGACTATGGGTGATCTCGAAAACGGCGACCTCGACGCACGCGGGATGTCGGGCACCGAAGCCTCACCAGTGGTGATAGAAGGTAAAATCGGCGGACCTGCCCGCTGGGATGGGAACTGGGTTACGTTCCGGCACTGCTTGATCGACAGCTGGGGAACCTACGCCGCCTACTCTACACCCACCTATGGTGGCTACCACGGCATCCGATTTGAAAACTGCACGTTCACCGCTACGCCAGCCACCGATCGCGACTGCGTCTTGATTTACTCGTTTGGTGGGCCAGGCGACTACTTCGGCAACTCATTTATTCAATGCGAAATTACCGGCTTTTCTGGCGGTCTAAAAGCCACCGGTGGCTGTTATGCCAAGTATTGCTACATGCACGACATGCAAGAGTCATCAGTCGACGGTCAGCACGTTACCTGTTCAACCGCTCGCAGGGGTAGACACCACATGATTCGCTGTATGGGCACCGACGGCGGCTCAGGCGTGTTCAACGTCTACCACGAATCGGACTGCTCTGACCTGCTCTACGAAGAAAACGTGGTTATCGGCATGTCGCCAAACGCCAGTGCGTCCTATGGTATGGACAACGCCAAGGGCTCTGACGGTTTCGCCGTTGACGCCACGAATATGCGCTGGATTAACAATATGACCGGTAGATACGGCAACCCACCTGAACCGGAGAACTACGCCGGCATCCAATATGGAGCTTTCTCCACTACAACTGGACTCGATTTCGGCTCCGGTGGCAACGCCACCAAAACTGGCAACTTCTATATCGCTGACGGGACGTCATGGTAGGCGTAATTAGATGGGTGTAATTGGGAAAATAACAGCCGCTGATGGTGTTAGTGCCGCGTCCTCTGACGTCGCGCACGGGATTGAGCTGACGCCAGCACATGTCGGCATTGCGGGTGCCGGTCTAACCTACGGTGACTTAACCCCGACCAGCAACAACATTTCGTCAAGTGCCGATGGCGAGATTATTGAAGGCTGGGATGTTACTGACGGTCGCATCACCGTCAACCACAACAATGTGATCGTGCGGAACTGCCGGGTCAACGCCACCGGCGACTATGGCATCCATGTCAACGGTGGCAGCGGGTCTCGGGTTGAGTGGTGCGAGATCTACGGGTCAGACTCAGCCTCTTTATATCTCGAAACCCCTGGTAATTCAGCATACCGCTGTCGTATTGAGGACGCTGTCGACTCGGTTAAAATCGGAACTGATTGGGTTCTGACCGAGTGCTACATATCTGGACACAAAGGCGACAACCCCGATGCACCTGCTGCTCACATGGACTGCGTGCAATCCGTCGGCGGGTCTAACGGTCTGATTGAGCGCTGCTACTTACGGCTGGATGATTATCTTGACGCGGGCGCGCCCAACGGCTGCATCCAGTGGGGTGCTAACTTTAGTCCGATCTCTGACTACACCGCCGAGGACTGCTATTTCTGGGGCGCACCACAGGCCAACTACGCTTTTCGAGTTGGTAGCAAAAGTAGTCAGCCGGATCCGTCTAACATCACCGTAACTGGCTGTATTTGGGAGGATGGCGCCTGGACGTCCGGACCCGTCAACCTACCAACAGACAAAGTCGGCTGGGTTTGGACAAACAACACCACTACCACGGGCACATCGATCACAATTTAAGAGCATTTGGCGAAACGACATGTGCCGGCACCGTTGACTGAAATTTAAACTTGCTTGTCAGCGGCACGATCAACTTGATATTGTCATGCTGACATCCAGTTGTAGTGCCCCTAAATCCGCACGCCCGGCACGAACATAGGTCCTCTACGAATTTAACAATTTATAGTTTACACTACTTCTATGAGCTTAACGGGATCGATCCTCGCCGTTGACGGCGAGAGCACACAACCTCCGGCCAACATCGATACGGAATGGGAGACTATGCGAAACAGCCTATCGCTATCTCCGGGCAACGAGTCCGATGATATGGCAGCTATCGAGTCCTGGCATGCCGACCACGCCGGACACTTAAACGCACCTGATGGAACAATCCCGCTGCTACCAACTGGCACCATCGAGGTTGATGACGCCTGGCTGACTGCTAACGAAGACGGAACCCATGTCTACCAGTCGGGTGGGCGCTGGATTGTGGATAGCATCGAAATTACTGGTCGGCTCGAAACTAAAACCTCAGATGTCACCTTTCGGCGGTGTCGTATCGATATGACGAACAACGACTCCTGGGGTATAGGCCACGACCCATTCTATGACGCGCCCTACCGTAACCTTGAGTTTGAATGGATTACTATCGACGGTGGTGACCAATCAACAGGCGATGCCTTCTCGTTCTACACTGACAACGATATCACTGACAACTTGCTATTCCGTCACATGGACATATTTGGCATGAAGTCTGGGCTACGACTCTACGGTGGAGAAACCGTTACATATTCATACGTCCACGACCCATTCTTTGAGCCTGGCCTCCACTCTGCGGCTGCGTCGGTCCGCGGTGACCACGTAAATGTCAGTCGAAACTTGCTGATAGGCGCTAATTCGGGCGCACTAGCCGTCTACGCCGACAATCCACCGGGGCTAGATGACATCTTGGTCGAAGAAAATAGCTTCGCGAGGATTGTCGACGTTGGCACCGGCTACTGCACCAACCACAACAAAGACGATATCGATGAAGGTGGTCCAAACTCCACCAATTGTCGGTTAATCGACAACATCTATGGAACCAGGTGTAACGGTAGTGTTGGTGAATATTGGAACACCATATCCGGCAACCTAAACCTTTCCGGTGGAAGCGTTGGTTAGCGCAAGTTATGCAAGAGGTTTTGCCTAAAGGTAAGCTTGCCAGGCAGCACGTGCGTTTGGCTGCGACGACATACTGAAAATCTTGCCGTCGTCAACATCGAAATAACAGGCGGCTAGACAATCAAGTGAATCAAGCTCTGCGTGAACATCGTCGATGTACTGCGCAGAATCAGAGTCATCTCCCCACTCAGCCACGCCAATCAATGCGTTCCTTGCCGTCGCAAAATCAGCGACCTCACCAATATTATTCTTTGCAGTCTGGCTCAATGATGTACCACTGGGATACCAGTCGATACCATAGAAATCATACGGACAACTCGGATGCCCAACTGGTTGGCTCACCGGCCACCAGCGATCGGGGTCACGCTGATTAGTATCCGTACCGTCATCATAAATTCGATGGGAATATTCCATTAGAATTGGCGCCCACGTCAGAAAATCAACATCACCACGGCTATCTGCAATCGAGCGCAGATGTTGAGTAGCATAGTAGTGCTCTTCAGCATTAATACCCGGGTAGTCGTGGTCAGAACCGGAGCCGCCGCCGCCATCGGGCTCGTGATGGAACGTAAACCAGATATCAGGATTATTAACTCCTGAAAAAGCCGGCAATGCTGCAATGTCATCGAACATGGTATTTGCCCATGCGCCGTGGTCACCAGCCGCAACTTCATCCCACGGTCCAGGCGGCTTAGTTGAAATCCAGCAGACCGCCCCCTCCTGTAGATCGTCCGATATTACTGTTTCGAGCCAAGAGTTGCTAACACCCCAGTGTTGATCCTGAAAGAAGCGTCGATAGATTTGAGGTCGCGCGCCAGAATAGGGGTACTCACCGTTGCCCGGATAGGAACCACCCCAGAGCATAGTTGACCCAGACTGGGCGCTCGAACCATCAACTGCCACGAGTGAAGCGTGAATAGACATTACCGCCATTTTAACATGCGAGCCGTCAAGCATGTTATTTGTTTAACTGATGTGTTACACTAGTGAGCACTGACTATCCATAGCGATACGTTTCATTAGCGAGGTCCCGAGCATTTAGCAATCGAACCAAGTGAAGAGCGAAGACTTGGTAGCAGAATGTTAAATCAAGAAAGGACATTATAAAATGTCACAAAAACTATTCGTAGGCAATCTAGCTTACACAGTAACAGATGACGAACTGAAAGAGCACTTTGCCCAAGCTGGCGAAGTCGTATCAGCTCGTGTCATCACCGACCGCGAAACAAATCGTAGTCGAGGTTTCGGATTCGTAGAATTCGCAGACGACGCAACCGCCAAAAAGGCGATGACAGAGCTGCAAGACAGCGAAATCAGCGGCCGCGCGATTAACATCGACGAAGCCAAGCCGTCACAGCGCTAGCAAAACAGCACTGTTGATTAAAAACCCGCTCATTATGAGCGGGTTTTTAAATCTCGATTATTGCGCTGACCATAGCATGGTCTAGCTGACCTGGCTGTTGCGCTAGGAGTGATGTGCACGCACCGTGCAGCCTATAGTCCGGACCAACACTCCGGGCCAAAATATTATCAACCATTAACTGCAGTTTGCGACCAAACCTGTGGGCGTGTCGTCCATCAAATGTCGGTTCTGGCGGCAAAACACTCACCAGGCCGTAATCATTAAGTCTCTCAATTAGATCATCGCCTGCTATCTCTCCTAGTCGGCGCGCGATATTGACTGGACGATGCAGCCGCTCAGGAAGTTCAGCATTTGCGATTACGCCAGAAACACGCCTGTAGATTCCGGAGCTGAATATTCGCTGAGCAACTGTCTTAGCTCGCTTATCGCTTGCATTCATGTCGGCGGCTAGAACCAGGGGTGAGTCATGTTCGACGCCAAGCTGCTCAAGCAGGTCAATACCCATTTCTCTACGTGATTCACTGCTCCAATCATCAAAATGCGTAAATACAACAGGCAATCCGTCTAGATCTACTTTAAAGCCGCTTCGAACACCAAGCTGCAGCTCGGATATTGAATCATCATCTACGCTGTCGCGCCAGCCAATGAGGTTCACAATATCGGCCCCTGCGTTCATCGCATGAATGTCATCTTCTCTGTCTATCGTTCGCGCCACCACCAGTGAAGTGTAGCCTAGGCTACCAAGTGTAACTTGGAGCCGCTCGCTAAGCTGGTCATGGCCAGCTTCGGCCAAGAATACCGCATCAGCTTGTGTCTTCTTTAATTGTCTTGCAACGAACGCTCGCTCGACTTCACAGTCATCCTGAACAAAAACATTAGAAATGTTTTGGGATGCTATTTTGTACTGCTCGCTCATAGTTATTTGTATAATACAACATACCTATCAAATGTCGAGTCTCCGCATCTGAATTGTGTTGAGCAAATCACCAGGCACCAAATTCATGTTGAACGAGTCTCACTATCTACGGCTGCAAGGTGCCGGCGTAGACCTGCCAAACCAGCGCTGATTTGGCGACCAGGCTGAGCCAGATGTAGGCGCGCTCACCGTACAGATAGTCCTTCCACTTACCGATGCCTTTGTACTGGAGGTACATATTGAGCGCAAAGCAATTGAAGAACAGGAAGATTGATACCCAGATAAAGTAGACGAAGGTCGGCGGCCCACTGGCACCGTTCAGCGTGGCGCTGGCCCAGAAGTAAATCACAACCACCAGCCACGGCAGCGCTCCGGCTAGGACACCGATGTTATAGCTCAGCCAGTTAGTCTGCTTGGTGGTTTGGTTGTGGACTTCCATCACTAGACCGAGCAGGTTCATAACCGCCGTCAGGCCGAATATCATCAGTAGTGTACTGAGGTCGAAGATGCCGGTCAAAATCGAGATCACGACCATCATCAGCGACGCCGATAGGGAATACTCAAACCAGCGATACCTATTGATGCCTTTTTTGAGCCCGGCTTTATAGCTGTCGAACCAAACGGTCGCAATCAGCAAGTGAAACAGCATCGACAGGAATGAAAAACCAGCCACCAGATAGACGAGACGGATTTCGAACAGACCCTCGGTCGCCTGTTGCAGGCTTTGGGTAGCGGTATCGAATCGTAAATATTGGGTTGTAATCTCACGTGAGAAATCAGAGCTGAGGGCGAGTAACGCAACAAACTGCACGCCATGCGCTAGCGCCATCCATAGATTAAATCTCTTTAGTTTGTCGAATTTTTTGAACATTCTTACTCCAACTCTAAACTGGTTTCTATTATTGACTCGAATATGCCGCGGCTGGCATCAGATGTGTCGTAACCCTCGCTGCTGTCTGGCCACTGGCTGTATACAGCGATGAGCTTCAGAGAGCTACCGCGCCGTGGTATAACGTAAGTTACGGTAGTGAAGCCCTCTGGACGGAGTTCACCATCACTGCCCTCAACTGACACGTATTTCTTGGCTTCGATACCACTGACAATGACCGTCTCTGCATCACCAGCAGGTGTATCGATCGACTCGCGGCTGAAAATTACTGCTTGTGGCGCAAAGTCGCTGCCTCCGCCGCACAAAATTGAGCTGCCGTCGTCTTGGATACCGAGTCCACGGTCATCACTAGCTAAGTAGACAGGTGCCGCAGTGGCGGCTTCGAGCGTGTCATCACCGCCCTCACAAACTAGTGTTTGCCAATCGGGTGGATATTCGAACGATATGTTCAATGCCTGACTGCTATAACTCTGTGAATCAGTCACGTCTTCCGGCAGCTGCGATGGCATCGAGGTCTGCTGCGATGATTCCTCCTGGGTTGGCTCATCCTCTAACTGGCTATAGAGTAGCCAAGTCGCCGCCCCCGCAAACAGTAGTAGCGCTACGACCAGCATGCCCTTGGTTGTCTTTGTCATAATTCCCCCTTTAGTTACCGTTCAGTATAGCGCACTGGCTAATACAGTTTGCCGCCGAGCGGCACCCCGTGGTTTGGTTCAACTAAAACCGGCTCACCACGCTCATCAGGAAACCCAAGTACTAGCACTTCGCTCATAGCCGGACCGATTTGGCGCGGCGGAAAATTCACGACGGCTGCCACCAACCTGCCTTCCAGTTCAGTCGTAGAGTAATTTGCCGTCAGTTGCGCACAAGATTTCTTGATGCCAATTTCGTCACCGAAATCTACTTTTAGTTTGTAGGATGGGATACGAGCCGCAGGGAATTCCTCTACAGCGACAACCCTGCCAACTCGGATATCAACCTGTTCAAAATCGCTGTAAGTAATCACACCTCTATTCTAGCATCGCCAGCTACGCACTGAGACAGAGAAAATGGAGTAAACCTACCACAGACACCTGTTTTCGGGTCTGACCAGCTGGTTAGTTTCGTGCCAGCGATTGTTGCACCATGAATTGCCAGGGGCAGTCGCGTTCCAGTTAGAAACAGGTCCAGCTCTCCCACAATCTGGGAAAAATTGAGTGCTAAACCGGTTATCGTGAAATCGAATGTTTGAAATATCATGGCCATACGGCTTGCCGTCACTCCAGCCGCCCTTGAAACAGTATGCTGCTTTGGCGTAAAAAAGATTATTTTCGATAAGGATGTTGTCGTTTGGACCGACATCACCATAAATCGACAATGCCGAAGAGCCACCACGTACGGCATCGAATGTAAGCGTGTTGTGCCTAAACACAATGTCCTGCGCTCCATGAATCGAGGCGCCGGTGCCATGAGAAATGTCATTGTTCCAAGAGTTATGTACGTAGTTGTCTTCTATGACGTTATCGCCCTTCGGCCTAATGCCTGATTGTTGACCATGTATATATGCTCTCCTTAAAGTAAATCCTTTGCCATTCACGCCAACCGAGCCGAAATCCTCAGGGCCTTTATGGTCGCCGTCGATATCAACGTCTTCGATTACTATTCCAGAGTAATCTCCGTCTACTAGTATGCCACTGGCTGTACCCGATGACACCTGTAAATATACGTTCCTAATGGTTACATTATTACCTCTAATTTTAATCAAGCCCTCGAATATCTCTGCATTTTCAAGCGTATCGCCGTCGTTCAGAATAACTTTGCCGTTATATGTTTTGTTAATGGCGCCTGGGTTGGACAATCCTGTGTTTGAGGCATTTGGATAGCCGCCGCT
>Ga0136601_1000242_pt1 | contig 26165 bp, 31 predicted proteins | sample AntRauMFilla2699_FD_181020 | JGI IMG/M metagenome (GOLD analysis project Ga0136601, IMG submission 181020) | Saline lake microbial communities from Rauer Islands, Antarctica - Metagenome Filla 2 #699 | ecosystem: Environmental > Aquatic > Non-marine Saline and Alkaline > Saline | place...
CTTGCTATTTATTGAGTCCTATTTGTTTCAATTGTTAGTTCTCGCTTTGAAAAAGTATCAAAATCAACAATAACTTGTAAGGGTGGTTTGCTTTGCAATTCAGCTTTTTTCAACCAATCCACTGACTGTTCAGAAAATTTAAAGGGAGGTGGATACCAAGCTTGTTCAGTTTGTAGGGAGCATTCACAAGCGGTCAAGAGCATCAGCAATGGAACCAGCAACAGGTTTTGCTTGTATTTCATCTTCTTTAGCCTTTGCTTTTTTGTATTCTGCAAATTGTGCTTTTACAATTTTTACAGCAGTCAGTGCTTGTTCCCTTTGGGCTTGTAGTCTTCCAAGCTTTTTGAATTGGTAAAGTACAAGCAAAAAAAGTAGCGCACTGACTGCTGTTAATATATAGAGCATGATTAACCAGCACCTTTAGCAGGCGCCATAATCGCTTTATTAAGTTTCTTTTTCGCTGAGTGTTTATCCCAACCAGACCAACCAATAGCAACAATAGCCATGATCGAAGAAACTAGTAAATTTTGTTCATCAGAATTGATAAGGCCAAGACCACCAAGATAGCCAGAACCAATAGTCAAAAGGTGACGAACAAAACCTTTAATTAAATCAAACATATAAAAACTCCTTTGATTAACCAATTAACTCAAAATGAACGAGATCATCAAAATTTTGATCCCAGTAGTCATAATCACCATCCCAGTCACCGCCCCATCGCAGGTCAACTCCTTTTTGCCAAGCAACATATTTAACTAACATTGCAAACTCATAGAATTTAACTCGGTCTTTCCACTTTGCTCCCCAACTAACTCCTCCAGGAATTGGCCATGGAGCAGCATCAATTGCAAAACTCAAACCAACTTTATTTGGCTTGTGTTTTGTTTTTGAGTACGGAACTTGTGTTGAACCTCTTTGGATCAATGTGTTATGACGTTTCTCTGATCTTACACCCTCAAGAACTGTGACATCATAGAATTTAATCAATTCTTCAAAAATTTCAACTAATCGTGGATCACATGTATCTAACCTAGAGCGTGATCTTTTTGAGTAACTATAAGACATAATAAATAATAACAACTTCTTCCTACAAAAGCAACTTCTTAGATTTCACATAGAGTTACATGGCCTGAATCTGGACCACTTTTTCCTTGAAAACTCCATAAGAATTTATAAGGATCATCATCTGTACCTGTAAACAAAATTCCACTTTTACTTGGAAAGTATGTTCCACCAACACCATTTAAAAATGAGTTCCAAGAACGAGTAACACCAGCAGCAGTAGAAAAGAAAAGATAATCAGCTGAATCAGAGTCTACTACAGCTTTAGCAAATATATTGGAGTCAGAAACTATTGGCCAATAAGTTGTTAAATCATAACCAGCACTAGATACACCACTATTTAAAAGGACAATACCCTCAGAACCTGTTCCTGTTTTGTCCCAGTAATGTTGCTGAAAATTACTTCCACTGTCTAAATGACAAAACAACAGACCACTAACTTCCCCAGTAAACTCAACATTTGAACCATTCTGACCATAGGCTGTAATTGTTATGTTCAGTGAACCATCAAGATTAACAAGTGCTCCAAAAATATCTACACCAGTCAAACAATTGAACCAATGATCAGAATCAATATCTGTGTTTTGTTTTGAACAAAGACATTGTTCCCTTGTTGAAAATGTAGTTAAACCTGTAACAGTTTCTTTATCAACTAAAGCCCATGTTCCAGAGGTTTCTTGTAGGGTTAAAACAGTAAAGACTGTGGAACCTCGATGAAATAGGAGAAGCTTATCATCATTTTCTCCTATCCATTTCATGTCAAAATCTGCTAGTTCAATACTACTATTAACAAAACTAGCACCCTCAATTCCGGACAAGAGAACTGTTTTTGTTGGATTACCATCTGCTTCCAAAACTGAGGTAAAGTCATATTCAGCAAGCACTCCATTTTCATCAAGTACAGCTATTTTCTGTGGACTTGTTTTATACTGTAATGCTCTTACAGGTTTGTTTGTTTCATTGTAGTTGTTTTCAACAATAGTTCCGGAGTTGTTATAAAAAGTCCCAATATGTTTTGTTGAACTATTCATTCCGACACAAGCAATGGAAAGCCCAGAGTTGTCAAGATCAAACAAAGTTTGAGTTAGACCTGTAGCACCAAAAAGCCTGTATGCAATTGGTTCATTGTCTACTCTCTCACCTGTTGTTGCTGCAACCCATTTCCCAAGAGGAAATGGTTTTTTAACTGAGTTAGGTGTTGTGTGTCCATAAATAGCCATTATATATCCTCAGAATTTTTTGTTAACATAATTGAGCCTTTTGCATTTTTTAAAGTTGTTGCTGAGGTTACTTTAGCAACAACATATCTTGGACTTCCAGAGGCAACTGTATTGTTACCTGTAAAAGTATTTGAATCAGGAGTTCCAGCAGAAACGGAGAAAGAACCCCCAGTGACTGCTACTCCACTTGCTGAGGTTTTATTAGCTGAAAGATAAAGTTCAATCGTTGCGGAACCTTCATCTGGATCATAGCTCCCCCCTGAAAGAGTTGAATCATAATCAATATATCCAATAACATAATCACCCTCAATTATTTTTCCAGCTAGAGACCCATTCTGAGGGTAAGTAACTGGAGTGTTTGTCAAACGAATGTTGTTTACTGTTTGGCTATTACCATCAAGCGTTGAAATTAGTTTTACAAGAGGTAAATTTTGGACAATCCATTTGTTGATTGCAGTATCATAAAGTAAAATATAACTTTGACCACTAGAAATTTCACCAGAAGTTAAACTACGATTCCCACGGTCAACAATTTCATAAGGATTTCCGTTTGTTGTTTCTTCTAATGTTGGGGCAACTCCACAAGTCTTATCAAAGTTTACACGTATCGCTACACTATCACCAATTGTCAAATCTGAATTTGTGAATTCATAAGCTGTTGATGTACCCGTAGTTGATGCAACAGGTAATTGAGCACCAACTACAGCCGCTTCAGCCGCTGTTTGGGCAAGTTCAGCCGCAACTACACTAGCATTTGCAGTTACTACATCAGCGTTTGTTAACACTACGTCAGCGTTTGTTAACACTACGTCAGCCGCTGTTGCATTTGCATTTGTAGTTGAAGTAGCCGCTGCATCTACTACTTGAGTTCCAACTGTTGCAACATCAGCAATGATTGCTGGAAACTCAGTTAAGTGTCCATAATTTAAAAACTCTGCCGCTGTATATGTATTTCCATTAATTGTTACTGGAAAGCTCATGTTAGTAATCCTCCTTGAACTTCTTCTATGATTGCACTAAAACCCATGTGAGAAAAATAGGCGTAAGTAAGTGAATTAAGTGATTGTAAAGTAGCTGTGAAACTACGTCTGTGTAAATTTTCTACATCATCTGGATCAAAAATGAAAAACATTTGTTTATTAATTCCTTGTATCCGCTGCATTTCTAAAGCTTGTGTTAAAGCTTCCGACTCAGGTAAGTGATCAATGCTAAATGTTAGCGTCCTGTAAGCTTGTTTTTGACTGTAGGATTTTTCACCACCCCATGACTTTTCAAATTCAGTGTCTGTTTGGTATTGAAAAGCAGCTCCGTATACTGGGTTGATTGAAGGTTGCCATCCTGGAGTTAAAAAGCAACGTGATATTGCAAAGTCACTAGGGTTTGTTGAATCAAAAAATTCATACCTTGCATATGTACCAACAACAGCTTCCAATAGCATCGTATCAATAATTGGGAATTTTAAAGTTTGTCGTTCTTCTTCTGTTGTTTTACCATTCCAGTAACTTGGATGTTGGAATGGTAAACTTCCCCATTCATATATTCTATCAAAAATATCTTTTTGAGTGCTATCAAAAACAGGAGCTGAAAAATCTCCAGTGTTGCAACGAATTGTATCCCCAACTGATAAAGCACTTTGTACAGTAGCATTGTGAATGTCATTTGTAGCAACACTTGCTAAATTAATAACCCCAGTTGCACCCCCAGAGACGGTAAGTGTGGTGTTTGACTTATATAAAGTCTCACCAATTGTAAAAAAGTCACCTGAAACAACAGGGAGTGCAACTCCAACAGGGGCTTGAAAAGTTACACTTGTTGCACCAATGCTTGCGTCAGCTCCAACAGTTGCACTATTACTAAAAGAAGGCGTGTTTGAAATTCTTAAGCGCCGCTGTCCTTCGATTGTTGAACTAGTACTTGGTATTGCCCCTAAAGAAATATCGCGTGGAGCGCCAAGATCAATATCAAACCATGTTGCTGAGTTTGAAGAGCCATCGGCAAGAGCAGGTAGGCTCAAACGATCATCTTGTAAATTAGTGAGAGGTAGTTTCCAGTCACCACCAGTCAGCACCACATTAAAGAATGTGTTGTCAATATAGTTTGGAAACCCCATTATACAATTACTCATTTATCAGCCTAGAACAATATATTTAATTTTTGATTTTCTTAAATTAATTTCTTTGCCAAGTATAACGGTTTTTTTACCAGAAGACAAATCAAACCGACCATCAATTTGCAAAGTAACAATATCACCTAAGTTTAAAGGAGTTAAATCATAGGTTGAAAATTCAAAAAACTGTCTGTCAATCTGTCTTAAATTTTCTTGCCTAGTTAGCTCAGTTTGGGTATCTGTTTCATTAACAAAATGAGTATCAATTTCAAATATTGGAGCGTTTGGGTGTTTTCTAGAAACTGCTTCATTTTCAACACTAGCTAATTCCCTATACTTAGTGTTGTATAGGAGTTGGTCACTTGTTCCAATTACAGAACCTGCAAAATTATTATCAGCAATTACCTTGTAGTTTTTCTTGTAGTTTAGTTTGATTTGCTTTGGAGGTACTCCTTGGCCGCTGTCTTTACTTTTAAAAGTAGAAAGGTCAATAACAGAATCTTGCTTAAAAGTTTTCACACTTGTTCCAGAGTCTGGGCTTTTGAAAATTCCAACTCGGAGTTTGTTATCAGTATCAGAAATTAAGTAACCTCCAATTCCACTCATAATTTCAACTGCAAGTTTTTGAACGGTACTAGAGTCCTCAACATAGAGCTCTTGTGAGCTACTGTTATCAGAGTCAACATCTGTAAAAGTTGAGTTTACATAATCACTTGTTGTGAAACCAATTCTTTCAATTAAGTTTTTTACAATTGCAGCACCCGTCAGCGAACTTTGTGTAAAATTTGCTGTCACCTCCCCAGCAGGAGCACCTGCTAATCTAAAAAGACCTTCAGCTTTACAAGTTACAAATTTACCAGAAGCAATTGTTGCAGCTTGCAATGCTGCAAGATTTGCAAAGTCACCACTTGTTCCAACAGTTGTGTCTAAAGATTTACCCAGTCCTTTGTCAAGAACATCAAGATCACCTAAAGTTGTAATTGAAGAAGTTGTTCCATCATAATCAAAATTCAAAGCATAAATTCTAGTAGCTTCATTTACCAAAGCAGGTTTTGCATTTAAAATAGGACCTCCAAGCCCAAAGGGCTTAGGCTGACCTTTGATTCCGTCAGCACTACCCTCAATTCCAGTTGAACCTACATTTGTACCTAAGAAAAGCTCTTTTTGGGCTTGAACTCCCAGGTCGTCTAAACGGTCAGCAATAGAAAAAACAACTTCACTGAATTTAACTTCAGCGTATATAACAGTTCCTGCAAAAACATTTACTGTAGGAACAGCTTCTTTCTGGTTTGAAATTTGCTTGATACGAATACTACCTTTTGCAAAACCCAGTTTACGAACAAAGTCCCAGTATCCGTCTTTGTTATTAACTTTTATTGTACCTTTTGTAGATTTACTCACACCAAAAGTAGTACCAACTGAAAACATGTATTGTTCTATATTTCCAGGATCAACAATATCACCTCTGTATTCAGTTACTCCAGCAACATGACTAGAGGTTCCTATATTTAACGTTCTCGCACCATCAAGTACCCAAGTAGCATAAGTTCCTGACCCAGTTGAACTTGTTACGTCTAAAACCACATTATTTTCAACAACAGTTGTTACAGTACCAGTCAGGTAGTTGCTGTCATTATGTTTAGCAATAACTTCCATACCTTTTACAAAAGGTTGGCTACTCAAAAGAGTAAATGCTTTTGTACCTGTTCCAACGGACAAGCTTGTTGTGCTGTCCCCTTGTACATTCGTATCAATTTGAATTAATGTAACTGTCATGATTGTCGCTTAACTGCCTCAGTATTTTCTTCAGTAGCTTCAACTTGTCGTTCTAACATCTGTTCAAGACGCTTGTAACCTTCTTGACTAACTCCAACCATTGCTCTCATTTCACGTTCAAGATTTGCTAAACGTTGTTCAACTTCAGCTCCATTTTCCAATGGAATTACTTTACCCCCACTGCCTCCAGCTTGGAAAATTTCTGGTCGAGTTTCACCCACCATAAACAAACCGTTACCCAAAACATCGCCACCTTTGTTGAAGCCAGGAATACCTAAAGAGCGAGCAGCTTGAATGAACGCTGCATTTGCTGCTGGATTACTTTCAAAGAACAAGCTTCGTCCACCAACTCCGTCAGCACCAGGAGCCCCAAGAGAGTCAAATACAGGTAAAATTTGTGATAACTGATCTTCACCAACTAATCCAGAGTTTATTCCTTGAACCAAAGTCTCGTTAGCATTCATCTTTCCAACTTGCAAAGCTTGGTTGATAATTGAACTAACTCTTTCTTGGTTTGTTAAAGAATCATTCAAGATTGTTGACATATTGTTTATAGCATCAATTTCTTCTTGAGCTAACTCAACTAATTTCTGTTGAGTTGTTAATTGAGCGTCAGCTGAATTTTTTGCACTTTCCAAAGCTTCTTGAACAGTGTTGAAATCTTGTACATATTGGTCAGTAGAAGCAAAATACCCCCTACTGATTTCCAAGAACTGTGAACCAAGTGAATCTAGTTCACCCATTGCACCAATGTCGCCAGTTGAAGCGCGCCCTGCTGTTGCTAAGAAGTTGGAGCGCGCCTCTGCTAAACGCTGCTCTGTTGTGAGTGGGCTTGTAGAATCTAAACGTAAATTTAAAATTGCGCTTTTAAGTGATGAACTTATATTTGAGTAACTTACAACAAGGCGTTCCGCTGCTTGGGCTTCTGACTGAATGAGAGATAGACGTTCAGAGTAGGTATCCCTAACAATGCTCTGTATAAGTTTTTCTTGCTGAACTTGGTAACTTTTATCAAGGAATGTTGTATCAAGCCCTACAGAGTTAAATTCACTCAATTGGTTTTGGTAATTATCATACAATCCTCTAAACTGGGTCACTCCAGGAGCAGCAGCATTAAAATAAGAGGTTCTTGCAGTTTTTTCAAGAGCGTCCTTTGTTTGTTGTAGAGTTTGAACTCGCAAATCCTCAACACGCTGAATGTCTTCTGCAATAAACCCATATTCAGTCATTTTTGAAATCATTTCTTGAAAGCGTTCATTAATTCCATCAATTGCAACTTCTGTTTGTGTAAAAGTTTCTACAGTCTGTTCTTTAAACATTGCATCAAAGAGCCCAATGAAGTCTAAGCGTTCAACTGCTCCATTCAAATCTGTGAAGTCAATTTGATCAACTACTGTAGCAATGTTTGCAGGTAACTCTTCAAGCTGTTCCCGTATTCTGTTAACAATTGTTTCAAAAAGAATAGCTGGGTCTCTCTCTACATATTCTTTTTCTTGGTCATCAAATTGGATGTCATAAGAATCACGATTACCAATTTTGACTTTGAAGTTTTCAAAGTCTGCTTTATCATTTGTTACTTGTTCAAAAATATTTGCAACAGTTGAACCAATTTTAGCAAAGTTCAATGAAGCATCTTGGTTTTCTTGGCTGAACTTCTTCCCACTTAAACCCCCTTGGTCAACAACAGCACCAGTACGATTAACTTGTGTCCACTGCCCCTTGTCACTGGGCTTTCCTCCAAAAAGACCACCGAGAGCAGAACCCCCAAAGGCGGCTAATGAAAAAGCAAGAGGTCCAGTAAACCCTGCTAAAGCTGCAATTGCTGTTCCTGCTGCGGAACCAATATCTGAATATTCACCTGACAAGCCCAAGAGATCAGAAGCAAGGTTACCAACCATACCCGCTCCAATATTAATTGGGTTAATTGCATTACTTGCTCCCCCAAAAATTGTACCATCAGGAACTATTGGTCCAGATACCCCAGCAGGTAAATAAGTTGCACCTGCTGCTGTTGCACTTGTTCCTGTATTAAAAACAGAATACCCAACTGTATCAAAAACACTTGCAACACTACTTGGTAGTATTGTATCAGCTAGTGCACCACCTCCACTTGTAAACATATCATAGATGCCTGAACCTTGTTTTGCCATGTCTACAAGGTTATTCACACCAAACTCATTCCCAATCTGGTTTGTCAGTTGACCACCCAAACCAATAGTTCCTGCAATTTTACCAATTATTGGAACAATAATTGGTTTGGCCAAAGCTAGAGCAGAAATATTTGCAACGGAACCTCGTATAACATCAACAATTCTATCACCGTAGTCTTTCCAAGAACCTAAATCACCAGCAAGAAAATCATCAATGGAACTACTAAAGATATCAAAAATATTTTCAGCAGCACGAGTAACAATGGTTGAAACTTTTGAACTTTCTTCCCCATACTCTTTGGTTGCTTTTGTTGCTTCTTTTGTTGCTTCTGTTGTCTGTTCCAGAGCTCCTGTAACACCATTATTATCATTGTTTAACTTTTCAATAAGGGTTTGTAATTGTACATTGGCATCTTCTGTAGCACTAGAAAACTCATCTGTATCTTTTGCAGCTTGTTGATTTTGTTTTGAAAGTTCTAAAAGACGCCTGTCAGTTGCTTGGTCAATAGTTTTGTTCCTTGCTTCCAATTCATCCCGTGAATTTTCTATTGCTTTTGTAAATGATGTTGTAGTTAACTCAAGGAGAGCATCTCCAGTTGCATTAAAATTCACAGTACTAGAAAAAGGATTTGTAATAAAACTTGTGAGGTCTGATTTAAAAGCATCAAGGACACGTTTTGCATCTCCAAAAGATTCACTAAAAGTTGTGGAAACCATTCTACCAACATGACCAAACCAACTACCAAGCTTTTGCATTTCTGCGCCAACAACAACACCAATTGCAACAAATGAGTTCATAGCATCTGTTGCTGAACTTACTTTATTGCGTAAAAAGACATAAGCTACTATTGCTGCTCCAAGTGCTAAAGGACCAGCAATAACTGCTGCAATTTTACCCATACCCGCCATTGCTGAAGCTGCAACAACATGAGCAGTTGCAACCCCCCCAACTGCTGCTGTAAGACGAGACATAGCAATGAAATTTCCTGCTGCTGCTATTGTGTTTCTTACTATTGCCGCTGTAGCCAAACCAAAAGATATAACAAGACGGCTACCTACAACAATTGACAAAGCTTCAATAATGATTAATAGGTTATCAAAATTGTCAATTAAAGTTTTTGTTGCGGGTATAATTACTGTTAGGACTGCATCCCCAATTGTAATAGCAAGATCAACAAATTTCCCTCTGAGTTGCCCAAACACAAATTGAGGGGTACTTGCCATCTTATTGAAAGCTTCCTCAGTTTCACCTGCTTTGGAACCCATATCTTCTAAAATTTGTTTGAAATCTTCTCCAGCAGCTCCACTCAAAGCAAGAACAGGGATCAACGCTTCAACACCCCCAAATAATTGTGAAAGTTTCTCTGTTGAACCTCCTGTTTTCTCTGCAATTTCTTGCATGAAAGCTGCAAAACCTTTTGATTCAAGCCCAGCAGCATTAAAGTCAATCCCAAGTTGTTGGGCAAGATCGCTAGCTTCTTTTGTTGGTTTTGCAATTGCTGCTAAAGCTGCTCTCATACCTGTAACAGCTTCAGTCGTTTTAATACCACCCTTTGTCAAAGCAGCAATACCTGATAAAAGCTCTGCTAGGCTTGTATTGGTTTGTGCAGCAAGAGGAGCAACCTTACCAATACTTGCACTGAGCTCTCCAATCGTTGTTTTACCTGCTCGCATTGCAACAAATAGAGCATCCGAAACATCTGTAGCTGAACCAACACGATCACCGTAAGAATTCATAATTGTTGTTAGTCCATCAGCAGCAATACTGACCTCAGTTACACCACCAATAGCAAGTTTATTTGCTGCAACTAAAGTTGATGTTGCTTCAGCCGCTGATGATGCACCTGCTGAAATAATTTGATATGCTGCTTTTGCCTGCTGCGTGGGCAATTGTCCAAAGTCTTTTGAAGTTTGTCGAATACTTTTACTAAGTGTATCAAACGCAAAAGTATCTCCAACAAGTGTTTTAACTTCTGCAAGAGAAGTTGAGTATTTAACTGCCTCACGAACACTTGCTCGCATAGCAAAGCCTGCTCCAGTAAGTCCTACAGTAAAAGCAGCTAAAGCAAATCCAGTTGATTGAACTAAAGAACGTACGGTGGTAAATCGAGACGAGATGCCACCCAGTGGACCATCAATGGCCGCAATACCTGAGCCAACACCGCGAAACGAAGTTTCAAGGTCTTTGTTTGTATTTTTTGTTTGGTTAGCTTTAGAACGAATATTTTCTAAAGACCGAACAGCTTTGCGTTCTCCAAGTTCAGCATTTTTTGAAGAGATAATAACGTCAACTGGAATATTAATCGTCACTTTTTAGTCTCCTAAGGTGGTTCAACATCGTTGAGTCTAAAGCTTGTATGTAGTCAATAAACTCTTCTATGTTTCTACACTTTATTACGTTATTTCCGTAGTCAATAATACTTTGTATTTGTAAAGGCTCAGCTCCTCCCATTCCACTTAATCGTGAAGAATGTAATCTCCAAAATGCAGTCCAAACTTCAGCTAAATCTTCAAAAAGAAAAGGTCTTTCATCATAAAATTTAAAAGACTTTCCTTTCAAAATTTGAACTTTAAGTTTTTCTACTTTGTCCCCGTAGTCGATTCTCCACTTGAGGACTTCTTGGAGTTTTTTACCGACTCATCCACTTCCTGTTGTTTGAAAGTTTCTGCTTCCTTTGCAATATACAAGATATCAGCTTTAAAACGCTTTAAGCTTTCATCAATAAGAATCTTGTAAGAATTTTCAAAACTGTATTTTAGTTTGTTACCTTCGCGGTCTGTAACACCTTCCCAATCTAAAAGAATTGTTTGAGCAATTGCTTTTGTATGGATGTCTTCTTCAATAGTTTCATCCATTGAATTGCGACGACGTTGGTTTTTGTAAGGTGCAAACATTTTCTCCATAGCTTTCTGATGGGCTTTGTTACCCAGAGCAGCTACTTTGACTTTTACACCTCCTGAAAGGTCTACCCAGACACCACCTTCTTCGAGTTTTGTATCTGTTTCGTATGCTTCGTATAGACTCATGAAACTTTTTTCCTTATTATTGAAGGGACACTACACGCTGCACATAGTGTCCCTTCTTATCTAACATTAAGCAGCGATTTTTGTAATACCAACAGTACTACCTAAAGCACCGTTTAAGTAGGCTTCATAACCAAAACGCTGAATTACATCTTGATCAAGTCCGCTAGTGGGGTCTTCACCACTTGCAGGAGCAGCAGTTGGGAAATCAAAGATATAAGCATTGCCTGCAACATCCTCAACAATAACTGCTAACTTCGCGTTAGTGAAAGCCAAGTAGTCTGTAAGAAGAGTATTGTCTTCTAAGTAAGCTTCAATGTTGATAGTGGCTGTCTGTGTACCAGAACCAATACCTACGTTAGCAAGTTTACCAATAGCTTGTTGATCACGTAGGGCTGGACTAATAGTAAAGTTGAAATTAGTAATATCCAAAGTACTCAAACTTGAACCAAGGTATACACCCTTGATATTATCAACAGCATTCATGCTACGAGTAGTATCAGCAGCAGTCGGGGAACCGTCTCCTTGAGTAACTGTAGCAACCTTCATCTCTTTGCCTCGCATGGAGAATGAACCTGTTACGAGCGACCCAGGAGTAAACGTAAATTGATTTTGACCAACACGACATCCAGGAAAATACTTGAAAATAGTTTTATCAGTACGTTCAACTTCGACTAAAAATGACTGATCAGTTGTTGCGTTCTTCAGCAAACCACCTTTCATTGTTACTGCATCACCTGCTGACTCATCTGTAAGAGTACCGCCTTCAACTTTGATTGTTCCTGCCGCAACTTCAGTTACTCTGAAGAATCCATTATTATCAGCAGTTGTAAACCCATCAGTTTTAATCCATTGTCCAACTTGAACAGAAGCAGAAACAAAGCCGTTACCAGAGTCTGTAAAAGTATTATCTGAATTAACAGCAGCAAAAGTTGTACCAGAAAGCCCAATATCAGCAGCAAATTCAGAACGTAGGCAACCCTCCATTAGGTATTCAATTCCAACACCAAAATTCATTTCAACACCAATATCACCACCTGCTCCAATTCCAACACGATTTACACTTTGTGTGTTACCTGTTGCATTGATGTTTTGGCTTCTTGTTGTATTAGTTTGTTGTGACAAGTTTTCACTTGTTACGTTTAGGTTTTTCATCTTATTAGAAACACTAGGAGTTTCAGCCCAAGTTGTCTCTTTAAAGATTCTAACCTGTGTCTTTGAAGAGTCTGACATACTTAGTTCTCCTTAATAGTTTTAGAGGGTTTTACTGGAGTTGAAGGTTTTTCAACTTTGTAGAATTCAGCTACACCACTTTTTACTAAGCGGTCAGCTTCAGCTTCTGGGTAAGTACCTACATAGCCAACATAAGTACTACCTTTTTCTTTTTTAAACTTCACGGTCTTCATTTTAAATCTCCTTAAAAAATTATTATACAAACTTATCAACTTTTTTGCAATGTTTTCAATTTTTTTTAAAAATCTAAACTTGTTGTGTAAATCCCTCAGGAGCCTCCAAAGAGAAAACAACATCTGTAAATTCAATTTGTAAGTTTGTTTTGTGTTGTTCTGTAAGCATTGAACTTCCGACAAGATAATGGGTTTCACTCATAAGAGGAGTAATCTGAATTGTTTCCACAACTTCAGAAAAATAAGCTAAGCGAAATTCAGTATCAATTATTTTAGGCCATATAACAAATATTGTCATCTTAAAAATTCCTGTTTTGTCGCGTTTCAATAAACGCAGTTAATGCTGCTGCCTTGGTATCATCAAGATATTCATTGCCCATACTTGCGTGATAGAAGCGATCTGTCGTATCAGAGGTCGGAAATAGCTGCATCGCCACTTGCGCCGCCTCAGTACCACTTGTGAAAACCGCCGCCGCATCAACTCGCGTTTCATCATTAATCCAAAACTCATTTGTTGGGCTGAAGCATCATAACTTAGTATGCCTATGCAGTCTGTGTCATCGGGGAACCATGTAGAACCACTATGAAAAATGTTCATTGCACCGCTATTCTGTTGCTGCACGTTAAATTCAGGACTACCACCCCCAGCCTCACGAATAAGAATCCCATTTGTGTTGGTACGTGTCTGTACCAAAATATGTTGATCCAAGGCCACCATGCTTAAACGCGAAAGCCATCCACCAATCTTGTGTAGAAGCAGCTTAATGTAAATTAGCAATTAAAGATGTGTTGCCACCTGCAATCACAAACTTGTCGCTACCATCACTAGAGAAGTAAGCAGTAGTTTCACCAGCCGTTCCATTGAAAGTTGGGTCGTCTGTTGAAACAGAATCTGTTTGACCAAGCAGTTATTGTCTGTGCTGTTCCATCATAACTTGCCGAAAGAGCAACATCTAAATCAATTTTGGAACTAGGAACAACTTCTGAAATCTTTCGATTACGGTCTTTAGTTTGGAACAACTGTAGTTCTCTTTACAACTAATTCATCATAATAAAATGGAAGAGAAACATTTGTTTGGTTCCAACTTTTTGAAACACCAATTTCATTCTTTGTAACTGCACTCAAAATTTCACCTGTATACAAGGATAGGGCTTCAAAGTTATTTGCAAGGTCATCTGCAATTTGATCAGCTAAAAGAGTACCTGTACCTTCAGGAGTAAAAATTTGAAAAAATATTAGTCCTCGTCTGCGAGTCCTAACACTTGGACCACTTAGTCCTACAAAGTCACTAATCGTATTTTGGATACTTACCCGAAGCCATGCCGTACCTATTGTAGGCTTAAACTCAACATTGTCCCATGCAATTTGGTTTGATGCAACACCTGTAAAATTATCACTGATATATTTTTGTAGGTTTTTTCTTGCGTTTTCAAAACTCATTAGACTGACTCCGCTACCTGTACTGCTTTTTCAATAAACCCTGCTGGGGCTTGCCCTGAGTGACCATTATTTAGAGGTATAATATAATCTAAATTGTTTGTTAAGTGAATTTCCATTTCTAATTCTTCTTTTGCAGTAATAATTGTTTGTGTGTTTTTTGAAATTGTTGCTCCTCCTGTTGGGTCAACATCATCAACTTTAATTGCATTTCCAAACCCTACTGTAGCAATCCAGTTTGCTCTTGCACGACCAGTGTCCACAGGAGTTGCAAGTATGATTGTTTGGTTTACCCTTAAAGCAGTTTTTTTAACTGTTTCTACAACTACTTTTTTTATTTCAGCTCTTAGCTCTCTTATTCCCCTGTCAAATTCATTCATTACTGCCTCAACTGTAGATCATATAATAAAACTATGTTAGCAGGCTTTAATATTTTTACACTTTTGATTTCCCAAACATCATCCCCAAACTTAATTTTGTCGTCTACTGTTGGGTTTGTTTCTAAAGAAACTGCTTCAATAATTAAACGCAAATCCCCTTTTTTAATAATTTCACCATCAACTTGTGATAAATTATAATTCAATTTAACACCTTTGAGGGTTGTTTCAACTTCCGAAGAATCTAAAAATGAATTAGTACTTGCATAGTACCCACCATTTTCAACAAGTAAAAATGTTACATCCGAACCAAAATTTGCTATAAGGTTTTTTGCAGTAAGAGCTAATGCAGTGTAGTTAAGCACGATACACTCCTACACTCATGCTTCCTTGCTTTGCTATATAAAGCCCAGAAAGAAGGCGGTCAGTGAACTTGTACATCCTATCAGTTGGAGCATCAGTTCTGTATTCAACTTCTAACTCTCCAACTTTTTCTTTCTTCACGTAATTACTACTACTAGTATTTTGTACAAGTTCCTCACTCAAAGAAGCAAGAGCAAGTTCATATGCAGCTTGTTTAATAAGGGTAGGTACAGACTCTTTGATGTCCCTACCCTCTTTGTCATAAACCCCAGTACGAGGCCAACCTAAAGCTTGTTCAGTTGTGTAAATTATACCAATCCAAGAATAAGTTGTGTCGAGGTAAGTTGTAGCTTTGCGTAGAGCAGATTCTTTTACAGCAGTTGTACCTACCCAAGTTAAATTTGATAAATTTTCAAAGTATGTATCTGCTTCTGTAGTTGAAACATAACTTTCAGCAGTTTCCAAACCAGTTCCATCTTCAACAATCAAAGTCATTTACCCATTCCTTTGGAAATCTTAGTTAATAGTTGTTTGATTTCGGTTATATCCTCATCAACATTTTGTAAATCTCGTTCATTTGAATAAACAATGTTTTCAATCCTACTCATCCAAGTATTTTTTTGTACTAATTGTTCTGTGTTTTGTCTAACTTGTTGAGTAATAGGTTGAAGTTGGGTTGTAAAATCATCTTTTGTAAAATTAGGTTTTGCAAAAAATTGGTCTGCTTCAATTTTATATTCTTTAAAAGCTTCTTTTACATATTTTGTTTCAATTATGTTTGCTTGTAAGTCATATTTCATTCCAAACATCATTGAAAAAATTGCAAGAATTCCAGCAGCACAAATTGTTACACCCCCTCTCATCAAGATTTCCCCAAAAGTTTTATCGCTCCTAGTGGACTTATTAACAGCAGCAACTATATGAGTAATTGACTCTTTATCAGAAACTGTTAGACTCATTGCAAGCTTCCAAGTTCAATACCAATTTCTTCAGCAGCATCCATGTCATAGTGAATCCCATTTGGTGTTTCTTCTCGCCAAGAAAGACTTGTAGCTACTGTGACAGGATTAACAATTGAGAGGTTAGAATCAGACCCAGCTAGTGCATCTTGAGCAGTTTGAACAACTCCCTCAAATGCATATTTTCCATCATTTCTTGAATCTGTATCTTCAACAGCTGTTCGTAAAAGATAAATAGGTAGGTTTGAACTAAAGAGCCCACGTAGGTTTGTGTTCAAAGTTACAATTGCAGCAGAATACTGACCACTCCTAGTTTCTGTGTCTTGGTCATTTGTTCCAAGTGATACAACAGCAGCTTTGTAGTTTGGAGTTAGTCCAATTGACTTTAAATAACTTTCAAACGCTGTTTTCTTTTCAAGAAGCTTGTCCCAAGAATTATTGCTATCACCTTCTGGTAACCATTTTGTACTAGCAATGTCACCTGCAACAGCCTGCTTCAAGAAAGCAAAATGTTTTGTGGGATTGTCAGCTTCTAGTTTATGAGCCATTGTTAAATCTGGTCCGAAACCCCAAAATCCAGGAGAAGAACTAATTTCAACTTGTGAGTTTCGTGGGGACATTGGGTGGAGTCCAAGTTGAGTATTCGTTAAACCCTGCCTGTAGCCCCAAACAACTGAACGAGGTTTTACACTTTCATAGGAAGAGTCAAGACCTGCTGTATTTAAAGCACCTCCGTTCATTAGGGAGTCACCTAACATAATATAAGTATCAATTGTACGTAACATTCCATAGTAAATACGCAAGGCTTTTAACAGAACTGCTCTATCACTGTCTGTAAGTTTGTGGTCAAAACAAAGCCAACCTTTAAACGTACCTTTTGTACTAACACATAGGCGTACAGGATCAGAGTGATCCCCAGAGTTGTAGGCAAGTCCATAAGAATTAAACCCGTAGACTTCAGCACCATTTACAGATAGGGAAAACTCAGTAGCAGGGGATGCTACATCTTTATTATAGCCATGTAAAATTGAGGTCACGTTCACAGGAATTGCACCAACTGAACCTATTCCCCCAGATGTAGCGGCCATACTTGCATCGTAAGTTGTACTTGCACCCCTAGTAACCCAGTGAAGGTCTTCATCTGTGTCTAAGCGAACATAACCACCAGGATTTGATGAACCTGAAATGTTACTATAAAAGACAAAACCGTTTCCTCCTGCCGTTGAATCAGCTTCATTAATAAAGAACCATTCACAACCTGTTCCGTTGTGTAAAAAGTTGCGATCACCTGAATCTCCAAGTTGGTAATTGTTTTGTGAACCTCCACAAGTAGCACCTTCTGTAGAGTCAACCATGAAAGTGTTACTAATGTGAGTTAAAGCATCAGAACTTGAGCCTTTGTTCCCAATTTCTGTTATGTTAGTTCCACTTAAAGTTTTCTGTAGAGAATCCGTTGCATCAATCCAATCAAAAGGAGCAAGACTTTGAATTGTCTTAGCAGCAGCAGCAAGTTCCCCTGCTAACTTTTCCAAACGATTTTCACGCGCATTGAAAAGAGAAGCTTGCAAAGCCGCCTTCACTTTCCGACTGGAATTGAAACCTGCGATTTTGCTAGGCATTGAAGGTCCTTATAATTTATAGCCCAGAGGATGCAAGAATAGCTTCACGACGAGCAGCTTTTGTAATACGTTGTTGATTTTGACTTTTGATGAAAAACATAATGTCTTTTTGAGTTGTTTGTCTCGAATGTTCTTTTGAATGAACTGTTAGGTAGTTGTCCAACTCCTTGCGGGCTACAGAGTGAGTTTTCTGAGCTATTGCTACAGCAATAGCGGCTTCATCTACCTTAGCTTGTAATTCTTCTTTTTCATTTATTGTTACTACTTCTTTTTGTAGCCCTTTGATTTCGGTTTTGATTTCTTCATCTGGGGTCTCCTCAATTTTAAATTCAACTCCAATTACAGGGTTTTCCCGTGTAAAATGAGGAGCAACTTTTACCAACTCTTTTCGTGTTACCTTAAAAGGAAATGAGTCTAGTTTGGGCTTGCCATCAGCTGTCCAAACTTCATCATCTTCTGTTTGTAGTGTTTTTAAAGTTTCAATAATTTGATTTGACATAAGTTACTCCTCGTGAATTGTTTTTATTAGTCATCACCTAAAACGATGTAAGCAATATGCATAGCACCGCTTGCAGTCAAGACAACACTTTCGTCATTAGTTATTTCAGCAGCGTCAACTAGGACGTTTAGATTAAGTTCAAGTGAACCGTCTGTGTTGTTAAGGATAACACCACACAAAGCTCCACCGCCTTCACCGCGAGTAAGGGCGCTTACTTCAGCAGTTGCAGCAGCAACAGCAGTTGAAGCAATAATATCAACATCAGTGTCACTAATTGTAGCATCCGCTGCTGGAGTTGTACCTACACCATAATCACCTGCCCAGTCAGCAGTTAAATTAGCATCACTACCTGAACCAGATAATTTAAGGTAGCTAACAGCACCCAAGAACAATATATTACCTTGTGGAAAACCACCAATTACAACAGAACCAAAACCAACAGCAGCTCCAGTAGCAGAGACTGTTACTGTTTTTTCAATTGCAAAAGATTGCTTAATCACCTCTTGTTTTAATGCGTCTCCACGAGACATAGAACGTGGTAAACCTTTACTCATGACAAATACTCCTATTTAAAGTAAATACTTTTTAAAAAAAAAGAGGGAGGGTTTTTACGCCCTCCCATTAAAATCACGCTTCACGAGTAATAAGCCGAGCAATCTTGATTTGTTTACGCTCAGGGTAAACACGTTCCCATGATGTAGCAGCAGCAAGGTTATTTGTCGTTGCAGCATTACTCGGACCGCCATTAGGAGCGGAACCCGCGTACTTGTGACCAACAGGGTGCAAACACCATTCAACACGATTGTATAGGATTTCTTGACCACCACCGTTACCAGCATCAGGCTTGCGATTTGCTTCAGTTGGAACTTTAGGTGAACTCTGACCAAAACGGACAGCACCTGAACCAAACAACCAACTCTCATAAACACCAGAAGAAGCAGGAACTGAATCATCAATAATTACCAAGCGACCTAGGAATGTCGGAATCTTCACATTACCTTGGGCGTCAGGAACAAAGTCAATCAAGTTATTCTTCTGCATACGATTGTATACAATAGAATGAACCATCATCATACCAAGGTCTTCCATGCTGTCACCCATTGTCACAGCAGCGTCAAGGAACGCTTCCGCAGAAAAATCGGTAACACCAGCGGAATAGGTTGCTCCAGAAATGTCATTTGTTAAATCATGTTGTGTATGTTCTGAACCGCTAGGAGCAGCAGCATTGTCGGCAAATACACCAGTCATAGTTGCTATAAAAGCTTTTTGAAGGCGGCGCGACCAATAACGTGAGACTGATTCAGCAATCGCAGCCATTGGATCAGTACCTGCAAGAGCAGTTGTCAAATCTGAACTAGACCAACTTTGGTTACGAGAAAGACGTACACCAGTTTCCTGAGAGGTTTGAATTTTCTTAGGAGCAGAGTTAGCTGAGCCTCCAGTGAAGACATCATCACCAGTATCAGCTGAAACATTGTCGTCGTCGTTGTCAAGATCACGAAAGCTAGGCATTTCAAAGGTAATACCTCCACCTGCAAGCTTGTTTGTAATATCAGCATCAACAACCAATGCACCAGATTGCACTAGTCGAGATTTTTCTTCAGTTTGTTGTTGTACATAAGGGGAAAAGATTTCTGGGACAATAACGTCTGAAATCAAAGTAGTTGGTCCTGTAGCCATAAGAATAGTCTCCATTTATAGTTGAAAAAATTATTTCGGATATAAACAGCGACTAGCCACATGACCAGACCGAGGAGTACCCATGCACTCAAAACCGAATCTACTACTACTAGTATAATGCTTTCAAGCCCAAAAGCAAACCCTTTATTTTATAGCAGGTTTTAGTCCACCAATAGTTGTACCAGCAGAGATAGCCAACTGTTGGGCTCGTGCAGGGTTTTCACGATAAACACGACCTTGCTCACTCATGTTCCATGCTGAACTGCTCCAAGGATTACCAGAACCACCAGAACCACCAGAACCACCAGAACCACCGCCACCTTGGCTTTGCGGCCACCAGTGAGGTCGTTTCTGTTGCATTTCAGTCAACCAAACAGTTGGATCAATTCCTGGAGTAACACCAACTCCATCTTTAGCCATTACTGTTCCATCTTCAGACAACTCAAAGCTACGTTCTGCAATCATTAGAACGTCTTCAACAGCACTAGGAACAATTTTTTGTTCTGTTGCTGCTTGTCGAACAACATCCGAAATCTTTCGATTACGGTCTTTAGTTTGGAACTCTCCAATAGTTTGGGCTTGTTCCCCACTTACTGCTTTCAATTGGTCACGTTCGCGCTCAAGTGGAGCAATACGGGACTTGATACGAGTCTCAACCATTTTGTTGAGTTTTTCATCATCAATTTTATCACCAGAAACAGCTTCCAACTCTTCAAAGCGATCAAGCTTATCAAGAATTTCAGTTGGAGAAAGGTTGAGGCTACGAATACCAGCGTACTCTTCTAGTTTAGTTTTCGTTTTCTTGTGATCATTGCGTTCCATATTCAGAGCATTTTGAACAGCAGAAACATCATTGTCAGTTCTAATACCTGTTACGTCAAGTTGGAACTTACCATTAACTTCTTTGTAGTATGTGTGTAGTGAAGCGTCCACTTCATCGAGTGAATCAATTAGAAATTTTAACATTTTTAGGTCCTTTCATTGATACCAGTAACAATAAAACCTACCCCATGGTCGGCTGAGTTATTATCATCAATTATCGGGGAAATTGCAAGGTATTAAAACTCAAGTCCAGCATCAATGAAGGCTTCTTTGTGTTTGCTCGCAAGTTGTTTGAGTGAAAGTTCACCTCCTTTTTGGTCAGTGAACTTGTCAAGAGTCAAACCACCTTTCCGGAACAACTGTGCTTTTGTTTTCCCAAGTGTATCATCTTGAAAACTGTTGCTCTGTTTTGTAAGCCAATCTTGGTAGCTCGTTTTTGCTGGCACTTGTCCAGTGAGTTCACGTACTCGTTTTCGTTTATATTCATCATAAGACCCTTTGTGACCTTTTGGTAATGTTGCGCGGTTTTTTGCTGATAGTCCATTTGCTTTGTTATACTCACCAACAAATTGTTTTTCATTGAAAGGTTTTGCTGGGCGTTCACCTAAAACTTTCCCATCAATTACAGGTACACGCAATGAACGACAATTAAAATGAAGTGGAGGAACTGGTCCTTTCCCAATTTCAAATTTCTTACCGTCGTTGCCAGCACAAACAAGAGTCGTTCTGTTATCAAGTGTAGCAACATAGAGTTCGGATTCATAAAGGTCTTGATTCTCTTTGTAGAATTCAGAACGTGCAGCTCCTGCTAAACTGTTTATAGCAGTACGAGTTATTGCTTGGGCATTGTTACGAGTGAGCTGGGTAATTCCATCTACACCTTTTTTTGCAGTAGTTCCAACAATGCGTCGAGCAATTCTTTGTGAACTTTCACCTTGGATCATTCCAATTAAAATTTGACTTTCAATTCTGTTAACATCCGCTACTGCAATATCCCGCGCCCAGCTTTTAAGAACACGACCTTCAAAAGGGTGGTTAGTTACAAGCCCACGGAGGGTGGCAACAGTTGGGAGTGCAGTTTCAAGAACCACAGGTGAAACTGCACTGAGCATAGCAGCAGCACCAGCAGCCTCATCCTGAACTAACTCTGTAAATTCAGAAAGCCACATTTTTTCAGCATCTTTCCATGCTTTGCCTCGTAGATTGCGGATGTAAGCTTTTAGAAGTTTGTATTTCTTTAGTGACCTCGGGGACAAACCTTTTGTACCTGCTAAATCATTCCTGATTTTTGCAGCTAGGTCAGTTTCAGTTGCGTTTAAAAGGGTGTTTATTTTGTTGCGGACTTCACTTGAATATCTCATCAAATAAGTTTGATGTCTAATCAAAGCATCAAAATATTCCTCATTGACTTTCTTCTTGAGCATCTTCTATTCCTACGCCTTCAAGCTCTGGTGTTTCTTCTTCAATAGCTGCAAGTTCTTCTTCATAATTCAGCTCCGTTAAACCTTTGTTCTGCATGTTTAGGTGGATTGTACGTTTACTAATTGGTGCTCCAAGACTTTTTGCAGTCATGTATTCAACAAGTTCTTTTGCTGCAATTTTGTCATCAACAAAGTCAAGATTTGGGGTAACAACAACATCATCAGGATTTGCACCTACCCACTCAGCAGCGAATCGCAAGATTTTTTCTAAACCTCCAGCACCAGCTAAAGCAATTTGAGTTAGTGTTGCTGTCTGGGCTGAAATGCGTTTTGTAAGTGCTACACCACTTTCTTTTTGTTTGCTACGAGTGTCAATTAATTGTCCTGCTTTGTTTGAGGCAACTGTTTTATCATTGTCTAACGATTCACGCTGTTCTGTAAGTCCAGCTGAGTTTACTCCAATGAATTTTGCATCACCTCCAGCAGGTAGCACTAAAGCTGCTCCTGCTCCAACACGAACCGCTTCATCTTTACTGCTACCTATAACAACTAACGTATCTTGGCCTTGTAGGTGCAATGACTGACGATAATCAGCTTCTCCACGGTAGATTGTAAGTCCAAGGCGGGCAAGCCCAACGAGTGGAGGGGAATCAGGGGATGCAACAATGTCCTTTGAATTGATAAAAGTGAATGGAATTTTGTCTAATGTTTTGCCTGCAATAAGTGGAGTTTTTAAAGAGTTTTCATCAAACATTGCATTTACATCTTCAAAAACGCCCACACTATAAGCAGCAGTACCTCTTTTTTCATTGGCAAACACTTCACCATAAACAAGAGTACGGTATTTATTTTTCCATTCCCAATTGAAATCAGCATTGCGTTGATATTCACTTTCATCAAGAACAACAAGATTTAAGCTGTCTTGAGCTACCTCATTGCGCTGTCCATCATCCCAGTTCAAGATATTTTCAGCTTCATAAAGTGCAATGTAAGGTATTGTACCAAAAGGTTGGGGCGTTGTTGGTAAATCTAAAAGTAAACCTACCCTGCCCGTGATTAGCTGCTGTTCATTGATGCGACGCAACAGTTGAAATAAATTTTCATTCTGAATTGTTGCATTTTCAAACATAGCCTCTAGTTGCTTTGGGAGTTCAATAACTGGAGGCTTTGACCACATGATTCCCATGTATGTTTCTACAGCTGTCTTCATGAAGTCGTGGAATACTGCTTTTTCTTTGTAGGCTTCGTAGGCTTGAAAGCCTATCGAATTTGTGTTCAAAGATAAACTACTAAGCATTCCATCAGCGCGGTGACCTGCTGTTGGCGACAAATAGGTAGTACCTTTTGACTTAACAATTCGTTCCCCTTGATAAGAGTCACGACAGAGGACCCAGTCTTGGTCAAATTCAGAGTATTTTGGGTGTTTACTGTTTATTGCCATGGATTGATTATAAGCTTAGGAAAATTAAATTGCAAATAATTAAAGATAGTGGTCGCGTTCTGTTGAACAAAGCCTTATATTAAGAATATGGACAGCAAACAAGTCCACCACAGAAACAAAGATAGAAAGAAATTAAAATGCAAAAACCATTTGTAACAGTTCAAGCTTATAAAGCAATCTACAATTTCACTCGTGAAGAGTGCTTAGAGCAACTTGCTAACTGGGAACAGTGTAGCCAAGTCGACAACCTAACAAGATGGCTTTTTTGGAGATTCATTCGTGATGGAAAACCAAAGTGCATGGCAAAAATCATGACACAAACTATTCTTGAGTTTGGTAGCAGTGTTCTTATTGATGTAAGACGGGAGGACTAAGTGCTAATAAAGAGGTATGAATTAACAGGTTATGAAGACGGTGAAGTGTCTGACATTTGTGCAAAACTAAATAAATTAGGTGTTCCATTTGGTACCCAAGAGAAAGAATTTGGTAAAATCATTGTAATTGATTGGCCTAGTGAAAAACATCTAAGAACTTTCTATGTTTGGTTTGTGGACAATGGTCAAGTAGTTTGGGATGAAGAGTTTACCCTGCAAGAAATTGAAAAGCGTTATGAAGATTTTAATCTTGAAGCAATTTGTGGTCAACTTAACTAAACTAAATCATTCCAATTGTAGTAGTCGACTTGCCGCGCTTAGACATTGAACGGACACGATAGCGGACTTCATCAGCAATGTGATCCTCAGCATCTGTGTCAACATCATCCATATCTTTTGGGCAGCGCGGCAAAACAGGAACAGTCCTTAGGAACTGTTGGCAATTCTTGAAAATAAATAATCCTGGCTTTTCACGAGGCATTCCTTCAACTGGAATTGAGGCTTTCAACATTTCACGCATTTTCTCCCACCCTGTTTTACGGCTTCCTGGACTTTTGTCAGCAGGTACAAAATAAACACCGCTGTAAGTTTGACCTCCTTCAAGGCGAACATCATCTTCCATATCGTCTCCAATGCAATTACCGTTCTCCACTTTGTAAATAGAGGAGTCAGCTGGTCCTGCTTTACATAAATTCCGGATGTTCATTTTCATTTCACGTTCAACAATACCCCTAGCAATTTCACTTGCTAACAACCTGAGTCCCTCATTAGGCTTGCCATTCCAACCATACCACTCTGCAATACGAAACAAATCACCCCGAACAGTAGAATGCCATGTTCCATCCTCTGCTTGGTAATCACTTCCATCACTTTCAGCCCACCAACCTACACTGAATGGAGCAGATGAACCCCAGTCAAACGAACGATCAATTCTCCAGTTAGTTGGAATATTAAAACGTTCTTTGACATGAACTTTAGGTGACCAAACATCGTCAAACATGCCTCCAGCAACAATGTCCCAGCTTCCATAAAGCCATGCTTGTTTCTCAGCATCATTTCTTGCAGCACTTGCTAAACGCTCTAAATAGTCTGGGTCTGCTTCAAGTAAGATTGTGTTTTCATTAATGTCACTAAACAGAGCAAGGCGTGGCGGCTGTTTATAACTTTCTTCATCAAAGGGTGTCCAGTCAACAATTCCTCGGCTTCCTGGAAGATTGAATCTATGCTTTACCCAATTGTGTCCAGGACCGTAGGGATTTGTTGTTGAACGTACACGAATAATTTTAGCAATTTCAGGGTCTGAAGAGCGACATGTAGACATCATTCGTTTATATCCTCCTGGAGAATGCCAATTGCATAATTCCTCCCAACCCATCCAAGGATATTCGTGACCATGGTAATTCCAATAATCATCTTCACGAAGAAATTGGCGCAATAAAAGCTGCTCTCCTCCTGGGAAACTCCAATAATGCTCGCTTGCATTGTAGCGCGCTTCAGGATAAGCTTGGTAAAACCATTTCTTACTTTTTGTTATGACATCAGTAAGCTGCTTATATGTCTGTCTGAATAGAATACCTTTCCAAGATGCTCCATATCCTTTTCCAACATCAGACAAGAAATCCATCAACAGTGTATCGGTTTTGCCTCCACCACGTGTTCCTTCTCCTAATACTTCAAAAATGCATTTTGATTCTAAAAACTGTTCTTGATATCCTGGGAGCCAATGCCATTTAACATTTTTGAGACAAGTAGGAGGTTTAAGAATCACCTCTTTGTTGTTTCTCATACTTTTCTTTCCACTGTTCAACAGTCAAACCCGTTGGAACTGCAATTGCACCAACAGGCTCTCCTTTTGTTGTGAAGTCAATTTGTGCTTTGTCTTGGTAACCTTCTCCATGGCGTTTTAACATTGCTAAACGTAAAGGAGTTTCAAAAACTCGTTTTTCTTGAATCAAGTTTCCGTCTTTGTCATAGTGTAAACTCGTGTGTCCTTCAATGGCTTCTTTTTCTAAACGCTGGACAATGCGTGTTGAACGCATTTTCATAACTTCTTCCTGTGCTGCTGCAAACTCTAAGTCATCTTCTAAATGTCTATAAAGTGTAACTGGTGCAATGTCTGCTGCTTTAATTGCAAGCATCACTTGTCCATGTTGTTCCAAGAATTGTAAATAGACACCTTTGCGGTCGTCTGTAAATCTTTGTAGTTTGTAGGTCTTCTTCCGCTTTGGTGAGTCACACAAGTCATGTCGCCAATTTGTTGGATCAACAGTCGGGAAAGAATCTGGTTGGTCTTCTTTTATCATTATCGCGCTCGCGTTAGAAATTTTTCATTGCTATCAGAGTTTCAGTATAACCTTCCAAGCCCAAAAGGGCAAGCGTCAACCTATCCCTCACGTTTATTTCAGTAATTACAACAGCTTAACCTAA
>Ga0136601_1000243_pt1 | contig 26084 bp, 14 predicted proteins | sample AntRauMFilla2699_FD_181020 | JGI IMG/M metagenome (GOLD analysis project Ga0136601, IMG submission 181020) | Saline lake microbial communities from Rauer Islands, Antarctica - Metagenome Filla 2 #699 | ecosystem: Environmental > Aquatic > Non-marine Saline and Alkaline > Saline | place...
TCTTGGTCACCAGACTTTTTGGAATCTTGGTGAGCATTAGGCATCTGTAAAGCAACAACCCAGCAAATACCCCGAACATTACACTAGCGAACATTATTTTGCTCCCGGCAATGGAATGCCTGTTTGAGTTCGCATATAGTTTGCGTCTTCACTTCGGGTGAAGTGATAAGACACACGCTCTCGGTTGAGTGTCGTGTTGCCATGCCCAACCGTATCGAACTCAATCTCTTGAGCCTTCAAGTTTTGTTGAATGATGGCGTGACCGCCCGTGTTCACTTCAAGTGTAACTACTTTGTCTAACATTTGTTATACCTTTACCAGTTTGCCATCAACAAGCTCACGCCTGTCGTCATTGAAATAGTTGCAGTAACTCATGGTTATTCTGCTGTTTCACGACGAACTGCATAATAAAGGGCGTAGTCGCCAATATGCCATCGTCTTAGAACAGCGTCATATGTGCCAATCGCGTCTGATTGTTGTCTATCGACTGACTTGTTGTATCCCATGAATGGACACAGAACGCCATTATGTGCCCAACCGCCCGTTTTGCTTTTGAAAAGCACTAGAAAAGCACTAGAAAAGCACTAGGAGGCCGTTGTTGGGAAAATCATATTGAGCGATTTTATCTGACATATTATTCTGCGTCCGCTTCTAGACCATTGAGGAAGTCGTTGATATCGTCAAGCGATACTTCGGTGATGTCGTCTGCATCAACCACACCCAAGATATACTCAACAGTGATTGTCGGAATCTCGTTATGGTCTGCAAACTTGAAAGTTTTCTTAGCCATGCGTAAAATATCTCCTTTGATTCTGTCTATTGTATAGTATCGTATGTGCATTGTCAATGCCTAAATACATAAAACAGGATAAACAGCAAATGAGAGCCAGCGAGTTTCTATTATTAGAGTATATAGATTTCAGCCCACAGAAGTTCGTATTGAGGAACTAGAATCTAAGAGGCAAGACCACATCAATGATATGAAAGCAATAATAAGAATGATAAAAGGTGAAGAATAATATGAGTTTTTATAGAGGTTACAACACAGTCGGCGTTACATTCGGTTCGACCAGACTCGAAGACCGAGAGCTAATCAAGCGTGACTTGCTCAATCATTTTCATATTCGCAAAGGCGAGAAGCTAATGAATCCAGATTTTGGCACAATCATATGGGACCACTTATACGACCCGATGACCGAAGACGTGAAGCAAAGCATTGTCGATGACGTAACGCGTATCGTGAATAGCGACCCACGCACACAGGCAACCAACATCATTCTAAGCGAATACGAACTTGGATTACAGGTAGAAGTAGAGCTATTCTATCGTGAGTTGGACTTGAGCGAAGCTCTTTTGTTACAGTTCAATGGTGATACCCAGCAGATAACCGAATCAGCCCTATAATAATGTGAGTATATTATAAATCGGGCTAAATATAAAAAAGGATATTATCAATGAGTTCAACATCAGCACGCGGTTATTCGCTATTCGTCAATGAAGATTGGAAGAGAGTCTACGAGACTTTCCGTGAAGCAGACTTCCAAGCATACGACTACGAAACCCTTCGCAAGACAATGATTGATTATCTTCGTATCTATTATCCCGAAGATTTCAATGATTTCATTGAATCATCTGAATATATCGCACTAATCGACTTATTTGCGTTCATGGGCCAGAGCCTTGCGTTCCGCACCGACATGAATGCCCGCGAAAACTTTCTTGAGACAGCAGAACGCCGTGACAGTGTTCTTCGCTTGGCTCGTATGCTTTCGTATTACCCAAAACGTGCTTCAACGGCTCGTGGTTTCCTAAAAATAGACAGCATTACCACCACAGAAAACGTATTTGACTCGAACGGCTTCAATCTAGCCGACACACCTATCATCTGGGACGACAACACGAACCGTGACTTCCTTGAACAGTTCACAATCGTGATGAACTCATCCCTACAAAGCTCACAGCGTTTTGGTAAACCACAATATAGTGCAACAGTAAACGGCATCAAGGTAGAAGAGTATTCTATGAACCTTGTGCCAAGCACCATTCCGATTTACAACTTCTCAACGACCATCAACGGTCTAAGCACAGATTTCGAACTGGTCAATGGAACGTTCTCTGGGCAGTCATATGTATATGAGCAACCACCAGTTCCCGGTGGCGGTTACAACATCATCTATCGTAACGATGGACGCGGTAATGGCTCTGTGAATACCGGATTTTTTGTGTATTTCAAACAAGGGTCGGTTCAACAGGCAGACTTCAATATTGACGAGTCTATTGAAAACCGTATCGTATCTATCGACGTAGAAAACATCGACAACAACGATGTGTGGCTTTACAAGCTGAACCCAGATGGCACCGTGGCTGACCGTTGGACGAAAGTTCCAGCAGTATCAGGCACGAACGTAATCTATAACGACTTGGTAAAGAACACTCGTTCGTTGTTCGCCGTAAACTCACGCACAAACGACCAGATAGACTTGGCATTTGGTGATGGTGTGTTCTCAGAGATTCCAGTAGGAAGCTTCCGTGCTATTTTCCGCACCGGCAACGCACTAGACTACAAAATCACTCCTGACAATATGCAGAACATCGTGGTTGACATTCCTTATCTGAGCCGCAATAACCAACTTGAAACACTAACCATGGAACTAAGTCTTGAGGCAACAGTATCAAATGCATCGTCTCGTGAGTCATTGAACTCTATCAGAGAGCGTGCCCCACTTGCTCAGTTTAGCCAAGGTCGTATGATCAACGGTGAGGACTACAACACATTCCCATTGACAAAGTTCAATGACATTCTAAAAATCAAGAGCGTGAACAGAACAAGCTCTGGTATATCACGATACTTAGATGTTCGAGACACCACGGGAAAATACTCATCGACCAACATCTTTGCTGATGATGGACTTGTGTATGAGTTTGAAGATGTAAACTCTTTCGTTTTTGAGTTCACAAACGACAACGACATTCTAAACGTGATTGTCAATCGTATCGAACCAATCATAGCGGACAAACCATCGTTGCATTTCTACTTCGATAAGTATGCCCCGTATGACATCACGGTAAACAATGTAAGTTGGCAGCAACTAACTACCGGCACAAACCTAACGACCGGTTATTTTCTGAACAGCACAAACTCGCCACAAAGTATTGCTGGTTTTGTCACGTCTAACTTGAAGTTTCTAAGAACAAACTCACTCGTAAAGTTCGTTGCCCCAACTGGTTTCTACTTCCTTGAGAATGGCACGCTGGCAGCGGGAACAAGTGGTGCCCCCGGCACACGAGATTTCATATGGTCGGCATTGACCAGTGTTATTGATGATGGTGCAAACCAAGGTGTAGGTGCCCTCACAGACGGTAGTGGCCCCGTTACGCTAAACGAGATTGTGCCGACCGGTGCTATCCCAACGGAAATCATTGTGCCCTTCGCCACGAACTTATCGGCTTCCATTGAGAGTGCAATCATTACCCGAGTCAAAATATTCAAAGAGTTTGGTCTTCGTTTTGACCAAGGAACTCAAGAATGGGCAATCATCGAAGACGTTGACTTGAATACAGCAACCACGTTTGTTCTTGGAAACGCGGGTGACACATCATCCAGCGGCCTTGATAATAGTTGGTTTGTCTTGTTTGAAACTGACGGCGAAACATACACTGTAAAATATCGTAAGCTTGATTATTTCTTTGAAAGCACCCTACAAACAAGATTCTATTTTCAACCAGACCAGAAGATTTTTGACCCAAGAACGGGCCAAACAATCAAAGACAACATCAACGTCTTGAAAATCAACTCACAGCCAGACTCGAACGATGCGTTCCCGACCAACTATAACTTGGCCATCTACGATAACGTTCAAGAAGCTGATGGTTATGTTGACTCCACAAAAGTCAAAGTCACATTCCCAGACCGTGACGACGATGGTATCCCAGATAACCCAGAGATATTTGACTTGGTTGTGGCACCACTTACAAACCCTAACGCAAAACTTGTTTTCTTTGAAAGTATTCTGGATGCTGATAACTTCCAAAGATGGCGTCCTATTTCATCTACTACGGTCAACGTATTATATACATCAGAGACAATCATCAATCAGAACCTAACCTTATATAACGATGGTCAGATTTTCTATGCCACAACCGCAGCCAAGTTCTTTGTATTGAATATTGATAGTGCCGGTGTTAGAACTATTGCGGAATCTACTAACTATCGTGTTCGCACAGGTCGTGATTTGATTAACTTCCAATACAGCCACAACGCACCAAACGACCGCCGTATTGACCCATCACCAGCAAACTTCGTTGATATGTTCCTTCTAACTCGTGCATATGACCAAGACTACCGTGCATACATTGCTGATGTAACAAATACAATACCGGAACCGGTGAAACCTACAAGTTTCGAACTACGAAACAGCTTTGGAAATCTTGAGGCGTTCAAAGCTGTCAGCGACACACTGATTTTCAACTCGGTAAAATACAAGCCATTGTTTGGTGAGAAAGCTGAGACTGAACTTCAAGCAACATTCAAGGTAATCAAGAACACCCCAACTCTAAAAACTGACTCTGAAGTGCAGACTCGTGTTATCAATGCGATAAACCAATTCTTTGCAGTTGAAAACTGGGACTTTGGCGATACATTCTACTTCTCGGAGCTTGCAGGGTATATTCACCAAGAGTTATTGCCTGACCTTCAGACAGTTATCATTGTGCCCAACAGCGGCGACCAAGTGTTTGGTTCGTTGTTTCAGATAACATCACAGCGTGATGAAATATTCATTAGTGCGGCAACAGTGAATGACGTTGAGGTTATTGATGGAATCACAGCAAACCGATTGAAAGCAAGTGGTTCGGTTGTTACTTCTTCGACTTCAGACGACACAATCAAGAGTTCATTTAGCTCTGCGGCTACTATTTCTGATACAAATGTCGGCTCAACAAGCTAATATTATATACATATATAATTCTTTTTCATAAATACCTATAATAATATAGGATTATAAAGAATGGCTCTACGTAAAACAATCGGTCTTCTACCTGAGATTTTCAGAACACAGAAGAACGAAAAGTTTCTAAATGCAACAGTTGATCAGCTTGTTACTCCAAAAGTAGAAGAAAAACTGAATGCTTACATCGGACGAAAGTTTGCACCGACCTATACCAAGGGCGATCAGTATGTAACCGAGCCTTCGGACGCCAGACAAGAATACCAGCTTGAGCCGGGTGTTGTTTATAAAAACACCAGCGATAATGATGGTGCTAATCGTATTGAGTTCCTAACAAACTATGTAGATATGATCAACCGTATTGATTCACAAGGCGGTGATGTATCAGACCACGACAGAATATTTGAGAACGAATACTACACATGGTCATCGTTCTTCGACTTCGACAAGTTCGTAAACTTCTCTCAATATTACTGGTTGCCGAACGGTCCTGACTCAGTTCAGGTCTTTAGTTCTATTATCGACAACGAAGCAAACTTTGATTTTACACGAGTTGATAACGAGAGTGCATATTTTGTAAATGGTCGTAACTCAGTAAACAACCCAACCATTCAAATCGCTCGTGGTGGGTCATATACATTCACCGTAGACCAAAATGACAATCCTTTTTATATTCAAACCGAACCCGGTCTGGATGGCCTCAAAAACATCCAAGACAACATTTCCACACGTGATATCTTGGGTATAACTAATAACGGAGAGGACACCGGACAGGTCACTTTCAACGTCCCACAGGCAGATGCACAGAACCTATGGATTACGATGCCGACCACGGCTGATGTTGACTTCGCAACTCGCTTGAAGTTCAAGGATGTAAACAAGCAAACATTTAGTGCATTCATTGCAGCAAATCCAGAAGGACTTGACGGCATCACTGAAATCAACGAAATACAAAACACAACAATCGTTTTCTATAATGATTCAGACCAAGAAGTTACAGCCGATTGGGAATCTGGTGGTATATTTGACGAGAACGGCGTGGGATACGACACTGATGTTTATGACCCGACCGAGACAGTTCCACTGGCAGAAAGATATGATATCTATTCTCTGACCATTGATGCTAACAACATTATCTACCTGAACAGACTGCAAAACATTCCGCAAAATGAGAAAGTCTTTATCCTAAAAGGTGAAGAGTTTGGTAACCGTGCGTTATGGAAAAATGCTATTGAGCGTCTTGAGTTTGTTCCAGTTATCACGGCACCACTGACACGTTTCTTTTATCAGGACGGAAACGACGCTGAGCGATTTGGTATCATTGATATTGTTGAACAGGATGTTGTTCCGCCAATCGACATTACAGAAGATATCCTTGGAAGAAACGAATACATTGCACCGAATGCCGTTGAGTTTACAAACGGACTAAAAGTTGAGTTCAACACAGATGTCACCCCAAGCACATACGCTGGTCGGGAGTTTTATGTAGATGGTGTTGGTCAGCCCGGTGGTATTAGATTGACAGCCGTAGACGAACTTATCGTTCCTGAACCGTATACCACAACTGAAGAAGAAGGTTTTGATACAGAGATATATGACTCTACTGGATATGCTGGTTCGGCCAACGCACCCATAGACCAAGATTACTTTACAATCAATCGTTCGTCAAAAGACCGCAACGCATGGTCCCGTTCTAACAGATGGTTCCACATCGACGTTATCTCCATAACCGCAGTATACAATAACTTCAACGTTGTTGTTGACCAAAACAACAGAGCAAACCGCCCTATCATCGAAATGGAGCCTGATCTTCAGCTATACAAATACGGAAAGATATTCAATCGTGTTGTTACTGCGTTCGATGTGAGTGAGAAAGATGCACTATCGAACGTAGAAGGCGAGGCTGGTTTCTTCGTGGATGGTATTCCGTTATTGAACGGTGTCACTGTTATCTTCTCCGCCGATGAAGACCCGATTGTGCGAAGTAAGATTTACGAAGTTTCTATCGTAGACCCACAAGGAGACGATACCGAACAAATACATTTGACTGAGATAGACGAAGCTGAAATAAATGATGTGATTATTGTGTCGAACGGTGCAACCAAGCAAGGCATAGCATATTATTATGATGGCTCTGCGTGGGTGCAGTCACAGCAAAAAACACAGCTAAACCAAGCACCGTTCTTTGACATATTTGACACCGATGGCAACTCATACAGCGATGACTCTGTATACTTTGGTACTGGTTTTACGGGTTCTAAGTTGTTCAGCTATCAGCAGCAACCTAACGTTACCGAAGACCCTGTTCTTGGGTTTGGTCTGAGCTATAAAAACTTTGAGAACGTTGGTGACATCATCTTTGAAAACAACTATGTTCGTGACAAGTTTACCTATTCACCAGCAGAAGTAATCGTAACCAAGAAGGTGAACGATGGTTTTGTTCATAAGATTATAGACCGCGATACCGTTGATATCAAGAACGACTGGACAAAGGTAAACAGAAACTCGCGTCAGTTCAAGGTTACAGAATACGAAGCGGCGGCAACTCAACTACAGACGTTCCAAGCAGCCGGTATTCCTAAATCTGAAACAGACACGGTAAACTTGTTCGTCTATAAGAATGCACAGCTTCTAAAACGAAACACAACACAAAACATAACCAACTTTGTTGACACCGATTACACCACTCTGTCTCAGGATGGAAACTTCTTTGTGGTTCTTAATGAACCGGCAACAGTCGGTGATCAAATCACTATCCGAGTTTACACTGACCAAGAAACCGATTTGGGGTATTACGAAGTTCCGGCCAACTTGGAAAACAACGCATTGAACGAAGAGTTCACAACCTTGACACTCGGACAGGTTCGTAACCACATCACTACAACCAGTAACAACTCTGCTACGTTCTTCGGTGAATCACCGGGCCGAAGCAACCTCCGTGACGTGACCAACCTAAAAACATATGCTGGTAATATTCTTCAACACAGTGCCGGTGCCCACATCGGAGCATTCTTGTTAGATGGCGAGAACGTCAACTTCAAGTTCAACGAAAAGCACGTGCATAGTGCAAATGCAATCACCTCTATTGATTTCGGACAGAAAGAATACAGCAAGTTCAAACAAAAGCTATATGAAGCTGTCTCTACGCTAGACTTAGATTTCACAAACATCCCTGCTGCACTCGACACAGTTATTGACGAACTAAAGATCGGTAAGTCAGAGACGTTCCCATTCTTCTATAGTGACATGATTGGTTATGGTGAGGACGTAACCAACACAACATACATTGTAGAGAACCCATCAATCAAGACCTATGATTATGGTATTGAGTTCGACAACACAACGGTGAGCAACCGCTCTATTATTGTGTATTATAACGACGAACAACTGTATCTGGGACAGGACTATAACTTTGATGCGGGGGCAGCAACTATCACATTCGCAGACACATTTACACTTGCGGTGAACGGTGTCATCAAGATTGTTGATTATGTAAACACAGACGGTAGCTTCGTGCCACCAACACCATCTAAGATGGGACTATACCCAAAGTATAAACCAGAGATTTACACCGACAACACCTTCAGAACACCTAAGAATGTTATCCAAGGTCATGACGGCGGTATCTTTGTTGCGTTTAATGATTCGCGTGATGATGTTATTCTTGAGTTTGAAAAGAGAGTATACAACAACATCAAGACCACGTATACAAACGATGTGTTTGATATTAACGAAATCATGCCGGGTAAGTTCCGCGCGACAGATTATACGAGAGAAGAACTAGACAGTATTCTGAGTCTTGGATTCTTACAATGGGCAATAAATAACAAAGTCGATTATTCTGCACAAACAGGATTTGATGTTCAAGATAAGTTCACATGGAACTGGTCGAACTTCCAAGACAAAATCGACGGCGAACTGTTGCCCGGTCACTGGCGTGGTATCTACCGTTATTTCTATGACACCGACAGACCCCATACACACCCCTGGGAAATGCTTGGTCTGAGTGAAAAACCAACATGGTGGGACGACCGTTACGGCCTCGCACCTTACACATCGGGTAACGAAGTGATGTGGGAAGACCTACGTGATGCTAAACTATATCAAGACGCGGATGGCGAAACATTTACCGTGCTTGAAAACTACAAACGTCCTGATTTGAAATCTATCCTTCCGGTAGACGAGAACGGTGGGCTTGCTAGTCCGTTGGTTTCCGTGGTGGCGGCATACAACACAACTTACATCGAAGAGAGTTATGTCTTTGGTGATGTAGGCCCATCAGAATCAGCTTGGAGAAGAGCAAGCGAGTATCCTTTTGCGATTATGAAGATGGCGGCTCTAACACGCCCTAGTAAGTTCTTGTTTACTCGTTTCGACGTAGACAACATTTCACGCAATACAAGTCTTGACCAGATTGTTGATGTTCATACCTTAAAGAGAATCCGCTCCACTGATCTAAAACTACACGGCACAACAACTGCAACCGGTGCAGTAAATCGCGTCAACGGTATATCTCAGTTCCTTTCGGATTATGCACGTCACAGAAACGTAAGTCTGGCAAACATTACAGAGGTTATTGAAAACCTTTCGTTGCAGCTTGTGTATCGCGTTGCCGGATATACGGACAAGACTTTATTGAAAGTTCTTGCCGAACAGGTATCACCTACATCCACAAACAAAGGTATTTTTGTTCCAGACGACGACTATGAAGTTATCCTGACGAAATCAGCACCTATTATTTCGGTTGCCATAAGCGGCGTCATTGTTGAAAAGACTGCAAACGGTTGGGCACTTCGCGGTTACGACACTGAGCGTCCATACTTCGATATTATTCCAAGCCAGATCACCGACAATAGCTATCAGATTCGTGCGGGAAATGAGTCAACCACAGCCGTTGTATATAATGATTTCAGAAACGAGATTCTGCGTATCCCATATAACACCGAGTTCACAAACAAGCAGCAAGTTGTTGACTTCTTTGTGTCGTATCAGCGTTACCTAGAAACACAGGGATTTGTGTTTGATGAACAGTTAGAAGACGAGAATGATTCACTTCCAAAAGATTGGATTTTATCGGCTAAAGAGTTCTTGTTCTGGCAATCACAGGGATGGTCAAAAGGCTCGACTCTTACACTGAACCCTGTTTCCGATAAAGTGAAGTTTGAGTTGTTTGGAACCATACCTGATGATATAGGCGGAGAAGGCTTGAACTATAAAGTCTTGAACCAGAACTTGAAACCTATCCGATATAACCAGTTGGAAATAAGCAGAGTAGATAATCTATTCACTATCCAAGCCAATCCAAACTCTGGGTCTATTTATCTCATAGAAGTAAACCCGGTTCAATACGAACACACAATCGTGTTCAACAACAGAACTGCATTCAATGACATTATCTATCTTCCAGAACTTGGTTCTCGCCAGTTCCGTCTGAAACTTATCGGCACAAAGACAAGTGCATGGGATGGCACTATGCAAGCACCGGGTTATGTGTTCAACCAACCAGTCACAAGAACGTGGCAAGCTGGTCGCGACTACAAGAAAGGTGACTTTGTAATCTTCCGCAAAAAAACTTGGGTTGCGGTAAAAGACCAAGACGCAACACAAACATTCGACCAAGAGTTCTGGAAAGTGGCAGACAATATCAAAACTGGTCTGCGTCCAAACCTTGACAGTCTATCGGTCTTGTCAGAAGGTTTCCACGATATTGACCAACAGAACAACGAAGATGCGTTTGACCGTTTCGGTAAAGGTCTTATCGGATACCAGAAGCGTGAATATCTTGAGAACTTGGAGCTTGATGACGTATCACAGGTGAAGTTCTATCAGGGTATGATAAAGCAAAAAGGCACTGCGGCGGCTATTGACAAGCTGATTCGTGCTCAACTTGACAACCAAGATTCAGACATTCAGTTCTTTGAGGAATGGGGATTCCGCATCGGAGAGTATGGTGCGATTGATGCTAACCAAGTAGTCGAAGTAGAACTTGATGAGACACGATTTATCTCTAACCCTGAACTTATTGAGTTCCTGAACAACGGCGATACTCGTCCTCAAAGCGGTATTAGTTACATAGAAAATGATTTGTATAAGACTCCTAAAGAGTATGATAAAAATATGTTTACTAATCGTAGTGGGGTATCTAATACAAGAGGCGACATCACCAATGCTGGTTTCGCCCGCCTTGAGGATGTAAATACAACAATATTTGACATCGAAGACATCAACGAGCTTAGCTCCAACATAGATAACGTTGGTTCTGGTTATACGGTTTGGGCAGGCAGAAACCGTTCTGGTGTCTGGGACATTTATCGTGTAAGTGAGACTTTCGTGAACGTAGTTGGGGCCGTCGATGTTCTTGACGACCAACTAAAGTTTACGACTGATATAAATCATAACCTTGAACTGAACGACTTTGTTGCAATCCGTAACACCGATACGGGTGCAGACGGCTTCTACAAGATTACAAAGATTGTTTCTAATATATCGTTCATAGTTGACTTCCAGAGTATTGGTATTGACGCAGCGGACTTAGAAGGTTTGCTATTCAAGTTAGTATCTATAAAATACCCAGAACCAAAAGACATCGCATCTTTCAACCCTCTTCTTGGATGGCAAACCTCTGAGAAGGTATGGCTTGAGAATGACGAAAATGGAAAATGGGAAGTTCTACAAAAACAATCACCGTGGGATTTCAGCAATAATATCTCATACGGAACTATTGCTGGTTCGGAAAACTTAGGCAACAGCTTCTCTGCATCTGGTAGAAACCTATGGGCAGTCGCCGGTCTTCCAAACTCAGGAACTGGTAAGGCTATTACCTATGTCCAAACCGCCACTGGCGACTTTGGCGAAAACTCAACACAAGACCCATCTACTGTGACAGGAATGAACGGATTTGGCACGAGCGTATCTGCTGGCGGCTCTACTTACTTTGTTGTTGGGGCACCAACGAGTGATAGCAGCAGCGGTTACGCAGTTGTGTATAAGAAAGATTCTGGAAACTCATTCAGTGTCAGCCAAGTTCTTCGTCCTAGCGGCTTGAACAGTGGTGACAAGTTTGGGCAGTCAGTTACAATAAGCGAAGACGAAAACTGGATTTATGTTGGTGCCACCGGCAGCAGCAAAATCTATGCATACACCCTTCAAGAAGTTATTTCGGCAAACGAAACCGTGGAAACTATTACCGGCGACGGTGTAGCCACGAGCTATGACTTGTTCTGGTTCCCGGAGAGCGAAGACAACTTACGGATCATTGATGATACTGGACGCATCTTGGTTCCTTACGTTGATTACACAATCAGTGGAAACACAGTAAACTTCACGTTCACGTTGGTATCTGGGACTGATTACGTTGCACGTCGCGTTACTCTTTATCGCCATATCAGTGAGATTCAACGAGACACAGACTTACAAGATCGACCAGCGGATGCGTTGGCATCAAGCATAACAACAAACGATGATGGTCGAGTTATAGTAGCTGGTGCCCCAAACCGCCGTTACTTTGGAACTGATAGTTCGTTGATGAGCAATGTCGGTGCCGCTTATGTTTTCGAAAGAACTCAGGAGAGCTTTATAGGTGACGCATCAACAAAAACATATACTCCAACCGGCACTCTGCCGCCAGTAAACACATTGGATGTTTACGTGGATGATGTTGTTCAGATTTACACCGTTGATTTGGGGCTTAGTGCTTCGGATTCGCAGTTTGGTGACTATACCACATCTGGAAACAGCGTTGTATTCCGAACAGCCCCAGCATCTGGAACCGTTGTTCGTATAAACACAAACAACTTTGTTCAGGTTCAAAGACTATTGAGTTCTGATCCTACCGACTCTGACCAGTATGGAACAACTGTTGCTATTGAAAAAGATGCCAACTGGATTGCAGTAGGTTCACCTAACGAAGACCGTAACAAAACGAACACAGGCTCTGTCTTTGTGTATGTTGATCAGTCACGCCGTTATGGAACAGTAACCGGAACAGCGTCTCCTACAATCGGGATCGGGGATAAGATTCGAATCAATGATGTGGTTGTAACTACAACATCTACTCTGTTGTCCGATCTTGTGAATGACATCAACGCCGCCGGAATATCCGGTATAACAGCGTCTGGCACAGATGCACTTACCATTACGTCAGACCGGGTAATCGAAGACGACAAGCTTCGTGTGATGCCTCTCAGCGGAGACACATACGGAAGCCTTGGTGTCCAACCATATGCCCAAGCACAAGAGATTTCACATCCGAGTGAGTTCGAGAACGAAAGCTTTGGTCTCGTAGTTGACATATCACGCGATGGTGAAACCCTCGTTATTGGCTCCAAGTTCGCATCGACAATCAACGAAGTAAGGTTTGATGTTGATAGCGTCACGGACGAAGAGGCTACGTTCTTTGACAGCAACAGCACTAAGTTCTTTGATAAGGAGCTACAGTCCGGTGCAGTCTACATTTATAATCTACTTGCAAGCTGGCAAGAGTCTGTTACAGACCCTGCTCAGTTTGGATACATTCAACAGCTTCAATCAGAGACAATCGAATCGTTCGATGAGTTTGGCACAAGCGTATTTGTGCGTGACGATAAGATCATTGTCGGTTCGCCAAAATATGACACAACCACACTGACTGACAGCGGCATTCTGTATGAGTATGAAAACCCAACTCGCGGAAGCGGATGGAAAACTGTTAGATCGGAAGATGAAAAAGTTAACGTTGACCTACTAAACAAAGCATTTGTATATGACCGTCGCCGTAACGAAATCTTAGAATATTTGGACTGGATTGACCCCTTCAAGGGTAAGGTTAGTGGACTTGCACAGCAAGAACTTTCTTACACTGTTGAACGTGACCCGGCAATATATAATGTAAACTCAAATCAAAAGAACACCACTGATTCGAAGTTGCCGTGGGGCGACATACAAGTTGGTCGCCTTTGGTGGGATGTGTCTCGCGTTCGTTATCTCGAATACGAACAAGGTTCCCTAGAATACAGACGCCAGAACTGGGGGGCAAAGTTCCCCAGTTCATCTATTGATGTTTATGAGTGGGTAGAAAGCAATGAACTACCAAGCGAATACACAGGTATCGGAACACCGAAGCTTATTGATGATTCCAGTTATGTAGAGCGTGTGTCCTACAATGCAAATACTGGGAATGTGTCAACCAAATATTATTATTGGGTAAAAGACAAAACAACTGTTCCTAATAACGGCCAGCGACAACTTGATAGCTTGTCGGTTTCTCGTGCTATTGACAACCCAAAAACATATGGATTGGCATACGTAGCACTTACAAAGAGTAACTCGGTTCTTGGTTATAACTTGGCTGGTTATCTTGACGGTAAGAACACAATCCTTCACATCAACTATGATGTGATAAAGAACGCCAACGTGCTACATAGTGAATATCAACTTCTTGCAGAGGGTGATTCGACCAGCACAATTGAAGATAAGATTTACAATAAGTTTGTTGACAGCTTGGCCGGAACAAACGCCCGAGGTGACTCTGTGCCACAGCGTAACTTGAGTGTGGCAGAACGCTATGGAGTTCTGTATCGCCCTCGTCAAACAATGTTTGTGAACCGTGCGGTGGCAGTTGAGCTATTCGTTACATTCTGTAACTCAGTATTCGAAACTGTCCAGATTGCCAACCAGTTTGACTTGTCTACCCTTGAAACATCCGATCCTATTCCCGGTGCACAAAGTGGTCAATGGAATGAGAGTATCAACACATTTGCCGAACTTGGATACCTAAACCCTGCCATCTATGCAGATGGATACAAAGTTCTCATTCTAAATGACGAGACGGTTGAGAATCTATGGACTATCTATACCAAACAGAGTAACAACACATGGACATTGAGTAGAGTTCAAGCGTATGATACTACTAACTACTGGGAAAGAACAACTTGGTATGCTGATGGATTTACGGCCAATACGGTTGTTACTTTTGCCGTGGAAACCGAACCTGATCTTGAAACTATCGTATCAACTCTAACGGACGGTGACCTTGTAAAAATCAAGAGTGACGACCAAGGTGGTGAGAGTGTTGTCCAATATTCAGCAACTGATAACAGTTTCACTTCGGTGGTTGTCGAGAATGGAACAATCCGCTTCAAAGAATCACTATATGATAACAGAGTAGAGGCAATCGGTTTTGACAACGCGGCGTTTGATAACACCGTATTTGATAAGTTGCCATCCACTGAGATTCGTCAGATTGTGACGGCAGTAAAGAATGACATATTTGTTGAAGATATCCGCATTGAGTGGAACCGCCTATGGTTTACAATGGTCGAATATCTCCTAACTGAACAGCCGTATGCTGATTGGTTATTCAAGACATCGTTCATCAAAGTTGTTCAGAAGCTTCGTGGGTTGGACCAATATCCAAACTACCAGCGTGACAACCAAGACTACATCAGAGATTATATCAACGAGGCAAAACCGTATAGAACAAACATCCGCGAATACATCTTGGATTACACCAAGAATGACCCGTGGGGCGGTGACCCAACTGACTTCGACGTGCACAGTTACTTCGATACAGACCTATCACTTTACCGCAAACCTTCGGGTGAGTTGGCGAGTGACTTTGCTCGTTGGGAACAAGGATTCAATATTCCGTGGGGCGAGAACTACAAGTTCAGTATCGGCTCTGTTATTATCCTATCATCAGGTTCTGGATACACAATACCACCAACTATCACCGTAACGGGTGGCGGCGGTAGCGGTGCGGTTATTACCGCAGCCACAAACGGTGATAAGATTGTTGGTGTTACGCTTGTGTCTGGTGGTAGCGGATATACTTCTACCCCTACTGCAACTATCAACGGTGTTGGAACAGGATTCAAAATATATCTAAACCTAACCAACGGTAAAATTCGTGAGGCAGATGTAACGATGAAGTTCGACCGCTATAAATACACATCGGATATCGTTGAATGGACAGCCAACACAGCATACACGGCATCCCAGATCATTTCATATCTCGGCGAGGCATATCAGGTAAATACAGCATACACAAGTGGTGCAACATTTGATGCATCAAACCTAACCGTATATGCGGATTCCAACTTTACAAACGCAGCAGATCGTATCGCAGCTTATTACACGCCTACCGAGGGAATGGTTGGTAAGGATATAAATCAGCTACAACTTGGCACAGAATATCCAGGTGTCCGTATTTTTGGTCCTGATTTCTCGGCTAATCCCGGTTTTGACATCGGTGCATTTGATATTGAACCATTCGATTCTATTGAGATTGACGAAAACGGTATTCCTGTTATTAGTGGTGCGGGTTCGTTGGATACGATTCTTCGAAGCAGCTACACCGATGAATCTTTGGGTCTTGCATCTGAGGATATAAACATTGACGGTAGTGGCTTCGTAGACGTTTACAACTCACACGCCCCAGAAGAGTTTGTGCCCGGTATTATGTTTGACACCCTCGACTTGAAAGTGTTTACGCTACCCGGCCAAGACCAAGAGTTTGATGGTAATGCAGCAAGAATATACACAGAGTTCCACGTAAGTGATGGTTCAACAACCTCGTTCGCATATAAAGGCGGCTCGTCTCTCGAAGATGTTGATAATATCTTTGTGTGGACATCGACAGGTGGTGCCCAATACGAAGGAACAGACTTCACGGTAAACTACACGACTGGATTGGTGAACTTTACATCATCCCCCGCATCCGACGCGACGATTTACATTTACTCATACAGCAATACTGGTGAAAAGCCAGTGGCTGAAGAGAGCTTTGTTGCCGATGGTTCTGTCAAAAAATACAATATCGCAATCGACCCAAGTATCGTTCAACAGGTCTATGTGTTGGTAGATGGTGTTCGCAGCTTGAATCCGATAATAACGAAGAATGCTCTTGACATTGATATTACACTGACATCAATACCCGCATTGAACTCACACGTTCATATCGTGCTATATGATGTCGATCCTGACACAAGACAGGCATTCTCGGCAGTGAACGAGCAAGTAGTTACAAGCGACGGCGTGACAAAAGCAATCACCCTTGACAACCCTGTTCTTTACGGTAAGCCGTTTGGTGCAAATATCATTGTTGAGGTGAATGGTGTTCGTCTTCGTCCTGATAATGCAGTTTATTATGACGGCGACGGCGACACAACCGACTTCTTTATTCCGTCTTCCGCTCAAGAAAATCAAGCGTTGATTAGCAATAGCGACGTATCGGTTGCGGTGTATGATTTTAGTGCTGGCCAGTTGGTCAACTATGTATCTGGACAAGACTATACGTTGAACACATATGACGGAAGTTCCGTCCGTTCGATCAGTCTTATCGGTGATGATTCGGCAGCGAGAACCCCATCAAACAGAGACAGTGTGATCATTGGTATTTCAACCGATGCAGAATACACGGTCAATGCCGCTGGAACAGTGGTGACGCTTGGTAGCGGTGTGTCTTTGAACCCCGGTGATAAGATTCGTATCATATCGTTCGGAAACCACGACCCACAGCGTCTGCAAACAAACGTGTTCAAGGGCACAGGAACACAACAGAAGTTCACGCTAGACCGCGTGGTGACCAACACAGACTATCTATGGGTGACCGTGGATGGCGTGAAACTACACAGTGCAGTCGATTATACAGTTGAAGGAAACACAATAATCATTTCTGACACAACCACACTGACATCATCAAGTATAATAGTGGTAACCGGCTTCACCGAAGATATATCACAGCCAGCTACTGGCTTCCGTATTTTCAAGGATATGTTGAATGTGACAAACTATTATCGTATTGCCAGAGACAATACAACGACACTTGCACAAGTGTTTGATATTGGTGATGAGACTATGTATGTCAACGACGCAAGTATTCTTGCGGACGCCGACCCAATCGCTGGTGTGCCCGGTTTTGTAATGATTGAAGGTGAGCGTATTACTTATTGGAGCAAAGACAATGCGACCAACACGATTACCAGAATCCGCCGTAGCACTTCTGGGACAGGTGCAAGAGACACCTACCCAGTCGGGTCGAACGTGTTTGATGTGAGCGGCCAGAAGATACCGGGTGATACCCACACGAAGGTTTGGTATACCGCAGCAAACGGCAACCCAAGCAACGGTAAGGGTCTACAACGTAGTGAAACAGTTCCGGCTAAGTTCCTAGTCGAAAAAAGAACTTTATTGGCTGAGTAAGGATGATAAATACAATATGAACAAGGATCAAAAACCAATGAACGAAGAGCAAAAACCTGATGAAGTTCGTAATGTGTCTGACTTGAAGGACTGCGGGCAACTACACCTCGAAGGACATATCCGCATTTACGACCCAGAAACTGGTGAAGATTATGTGAACAAACGTAATGCGATACATTTCGAGAACTTTTCCGAGGCGTTGGCGTTGTCTGTATCTAACAAAACAACAGGTTTTGTTCACGAAATGGCATTTGGTAATGGTGGAACATCAGTTGATCCGACCGGTGTTATCACTTACTTGCCAGCAAACGCATCAGGTGTGAACGCAGCGTTGTACAACCAAACCTATTATAAGGTGGTTGATGACTTGAGTGCATTGAACACCGACACTACACGAAACAAGATTGAAGTTAGACACACGGCTGGTACTGTTTATTCAGACATCGTCGTGTCTTGTTTGCTCGACTATGGTGAGCCAAACGGGCAGCAAGCATTCGACAACACTGCAAACTTTGATGGAACTTATGTTTTTGATGAGCTTGGATTGAAATCTTGGAATGGAACGGTCAACACCGGTAAGCTTCTTACCCACGTTATCTTCCACCCAGTTCAGAAGTCATTGAACCGATTGATTCGTATTGATTATACCATTCGAGTTCAGACATTATCGAATCTTTCTTCTATCCAATGATAAATAGAATGTGAGCCACGAGGTTGCCGCCTCTGCTCACTCTATGTCACAAGATAGGAGTAACACAGCATGAGTGTATTTATTGACAACAAATATCTACAATGGTATTTGAAAATCGTCATCGACGCAAAGATTCGCAATGACACAACGTTGGTGCATCATCATATATTTCCAAAATCATATTTCACCAAGTATGCAAGCTTGAAAAAACATCCTTGGAACGGTGCGTATGTAACCGAGAGGGAGCATTTTATCTGTCATTGGTTGCTGGTAAAATGTACTGCCGGAAAGCTGAATCGGTCAATGAGGTTTGCAATGCACTACATGTTGAATGGTTCTGGGTGCTATGAAAACTATATTCCGTGTTCGCGAATATATGTTCTCGCACAACGTTCGACAAAAAGAACTCATTCAGAAGAAACCAAAGAAAAATGTCGTCAAAACGCAAACGGATTCAAGAAAGGTCACACACCTTGGAACAAAGGTAAGACCAAAGGTGATCCAGAAATATCCAAGATGTATGAAGGTCGTAGGTCTAATGACAGTTGGAAAAAAAACTTCCTAAACCGTTCCCCAGAAGTTGAAAAGAAAAGGTTGAAGTCTGTATCCCGCCCAGTCATGGTTGAGGGTATTCGTTATGATTCTGCGAGAGAGGCTTGGAGAACTCTAAGTAACATCAAATATATCACTCTTGTAAAACGCATAAAAAGTAAAAACTTTTCTACTTGGTATTATGTATAAATATAACTAACAATGATAAATACATTAGATAAGATGCGTTCAACGCATCGTGAAAGTGGAGAAATATAGTGGCTTATACAGTAAACAAAACATCAGGTGCCGTCCTAACTACAATCGCAGACGGTACGATTGATACAACAACCGGTCTTACCCTTATTGGTAAGAACTACGCGGGTTATGGTGAGATTCTAAACGAAGATTTCGTGAAGCTTCTTGAAAACTTTGCGAATACATCAGCACCTAGCTCACCGATTGCCGGTCAGCTTTGGTGGGATACATCAGGCAGCTTGATGAAGGTCTATACCGGTACGGTATTCAAGACTATCTCTAGCTCAACTTCGAGTGCAACGACACCTACTAACAACGTCACTGGTGACCTTTGGTGGGATACGACAAACACTCAGTTGAAGGTTTATAACGGCACATCATTTACACTTATTGGCCCAGCCTTTACCACAGGTACAGGTCAGTCTGGTCCAGTTATTGACACCATCACCGACTCACTTGGTTCAGACCACGTTGTTGTGAAAATGTTCGTATCGGACGCCATTGTAGCTATTATCTCCAAAGACGCTGTATTCACTCCACAAACAGCAATCTCTGGTTTCGCTACTGTCAAGCCCGGTTACAATCTAAGCACAACAGTTTCTGGTGCACAGTTCATCGGAACCGTGTCGAACGCTGACACCTTAGATACAATCAACTCCACGCAGTTCCTACGTTCTGACGAAGCTGACACCACATCGGGAACATTCGGTGTTCTAAATGACAGTGGTATTACTATTGGTGCAGACAGTGACTTGACGATTGGTGTGGCTGGGTCGGACGTAACGGTTCGTAACACGACACTAGATGGTGACATCAAGTTCAACGTCAACGATGGTGGTGTAAACACAACAGTCGCATTTATCGACGGTGCAACTTCCGCAATCCTACCGGGAACCACAAACACACATAACATCGGTTCAGCAAGCAACAAGTTCGCAACAATCTATGCAACCACATTCAACGGAACATCGACACAGGCACAATACGCTGACGTTGCGGAAAACTTCGCAGCAGATTCAGCATATGCACCGGGCACATTGGTTGCTCTTGGTGGTGCCGAAGAAGTTACGTTGGCAAACGAAGAGCTTTCAGACAAGGTATTTGGTGTTGTTTCAACAAACCCAGCCCACCTTATGAACGCTGGCCTAGAGGGCGGAACAGCAGTGGCTCTAACAGGTCGTTGCCCAGTATGTGTAGTTGGACAGGTTCGCAAAGGTGACCGTTTGGTTTCTGCTGGAAACGGCTTTGCTCGTGCGGCTGGTCCTGACGAAGCAACAGCATTCAATGTTATTGGTCGTGCCCTTGAAGATGGTGCGGATGGAAATATCGAAGCGTTCGTTACCGTAAACTAAATAAAAGAAAGAGGACAATATAACACATGGCATATGTAACAGGCGATACTATTCTAGATTCCCATTATAATGGGTTTGCAACAAGTGTAAACGCACTATGGGGAACAGGAACGGGTGACAGCGGATATGGACAGATTGGTTCAACCCTATCATCCGTAACTGCCGGTAACACCGTGACTGCAACCCAGTGGTCAACGCTTCTTGCACGTATTTCAACAATGGCAAGCCATCAAGGTTCGTCAGTTACGGCTATTACAAGTCCAGTGGCAACTGACCCTATCGAAGCATATCAAGCACTATCTGGAAACATCACAACCATTACAACCAATAAACTAAACAAAGCAGCAAACGGAACCGTATCAAACACAACCGGCGTGAATACCACCGATTGGATTACATCACTTACAATCACAAACACACTAACGTTTGCTGGTGGTAATGAGGCCCGTTACTTCTTCAATGCTGGTGGTTATATTGATATTTCAACTACACATCCAGTAGGTAACGCCAAGGACAACGAATGGAACGACCTTTGCACACAAGCAGCAAACTATTTGCTAAACGCGAATACAGGTGGTAAGTCCGGTGGAACAGGTACGCCAACAACAAACCTAACAACCACTGGTTATTACGATTTGCTTGATGGTTCTGATACTGTAATGTTCAAGCAGTTTGCTGACACGGCACCATACACCGCAAACTATATTCAGATTAGTATGCAGTCAAACACCGACGACGCAACAGACGGTCTTGGAAACAATGGTACAATAATCACAGTCACAGTCCTTCTCCAAGATGATGCTGTTGATACAGCGTATGATAAATCAGTATATACTGTTCAAGACAACGTGACTTCCACGACGACGACAACTTTTGCATATTATCCACCTGACACAACATACCTTGGCAACACATGGGGAACTCCAACTTGGGGAACCGCAACTGTTACACCGGTTGGTGCAGCACAAACATCCGGTATATAATATTTTACTTGACTTTTACTTTCCATAGGTGCTATAATGGCCTATGGAAAGTATAGCTAAGAAACACCTCGACCATAAAATCCTAAAACAAAACGCAGCGGAAAGAGCAGAACAAGCTCTTACGCTTGCGTATAATGGTGGACTGTTCAAAGTCACGCCAGAACTCATTGTCTTTACCACGATTTGTTTTCAGAAATACGAACATCAATACCTCAAAGATATGTATGGTAATCCTGTTCAGTTTGACAGTGCCCAGTGGCAAGATTTTTCAGAGAGACTTCGTGAGAAATACAACGAGGTTATGAACGATTGGCACAACGAGTTCAATGAAATACGAAAGGTTCGGAAGTCAGAACAACTATGATGATGAAAAATGATAATGATTTATCGGAAGACGAACAGGCATTCTGGGATACACTAAGCAAGAAACTACCACCACCATATGCACTCATCGAAGAACGCACCAGAGAACTGATCCAAGAAAAAATAGAACATCTTGAGTCGATGGAACCCGATGGTAACGACTATAATTATGTGCGTAAAAACAAAGAAATGTTAGAGTATTTTCGCAAACAGCTAAGCACGTATCGCATCATTCGTCCCGAAGAAATAGTTGAACGTGAAAAGACCGACACGCTAAACGATATGACAAACATTCTAAAGAGCTTCCCAAAAGATGAGTAAATGGCATAAACTAGATTTCTTTGAACCTCTTGATAGTATGAGCGAATGGTACGACTATCTTGATGAACTAAAAACAACCGACCGTTTCAAATGGACCTATCGAATAGAAGGACATTGGGGCGGCGTCTATACGTTGAAGTTCAAAAGCGAAAAGGATTTGTTTTGGTTTAGATTATCACACTCTGTCGATAACACCAACGCTATGAGAATAGGTGGCATAAGGCATATCTATCCTAATATCATCGCAGCAGATATAATAGGTGTCCAACCACTAACAGGGCCAGTAGCACAAATACACACACTAAGGATGCGGTATAAGTGACGACAACAACACGTGGTGCGTTGATATTTGCATATAACAACGAGAGCATCGACTATGAAAAGATTGCACGGTTCAACCAAAAACAGATTGAACAGCATCTTGGAATACCGACTACTATTGTTACTGGCACACCAACCACTGCAAACCTTCGCACGTTCCGATACAGCAACAACGAGACTGAAAAGGTATCGTGGCACAACACTGACCGCATGACAGCCTACGACTTGTCTCCATACGACGAGACTATCTTGCTCGACGCCGACTACCTTGTATTCTCTGACAACCTCAGTTTCGTATGGGACATCCCAAACGAGTTCCTTTGTGCTGACCGAGTGTATGATGTCACCGGCTCACATAGCTTCGATTCTGACCGTATGATGTCCAAGACCAGCTTCCCTATGCGATGGGCAACGTGTGTCTATTTCAAGAAGACCGAGTTCGCCAAATCGGTGTTTGGTATGATGCGTGAAATCAGAGAAAACTATCTTTATTATTCGCACCTATTCAACTTTAGGGCAAGCCCTTATCGCAACGATTTCGCATTGAGTATTGCATTACAGATACTTTCGGGATATAATGACAAGAGTAACCACTTTCATTTTCCGTTGGCGTCGGTGACTACAACGGCAGATATAACCAGTATCGACGGTGACCGAGTGGTTATCGACTATGAATATGCCGACAAGATTTACAGTACACGAACCGAGGGGTTAGACCTTCACGTTATGAACAAGAAATCGCTGATGGGCCATTTGGGTGGAAAAAGATAAACAAAAGTTTTGGGATAAGTTACGTGAGCCTGACGCAAAGGGTTGTTTCAACTGTACCAATCGTAAATATACACAAGTTGCGTGTGACAGACATGTAATAGAGAACCACAATGGATGTTATACTCTTTGGAATAGGGCATCTAAATCCGATGAATATGCAATGAGCAAGCAACGTCAGTTTGCCCAACATCCAAACCATCTAAAATATTGGGAATGGAATGGACAACGATAATAAACAAAAGTTTTGGGATACGCTAAGAAGTCCGATTCCAGATTGCACGTCTTGTATTCACGATGGTAAATCTATAAATGTACCCTCACCTTGTTTTACCTGTGGGTACAATGACGCCATTATAGAGTTGCGTCACAAACAAAAAACTGGAATCACCAGACATGTGAGATATTACACTATGTACGAGTGGAACGGCAACTATGAATAAAGAAGAGTTCTGGAAAGCATTACGTGAACCATCAAAGCGTCAGTGTAATAACTGTTCGCATTTTGTATATTTTGGGACGAGCATTGGTAATGAATGTGATTTACATTTTCGGTATCAGTGTATTCGCGACCCATTGTTTAGGGGCCAATCCAAAACTGCCAAAGACCATTGGCGTTGGGACGAAGAAACATATGAGTGAGCAGTTCAAAGACCAGCAAGGATACTTTGCGTTCGTCCAGAACAGCGGCGACGTTGATTATTTGCGTCTGGCTTATCTGCAAGCCCTGTCTATCAAAGCGACACAACGTATCAATAACTATGCGATTGCGGTTGATGAAAATACCAAAGCACAAATCACTGACAAGCATAGGGCGGTATTTGATTACATCGTTGATATTCCCTTTGGCGACGATGCCGCCGACGATGAATGGAAGCTGGCCAACGCGTGGAAACTATACTACGCCACACCATTCAAAGAGACGGTAAATCTTGATGTTGATATGATTTTCACACGTGACGTTTCGCATTGGTGGGACCATATGCGAGCCAAGGATATTTGCATAACGACAAACGTGCTTGATTATCGCGGCAACCTGATTACTGACCGACGATTCAGAAAAGTGTTTGACGACAACAACCTTCTAAATACCTACAACGGTTTCAGTTATTTCAGATACTCAAAGACCATGGCCGACTTCTTTGTATCGGCTAGAGGTATATTTCACGACTGGCCACTGTTCAGAGACAATCTACTAAAGAACTGTCGTATTGAAAAGCCAACCACCGACGAAGTATATGCCTTGGCCGCGATGCTCACAGGAGAAGAGCGTTGTTATATACCGGGCGTCCAACCAACGTTCGTTCATATGAAGCCAGAGCTACAAGGTTTTCATTCTAATCGTTGGACAGACATGACAAGCTGGACACTAACCGAAGATATGGATTTCATCGTGGGCGGATACTATCAAATGATTCCGTTCCATTATCAACAAAAGGATTTTTGCAGTGACGAACTTATCAGACGATACGAAGCGTTTATTTTTTGACGGCGATAGTTTTAGTATGCTATTGCCAGATAATCAATATATTACGGCGGGTCATATCATAAGTGAACGGCTTGGATATAATCTTGACCATTATGGATTTTCTGGAAAAACGCCGTCGCAGATATTTAGAACATCTATGCGATACGCATTTGAAGACAATGAAAGCTTTATGTGCATTGGCATAGGATCAATTTATAGAGATGATTTTCACACCGAAGATGTATTAGATTTTAACAAATATAAATATAAGTTTTATCAAGAAGAACATTGTAGCGATTCGGCGAACTTCAGTAATACTGATAAAGGGTTTATCTTAAAGTTCGTTCATGGCGAATATATTGAAACTAATATTTTTTATAGGCTAATCGCATTACACGATTTTCTGATGTATAATAATGTAAATTTTATTATACACAATCTTGGTTCAAATTTTTATAATAATAAACAATTCCTTTTTGCGAGCGGTATATATGAACAAATAGAAAAAAGACCTCGTATAGTAAATTTTTATGAAAACAGTTTACATGACTTGATGTTAGATAATAAAATAAAAGGTTGGGATTACGATAGGTATGGTAATATGGCACATCCAGACGAAGAAGGACACGCAATGTATGCTGATTTTTTATGGGATTATGTAGATGAATATAGATAAAGATAAAGACAATTATAACAATGACCAAAAAGGAGAAACAGTTTTGGAAAACACTAAAAGAAAAACCAAGGTCGAAATATACAACCGACCCCGGTCCATCATGACAAATAACATAGATGACGATGATGAGTTTGATGCAACCTTCCAAAAGATTGAAGAACAAATCAATATTAGCATCATTGAAGATTGTATGCCAGATGACTGGGAGCCAGCAATGGACAATGCTG
>Ga0136601_1000245_pt1 | contig 26021 bp, 23 predicted proteins | sample AntRauMFilla2699_FD_181020 | JGI IMG/M metagenome (GOLD analysis project Ga0136601, IMG submission 181020) | Saline lake microbial communities from Rauer Islands, Antarctica - Metagenome Filla 2 #699 | ecosystem: Environmental > Aquatic > Non-marine Saline and Alkaline > Saline | place...
TACCAGGGCATGTTCCCCAATGTCCAAGCAGACGCTCTTTAATATGCTCACGCTCAAGTGGTTCTTCGAGTAAACTATTTTTTTTAAGATATATTTGAGCTGCTGATAAATAATCCGCTGCTCGAATGTATTTCTGTAAGCTTTCTTTTCTATTCATGTCTCAAGTATATCAGCTATAAAAGAGGAAAAGGTGCCGCGTCCTGTGTAAAACTCATTCGTGATATACTCGGCATAGAAACAAAAGTTGCCGAGCTCTTTAAGGAGGGAGTAATGAGCTTAGAAAGAATAACAGTTGTCCAAGCACTGAAGTGTCGCCATGTGATTAGAGGTCACGTCTGTAAAGGAGAGCCGATAGACAACCTAACCAAAGAAACATCTTCACACATCGACGCTTTTTTGCTCGAATGGAAAGAAGATGCCGTTGTTGGTATAGCCCTTTCTTTCGGGCGACTTGAAACTAAGACGATTCTTTCGCTTATTAATGCAGGAGTTGTGAGACGCGAAGAACTTGAGGACGCTTTCAAGAGTCTTCTTGAATGTATTGCTGATATGGGCAATGACTTAAAACATGAACCTTTTTGGATATCGCTCAAAGAAAAAGCTCGCGAGCTTTCACGCTCAAAAGATGAGGATGGGTGGTATGTGTTTACAAAAATCGAAAGATTACTGAGGCGAAGCAAGTACGCATAATCCATCTCTTCTTCAGAGTCCTTTTGGTGCTTTACAGCACAATGTTTATGGGCGAGAGTAGCCACTCTCGCCCATTTTATATAATAGAAAAGCGACGCATAGCTTATGCGTCGCTCGGTTGTTTGGGCGTGTTTATTGTTGTGGTTTTTTCTCTTTGTTTATGCGTTTGCGAATCGGTTTGAGCCATTCGAGAAGGGTTTCTCTTTTGTGGTTCTTTGGAGCTTGTGGAATAACACCCCCAAAGACGTCGAGCGATCCATACCGCACTGAGGTAACAAGGTACTGGATACGAGAAGCTGATTCTTCACTCTTTTTCGTTACTTTGAGCTGAAAAAGAAGGCTCTTTACTTGCCCGAAAAGTTCATCCAACGTTTCGAGTGCGCGAGTGCTTCTAAGCGCTTCTTCTATAAGACAATATCCGTGAACAATGTCGTAGATGTGAGTGACAATGTTTTGGCTGTAGGTCTCATCCTCCTGAAAGCGTATGACAATTACTTTATCCATGAGAATATCAGCATCAATGCTTTCTCGATGCGCCAGTTGGTACCGCACATTAATTTCTCGTATTTGTTCAAGAAGTCGCTTCCCCGACTCATCTTCTCGGGGAGCTTTTTCTCGCCTTCTAACAAAAGATGTGCGAGAAGACTCTGTCCGAGAAAAGCAAACATCGCCTTTCTTTACAAAGCAGAACACAGAAATGTACTGTTTTCCGTCAACTTCTTCAGGAAGGTAGTTTGCATTAAAGACAAACGTGGGCATCTGCGAACTCCCTTCGTTGAAAGTGACACTTCTTGTATAGTTGTACGTTTTTTTAGTTAAAGTTGCAATACGTACATCCTCATTGATTTAGAGAGAAACAGCATACGAATGGAAGAAGTTTCTAAAAAACTCAGTACAATTAGGGGTTCTCGCTAGTTAATCTAATAACCACAGTTTTAACCCTTCTTGATGTTGAGGGGTATAAAAAACACCCTCACGGTACGATGAGTGTGTTTTTTATAAAGACTTCCCTTACCTCTTGACCGTTTTGACAGCAAAGATAAGAACAACGGCACCAAGGAGCGCAACCAAGAAACTGTAGACATTAAATCCTGTCGTACCAGATTCACCGAGGATGCTCATAATCCATCCCCCAATAACGGCACCAACGACACCTACAATAATATTCAAGAGTGGTCCTTGTTGATCGTTTGTCTTCATAATGAGCGAGGCGACCCACCCCACTAACGCACCAAATATAATCCAAAGAATAATTCCCATGATGTTCAATTTTAATGAATAAAATATCACTATCACTGTTATCTCACCTCATCTCTCAATTCTGAAGCTGCTTCTCTTTCCGTAACGTGTCTACTTCCTGCGAGAAATCTGATTACGAGTGAGGCAATAATCCAGTACACAACCATCGCGAGGAGTGTTCCCCATTCAACCACCGCACCATCGATATTTGCACTACCAAATACACGAGTAAAGGGCGCAGCAAAAATTTCCGTCGTAGTGTATATGAAGCTGGTAAAGCCAGCCACTGGATTTGCTTCTAATAATTTCAGAAAAAATCTAATTGCGAGCAGTATTTCGAGCACAGCGAGTATGTACCAGATAAACTGTATCCCTTGATAGAGGGGTTTTGTGCTTGGGTATGTTTGAGTCTCTTCCATGGGGTTGCTTGTTACTAAGAATTCGATTCTTTTTTCTTAGTTCGTTATTATTCTAATAATCTATGTAATCTCAGAAACCTCGATTAGGTTTTTTATTACTGAATTTTCAGTATAAAACTTTTTTTGTAAGAAATAAATATATACATATAGTATGTTTGTTTCTCTATGTATGTTGACGGCTGTCTTCTCAAAAAATTACAAGCAAAGAGGAGAAGAACAGCTTTTGTCGAATTTTACGCAGAGAGGACTAATGTTTAAGTGGTCAAAAAATCTCTTCTGTTATTAGTTTCTACTGAAGTGTGGGAGTTCTTTTGGTATATGGTAAAATATTCGTCATGAGTATGAATAAAACAATCGGGGTTCTTATTACGATATTTATCGTGCTGATTCTAGGTATCTGGTTTGCAATCTCATCTGCTCGAACAGAAGCTGTGCCGAGTAAAGAGCTGAATGAGAACAGAGCGTCAGGGCCTAGCACAATTACCACACCTAACGTACAAGAAAACACTATGAACACAAACGACACAGAAGTTACTGAGAATCCAATTGTAACGCTAAGTACAAACAAAGGAGATATTTCCATTGAACTTTTTCTTGACAGCGCTCCTCTTACTGCTGGGAACTTTCTCACGCTCGTTGAAAGTGGATTTTATACCAATACTAAGTTTCATAGGGTTATTCCAGGTTTTATGGTTCAAGGTGGAGATCCAAATTCAAAAACTGATGATGAAAGCACGTATGGAACTGGTGGTCCAGGATACAGCATTGATGATGAGTTTGCTCAGGGTCTTTCCAACACTACAGGAACGCTCTCAATGGCGAACTCCGGCCCAAATACAGGTGGAAGTCAGTTTTTTATTAACGTTGCAGACAACACCTTTCTTGATGGAAAGCACGCTGTTTTCGGGCGGGTCGTTTCAGGAATGGATACGGTTACTACGATAGAAGGGGTTGAAACAAAAGAGCGTGACATACCACGAGAACCCGTCATTATTACTGAGGTGCGAGTAGATGCAGAAGAGAGCAACTAGATTCACATTGTTAAAAAATTCGTTGCGAGCTTTATCCCCTCTGATACAATATAAACATTATGATGGAACAAGGACCAGACAGAAAAAGAATGACAGAGACAAATATAGATTTTGAACCCGCCTCTTCAAAGGATGAGGTGACAGGGTTAACGCCAGAACAAGCGCGAGCAACGCTCGAGAGGTTAGAGAAGGTGCTTTCAGAGGACAGTCCAGAAAAAAAAGAAGCTGAAGAAGAACCTTTGAATGAAGACGAGGCTCGCGAACTTTACGAAGAGTTAAAAAGTGGATTAAATTCAAACGGAGATATTGAACTTGATTCTCCCGAAGAAGTGAACGAAGAAACATTTACCGATGACTATATAGTAAAGGCAAAAGAGGCTCTTGAAAAAGTGCTTTCAGAAGACGAAACTCCGGACGATACAAAATAACCCTAAGCCCTTCTCTCATGCCTGATGACCTCTTTATTAATACAATTCGAGGGACGTATGTTCCAAAACCGACGGGACGTAAGATGCTTATCTTTGGCAAAAATGGCTCTCTCGGGGAACGTCTCAAGAATAGATTAGAGGAGGACGGACATGATGTGGCTATTGTTGCCTCCCCCACCCTTTCCACCATTACCCCAGAACTTTTTGAAAAAGTTGAGGTTATTTTTCTACTCGCATATGACCTTGAGCCTGTTGATATTCCGATTGGTGACAGCGAGTTTGTTCACTCTTTGCGCGAGCACGCTCTCAGTGCCGGGGTCGAACGAGCAGTATTTCTACGAACACTCTCAGAGTTAGAGATGGTGCAACCTGCTGATATGGACGTTCTGACGCGAGCCGAAATTAAAATTTCTGACAGTGCGTTACCTACCACGATAGTAAGAAGCTCTATTTTGCTCGATCTCGATCTGCTTCTCGTAAGGGCTTTAAACAAATATGCGAGCATTGGAAAGTTTCCCGACCTTCCAAACAACCTCACTCTCCACGAATGCCGACCTATTCTTATGTCTGAGGCAATAGATTTTTTGGCTCGTACGCCTGAACATGAATATGCACGAACTTATCATTTCGACCTTGGCGGAGACCTGACGATTTCGTACAAAGATTTTCTAGACTTATTCCTAGAAAAAGAAAAGCTAAAGGACCGTGCGCTCGGTGTTCCTCGCTCTAAGTCTCCAGGTTGGACGATGCAATTACTTGATGACGAAAAGTTGGCGTGGTCAGTCTTTTTAGAAAAGACTCAAATTGATTTAGTTCCAGAAAGTGAACATATTAAAGAGCTTTTCAAAAAAACAAAAATAACACCTTTACGCGAAGCAATAAAGCTAGTGTAGCGTGTTTTTCTCTATTTAATGATGGTGGTGAGCGTGTGCCTTAACTACAGTGTCTTCTTTGTGTATTAAAAGAATTGCAAACCACGTGGTCAGAGGTACGGCAAGAATGAGACCGATTGAACCTACGAGTGTTCGGACAACTTCAACAGCGAAGATTTCTCGATTAATAAGCAAAAGTGGCGAAATGTCAGAAAGTGAGAAAAGCAACAGGAGAGGAAGAGATGCTCCGGCGTATGCGAGCGCAAGTGTGTTTACAAGGGCAGATATGTGTTCACGCCCTACGCGCATAGCTCGAGTGAACAATTCTTGTCTTGAAAGTTTTTTGTTTGCTAGTTTTAGCTCAGCAGTAAGAGCAGTTTGTGTGATTGCAATATCATCAAGCACTCCAATTGTACCAATTATGATTGAGCCAAGAAGTATTCCTGAAAGGTTTAGCTCTCCGCCTGTATTAAGATTAAGATAAATTGCAGCGTCGTCTCCATATCCTGAAAGACTGGCGAGCGAAACTGCAGTTTGAGCAAGGAGCGTGGTAACAAGGAGTGTGCTCGTCGTTCCTAGATATGCAGCGAGGGTTGATGGGGTAAACCCGTGGGTGACGAACATCACGAGAGCCATAATAAGAATTGAAAAGAGCATGCTTACGAGAACCGGTGGCGCTCCCGAGAGAAGCATGGGAACGAGCAAAAAAAAGATAACAGCAAAGACAGCAATGAGTGAAAGTAGCGGTCGTATGCCTCTCCAGCCTGCAAACAAAAGAAAGGTGACGATAAACAAGCCTGTAAAGACTGCGAGAACTCCGCGCCTGTCTGTTTCAGCTACCGAATAAAACTCATCACCCTCATTTGTCACTAAATAATTAACGAAAATGATTTCCCCTTCTTGCAACTTGATATAGTCATTTAAAAATTGTACGCGCTCACCTTCTTTATCTCCGCCGAGAAATTCAACAATAATTTCTTGCGATATGTTTATTACGTCAGTTCCTTCTACCGTTTTATCTTTTTCATTCACAATTCGCACTACCAGCGCTCTAAGAAGCTCCTGTTTTTCACTTAAAAGCTCTTGCGCTGCGCTCTGTAGAGGAACAAGCGCAACACTCGTAAGTATAAAGAGAAGTACCCACAGAATTCCTTTTTTCATTTTTAATATTGTTGCATATTGCACTGTGCTTGTCAGCGCTTTATGCTACAAATACTTATATGGTAAAAACACATACAGAGGAAGTAGCTAAAACGCGAGCACGTCTCGTCAATAAAGAGCTCAAGAAAATATTCAAAGATTCAATAGAGACACCACTTAATTACACCACCGACATTGAGCTTTTAGTTGCAGTGATACTTTCGGCTCAAACAACAGATAAGGGCGTGAATGCGCTAACTGCTTCTCTTTTTAAAATATATCGTGATGCAAAGGACTATGCAGAAGCACCTCTTTACAGCCTTGAAAAAGATCTCTCGCGTATTAACTATTTTCGAACTAAAGCTCGACACATTCAAAGGACGATGCGAATGATCGAAGAAAAGCATGGGGGTAAGGTGCCAAGCACCATGTCAGAACTTCTTGAGTTTCCTGGTGTAGGTAGAAAGACGGCAAATGTAGTTTTAGGACATCTTTTTGATGTAGTGGAGGGTATTGCTGTTGATACTCACGTTGTTCGTTTATCGAATAAATTCGGACTGGTCGAAGGGAAAAACCCTATCACCATAGAGGTGGAACTTATGCGCTTACTCCCTAAGAGTGACTGGTGGGGGTTTTCGTACAGAATAAAAGCGTACGGACGTGAGGTTTCCCCTGCTCGGCGAGGTTTCGATGATCCTATCTCCATAAAACTTATAAACAAAGGCCTTATCAAGCATACATCGTAGTTGTACACAATCGTGTTTCTAAAAGAGGCCTGTTCATGACCAAGAATACGTTGTATATTATATATATGCAAAATAATAAAACAGTAGTAATAAGTGTCGCAATACTTCTCTTGCTCGTAATAGGGGTTTCCTATTTCCTCTTTACCCGAGGCTCAAGTGAAGACGTTGTCGTAGAAGATGAGTCAGGTTTTACGAGCGTGAGCGGTGACGAACGGAACTCAATCATTGTTAACGATCAAATACCTGGCGAAACTGTCTTTTTCCAAAATTTAACACTAGTAGAAGATGGTTTTATTGTTGTTCGCTCTGACGATGGAGAAGAGCCTGGTGATGTTGTTGGCTCACTCTTTGTAGAAGCAGGCGCTGATCAAAACGGAAATGTAGAACTCGACGAAGCAACAACCGAAGGAGGTGTTTACTACGTAGAACTTTACGTAGATTCTGACGGTAATGGAGAATTTGATGAAACACTTGATTCATCCGTAATGACAGTAGGCGGAAGTGCAGTGAGGGTTCAAATTGAAACAACGGAAGACCTCCCTGAAATAAAGGGATAAGACGAAAAGATTTCTCTATAAAAAAACCTACGCACGAGCGTAGGTTTTTTTATTTATCTCGCTTTAAGCACGTACTTCAGTCTGCTATTCATCTCTAAGAGGAGCGCTTGTGACTATGCGAGCAATCTCATCAGGATCTTCGGTTATGTCGTAAAGGTTAGTATCTTCAGGGCTGATTGTTTTGAAATTTCGGAGTAATTCCTCATGAATAAATGAATTGAGCTTTCCCCAATACTCATCTCCCACTAAAATAAGAGGAACGCGCGGTATTTTTTTCGTTTGCACGAGTGTGATAAGTTCAAAAAATTCATCAAGTGTTCCAAAACCACCAGGAAAAAAGAGGTAGGCTTCAGCGGAGAAGGCCAACAATACCTTTCGAGAAAAAAAGTAATTAAATGAGAGGTGTTCGCTTACGTAAGGGTTTAGTTTTTGCTCAAAAGGAAGTTTGATATTAAAACCAATAGAATCTCCCCCCGCTTCATGCGCACCCCTACTCCCAGCTTCCATTATCCCACCTCCACCGCCTGTTACCACAGCATATCCTTCCCGCGATATGCGCGCAGCAATATCTCGGGCTTTTTTGTAGTACTCATGGGATTCAGTAAAACGCGCAGAGCCAAAGAAGGTTACCGATCGGCTATGGTGTCTCATTACCTCAAAACCATCTGAAAACTCTTGTCCAATTGATGAGATCCGTTCCAATGCATCATCCATTCGTTTTTTCTGAATACGCTCTTTCTCGCCCACTTCTGTAAAGGGCGTCGTGTTCTCTTCGCCAGCTCTATCTATGCTCATGGTGTGGAGTATACCACATAGCAGGAGAAGCATCTTTGTGTATAATACGTACATGAAATCTAGAACAGAGAATGTACTAAAGGAGTTTAAGACTTTATTTTACGAGGAAACGTGATGGATCTTGCGGTCGGAATCATCATAGGAGCAGCTTTTACCTCTATTGTTAACTCTCTCGTTAAAGATATCCTCATGCCTCCCGTAGGACTTCTTCTCAGCGGTGTTGATTTTTCTGATTTGTATGTAAATCTATCGCGCGAATCCTTTGCAACCTTTGCCGAAGCAGAGGCAGCCGGCGCAGCAACAATTAACTACGGGTTATTTATCAATAATCTTATTACTTTTCTCATCACCGCAATAGCTGTTTTCTTTCTTGTTCGGGCTGTTAATCATCTTCAGGTAAAAGTGAAGAGAAAGGATGAAGACGAAAAGAAACAAGCAGAAGAAGCCGAGCAAGTCTGTCCGTTTTGCTATAAGATCATCGACAAAAGAGCAACACGTTGTCCACACTGTATAGCCGAGCTGTAAACACTATAAAAACTAACTCTTGGGTACGCACATTAGTTTTGTCAGTACCTCTCTAAAGTAGCGGTAAGGGGGTTCGACTTCTGCACCTCCAATACGACTTTTTCATAAAAATGGTACTTGTAAATAAAAGAACGACTCATGTTATGAGTCGTTCAAGATTTTACAGGTTTGCCACAAGGACTAAATTGCGCCCTTGATCGCCAAACTTGTTACTAGAATCAGTGTTGCTTGCGCGATGGCTCCAGTATGCCGGGTCTGAAAAAGTATCGATGGTGTCTGTGTAAATGTTTCCTTCGCGTAATCCCCCTCGAATCAGTTTTTCAATCGCAATGTACCGAAGATTAATTCCTCCTTGTGAAGGATCCTTGCTTACTGCATTTGGCCCAAAGATTCTCGCGAGCTTCTGAATGAGCTTCTTGTTTTCAGTACCATACGTCGGATCTTCCCAACTGTGATGAAAGTTTTCTGGATCAATGCCGAGAGAAACCGTCGCAACAAGGTGTATTCGACTTGTCTCGTCAAAGTGACTCAACGCTTTTTCAAGAATGCCTCCCTCGAGACCGCTTTGTCGGCTGAAGTGACATACGAGCGTCAGTTTACTTTGCGGATCGTGTATTGCTACACTCGGACAATCTGCAGAAGCAAGTGCGAATACCTCGCCGAGTAGAATCTCAGCTCCATCCGCTTTTCTTCCTCGGTAAAGCGCCGCTTGTCCTTTTGAAACCTTGAGCACCTCGAGGTTTTTCGAGCTTGTGATCTCGGCGCCGTGAATCGGCACAGGGCAAACAATTTTCTTTTCCTCTTTTCTTCCCAGTCGATAGACGTGGTTTGCGAGCTTTTCGAAGTCTTCACCGACCTGTTTGACAACCCACAACCAATCAGTGGGTTTTCCCAAAATGTCTACGACGAGCTCGTGAACACGAAATGGATACTGATGAATGGTACTAACCTCAGGATGAAGTACATCCACGCACACCACCTCCTCTTATGATTTCTCCCTATATACTATACAATGACTTGCTCTTTTGTAAACTCCCCAACATGAGTGCGCGTAATGTTGTCAGCAATGCCTAATCTCAACATTTTTGAAGCTAATTTTTTCGCGAGTACTCGAACATATGTGCCAGACGAACATTCAACCACAACTTCTGCGACCTGAAGCTCAGGAGGTAATTCATGAGCCCTTTTATTCCACAGAACATTGATTTCATTTTGTCGAAAATCCCCAGTAACAGCACCAACTTTTTTCTCTAGCTCTCGGAGAAAGACCTCCCTCTTTACACTATACACTCGAATGAGTGAAAGTGAATAAATTTCGATGTTTCTAGAAGGTATCTTTACCATCACATAGTTGCGAGCGTATTCAAAGAGTGGTATTCCTTTGACCGTCTTTGAAGAGTAGCGAGGGTAAGATTGTTCTTGTTTGCCAAGGAATTCTGGCAGTACACTTCGCAATGTTCGCTCCGTGTCCTCAAGTGACAGAATATCTTTTGTTGCGACGTCAGTAACCTTCCCAAGTACATCAAGCGTGTCCGTACTAACGTCAAAAACAAGATCAAAAGTATATGTTTTAGGCAAGGTGAGGAAAGCTTCTTTTTCATAGCGCATATCTTCTCGTAGTAAGAGAATAATACCCCTTGCAAGAGGATCAAGTCTTCCCGCAAAGGTTATCTTTACGTGTGGAGATATTCTCAAGCTATTTCGTACGCGCAGGATGAGCCCCCCCATTGTTTCACCTGACTTTTTGTAAACAACGAGAATATCTGCTTTGTGTGTATGTATTTCTCGTTTTTTTTTCTGCATTTGATACAATACTCACAATGTCAGAGAAAAAAGGCAAGCAAAAGGTTTCAACCGAAAACTATAAGGGGGTGCGGGATTTCTATCCCGAGGATCAGGCTATAGAAAAATATATTCTTTCCACGATGGCAGAGGGTGCTCGTGCCTTTGGATATCAGGAGTATAATGCCTCTCCACTTGAGTTGAGTGATTTATATACTGGAAAAACTTCGGAAGAAATTGTAAATGAACAAACCTACACGTTTCAAGATCGCGGAGGAAGAAGCGTCACTCTTCGTCCCGAAATGACCCCAACAGTTGCTCGTATGGTAGCAGCCAAAAGAAAGGCACTCTCATTCCCTGTTCGACTTTTTTCTATCCCGAACGTATTTAGGTATGAGCGCCCTCAAAGAGGACGTCTCAGGGAGCACTACCAACTCAACGTTGACTTATTTGGAGTGGCAACGCTTGATGCTGAGATCGAAGTAATTTCGCTTGCACACCTCTTACTTCTTTCGTTTGGACTCGAGCAAGATCAGTTTGAAATACGAATAAACGATAGGTCTGCGCTCAATCTCGCGCTCGAGAATCTTAATATTCCTCTCGAGGCACGAACTCAGGTACTTCGGCTTCTAGATAAAAAGTCTAAAATATCTGATTTTGACGAACAGATGACAAAGCTCGTAGGACAACCATTTGATATAGAGAGTGTGTCTTCGTCTGCGGTCGGAGAACTCATTGAGCGACTTCGTGCACTCGGTATTTCAAACACAGTGCACGACAGGACGCTTACACGTGGATTTGACTACTACACAGGAATTGTTTTTGAAATTTTTGATACAAACCCAGAAAACAACCGATCACTTTTCGGAGGTGGGCGCTATGATAATCTTCTTGAAATGTTTGGTCAAGAATTAATCCCGACGGTTGGCTTCGGTATGGGAGATGTAGTGATTCGCGACGTACTTGAAACCTATGATCTTCTTCCGAAGGAAATAGATTATTCGGACGTCTACATTGTCGTGCTTGGAGAAGAGAATAAACATTATGCAGGAAGCGTTGCGCAAGGAATACGCGAAACAGGCCTGCGCGTTACGACAGATATGCGATATGATTCTCTTGCACATCAGCTCAAAAGAGCCTCTCTTTTTGGAAATTCATGGGCTCTAATTGTTGGAGACAAAGAACGAGAGAGCAACACACTTTCTCTTAAAAACTTACATACGGAAGAACAAGTAAGCGCAACTTTCGAAGAAGTTCTTGAAAGAATCCAATCCTAATCTCTTTCCGATGAGAAAAGTTATTTTTGACATTGAAACAAAAAATACGTTTGCGGAAGTGGGTACGCGTGATCCGTCTCTTCTTGATTTGTCACTCGTATCTATTCATGATTCAGAAACAGAATCCATAACAAGCTATTTTGAAGAAGACCTTGGACGCTTATGGCAAATCCTCGAGCGAGCTGACGTGCTTATTGGCTTTAATTCTGATCATTTTGATATTCCAATACTTAATAAATACTACCCAGGAGATCTTCTCAACATAAAGTCACTTGATTTACTTGTTGAAATTAGAAATTCGCTTGGGAGAAGAATAGGGCTTGATGCTATAGCAGAGGCTACGCTCGGTATTCGTAAAAGTGGACATGGGTTACAAGCAATTGAATGGTGGAGAAGCGGTGAAGTAGATAAGTTGCAAAAATACTGTGAACAGGATGTGAAGATAACAAAATCAGTGTATGACTTTGCTCGAGAAAATAGTTACGTACAATTCAAAGCTGATGACGGATTAAGAAAGATACCATTGAATACAGAGCACTGGGATACTCCAGAAGAAAAATCAATAACTCACACGCTTCCCTTTTAACAGGTGCTTTTGCATGCTAAAGTTATACGCATATAATTAACAGAAAAATCAATGAAACAATCTTCACCGCTTCTCTTGCCTTTATCAATTCTTGCTGCAGGACTCCTCATTGGAATTCTTGCTGCAGCTGCGATACTCATTACGAATAGAAACGGAGATGCGGGAGCGGCAACAGCAACAACACCGACTCTGCAGGAAATCTCATATGCTCCAGTAACAGAAGAAGACCATGTGCGCGGAAGTATCTCGGCGCCGGTTAAGCTCATTGATTACTCTGATTATGAATGCCCGTATTGTAAGAGGCACCACGCCACGCTTAATACACTTATAGAAAATTATGAAGATTCAGAGTTTGCGTGGGTTTACCGACATTTCCCGATCCCTCAATTACACAAGAAGGCTATCCCTGAATCAATTGCGGCTGAATGCGTTGCCGTGCAGGCCAGATCTGAAGGATTCTGGTCATTTACCGATACAATCTACGAGGTTACTCCTGCAAACGATGGACTTGATATTTCTCTCTTACCAGAATACGCAGAATCAGCAGGCGCTACAGACAGAGAAGTATTTCAAACATGTATTGATAACGAGGAAACACGAGCTCATGTAGAGGCTGAGATGGAGGATGGAGTAAACGCAGGCGCTACAGGCACTCCTTATGGACTCTTCACAAGCGAGCGAGAAATCAACAGGAGAACTCGGAATGCAATATATGCAGAACTTCAAGCAATAAACGCTGTTCAACTCATAGTGTTTGCTGAAGACGGCTTTTCGGTCGGACTTAGTGGCGCTCTACCCCTTGAAACTCTTACGGGCATCATTGATATCCTTATTGACTATAATAGTTAATTGTTAGACGAGAAAAGAACCTCGGAAAGCCTGCACCACTCGCAGGTTTTTTTATTGCATCCTTTATCTACAAAAGCGCCTGAAAGCACTTCTTCAGTGATGGTCTTTATGTTTTCGCCGAGCTCTTTCATTTCTTCGTCAGTCACTATAAACCTTTCCTGTTTGTATATACCGCGCTCATTCGGCTGAATAAAGTCTATAACGCCTTCTTCCATGTGTTCACCTGACAGATCTAGTAAAAGTGCATAAAATACCAACTGACGCTTATAGTCTCCATTTGCATCTTGTGTTTTCCCTTCTACATGGTTGCGAGATTTTGGTTTACCAGTTTTAAAGTCAGTAACAATAAGTCCCTTTTCGCTCCCCTTCTCTATCTTGTCGAGCTTCCCAGAAAGAAGAGCATCACCTTTTGGTGTTTCAAAAGCTATACCACGAATAGATCTCTCTGTTTCAACCTCGAGGGGCCAGCTTTCGAAGCCGAGCTCAATGTAGCCCGCCAAAGCTTCTTTGCCCATTGAGAAGTAGCGTTCTTTATCCGCTTCTTCAAGTCTTGAATTATTAAGTTCATCTTTTAAGATAGTTGCTACTTCTTCAGGAGTAAGGTTGACGCCGGCCGTTCGTTTATCAAAAAATATCTGAAGAGTACTATGAACCGCGGTTCCAAAAGCTGCGCTACTCGAAGGAGCCTGCGGTAAGCGGAGCAATGTTAAAAAGAAGTACTCCCACGGACACGTCAGATATTTATTAACAGCTGTTGGATTCAGTCCTCGCTTCCAAAAAAGCTTTTCAATGAACTGTGAGTCAATAACACTTCTCTTTTGAACAACTCGCTTTTCCTTTAGATTTGACCTGTCTCCTACGTATTCTCTTCTTTCTACGTCTTTACCTAACTCATCAATGAATTGCGACTCTGTAAACTCTCTCCCCTCGATATTTGTTTTAGGAAAAGTAATAATTACACGTCTCATAGCCCGGGTCAGAGCTACATAGAAAAGTCTCCTCTCGTCCTCACGCATTCGCTCTTCTTCTCCTAAACGTAAAGCTTTAAATTCTGGTAAATAAAAATACTCTGCCTTCTTTTTGCCTCCCCAGCGCTTATCTTCAAGACCAGTAATGAAGACCGAATCAAATTCTAAACCTTTTACGCTATGCACGGTTGAGAGTACTACTCTTGAGTTTTCATCTTTTGGAATTGTTAGCTGTAATGAGTTATTCTCTTGGGCACGAGCTATGTATTCCAAGAAAGATTGTAGTGATACTTCTCCGTCACGGTCCTCAAGAAGCTTCGCTTTAGAATAGATGGACTGAATCTCAGAGAGAGCTCTTTGGCTATCGTTTGAAGCTATAACTGACTTAATAAGACCCGTTCCGTGTAATACTTCTTCAAATAGCTCATAAAGCGAGATATTAAAAGATAGCTTGTGAAGCTCATATAACCTCCGAACGACGCGAGCCACTTCACTTTCGACTGCACTGACTTGCTCTGAGATAGTGCTCTGATTCCTTCGAACGCCCTCAAGAAGATTCGTTATCTCTAAAACATTCAAATTAAAGCAATCGAAGAAAAGTGCTCGTGATACATTTTCGTTTGTTGGTTCATCTGCAATACGAAGAAGTGTTAAGAGTTGCTCGGTATGTGGATGGAGTTCTCCGTTTGAACCAGAGCGTTTCGTGTAGTTTATTTCTTCACGTTCCAAAGCGGTTTCTAAGTTGTGAGCCTCTCTGTTGTTTCTAAACAGAACCGCTATTGTTTCCTCCGGGTGCAACTTTATAAGACTCTTGACCTCACGGGCTATAAATTGAGACTCATCTAGCTCAGAAGAACACAGAACAAAAGAAGTCTTGATCTCATCTCGGTCAACCTTTTGTTTAAGAGGTTTTTTGCTAAGTGTAGGGTTGTGCAAAATAAGCTCTTGAGAAAGATTTAAGATATGCTCTGAGGAACGATAGTTTGCTTGGAGCTCAATAATGTCTGCCTCTGGATATCTCTTCGTAAAATAGAGAAAGTTTTCAAGAGAAGCGCCTTGAAAACGATAAATAGCTTGTTTATCGTCACCTACAATAAATATATTAGGATTGTCGTGGAAACTCGATAGGTGGTCTAGTATTTTGTTCTGAGCACGATTAGAGTCTTGATGCTCGTCAGCGAGGATGTAGAGATAGTTTTCTTGCAATGTGAGCAATAGATCGTCTTCACGCTCTAACGCGCGTACAAGCTCAAGAATAGCGTCTTCATAGTCAAACACTCTCCTGTCTGCCTTAATCTGTTCATATTCACGAAAAACACGGAGTAATTCGTAGTTTTTTTTAATTTTTTTCTCAAGAGTTTTATACTTTCCCTTCATCTCCCCCTCGCGCTTACCTTTTTCATGATAAAGATCCTCGATGGATTCAAAATCTTTTACTTGCTTTTCTATCAGACGCTCAAAATCATTAGGGTTAAAACCTTCACTTTTTATGTCTTTAATCGCACCGGGGATATGCTTGAGATAGTAGAGCTGATCACCCGAGGGCTTAAGAAGATCAAAATCTCCTTCATGTAGCACTTTTTCAAAAATGTCTCGTTGTTCTAGCGAGTCGCACTGTCTTGCACCAATAATATTTGAGAAGTAATCTGGATGTGCTTCTATTACACCGTTTGCGAAACTATGAAAGGTTGATATCTGTACACTGTACGCATCGCGACCAATGAGTTCCTTTAGTCGTGTGCGCATAGCCACAGCTCCGGCTTCAGTAAATGTCAGTGCAAGAATTGCACTTGGAGGCGTATCTGTTTCATGAAGTATGTGCGCAATGCGAGTGGTGAGTATTTGCGTTTTTCCTGTTCCTGGTCCAGCGATTACAACTACCGGCCCCTCAGTTTTTTCAACAGCTTCTTGTTGTTTTTTGTTCAGTTTTTCTAAGGCTTTTTTATAAGTACTGTCAGTCATAAAATTATTATACCAGTTAGCAAAAATCACAAGAAATAAGTAGATTCGTATAATTAAAAGCAGGATCTATATCCTGCTTTTAATTAATAATTTTTAAGTCTGTTTGACCTTTCATGTTCACGAATTTTCTGATGCGCTTTTGCTTCAATTTGACGAATACGCTCTCGCGTGACCCCAAACTCCTTTCCCACTTCCTCAAGTGTGTGGTTTACTCCGTCAAGGATTCCATTTCTCATTTCAAGTATTTTGCGCTCTTTAGGAGTGAGGTCTCCGAGTATTTGATTAACCTGGTCAGAAAGAATACGCTTTGAGGATTCATAGTCAGGAGAAAGGAGAGTCTCGTCAGGAATAAAGTCCCCGAGAGTCGACTTACCGTCAGACTCATCTCCAACTGGACTCTCAAGAGATACAGTATCCTGGTCAATTTTGATAATTGTATAAATTTTTTCGATGTCTATTCCCATCTCTGTGGCTATTTCTTCTGGCATGGGATCTCGACCAAGGTCTTGAGAAAGTCTACGGTGAACTTGTTTGTATTTAGCGATTGTTTCAACCATATGAACGGGTATTCGGATTGTTCGCGATTGGTCTGCGAGCGCTCTCGTGATTGCCTGACGTATCCACCACGTTGCATAGGTTGAAAATTTAAAGCCTTTATTCCAATCAAATTTATCAACAGCTTTAAAGAGTCCGAGATTTCCTTCTTGTATGAGATCAAGAAGTGTTAAGTCAGGTGACCGACCCACATATTTTTTTGCGATTGAAACAACAAGCCTAAGGTTTGCGCGTGCGAGAAGCATGCGAGCTTCTTCGTCACCAGTTTCGATTCGTTGAGCTAACGCGCGTTCTTCTGCAGCTGAGATAAGAGGATACTGACCGATTTCCTTTAGATACATCTGGATCGAATCATAAGACGATGATTTTCGTGAATAACCGCCTTTCTTTTCCACTCCATCCATTTGAAGCATCCCCGTACTTTCAAGTACGTCAATTCCTGCAACACTAAACTTTTCATACAGCTCTTCAAGGTCGATAATGTTTTCCTCAATCTTAGGGAACTCTTTGAGGATTTCATCATAGGTCACAAAACCTCGATCCCTTCCTTTTTTTGAAAGTTTTTCAGATTTTTTCTCAAATTCTTTTTGAGCAAGCTTTGCTTTCTCAAGCGCCTTTGTTAACTTTTTTGGTTTTTTTGCTTTTGGAGCCGCCTTTTTAACCGACGATTTCTTTGTAGCAAGCGTCTTTTTTTTAGGCTCTTTTTTTAGGCTCTTTTCTAATTTTTTTGTCGGTTTCTTTTTGGGGCTCATAGCTTTTGTTTTAATTGTTCAATCTCTTTTAGAATGCTTGAATATGTGTTAAAAATAGTTGTTGTCATTTTCTTATCTGCACTTTCCTCTGCTTTTTTCATTTTTCTTAACAACACCCTTGCTTTATGTTCGAGTTCTATGATTGCTACTCGACTAAGTAGATATTCTATGTAACTTTTACGTTCAAGTTCGGTCTGGTCCTCTTCTTCAATTTGAAACTCATATCTTTCTTTTTCTGGACTCTCTATTTTATCTAAAACGTTCTCTGGCAAATCAGAAAAAATTTCTTGGAAGCGCTCTTTAAAGGCTGTTATGGTTGTTCTATCAACTCGAGAATTTTTTTCAAGTATAGCAATGTGCGTTGCGAGTACATATTTTTCGTTCGGCGGTACCGATTTTTCTTCTTCTTTGTCTGTTGCCGTACCAAGCGCTGGTCTCTTTCCACTTATGATATTTCTTTTAAAGGTTTCAAACTCATTTAAAAGTGTATCACTTCTAATCCCTATTTTTTCAGCAACTATTCCAAGATAATGCTCACGATTAATACTACTTGGCACTTCGTCTATTGTCTTAAAAAGTTCTGTCTGAACTTCTTTTAAGACTCCTCTTTTTTCTTTTGCTTCACTCTGAATTGTTTGCAGCTGAAATTCAATAGCATCTTCTGACATCTTTATGATTCGCTTCCATTCTTTAGCATCTTCGAGAATGACATCCGCAGGATCGCTTCCGTCTGGTAGGCGTGCTACTTTCACGTCCATTCCGAGCGAAAGAGCAAGGCGTGCATTTTTAATTGTTGCGGTAATTCCTGCTTTATCAGAATCAAACGCAATAACAATATTTTTAGAAATACGCTTGACGAGTTCAAGATTAGAGATACCCGTTTCTCCTTCGGACTCTCTCCCTCGCAAAGCTGTTCCTGAGGTAGCTACCGTATTTCTAAACCCAGCTTGGTGACTTAACACCAAATCCATTTGACCTTCAACAAGTATTGAAAACCCGAGTTTTCGAATTCCTAACTTCGCCCTATCGATACCATATAGAATATCGCGTTTTTTAAAGAGCTTTGTTTCTGGACTGTTAATATACTTTGCAGTCGTAGTGTCACTATCAAGCGTTCTTCCTGAGAAGCCCACAACGCGTCCCGATGAATCAGCAATGGGAAACATAATCCTATTTCTGAAACGATCATATCTTTTGCCCGCTTCTGATTTAATGACAAGTCCCGCTTCTTCAATTTCTTCAAAGCTGTATCCTTCTTTTTGTAATCCATCGAGAGTGAAACTCCACGAATCAGGTGCAAACCCGATAGTAAAGCGCTCAGCGGTTTCATCTGTTATTCCACGTTGAGTCGTATATCCACGCGCTTTTTTGTCAGAGACCCACCTCTCTCGGTACATCTCAGTGGCTCGAGAAAGAAGTAGGTACAGCCGATCATTTTTCTCCTTTTTCTTCTTGTCTTGTGCTGTGCCTGTATAGTGACGTATGTCAACACCAGCTTTTTCACCAAGAATCTTAAGAGCGCCCTTGAAATCAACCCCCTCAAACTCCTCAACAAAGGTAAAGATATCTCCACCCTTATTACAGCCAAAGCAATAAAAAGACTGACGTTCTGTAGAAACGGTAAAAGAAGGTGTTTTTTCGGTGTGAAAAGGACAGAGTGCTTTAAGTGCTTTTCCGGATTGCTTTAATTCAATATACGAACCCACTACTTCCTCTATGCCGATTTTACTTTTTATTTCTTCGACGGGAGAATTCATGAGATACTTTGCATTACTCTTCTTGCTCTCTGTGATCTTTGAATATTGACACTGCTTCTTGTTTAGGCGATCCATCAAAACCGGTGCCAGCAGGAATGAGTTTACCGATGATTACGTTCTCCATAAGACCAGTTAGATGATCTTTACTTCCTCGCACTGCTGCATTTATGAGAACACGCGTTGTGTTTTGGAACGATGCAGCCGAAAGAAAGCTATCGCGAGTAAGTGACACCTCGGTAATTCCAAGAATCAACTGCTGGGCTTTCGCTTCTTCGCCGCCATTTTCGCTCGCAATGCGGTTTGCTTCTCTAAAGTCGCTTACTTCAACAACATCCCCAAGTGAAAGATCCGTATCACCTGTTGACTTAATTTTAACTCGTGAAAACATCTGTCGAATAATAACTTCAATGTGTTTTCTTGAAATTGATGCTGCTTGCAGTTCATAAATTTCAGAAATTTCATTTATAACATAATCCTGAACTTTTTCTGCTCCAGCATACTTGAAATAGTCTTGAAGATTAACTGATCCGTCGGTGAGGATGTCTCCTTTTTCTACTTTGTCTCCTACGTTAACGAGTATTGTTCTGCGGAAGTAAATTGGGTACTCAGTTTCAGCTTTCTTAATTGTTTTTTTCTTGTCCTCAATTTCTGGCAAAATTTTAATCATTTTTTCTCTACCAGTATCAATGGTTTCAGAAATAACTCCTGACACTTTTGCTATAGCTGCTGAGTTTTTAGGGTTACGACGTTCAAAAATTTCTTCAACTCGCGGAAGACCAGAGGTTATATCCCCACCAGCTGATGCTGTACCGCCTTTGTGGAAGGTACGCATTGTAAGCTGGGTACCGGGTTCTCCAATTGCCTGAGCTGCAACTGTTCCAATTGCTTCTCCCACTTCTACAACCTCGTTTGTTCCAAGATCAAGACCGTAGCATTTTATACAGATACCCTTTGCGGTGTCACAGGTCATTGGTGATCGAACTACCGCCTCTTTAATTCCCGCTTCTTCAATTTTCTTTGCATCTTCGGGGGTGATCAGTTCGTTTCTTTTATAGAGCACCTTTCCTTCTGCGTCCTTAACAGACTCTGCAAGATAGCGGCCCTTTATAAGTTTAGAAAGAGGGGTGTTGAGTGAATCGGCATTGCCTTGAATGATGACTCCTTTTTTAGTTCCACAATCATTCTGCTTGATGACAGCATCTTGAGCAACAACAAAGAGTCGACGGGTGAGATAACCAGCCTTAGCGGTGTTAAGTGCCGTATCAGACATACCCTTTCGTGAACCGTGAGTTGTAATGAAGTACTCAATAGGTGTTAGTCCTTCTTTTGCCGAAGATAGAATTGGGAACTCCATTGTCTTACCACTGGTACCAGCAATCAAACCTTTCAATCCTACAATATTAGTAATCTGAGAGATAGAACCTCGAGCTCCTGAATACATCATGTCGTGCACGGAACCGTGGTCTAAAATTGAAGCTGGTACAATTTTTTCCACCGCAGAGCGAAGCCCGTACCAAACTTCTGTTACTTTACGGTGTCGCTCATCATCAGACAAAAGACCATCGTCAAACTGAGCGTAGATAGCATTTGCCTTCTTTTGAGCCTCCACTATGAGTACCATTTTCCCTTCTGGTTCCTTAACGTCATCAAGTCCCCACGTAGTACCAGATACGGTCGCATACTTAAAGCCAAGAGTTTTAATCCGGTCAAGTATCAAAGGAACTTCACTAATACCATATCGTTCTATCATGTCGTTTACGATTCGAGACATAATTTTTCGCTCCACGGTATTATTAATGTACCGATAGTTACTTGGTAGTACACTGTTAAACAACAACCGTCCGACACTCGTTTCAAAAGGCTTACTTTCAAACTCTGTATATTTTTCAGAGTCTGTACCCAACACTGTTATTTTTGCCCTAAAGTCAATTAGACCATAGTCGTGAGCGTTGATTGCGTCGTTCGGGCTAGAAAAAATCTTTCCAGCACCCTTTGAGTCTTCAATTATTTGAGTCATCCAAAAACAGCCAAGAATGATGTCTTTATCCGCAGTTACGTGAGGCGCACCGTCGCCTGGTTTGAGAAGGTTTTTATGAGAAGCCATAATTTCTCGAGCTTCAAATTGTGCCTCTTCTGAAAGCGGAAGGTGTACTGCCATCTGGTCACCGTCAAAGTCAGCGTTAAACGCTGAACAAACCATTGGGTGAACCTGAATAGCATTGCCCTCAATAAGAATAGGTGTGAATGCTTGGACACCTAGTCGGTGAAGTGTCGGTGCTCTGTTGAGCAAGACATATTTGTTTCTAATAACGTTCTCGAGAATGGCCCATACTTCCTCAACTCCATCATCGATAAGCCTACCAGCCCCTCGAATGTTATACGCAAGTTCTCGCTTGAGTAATTCAGATATAACAAACGGACGGAAAAGTTCGAGGGCCATATGCTTAGGTAATCCGCACTGATTAAGCGCAAGAGTAGGACCGATAACAATGACAGAACGAGCTGAATAGTCCACTCTTTTTCCTAGAAGGTTTGAGCGAAGAAGACCCTGTTTACCTTTAAGATTGGACGAGAGCGATTTAAGTGGTCGTCGTTGTGCCTGGTTGAGTGCAGTATATCCAGTGCCACGTCGAATCGTGTTGTCAATCAACGCATCAACGGCTTCCTGCAAAATGCGCTTCTCGTTTCGAAGGATAACATCGGGAGCGTGTATCTCCATCAATTTCTTAAGTCGATTGTTGCGATTTATGACCCTACGATAGAGATCATTGATATCGCTAGTCGCATGACGACCTCCATCAAGCGCTACCATCGGGCGCAACTGTGGAGGAATAACTGGTATGCGGGTAAGAAACATCCACTCCGGTCGAACTCCAGCGCGACGCATACCCTTTACGAGACTAAGGCGCTTTTGAAGTTTTAATTTTGAAGCAACAGAAGCGTTTTCGAACTCTTCTTTGAGCTTTATCTCAAGTTTTTCAAGGTCTAGATTTGTAAAGAGATCAAAGATAGCTTCGGCTCCGATTCGTGCCTCGAAAAGATTGCCGTACTTTACTGAATAGGTGTGATAGAGAGCATCATCAAATACGACTCCTTTTTGCAAAGAATCCACCTCTTTCTTAGTTTGAGTGAACACCTCCTTCAGTTTTTCTTTTGATTTCTCATCTTGTAACGCCTTTAGTTTTGATTTGTATTCACTCTCAATATCTTTAAGAATTTGCTTGCGTTCTGTTTCATCAACCTCCGTGACGATATGTCCGGCAAAGTACACCACTTTTTCAAGATCGCTTGTCGTGAGGCCAAGAAGAAGAGCCATTCGTGAAGGGATGCTTTTCAAATACCATATATGAGAAACAGGTGTTGCTAGGTCAATGTGTGCCATGCGCTCTCGTCTCACAATACTGCGAGTAATTTCAACGCCACACTTCTCACAGACGATTCCTTTGTATCGAATGCCTCGATACTTTCCACAGTAACATTCATAGTCTTTTTCTGGACCAAATACCTTTTCGTCAAAAAGCCCGCCTCGTTCGCTTCGTTGAGTGCGGTAGTTAATCGTTTCTGGTTTCTGAACTTCTCCGTGAGACCACTCGAGTATACGCTCCGGAGACGCCATCTTTAAAAGGATGGTATCAAAGTCTTCTGTCGATGTTGTTGGCTTAGGTTTTGTGTTATTCATTGTGGTGTTCTTTAGTCTACCTTTTCTTCAACATCGTCTTTTACAAGATCGACGTCAAGTGCAAGTCCTCGAAGATTATTGAGTAATACGTTAAATGATGCAGGAATATTAGGGTGCTTAATCTTTTCTCCTTTGATAATAGAGTCGAACGCGGCAGATCGCCCCATAATGTCGTCAGATTTGATCGTGAGCATTTCTCGTAGTGCATATGCTGCGCCATATCCAAGGAGTGCCCATACTTCCATTTCTCCGAACCGCTGTCCTCCTTCTTGTGCTTTTCCTCCGAGCGGTTGTTGGGTAATAAGAGAGTATGGCCCAATTGATCTCATGTGAATCTTATCCTCGACCATGTGGTGAAGTTTTAAGATATACATGTAACCAACCGCTATGTCCTTTTCATACTTTTCACCAGTTCTTCCGTCATACAACTCAACTTTTCCGCTTTCTGGATAACCTGCTTTCTTTAATTCTTCTCGTATCTCTTCATTTGTTGCTCCAGCAAAAGCTGGGACGATCGCCTGATAGTTAAGTTTCTTAGCAGCTAGACCGAGATGCATTTCTAATATCTGACCAAGGTTCATACGACTAGGAACACCGAGTGGTGAAAGAATGATATCAACAGGAGTTCCGTCTTCCATGTACGGCATGTCCTCTTCGGGAAGCACCCTTGAAATAACGCCTTTGTTTCCATGTCGTCCTGCGAGCTTGTCACCAACTGAAATATTTCTGAGCTGTGCGGTCTCGATATATACCTTTTTAATAATTCCGCTTTCAAGCGTATCCCCTCTTTCGCGCGAAAAGACCTTCACTCCAATCACTCGGCCTTTTTTGCCGTTTTCCATGCGCTTCGAAGAATCTTTTACGTCTCGAGCTTTTTCTCCAAAAATTGAGCGCAGAAGTCGCTCTTCAGGAGTGAGCTGAGCCTCTCCTTTTGGAGTAATCTTGCCCACAAGAATGTCTCCAGGGAGTACCTCTGCTCCAATTCGTACAATACCCTCTTCGTCAAGATTTTTAAGTCTATTTTCACCAACATTCGGTATGTCATGAGTTGTTACCTCAGGACCAAGTTTCGTGTCACGAACAGATACTTCAAACTCATCCATGTGAACAGAAGTGAATGTCCCTTCTTTAATTAATCGCTCATTAATAACAATTGCGTCCTCGTAGTTTTGTCCTGACCAGGACATGAAAGCAACAAGAATATTTTGTCCTAGTGCCGCCTGGCCGTTGTCTGAGCTCGAAGTATCTGCAAGAATAGTGTCCTTCTTAACTTTGTCTCCAATAGAAACAATTGGCCGTTGATGAAATGCGGTAAAGTTGTTTGTACGCGAAAAAGAGACAAGCTCGTATACGTCTTTCTTGCCTTTGTTGTTCTTAATTATAATCTTTCGTGCGTCTACTGCTTCTACAACTCCTGCTTCTCGAGCAGTAACAAGACGTCCAGTGTCTCGCGCAACCTTTTCTTCAATACCCGTTGCGACAAGTGGTGCCTCTGGTCGAATTGTTGGGTTCGCCTGCTTCTGCATATTAGAACCCATGAGCGCTCTGTTTGCGTCATCATGGTTAAGGAAAGGAATCATTGAGGTTGCAGCTGAATATGCTTGATTTGTTGCAACGTCCATATACTGAACCTCAGACTTTGATACCATTGCCGGCTTACTGTTATAGCGCACCTCAGCAGTATCTACTGTGATTTTACCGTTTTCATCATAGGGAGTCCCTGCATGTGCAATTTTATATTTTTCTTCCTCAAGGGCATTGAGGTATTCGACGGTTCCGGTAAGAGCGCCCTTCTCTACTTTCGCGTACGGCGTCTCAATCATTCCAAATTCATTTATTTTTGAATGAAGAGCGAGTCGGAGAATAAGACCGATATTCGGACCCTCTGGAGTGTGAATCGGACAAAGTCTTCCGTAGTGTGACGTGTGAACATCCCGAACCTCAAAACCTGCGCGCTCACGAGTTAACCCGCCTGGTCCAAGTGCAGAAACAGTTCGAAGGTTTTCGAGTTCCGTCAGGACATTTTCCTGTTGCATAAACTGCGAGAGTTGGTTTGTCGTATAGAACTCTTTAATTCGTGCTTGTAGAGGACGAGCTGAAATAAAGTTAACAGGAAGAGTCGTATCAGTGTCAGAGGTACTCATGCGGTCTTGAATATTTCGCTTCATCTGTGAAAGTCCTACACGCATTTTTGCTTGAAGCATTTCTCCCACAAGACGAACTCGCCGACTACCAAGATGGTCAATATCATCTGGCTCAGATCCTGACGTCGTGTTCAAGTGCGTTATGTGAGAAGTAATCGTGACAATATCATCGAGCGTCAAGCCTCTGTTGGCTAGGCTTTTCTTATCAAGTCCTTTTTCAAACCGTTTATTAAATCGGAATCGTCCAACGCGAGAAAGATCGTACCGTTCTTCAGAAAAAATTGAGTCGATGAACTCTTTTGCGTTCTCAAAGTTAGCAAGATCTCCGTCACGTAAACGCTTATAAATTTCAATATAAGAATCTTCCACTGTTTTCGCTGGATCAAGCTCGATTGTTTTTTCCATCATTTCTCGCGCACTTGGGTCCCCCTTAAATAAATCGAGTATTTCCTTATCAGTTTTGACTCCCATAACTCTGAAAAGTGAGCTTGCGGGGAACTTGCGCTTGCGATCAATGCGCACATAGAGTGCATCGTCGGCTTCAGCGTCAAGTTCAATCCATGCTCCTCGAGAAGGTATTACCTTTGCACCAAAAAGTCGACGACCTTTTGCGTCATTCATCGTAAAGAACATACCGAACGACCGAGCCAGTTGCGGAATAATAACGCGCTCAACACCGTTAATGATAAACGTTCCATGATTTGTCATCACAGGAAAATCGGCAAGAAATATTTCCTGCTCTTTTTCAATGCCTAATTGTTTATTTGTTAAATGAACTCGAGCCTTCAGAGGAGCATCGAGTGAGACCTTGTTTACCTTTGCTTTGTGTTCATCGACTTTTGGACGACCGAGCTCAAAAGAAATAAACCTTAGTTCAAACTTTTTTTCAGAATAATCAGTTATCGGGGAGAACTCTTTAAAAAGCTCTTTTAGACCCTCTTCAATAAACCACATGAATGATTCACTTTGTGCCTCTACGAGGTTGGGAAGATCAGTTAAAGGCTTTTTGTATCGCGAAAAGTATTTTTTTTCCATATATATAACAGCAAAAAAGAAGACGAAAATCGTCTTTTATATTAAGATTAACCTGAGCTATCTACTTTTAGTCAAAAGCAAGATATGTGTGCTACTACTATAATAAAGTGCGTAAGCCGTTACTCAATCTTGCACGTGGAAATAGTATACCAAATTTGATAAACCTGTCAATTTACAGCTACGAACGCTCGCTTCGCCACGCTTCAATCTCTTTATGATTGCCGGATAATAAG
>Ga0136601_1000246_pt1 | contig 26019 bp, 23 predicted proteins | sample AntRauMFilla2699_FD_181020 | JGI IMG/M metagenome (GOLD analysis project Ga0136601, IMG submission 181020) | Saline lake microbial communities from Rauer Islands, Antarctica - Metagenome Filla 2 #699 | ecosystem: Environmental > Aquatic > Non-marine Saline and Alkaline > Saline | place...
TGACGACCTACGCGTTACAAATGGTTTGGAAGTCTCCCAGACTTCCTCACCTCTACCAACTGAACATACACTTTCTTACTTTGAGCCACCTGTCAGATTCGAACTGACGACCTACGCGTTACAAATGGTTTGGAAGTCTCCCAGACTTCCTCACCTCTACCAACTGAACATACACTTTCTTACTTTGAGCCACCTGTCAGATTCGAACTGACGACCTACGCGTTACAAATGCGTTGCTCTACCAACTGAGCTAAGGTGGCGATATTAAATTTTACTCTATCTCAAATTATACAACCTTAACATTTGTAATGTTACAAATGGTTCAACAGTCCCCCAGACTGTTTCACCTCTACCAACTGAGCTAAGGTGGCGTATTTTGAAACTGCATATTATCAGGTTTTCAGAATATTACTAGTGGATAGCCTTCGAGAGTTCTAGCAATTCTGTCTGGGCTTAAAGCCAGAATTGAGAACTCACCACAGGAGTATTTCCATTTTTATAGTCGTCCACTCCTTAAAAACTAGGTAAAATTCTGCATAGTCGTTACACTTCTTGCCTCATTTAAAAAACCCACCCGCCTGGTGCTCCCATAACTTGGCGTAGAGTCCACCGGCGTTTGCGAGCGAATCGTGCGTGCCGTCTTCGACAATCTGACCAGCTTCAATAACCAAGATGCGGTCCATACGTCGCAGGGTAGACAGTCGGTGCGCAACAGCAATTACGGTCTTGTTTTCCATCAGGGACTCGAGGGCTTTTTGGATTGCTACTTCACTTTCACTATCAAGAGCACTGGTGGCTTCATCGAGTACGAGGATTGGTGCTTCCTTCAACATCGCGCGCGCAATCGCCACGCGTTGCTTTTGTCCGCCAGAGAGTTTCACCCCGCGCTCGCCGACTAACGTGTCGTACTGCTGAGGCAAAGCTTCAATGAAGTCACGTGCTTGAGCGCGTTCAGCTGCCTCCACCATCTCGTCATACGTCGCATCTGGCTTACCGTACATAATGTTCTCGGCGATAGTACGGTGGAACAGCATCGGTTCTTGTGGGACGAGCGCGATATTCGAACGCAACGAGTCCTGTGTGACCTCAGCAATGTTTTGCTTATCAATCAAGATAGCGCCTGAAGTTAGGTCGTGTTGTCTTAGCAATAGTGAGACCAAGGTACTCTTCCCTGCACCTGATGGACCGACCAGGCCAACCCGCTCACCGGGTTTGATGTCGAGGTTGAGGTTGTGGAAGATGGTTTGTTGGTCGTAGGCGAAGGTAGTACCAGCAAAGGTGATGCCACCTTGTGTAGTCGCTAAGTCTTGAGCGTTTGGTTTATCTACTATTTCGTGGTCGACGAAAATATCTTCAAGACCTTCTTCCATTTCACCAAATGCCTGAGAGAAAGAATCAAAGATTTTACCAATTGTGGTCAAGTTGTATGCAACTTGAGAAACTAAAGTCAAAATCAAAACCAGGTCACCAGTAGTTGCATCTCCAGCCTGCCAACTGTTTACTAGAATATAAAACATTGAACCAGTAGCCAAAAACAGCACTAGTGAATTTACGAGTCTTGTTTTTTCTGAATATTTCCATGTGCGTTGGTGGGCCTCTAAACGACCTGTGGTTAATTCCTTGAGATGAAACAATTCATGTCGTAGTCCCACATATTGGCGAGCAGCTGAAACATTGGTCAACACATCAGCAGTTCTACCCACTAATTTACTTCTTGCAGCCGCATGGTCACGTGATAACGAACGTTTCTTCGGCGAAAGCCTCCAATTCAATACAACCATCACAACGACGAGCACCAGAAAGATACCAGCGACGTACATGTCAACCGTCAACATAAACGCAAACGCCACCACAAATGAAGTGAAGCTACCTAATATATTCCAGAAAAAGTCCGGGATCATTTGTCCAATACCACCAACTACGTTTCCAAATTTGGTCAGAATTGAACCTGAAAACCTATTCGCATAGTACAGCTGGCTGTGTTGTAACGTATATTCAGTCAACACATCTGAACAATGTTTCATGACCAGAGTTAGGTACCTAATACCAGTCACTGATGATAAACGAAATAAAAGCTGAACTGCGAAAATCGCTGCCGGATACAACAGAGCGTAGAACACAACTTCATTTGCTTTTCCTGCTTCAGCAGCATCGACTATCAACTTGTATAAGTAACTGGTACTTTGGTTGAGAATGGCTGCAGAAACAACAATAATCACAGTCAAAAAAAACCACCATTTGTATGGCTGACTTACATACCACATAAAGCCCCAGGGCTTATTGGGAATATCTCCAGAATAATTTTCTGTTTTCTTTTGCATAAGGTATTAATGACGCACGGGCGTCTAAAATCTTTCTTCTAGTTTTTTGTTGCGGAGTTTTTTCTTTTGGGATTCACTGAGAGCCGTATCACTCTTATGATCGTGCATCGAACTTAAATGGTTGTCGGTTCGTTCGTACTGCAACCTGTCTTTTTGCTTTCGTTTGCGGGGACGTGGTGCGATTGCCGCGGCTACAGCGTGCCGCAGCTGATGAATCACATACGCAAACGATATACCGATGGTCTTACCTATCCGCCGAAGCAGTGCAATTAAACTGCCAAAAACGCGGTCAAGCCACCCACGTACGCCACGCAAGATCTTACGTTCGCCGGCCTTTTGCTCTTTTGCAACGAGTAAAACCATACCGACAAATAGTAGTATGGTCACCCCTAGTACAATGCCTGGCAATGCCAACATGTAACTATTTTACTGATACGCGAGCGATTTGCGCGATTGAAACGTTTTCTCCAAACTTTTGTACAGCGCCAGCTACCATGTCTGCAATAGTTTGCTCTGGGTTCTTTACAAAATCTTGTTCAAGCAGTACTTGCTCTTTAAAGTATGAAGCTAACTTCCCTTCCATGATCTTGGCTTTCATGTCTTCTGGCTTACCTTCTAGTTCTGGAGCAAATACTTCTTTGGCTTTTTCGATTGCATCGGCCGGTAATTCTTCGGTACTGATTACCGTTGGGTTGGTCGCTGCAACATGCATAGCGATTTCCCGTGCGAGTGCGATGAACTCTTCGTTTTTTGATACAAAGTCAGTTTCGCACGCCAGCAGTACAGTTGCTGCTACTTCGTTGGTATTATGTACATACACACCGACAGCGCCAGCTCCTAGTTCACGATCAGACTTTTTGTCTGCAGCTTCGCTTCGCTTTTTCTTAAGGATGATGACAGCTTTGTCCATGTCTCCCTCAGCTTCTTCGAGCGCCTTCTTACACTGCATCACAGAGATGCCAGTTTTGTCTCGTAGTTCTTTTAGTTGGCTTTGCTTAATTTCCATACAAATAACAATTAGAAAATAGTAACGGTGGATCGATTATACCGCACAAGCTTACGCTGTACGACGTCGTGGTGCAGCAGCTGGCTTCTCGACCGGGACATAGGCCGACTTACCTTCGATGTAGGCATCGGTCAGTTCAGCCACAATCAGTGAAACACTGGTCTGAAGCGCGTCATTTGCCACTACTGGGTGCTTGATCACACTGGCATCGCCATCAGTACTGGTGAGGGCCATAACTGGGATGTTCTTTTCGGCTGCTTCAGTTACTGCGATATGATCGTGTCGCGGGTCAACTACCAGTAGCATATCCGGTAGTTTGTTTAATTGTGACAGCCCAAAAAAGTTGAACTCTAGTTTCGCCGCTTCACGCCCGATAACTACTCGTTCTTTCTTGGTGTACTTTCGGTCGAGCTCACCTGTTGTCTTTTCATTCGTAAGCGTTTCGAGTCGGGTAATTCGCTTCTTGATTTCGGTGAAGTTAGTTAGCATCCCGCCGATCCATCGGTTGGTGACGTATGGTGCTTCAGCTTTTTCTGCTGCTGCTTTGACTATTTTTGAGGCTTCATCTTTGGTACCAACAAACAAAACAACTTTCCCAAGCTTTCCAGCTTCGAGTAGTGTTGCTTTGGCTGCGATAAGTGATTCACTCGTCTTTGCGAGATCAATAACATCACTTCCTTCTTTGGTGGTGTATAGGTACGAAGCCACTGTTGGATGACGTCGAGCTTTCTTGAAACCGAAGTGTGATCCGGCCTCAAACAGACGGCTCACGAGGTTTTTATCCGACATATTTTCTTAGAAATTAATTGTAATTAATGAGTTGGAAAATAGCAGTGCCCATAACGATGAGCGAGACATAATGTAGATATGATGTGACTTGCTATTTTTCACACCAAGCTGCCGTTACTAATAATGCTATACACGTCGAGGTGGCGTGGTGATCAATCAAAGATTGACCAGACCAAGTGCCGCACGAGCGCGAAGGACAGCAAGCAGTGCTTGGAGACGTTGCGATACCAAGGTACCGCAAGGTGGCAGTACAGTACTATGAAAAAGCTTATTCTGCAACAGCCTCATCACCGGCGGCTGCAGCTGCCTGCATCGCTTCTATGATGGGATCGAGGGCACCTGCCAGGGTAGCTTCTACGGTATGCCACGACTCTTTAATCCGGTGGTCGGTGATACGGTTTTGCGGGAAGTTGTAGGTACGAATTTTCTCGCTTCGATCACCGGTCCCGATCTGTCCTTTGCGGACAGCGGCGTGTTTGGCAGCTTGTTCTTCTTCGTGAATGGCTTCGAGCTTCGCGGTTAGCATCTCCATCGCTTTGATCCGGTTCTTGAGCTGTGAGCGATCGTTTTCACAGCGTACGTCGATTCCTGTTGGACGGTGAATCAGACGCACAGCTGTCTCAACCTTATTGACGTTCTGACCACCAGCACCACCAGCCCGCGAGAATTCTGTATCGATATCACTAAGATTAATTTCAACCGAAGGTTTTTTACGCATTGGCAACACAGCGACTGATGCAGTGGACGTATGAATTCGCCCTTGCTTTTCGGTGGCTGGAATACGTTGTACGCGGTGTACACCGGTCTCGTATCGTAGGGCATCATACACAGCGCTGCCCATGATTTCAAACGAAGCTTCTTTGTAGCCACCAGCCTCGGTAGCTGAGACATGGTTACGAATAGTTTGCCATCCTTGCACTTCGGCGTATTTCAAATACATCCCGGCCAGCTCGGCTGCAAACAGTGAAGCCTCGTCACCCCCTGCCCCGGCTCGTACTTCGAGCATGACGCCATAAGGCTTCTTTTCTTCTTCTTTGTTTGACTCAACAATCTTATCCATTTCGTCCCATTGGTCTTGCAGCTGTTTGGTCAGCTGAGCAATTTCTTCAACCGCCAGCTCGGCCATCTCTGGATCACTATCAGCCAACTCTTGCGCATCAGTCAACTTCACCATCTCACTTTCAAATTGCGACGCCAGGAATTGCGTTTTGTTGTATTGTTTAAATTCATCTAATTTTTCTTGATCGAAGTCCATACTAGTTATAGCAGTGTACTGACATTTAAGCTTTTTACAACCACACAGTTAAAACCAGCACTAGCGGTATCCAAAATAAAATTAATTATAGCTTATCATATATGATAAGCTATAATTATGAAACGTAAATTAGAAGACCTTAGTTTGGACGACCAAACTTTCACTCGCAAGGTCCTTATGGAGGCAGCCACACAAGCAGCAGCTAATGGAACTATTGAAGAATTTATGGAATCACTCCTAACGCCCAGTGAGCAAATCATGTGTGGGCGTAGACTTTGGATTGGACGCATGCTGTTATCCGGCAAACAGTTTGAAGAAATTGGGGCTCGTCTATTGGTTGGACCAAATACTGTTCAAAAAATTGAAAAACAACTCTTAGGAGAAATTCCAGACTACGGAGAAACAATAAAAATAAATAGACGAAAAGCAACAAGCCAAAAACGTAAGCTGGCTGCACTAGAAAATCCGTATTCATTGACCGCGCTTAAGCAAAAGTATCCGTTACATTTTATGTTCTTTCCGTGGCCAAAATGAATTACCCACGAGCTCACGCTCGGGGTATCCTCGAAAGCTAAAAGCAACCTTTTAGCATGCACCACTACGTGGTGCATGAACTCCCTACATCCCCAGGCTTACGCCGTGGGGTATTGATGGGGAATAAAATAACTTATCATATATGATAAGTTATTTTTTTGATTCTCATCTACCAGTACTCCATTCGATACAGGAGCCAAATACACAAATAGGCCCGTAGGCCCTTTGTTTATTTCTTCTTTCCAGCTTTAGCTACTCGTTGCTTGAAGCGATCCACTCGTCCAGCTGTGTCGAGTGACTTTTCTTGTCCAGTATAGAACGGGTGTGATGCGCTCGATACGTCCATCTTCTTGAGCGGGTACTCTTTACCGTCTGTCCACGTATCAGTCTCGGTAGTTTCTACAGTAGAGCCAACCAGGATTCGTTCGTTGTTTGAATTATCGTGGAAGATTACCTTACGGTAGTTTTCTGGATGAATGTCTTTTTTCATAAAATATTGTTACTTCGGCGCTTGCGCACCTAATTTATTAGTGCGAGAACTATAGCAAAAGATAGCTATTTAGCAAGCGCTAACTCGTACCCCATCCGGCGGCCACCTATCTTTCACACACTTGGATGTTCACAAACTATGGTATGCGCGTAATCCCCGTGGACGTTCAAGATAGGTGGTCGCCGAATGGCAGGAAAATTATTTAGTTGCTCAAGATCTGGATCTCTCCAGCCAGGCGATCTTTTCGGTTCATCACCTGATTACCATAAAAGGCATTGGCTGGATTACTGGCACCACCCCAGCCAGCGTAGTACCGTAAGGCAGCCGTCCGATCTGAATCATAGGTACCGCGCGCTCCATTGTCTCGTAGCAAGAGTGCTGTCGCTAAGAAAGCGTCGCGGTTATTAAATGGATTAGCGATATCGCCACCATTAATAGCTCGAATAGCATCTGAGCCACGGTCATAGATAAACCCACCAGCACCGTCTGGCACAATTCCACCGTACATTGCCCAGGTCGAAGGAATAAACTGTGAAGGTCCCATCGCACCTCCCCAACCAACTCGGCTACCGTTTTGAACGATTGGACACGATACCGTACGAGTACCTGGGTCAAACCCTAAAATGCCAGCAATCGCCAGGAATACTGGCTCATCTCGAGTTGGGTGCATGACTGGTCGCTCAGACGTACTATCGGTAAAGAGACAGCTGCCCAGGTTAGAACCGATGTTGGTTTCTTGCTCGAGTACTGCCAAGATGAGTGCTGCATCTACACCAGTCACACCCGCAGCATACTTTGAGAGTTCGACCGCTTCTCCAAACGGAATACCTCCACCTCCACCAAGGAGATCAAAGAGCTGGCTACGCAACTGCGCTGCCGTTTTCTTTTGAGAATTGAGTAGCGCTTGGTACTCCGCCTCCTCACCTTTTGTCACGGTGAGGATTTGATCTTTTTCTCGTTCTTTTGCTTCAATTTGTTGCTTCTCAAGTTCTTGAATCAGTTTCATCTCGGCTTCGGTTTGTTGTTTGTCGGTGAGCTGCTCTTTTTGCTCAACAGTATCGCGACGGATGCCATGCAACACCCCGAGTGATTCGTTGAGCGAATCTTTGAGAGTCTCAAAGGTTGCAACATCAGTAAAAAAGTCAGAGAAGTTTTGCTTGCTCAACATCACTTCTACCAAAGAATAATCTTCGAGGAAGGCAGATTTGCGAACCAGGTCAGCGAGTGAATCCTGTTGGTTGTCTAACCGTTCCGCCAGCACATCAAGAACTACTTCTTTGTCACCAATCTGATCAGACAGTTGTTCGATTGATGCAGCGCGTGCTTGGATTCCCAGCTGTGCTTGGGTAATTTCACTTTCGATAATTGCCATGTCACGCTCAAGCGAGCGGCGTTCAACTTGTTTATCTTCGACAATTCTTTGTTGCGTCAAAATTTGCCGCTCAACGTTTTGTAGTTCGCTTTCGATTCGTTTCCGACGTTCGTCTTCACTTTCAGCTGACACGGAAAGCGGCACTGGTAACAACAATCCGATACATAAAATAGTAACAACAATTCTTTGCATGCCAATAGTATAACAAATCATGTGAAAAATGTGTGTATTTATTTTCACGCAGCCTGAGCCACTACGAAAAAGGAGTATCCATGGTGGGTATACTCCTTTTGATTCGTGCTATGTAGGGCAGATTACTTCTCTTCTGCTGCTTCTTCGTCTTCTTTCTTTTCTCCCTCAACCGCTATATCTTCCATATCTACTTCTTCTGGATCTTCATCTACTTCTTCTTTAGCCACACTAACTACGGCGACAGTTTCTTCTGGATCAGCTTCGTAGACTACTCCTTCGAGTACGGGTAGATCAGCTACCGTGATCTTAGCATCAACATCATCCATACCTGATATATCAACTTCAATATGTGACGGAAGTGCACTCGGTCGACAGGTCACAGTAATATCTTGTAGTACCTTTGTCACGCTACCGAGATTGTTCTTGTTTACGATAGACTCTCCGATCAATTCAATTGCAACACTAGTTGTCATATCCTTTCCGCGCTCAAAGGCATAGAAATCAACGTGGCGCATAAGCTGTTTTACTGGATCAAAATCTACATCTTTGATCAATACTTCAATTGGTTCAGCCAGCCCAGTCAACTCAACAATAGTTGACTCACCAGCCTCTCGCCGAATTTTATCAAATACTTTTTCTTCTAAAGAAATTGGGACTGGCTCTTGTTTTGGGCCGTACACAATCGCTGGAATATGCCCTTCAGGAAGGGCTTTTCCGGCAGTTCGTGAGGCAATTGCTACTGATGTTGTCATAATGTTCGATACAGTAACACATATTTAGAAAATCTCCATACCCTTTTGCCTAGAATGCTATATGAGATCAAATATCGGTAGAATAGACCCACGCTCTACTCTCCTACTGTAAGTTTTCGAATAAATTCCTGTAGTTGCCCTAACTTGCTATATACACCAACACACCAAAGTGTGGGGGCGACCTGGTACAATACTGACATATGTCACAACAATACGATTTCGTCGCCATTGGCGACATTCTGATAGATGCCTTTATTCAACTTAACAAAGACCAAGCAGATGTTTCGATCGACCAAGACACTGGTCGCAAGACTCTGCATATGCCGTTTGGTAGTAAGTTGCCTTACGACAACGTGGTAGTGGTTCCAGCCGTTGGAAACAGCCCCAACGCCGCCACTTCTGCTCATCGGCTCGGGCTCGAGACTGGCCTGGTGACCCACATCGGTAACGACAAGTTTGGTAAAGAGTGTTTGCAAGCCCTCCGCGACGAAGGAATCCATACAGATTTTGTAAAGATTCACGAAGATAAACAAACGAACTATCACTACGTACTACGCTACGGACCAGAACGAACCATCCTGATCAACCACGAAACCTACCCCTACGCACTGCCTGATTTTCCAGAAGCACCAAAGTTCTTTTACTTTTCATCAGTCGGAGAACACGGCCTCCCCTACCACCACGAAATCGCCGAGTACGTAAAGAACAACGAAACCAAATTAGCCTTCCAACCAGGAACCTTCCAAATCAAAGTCGGTGTTGACGCCATTCGTGACATCTACGAGAACTCTGAAATCTTTTTCTGCAACAAAGAAGAAGCCCAGGAAATCCTCAAGACAAGCGAGTCAGACATTCCGACCCTGGTGCGTATGGTGCGCGAACTTGGACCAACTATCCCAGTGGTAACTGACGGACCAAACGGAGCCTTTACCGTTGATGCAGACGATCAAGCATGGCGCATGCCAATGTACCCAGATCCAGCCGCACCGGTTGACCGAACTGGTGCTGGAGATGCATTCTCTTCAACCTTCACCTCGGCTATCATCCTTGGTAAGGATCCAGCCGAAGCACTGTCATGGGGTCCAATCAACTCGATGAATGTTGTACAACATGTTGGTGCCCAAGCCGGACTACTACCAATGCCTGAGCTAATGAAATATCTAGAGAATCGTCCAGACGATTACCTACCAAGTAAAGTGTAGCTACGGCCACGCTAAGAAAAAAGCGCCCCAAATACGGGGCGCTTTTTTCTTATCGCTACCTAAGAGCAGATAACCTCGCGCACCTTATCCTATAAAGAATTACCTATCGCTTGGTATCATATATGATACCAAGACTTACTTGATAATCAGCCGCCTATCTCTACGTGACCTGGGAGTCACAGTTGTATTTTGACTCTAACACTGGCGGTTGGTTCTTAAATAGCACCCGAGACAGTGTGGTGCGGGGAGGCAATAGACAAAGATAGTACCTAAACTCCTCTTTGTAGTAGAGTAGTGTAGGTATACATCACGACTTGTATTGGTTTACTACTACTTATCAATCACCCGTTTTCCTGCTGCAACAATGGAATCAACGCCCATACCATAGTACTCCACTAGTTCGTCCGGTTCACCAGATTGACCAAACTGGTCTAGTACTCCGATACGATTAATCTTGGTTGGGTTTGTTTCAGAGAGAAATTCTGCAACCGTACTTCCCATTCCACCGGCTACCTGATGTTCTTCGACCGTGACTAGCGCATCGTGATCAGCTGCAAATGCAGCCACAGCTTCTGTATCAAGCGGTTTAATGGTCGCTAGGTGTAGGACGGATGCTCCGATGCCTTGCGTTTGTAATTCGCGGGCTGCCATCAGGCTGTTGTATAAAAGTGATCCGGTGGAAATAATACCCACTTTCTTTTGATGTGACTGATCACGAGTAAACATGAGTTGTGCTTTGCCAATCTCAAACGGTGACTCTGGAGTGGTTACTACCGGCGTTCCGGATCGTCCCAAGCGGAAATATACTGGCCCATTATGCTTCGCAGCTGCGAGGGTGACCTTACGGGCTTCGTGAATATCAGCTGGTGCAATAACGGTCATGTTTGGCACTGTGCGCATGATTGCAATATCTTCGATTGCTTGGTGGGTAGCGCCGTCAGGGCCAACCGATACTCCGGCGTGCGAACCGGCGATTTTTACGTTGGCGTTGTTGTACGCGATTGTGGTGCGGATTTGTTCCCAATTACGGCCAGGTGAAAACATGGCGTAGGACGTGATAAAAGGAATCTTCCCCATAGCAGCCATGCCTGAGCCCACTGATGCTAAGTTTTGTTCAGCTACCCCAATCTGTACAAACCGTTCTGGGAACTCATTAGCAAACACGTGTGTCTTGGTTGACTCTGTTAGGTCACAGCAAAGCGCCACCACGTTCTCGTCACGCTTACCCGCTTCGAGCAAACCTTCACCAAAGCCGTTACGTGTTGCTACGCGCTCAACCTCCTCTCCATTTTTTATTGCTTCTGAAATATGATCTGCAAACATAATTTATGAAATAGTATCTTTATCAATCATACCAGCCAGGGTACGGAGTTTTTCTAATGCTACCTTTGCTTGCTCACTCTTTGGCACCCGATCTTCTGGTCCTTTGCCTGGAGGGTTACCGTGCCACCGAAAGTCCCGCTCAAACACATCCACCCCTTTACTACCAATTGTATGCGCAATGATAACTGAGGGTTGACTGTACACGGCTTGTGCCTTTCCAACTGCGTCGTTCAGCGCCCGCATGCTGTGCCCGTCGACTTCTTGGACATCAAACCCAAACGATTCAAATTTTTCGGCCAGCGGCTCCATCGGCATCACATCTTGGGTATACCCATCAATCTGGAATCCATTTCGGTCGACGATCACAATCAAATTGTGCAGTTTTTCTTTCCCAGCCAACATTGCCGCTTCCCAAATCTGACCTTCTTGGAGTTCACCATCACCGGTCAGGCAGTAGAAAAACTTGCTTGAATACGGATTATTCATTCGGTCAGCGATGGCCATACCCACTGCCTGCGACAACCCTGACCCTAATGGTCCAGAGGTATTTTCAAGGCCCGGCAATGCCTCGCGATGTGGGTGTCCTTGCAGGCGTGACCCAAACTTTCTTAGGGTGAGCAGTTCTTCTACCGGAAAATACCCAGCGTGCGCCATGGTGGCATAGAGGACTGGACATATGTGGCCGTTAGACAAAATCAGACGGTCCCGCTCTTCCCAATCGGGGTTTTGAGGATCGTGTTTGAGGAGGGCAAAGTATAACAAGGTAAACACATCCGCCATATCGAGCGGGCCCGCGGTGTGACCACTCCCAGCTTCGGTTAACATTTCGATAATACTCTGACGAATCTCGTTTGCTTTCTTTTCTAATGATTTGATTTGGGTTGAAGTGAGGTACTGCATATCTTTATTAGTATACAAAGTTGAAGCCAAAGCTCCAAGTACTTTTGGTTCTTTTTAGTTAATAAGTACGGATAGCGCCTGGTACGCTGCCTCTGGATCTGGTTGCAAAGTGATCGCCGAACCAACTATAAATCGGTCTGCTCCAGCCTCTTTGAGCTGCACGATAGTGTGTTCGTTAACGCTACCGTCGATAGTGATAGATTTCTCTGGATACGCTGCTTGTACAGCAGCAATTTTTTCCAGCACGGTTGCATCAAACGGCTGTCCTTGGGCGCCGATTTGATAAATACCCATCAACTGCACGTAATCAGCAAACTCAGCGTACGCCAGTAGTGTATCGATTGCAGTATCGCCATGCGCCGACACACCAATCGACGTATGCGTGAAGTTTTCAAAATTTTTGAAGTTCTCGAGTGAAACTGTCTCAACGTGAAAAACCAACCTGTCTGCTCCGGCGGTGATCCAATCAGCGGCGGCTAACAACGGGTCTTCAATCATCAGATCAACCTCAAGTGAGAATTGGTCAGAATACGGCTTCACTGTAACTGGTTCTCCAGTAGGTTTACACGGCCACGACGCTGTTGGGGTAAATTTCCCATCAACCACGTCAAGATGCACCTCGGGGCTAAACCGAAGCAACTCAAGTTTTTCTTTTGCGTCATCCTCAGACTGAGGAATGAAGGCGGGAACAATTGGAATCATGTGTGTAGGTTTCTAGTGAGCTGGTCAATTTTTTGATCGCGGCGAATGTACTTTTTGTCAGTTGCGCCAGGGGTGTGGAGCCAGGACCAAATATGTTTTTTGGTATCGTCGATTGATAACAGTCGCGCTCCGATTGATAGGACATTCGAGTCGTTGTGAGATCGTCCGAGCTCAACAATTTCTTTACTATCACTATACAAGACCGTTGCTCGCACACCCGGGAACCGGTTTGCCAACATGGCTTCACCTTGGCCAGACCCGCCAAAGATTACTGCCCGATCGGTCGCGGGTGCTTTGGCTACTGCATGCGCAGCTTTGACGATAAAATCTGGGAAGTCATCTTCGGGGTCAAACACCGCGGCTCCGTGATCAACCACGTCGAACCCTTCACTGACTAACCAATCAGCAATAGTATTTTTGTGCGCATAACCCGCATGATCTGTAGCCAGGTGAATTTTCATTAAGCAGCCTGTAGATGTCGCGCTGATGCCGCTACGTGCTCGACCAACGTCTGAGTGTAACTGGTTTCATTGTCATACCAACCAAGCACCTTGACCAAATTACCACCCACAACCCGAGTAAATGACATATCTGCGATTGAACCAACCCGCGACCCGATAATATCTGAAGAGACGATTGGCTCATCAGTGGCAGCAAAGATATTTTTCCAGCGGGGGTCAGCAGCTGCTTTACGGAACGCTTCGTTGATTTCCTCAACGCTCGTGTCTCGCTTCGCAATAAATGTCACATCAACCACTGAACCGACCGGCACTGGTACTCGCATGGCCATACCGTCAAAGTTTCCATCAAGTTCAGGATGGGCTTTAGTGGTGGCAATCGCCGCACCAGTTGAAGCGGGGATGATATTAAGCGCTGCTGCTCGACCTTTGCGGAGATCCTTCGATGGACCATCCACCAGTGACTGAGTTGAGGTGTACGCATGTACGGTGTTCAAAATGGCCTTCTCGATACCAATCGCTTCTTTGAGGATTGCAATCAGTGGGCTGGTGGCATTAGTAGTACACGAAGCGTTAGATGAAATCTCGCAGGTCTTGAGTTGGTCGTCGTTTACTCCCATCAAAACCGTTGCTCCATTGACGCCGGCTGCTTCTGGTTCGTCTTTAGCTGGTGCTGAGATCACCACTCGCTTAGCCCCAGCTGCGAGGTGCTTTTTAGAACCTTCGTAGGTAGTAAAGAAACCAGTTGATTCCACTACTATGTCAACATTCATATCACCCCAAGGTAGCTTTTCTGGTGCCCGTTCTTGGGTGAAAGCAATCTCTTTGCCTTGCACCATGAGTTTACCCTCAACAATTTCGACAGTAAACGGAGCTCGTCCATATACTGAATCATACTTCAGTAAGTAGGCCAAGTTTTCAAGACTGCCCAAGTCGTTGATGGCGACCACTTCAAAGTCGCTGTGTCCAAACGCTGTCCGTAAAAACGTTCGTCCTATTCTTCCAAATCCATTAATTGCTACACGAGTCATAAATAATCAATATGTTATGTTAAGTTCCTCACCACAGTATACAAGGCAAAAAATTATACAGAAGTCTGGTTATCCTCATCTTGCTTTCGATGGCGCCAAAAAATAAACCATAGGGCGACCAAAGTCAGGATTGGAACCGCCAGTAACAGTCCCCAAGCCAGCGTTTGTAGGCGCCATACTAGTGTTTCAAATGTGGAAGAGCTGGTTCCTCTGGCTTCGGTGAACGTTAACTGGGTCTGATAGCTTCCCACCACCTTGACATCATAGTCGTATATATCTACCTGCAACTGCGAGCCCCCTGCTACCTGGACTGGCGCGATGGTTGCGGTGTACTCCGTCTGTGTATTATTGAGACGCAATAAAAATGAAAAGTTTTTGCCCGACCCTCTTGGATCATCCAAAGTGACGACAATCGTCTTAAATGCGCCAGTAATTTTATCAGCTGGAATCGAGACAAAAAATAATTCTTCACTCGCTAACGTAATCGTACTACTTGCAAAACTATAGGTAGTACCTCCTTGCGATACCAAAATGTCTTGGGGCTGCGGCATATTTGGATCAGGTGGCACCTGGATGGAAGTTGTAGAGCTAGTATCTGTGGAAACCTCTTCCCTATCATCATCGGTCGCACTACCAGGTGTGTCTGGGATAACACTCTCTGACGGTAACTGTGTTGTAGCATACGCTATCGCACCCGAAGACAGGTTACCTGAAGAATCGTAGGTAAATATTGTGTAATACTGTCCGTCGTGCGTGACCAAACCACCTTGATCAGTTACTGAATTAGCCGACCCTTCATATACCAAAAACCCATCACTCTCATTCAGTGGATAGAACAAATGATTTCGCACTATTCGTACATATACAAAATCGTCTTCAGTTGGGTTATCCCAGCGCAGAAACGTATCAGTACCTATTGGCGTTGCAGAAAAATTAGCTACGTTAGCTGGCGCAGTAGTATCAGGTAAGGCAATGGTAGTAAAGTTGCCACCAGACAAGAGGACTTCTGCACCAAATCGATCGTAACCATAGAGCTCATATACATACTCGGTGCCTGCCTCTAAAGGAAACAATGAGGTAATATGCGAAGATTTATAAATTGGACTTTCTATAGTTCCGTCGTCATAAATACTTGACTTGCCATAACGTAATATAAAGCGAGTAGGTAGATTGGTACTAAACTCAAACTTAGCACCGTTAGTACTAGGTGCTATAACAAATGATGTTAATTGCAGTCGAGCTATCGTGGCCGAACTGCCATCTCTGTCCGCTGTTGTAGTAGCAGCTACTGGCGGTGGAGGTATTGAAAAAGTAGTCGTAGCGAGGGTAATTGATGACGTTGAAAAATTACCAAATGCATCAAAGGCGGTAACACTATATGAGTATGTGGTACTGGCGATCAAGCCGCTATCAGAATAAGACGTTAGTGTCGTAGTGGCAATCTGCACAGCGTCACGAAAGAGCTGGTACCCAATTACCCCAGTATCATCGGTTGATGTGCCCCAGGCGACATCAATTTGCGTTGCTGCAATCGGGGTGACCGAAAAAGGATATGGTGTGGTTGGAGGCTGAGCATCTTCCCCATAGAGAAGTTCTACGTTGAACGAGTCAGTCTGTGCAAAACTCAATTGAGCCGTGCCACCCATGAAAACCAAAGTAAGAACGAGACTCAACAGTATTCTCATAGTGGTAGCGCTGTTACCGTCGTAGTTGCTACATATACCCCTGGAGCTTGAGTAACCGATCCACCAACACCTACTCGAAAGTTGATTCGTGTATCGGCTCCGGCCGGATGATTAGAGCTGGCAGACTCAGCGATCACTGCGGCAGTAGTGCTGACACCAGTCCAACAGTTCAGATTAGATATAGTAGTACCCACGGCGCAGCTGTTTCCATTATTCTTAAATCTATCGACTATGTCGTCGCCAAACGGCGAGAACCCAAAATGAGCATCATTCACGCCAATGGCAAATTCATAATCTGGGGTCGGGCCGGTATTATAATCAGCGAGACTATTGCCTCCAGACACCATGGCCGGCGATGATTCGCTTGCGATGGTGAGCGAATAACCAGAGGGGCTGTCAGTCACGACTGTCGCGGTAGTCGATCCATTTGCTACTCCACCCGACACACCAGGAATGGTAGGCGACAAAGTAACTGCGGCCAAGCCAGTCAAAGACATGAAGACTTGTTGCATTTGTTGATATCCTGCCCGTAAGGTATACGAGCTACTATCACTTTCTCCGGTAGCAATCTCCCCTACACTCGACTCTAAAGTAAACCCAGTTGAGTTAGAGAGACCACCGCCAAAGTTTATACTGTCAGATTGTAAACCATAGTTAGTACTTTCCATTACTTGTGCTCCTACGATATCAGTATACCAAAATACTACTGGTGTAAACACAACAGCGCTTACTAAACTGGTCAAGAACAATGAACTCCATATACGCATGAGTAGTAATTAAATTATTTGCGTTTAAATTCAAACCGGGTAGCAACGTAACGGATCAGAGCGAAGATCAGGAAGAGGCCGATAAAGATAGGAAGGAGTATTTTCCATGGGAGTACCCAAAAAACGACTGTTCGGGTGTCTACCACATCATCGTAACCTCGGTTTATTTGAGCGGTAGCCGTATATCGGCCAATAAGAAACTCTCTGTCCCACTCGACCACACGATTTCGTATTGAATCCGGCAATACAAACCAGGGTGCAAGCTCTACAAACCCCACCTCATCTCCAAGAAAGTTAGTAATGCGTATCTCGCCATAGGGATTCAAGTGCACGTCACCGGTGTTTTCAAACACAATACTCATTGGTATCGGTGTATCTGTGAACAGAGCAGTGTCGTTTACAGTAGAAAAGTCGAGTGTCTCTCCGGCTGTTTCGGTTTCACCTGGAGTAGAGATGAAAAAGAGTGTTCCAATACGACTAACTAGTACTGAAGCTGGCACTGAACCACCGGCGGAATTAAGTTCATTTTTATCCGAGACTATTGATATCAGCAAACTCCCGTACCGACCACCTGGATCAGCATCAGCCGGAATGCTGACTGTTACCGGTATCCGAGCACGCTCTGCATGCTGCAATGTAAATTCTTTGTGTGGGACGCTGATATAGTCCTTAATCGTATACGGCCCTCGATCATCGCCCAGTAAGACAAGAGCTTTTGAACCATCCTCTGTACCCTCAGCGTCTTCGGTTTCAAACGAAAACACCTTTTCGACCCCCATACGGTTAGACACAACTAATTCGACCGTGCGACTTTGACCCGGAGCAAGCTCAAGCTCAAAACGCCCCGGTCCGACGACAAAATCATTGAATACATCATCATTAGGTAACCGTTCTCGAGAATAGGAATCTACAACAGCCGTTGGCGCTACAGGGGCTGGTGGAACTGTAGGAGTTGCTACGTCGGGTAGCGCTGGTAGCACAGAATCATCAACTGGATCTGTCTCAAGATCAATAGTTGTCGTCGTCGCTGCCTCGTCAGCCTCTGGAGCAATTTCTCCTTGAGAAAACACACTCGTAGGCAGAGCTAGGAGTGTGCATCCCAAAATTAGTAGGAATGCAACCACGCTGTATCGGTGCGAAGTTGTATTCAACATAGTAATTTGATTATATTTTAGTTGTCAGTAATGGTCAAGGTAGTCGTTGCTGTATAGAAACCAGTTGGGAGAGCTGGGTTTGGATTGGCGCCTACTCCAACCTGAAATGCGATAGTGGTAGTAGCACCAGTACTTGGAGTCGGGCTAGAGCGGTCAATAATATTGGTTGCGACCGTTGCGTCAGCTACGTTGTACCAACACTTCCCAAGAGTTCCTGTTGTGCTTCCACTACAGTCCGTACCTCCGTCATTAAGAAAGATAGTATTTGTATCTGCAGTGTTTGTATTTGAGAAGACGGTATACCCGAACTCAGCATCACCACTATTTATTGAAAAGTCATAATCAGCGCCACTTACTGGTGTGTAGTTCGCGATTGTTGATGTACCCAGATCTTGTTGCATAGCAGTAGTAGTAGAGAACTCAATCGTCATGGTGTATCCTAGCGGGTTGTTGGTGTTAACTGCTACTGTTGTGGTTCCGTTTGCAAACCCACCTGTTAGACCTGCGATGGCTGGAGTAAGTGTAATATCGTCTGCAGTAGTCACAAATGCGAGCTCTCCGGCAATTTCTGCTTGAACGGTAAATTCGTCGGTTTGTTGGCCAAATGTAACAGCTGGCTCAAAGGCGAAGAATAGACCGAGTGATAGAGAGAACACTAACGCGGCCAAAGTGGCTGCGTTAGTTAGGTTGCTGAAGTGTAATGACGTTTTCATAATAATAATGTTTCTTTTTTTTAAATAACTTGGTACTTATATAATACTAGAATTTTAGATTTTAATCTGGCTCTAGGGCTTGAATTGTGGATAATAATTATTTTGTCGTTCGACCTGAGACGCCGAGTCTATTCACTATTTGCAGTTGACTCATCAATTACACTGGTCGCTATCTCACCTTCATCTGCTTCTCCTGTAGACTCTAATAGCATGTGTGGCTCTTGGGGATCAATATGCGATTCACTGGAACTCGCTGTAGTGTTAGTGGTATCCAATGTCGTCTCTACAATCTCGACCGAGTCATCGCTAGGCATTTCAGGCGCTACAGGTTCTGACTGGTTATTCTCTTGTACTGGTAGCAGCGTTTCTGAGTCAGCATCTAGTTCACTAGTGGTGGTGGCTGTGGTGGTGGTCGCCATAGTGCTGGTGGAAGAGGGAGTACCAACTAACCGTACCTCAACCTCTTCTTCATCGGCACCTGATTGCGCTTTCGCGTCACTATCTTTTTCATCAACCAGCTCTGGTTGTATATTTTCTTTTGCCGCTTCTTCGTCCTGTTCCAGAATCTGTGTCGCAACTGTTGAGGAGCTATTCCGATTTTCGAGTTCACGGATACGTGTTTCAAGTTCCTCGATCCGGTTTTGATTTCCATTCACCACCGACCACATCTCTTTCATCGCTTCCACCACCAGCGCCAATAAGTTTTTAGTATTAAGCGACCAGTACGCACCACCCTTTCGCACCACCTCAGGCACTACCTCATCAACCTCCTGGGCTAAGAATCCAATTTCTTGCTGGTCTCCAAACCGATCTTTGTCTTTCCATGCGTACGATACTCCTCGTAAACCAAGAATTTTATCCAACGATCCAGTCAGCGTGTGTACATTTTCTTTAAGGCGTTGATCCGATACTTCTAATATTATGTTGCCCTGCGCATCGGCCATGAGGTTGGTTGTGCCGCCACTGACAAGATTGGTTGCCTGGATAACACCGTCAACTGTCAACTCTGAATTCGCGCTAGTGGTACCTATGCTCATATCTCCAAGGAAATATGAGCTATCGGTACCCGCAGCATAAACAGCACCTTGACTATAAATCCCTACATCTCCTACTAATAGTCCCTCCCCTACATCCAACCTCCCGGACAGGACGGTATCGCCAAGAACCGTCATTGATCCACTTTGCAAGGAATGCATGACGCCTGATTGGGCTTCTATGCCTGTCAGATCAACCACGTAAAATTCTTTTCCAGTATTTGTAGTGGTGATATAGGCATAGCGCCCCGCTACAGCGACACCGGTACCGGCTCCGGCAGCCAGTTCAATTGCTCCTACTTCCACTGGGGTCGTAGCACTACTAATATCAATCACATGTAAATCATCGCCAGTGGCCGCACTAGCTATATAAGCATATTTACCCGACACCGTCACAGCCACGGCAGATGTGACCAAATCAATACCACCTACTTCGACCACAGCGCTGGGGTCACTGATGTTAATAATATGAAAGTCGTCCCCACCATTATTAGATACAACGTAGGCATAGTTTTCTTTAATAAAGACGTCATTGGCTGCGTCACTTAGAAATATACTGTCAGTAGAGGTAGGTGCAGTTGAGCTGCTGATATCGATAACATGGAAGTCTTCGTCCGTGCCACGAGTAGTCACATACGCATACTGTCCACGCACCTTGACTGCAGTACCAGAATCTGACAAATCTGTTTCACCAACAATCTGGGGTGAGCTTGGGCTGCTGATATCGATAATATGAAAATCATCGCCGACGTTGTCTGTCACCACGTACGCATATCGACCTTGCACAAATACATCGTTAGCGGAGGTTGGTAAATTGAGTGACCCAACCTCAACTGGTACCATCGGATTGCTGATATCGATAATATGAAAATCATCCCCAGTGACCGAACTGACAACATATGCGTAATTGCCAACTACAAACACTCGACTAGCAGTGGTTGGTAAATTAAGTGACCCAACCTCAACTGGTGTCACTGGATTACTGATATCTAATATGTGAAAATCATCCCCAGCCGAACTACTAACAACGTACGCTCGATTTCCAATCACTTGTACGTCGTTAGCACTCGGGTTAGAAACTAAATCAAGTGACCCAATCTGATTAGGGGTGTACGTGCTACTGGCGCGCCCTCCCTGCTGCAAGATTGAACCATTTTCAACAGCTAGTCGTGCGTCGGCATTGAGAGTTCCGATCCCCACGGTGTCAGCGCTGGCATTATAATAAAATCCCACGGCATCATTGACTGCTTGCAGACGGGTGTTCCCTTGTACGGTTAGGGGCGCTAGCGGTAGCTCTACCCCAATTCCTAAATTCTGCCCATCAAACACAAACTCGTTTGAAAATAACAATGAACTGGTGCTGGTAAATGGGATACCATTGGTTATATATCCCGCAGGGGTGTCGGTCAAGCCTATAAAATCTGGTGACCCGCCCCCCACTGACTCAACCGAGTCAAACCGTAAATTCCCAGAGCCGTCAGTCACCAAGATCTCGTTACTACCGCCATCAATAGCTGGCAGAATCCACTCAATATTTGACCCTAGTACCGCTGGTGCTCGAAAGCCAGCGTAATTTGAACTATCGTTATCGTACCAGCGAGTGAGTGATCCATCTAACATACTCAGGTCGCCACCCACCGTCAGGGTGGTGACCGGGCTCGGAGTGCCAACCGCCAGCCGCGTCCCGTCATACACAAAATTGGCTGACTGGGTCAGTGCACTGCTGGTTGCATTTACATACGATACGGACCGGGCTAGGTAGGTTTGCGGTGTATCAGCTAACCCTAAAAATGTCCCGTCACCAAAGCCTAAGGTGGAAGACGATACGTTTGTCCACGCGGTACCATCATATATAAGTATGTCGCCGTCACTGGTTGTGGCTAGGGTGACGTCATTTAAGTCACCAATCTCCGCTGCCCCACCCAGGCAAGTACCATCAACCGACACACAACCATCGGTCACATTGAGTCCTCCCCTGAACTGCGAGCTGGTACCGCTAATAACTGACACTGCCCCGATCAGCAATGAGTCACCCTCGACGGTTAACCTGGCTGATGGCGTGCTGGTACCAATACCCAAATTATCTCCAGCAAACACCAAACCGGCTGACTGAGTCAAAGCGGTAGCAGACGCATTGGCATACTGGAGTGAACCAGACAGGTATGACCCTGGAGTATCTGGTAGCCCGAGATACGTCGGAGCCGTCAGTCCACCGATACACACGCCATTTTCTGCAAAACAACCAGATTCAATATTGACTGTGCCACCAAAGGTTGACGTACCAGTACTCAATACAGTGAAGGCACTGCTGGAGGATAGCGCATTCCCAACATTCACCGTACTAAACGCTGCGGCTGCGGCTGAACCAAGACCGATGCTGGTGCCATTAATAGTTCCCCCCGACAACGTGAGTATGTTTGATACATCACTGTCATCGATACAACCAGCACAACCACCCCGCGATCGAACACTGTCTAGGTCCGAAATATTTTCGATTTCCAGGCCATTTATTTCGATATCTTCCCCAGCTTCGAACTCAACAGTACCTCGCTCACCATTTATTTCGAGTACACCATCAAACGGCTCAGGGACAAATGAAATAGTTGGGGTGTTTCTCGACCCAGTTACGGTAACATTAGAACCAGCCACAATTTCGTTTACAACGTTACTCGCAAAAATCGATCCGCTAGCTACATCAATATTTGCACCATCGGTTATGATGCCGCCAAGTGCACGCAGAGCGCCATTTATTTCGACATCATTACTCACTGTCAGTCTTTCAATGGAGGCTAATCCATCTACTTGTAAAGCGCCGTTTATTTCGGCGGCGTTACTCACTGTCAATCTTTCAATGGAGGCTAGTTCATCCACTTGCAAGGAATCGGTGGTAATAGTATTTCCAATCGTAAGATTCGAACCTGCCATCACCCCAGCAGAAAAAAGTCCGCTTACGGTAGTGGTAGCCAAGCGGCTACCACCCGTCACTGCCAGCGACTGCCTGACGGATAAGGGGGCGTTGATAATAAAAGTACCCGACCCAAGGTTAACCGACGGAAACTGGGCTGACGCTGGTAAAGTTAGATCAGAGCGCGGTGACGGTAACGCTGCCTCCTCACTACTGTCTGCTTGATTTGAATTTGGGCGCACTGCGTCAATCGCCTGAGCAGTGTATGAGACTACGCCATTGAGCTGCACAATCACTTGATCAAGTAGTGCACGAAACGGGTGCACCTGTTCTACCGACTCCGACTCTGCCGAGGTTGCGGGAACTTGCGCTGATACCGGCTGCATAAGCGACAGACAAAGTAAAAACACTACACAAGCTATCGCTGCAATACAAAACCCGACTATTTGATGAAGTTTATTGGTTAAAAAATGTATACGCATGTGAACTTACAGTACATACAAAATACACAGCTATATTGCGGCTTCTGGCAAGTAAGGTGTGTCGGTATGCACTTAGTAAAATAATACCACGCACCTCTGTAAAACTGGGGACGTAATTTTATAATTTGCCTATAACTACAAGGGTATTTCTTGTAGTGGCTCTTGTATATAAATGGTCGCAATATCGTCATCCACGTATAAAAGAGCGTCCTTGAAAGTAAACGATTGTATCTCGGCGGTCGGAAGCTCGAGAGAAAGAGGTGTGGCATGTAATAAAGACATAAAACGCGCGTGATCAGGCAAAATATCAAACACTCCTTCACTATTTTCAGCTGAAAGTGCTTTGACGTCTCCTTCCCAGACTTTTGCTACTGGAGACTGGATGATTACCCGCAGTGAGTTACTCATGAAGTTGACAAGATACCAGCGGAAGCTAAGTCGGCAATGTATAAAAATTTGTCTGCCGGCACCGCATCGAGTGTACCGTCGAGAATGGCTCGTACATCACGCACAACTAATTCCCGTGGCACTTTTGCCCCCTTTCGACCAGTCTCAATCTCTGTCACAATGAACGACTGCGTCATGTAGTTGAGTAACTTTTGCGCACGCTGGTAGCGTTTTTGATTTTCGATTGATAACTCTTCCTCTCCGACAATAGATACGATTCGAGAGAGCTGTTTGTATTGGTTGAGTATCTCGATTGCTTCAGTTGCCGCAGTATAATGTTCTTTTCCAACTGTCTGAGGATTCAACGCGGACGACATAGACTGGAATGGATCAACCGCTGGATACCGCCCTTCATAGGTAAGCTCACGGGACAGAATCGCCACCGCATCCATGTGCGGCATGGTGGCTGATACAGCCGGGTTACCAAATTCATCCGCTGGCACATATACCGTTTGCACCGAGGTAACCGATGCATCAGTTGTGGAATAGAGCCGGTTCTCAAATTCAGCGATTTCGGATTGCAGAGTCGGTTGATAGCCAAATTCAGAAGGTAGCTCGCCAAGCAAGGTCGAGAGCTCGCTTCCTGCTTGCAAGAAACGAAACACGTTATCGACAAACAACAGTACGTCAGTTTTTTCTTCATCTCGAAAGTGTTCTACTAAGGTAGCTGCAGTCGAAGCAGTGATCGCCCGAACCGCCGCGTTTTTGTTGATGTGACCAAACACCAGTGCTGTACGATCAAGTACATTGTGTTCTTTGAGCGATTCATAGAGGGCATGCCCTTCACGGATACGCTCGCCAATCCCTGCAAACACTGAGACTCCCGTCCCATCGTATACCACGTTACGGAGAATCTCTTCTTGTAGTGTTGTCTTTCCTACTCCTGCACCACCAACCAGCGCCATCTTGCCACCCTTTAATAAGGGCACAAAAAAATCGATGGTTTTAATACCTGTCTCTTGAATCACACTCGGTCTCACGATTGTGCTGCCTACTGTCTCGCTGTGGTCACGATAAATTGTTCGTTCTTTTTTTACAGCAAGTGGTCCCCCGCCATCGATTGGTTCACCATAAAGATCGATCACTCGTCCCAGTACTGGCTTTCCAACCGGTACAGTAATCCGAGCGCCCGTACTCATGATTTTAACATTTCGCTCCAGCGTATCTACCTCTGAGAGTAACAAACAGTACAGGGTATGCGCTCCTTCATACGCATACGCTTCGAGTCGTATCGACGCATCATCCTTCGCCGTCAACAGCTCCTTCAGCGGTGGACGATACTCGCCATCACACTCAATACGAACAATTTGCCCGAGCACTCCTCGTACACGTCCGACGTATTTTGTTGTAGGTAGGGTGGCACTCATACACTTTCTTTATTATGAAATCCGGCAAACGTTTCTAGTAGACGCATACTTTGCATCGTACTAATCTCTTTATGAATCACTCGCCGCTCTTCAGTTAACATTTCTCCGGCACGTTCGCGTGCGCGTTGCATCTTCATCAAACGCGCTCCGGTCAGAGCCAGTCTCGTCTCCAATACTATTCTACCAAACAGCACGAACCGTATCTGAGTTGTAAAGAACTCTATCATGGCCGGAATGTCAGGTTCGATAATATGATCAAGTGGCGGCACTGCCGGTGTGGTGCTAGCTGGTACATGTGTGAGGTCGGTTAGTTTCGCTTTTTGCTCGAACGCATTTATGAACGTTGGGTGTATCACTACCACCTCATCGTTGGTCCGTAGCGATGCAATGACACGCTCTACCTCTTGCGGCGTTGGTTCGTCTTTTAAAAATGCTTCATAGGTAATTTCGGCTGCTAGTGGCGACCGCTGCAAGATCTGACGACCGGTCTGCCCTACAATCACACATGTGGCTGCATCACCATCGGCCGCCACTTCTGTCCGGAGACGTTTGATCACGTCCGCATTGAGGGTACCGTAGAAGCGACGATTAGATGTAAGTGCGACATACACGCGCTTTTTTTTACCCTGTTCAAGGCCGATATTATTCACCGCTATGTAATTTTGCAGCATACTCACTTTGTGGTGTAGCTCGGCGTAGTATTGTACATTTGCCTCGTACGCCGCCCGAATGGACTGCAATTTGGTAGCACTAATATCTCGCAACATAGTAGTTACAAACTGAGCCGTTTGCGTATGAGCGAGACCTTCGCGTAGTTCGTTTATGGCTGACATATGGAAAGCAACAATTTAGTTTTAGTCTGCAATTCATTTATAAAATCTTTGTATTCTACAGTTTCCAGTGCGTGGGTGCGCAAGTCACTAAAAGTATCATCGGTAGTGAGAGTCTCCACCAACGTCGCTTTGTGAGTATCAACAAAGTGTACGTCTTTCTCATCAAAAAAATCAGTAAAGGCCAGCGCCAGCAATAACACCTGGGTACTGCGAGGAACGGTATGGTACGGCTCTTGTTGTAGCAGCGCTTCAACGATCGCACCACGTCTGAGTGTATCTTTGGTATGCGCATTGAGGTCAGCACT